>VOFD01000720.1_pt1 | contig 114000 bp, 107 predicted proteins | sample 5384101 | NCBI WGS metagenome assembly VOFD01 (sample SAMN12384723, study PRJNA508395) | human gut metagenome | isolation source: healthy gut C | host: Homo sapiens | reverse complement strand
AAGCAATATCCTTAAACTTACGCTGATGATAGATTAAGCCTAACCGCATAGACAGATAATATCCTTTCTTTATATCGGGATATTCCTTGAAAAGAATTTCAGCCCGTATTCTTTGAGACTGAGTCCATAAGGATTCCTTCTTGTAATAAATACTTCTCGCTAACAACTGCTTCTGTGTACACATTCAGCCCGACATAGCTATGCCACCTCTATATGCCTAGCAAATGGCGTGAGTATGGAGAATGTAGCTAAGATGTTAGGTCATGCAGATACGAGCGTGACTAAACACTATGCACGGATACTGGATCAGAATATTTTCAAGGATATGCAAAAGGTAAATAGCTGTTTGTCGGAGTTGGCGATATAATTATGTGGCAGTCTGTCCTCTCGCCCATTAAAACTAAAGGATGGACTGCCATTATGCAAAATAAGTACAAGTTCTTAATTCTTAAAGTTCTCCAATAAGCTAATCTTATTTGTGATATGTGATAAAGCGAAAATTTCTCTATAGCGAGTCTCTGTCCAGTCCAATGCTTCTATTAAAATTTTCTTATTCATAAATTGAACAGTAAATAAAAGTTCACGATCTTTATTTTGTTCTTTCTTTGTCATCAATGGAGTACGAGCATATCCATCCACTGCGTAGCATACTATTAATTGAGCAATAATAAGAAAAAGCGATTGGGATATCTATTATATGATTCGTCTACTTTAAATATGCATTGAGGAATACTATTTTCTATTTGACTAACCAGCCCTTGAATATCATAGTCTTTATGGCAAATTTTCTCATATAATTCAGATTCACATATATGAAAATAAGTAAGTAAGTAAGAAGAGTAAATCAGGACAAACATACTCATTATGCAAAAACATTTTTAGCGACAAACGAGTATTTGTGAAAATTTTCTCCACCTGTCTTAAAGTCATTTTTTATGTTTAAAAAGAGCCTGAGCAACTTTGAGAAGACTTTCTTGCTCACTATTTCGTTCAAAATACCTACTTCGTTCTTCTGCTGCAACGAATGTATCAAAGTCATAGAATTTATACAAATAGCTACTGAATTTATCTACATCTGGCTCTGGTAAGGTGTATTCAATATCAATAAACCTTTTTAAATACTCATCTGCATCTATTAGATCACTGCCATAATAACCACGAATAGAATACTTAATTGCTGTTTGTCTATAGATATAACAAATACAATATTGGGTATATTAAAAAGATGTTTAATTCTTTCCAATACTTTTACAGCATAATAAGGATTACATCTATCCAGTTCATCAACAATAAAAACCAGAGGCTTATCATCACAAATATCTTCCACAAATTTTGATAATTCAATATGGAATTGTTCTAAGCATAATTTCTGTTTTTGATAGCTTTCAATTTCTTCCTTTAATAAAGAAGCTCCTTCTTCTATACTATCAGAGCAAATATCAACAACATCTTCACCTGCATATTTTTTTAGTATCCCTTTAGCTATTGCAGGGGCTGCTTTCAGAACTATTTTTCCTGCTGTGCTTATAACTGATAAAAGTGCATCTTCTTTCATCTTTTGTGAACTTACCTTTTTTAGTTCACCAAGCAAACCAACAATCGGATCTGAAATAAAATCATTCTCCCATGCATTAAAATATAATGTATGAAAATTATCTAGTTTCAAATATTTTGCCCACATCTCAACAAACGTAGTCTTCCCAGTTCCCCACTTTCCATTTATAGCTAATACACAACCTTCATTGTAAGTCAAAACAATTGCTTTCAATATATCTGCATACTTTTCTCTGCCCAACTGACAGTTTAAGAAAGGATTTTTATCTGGTATATCTAGTTTTTTGCAGTTTACATTTCATAAACGAATTATTATATTATTAGAAATAAATATTTAAGAACTATTAATTTCATAGCAAATATAGTACATTTTAATGATTTAATTTTAAGTAGCATAAGTTTTTCAAAACTCAATATGAAGCATTGACAAAGGTAAGTTTCGTATTTAGCCTGTTCAAGTCCGAGCACTTCGGTTTAGATAAAAATCTTCCTCTCATTTCATTTCGAGCGTATTTTCATCTAAAGACTTGCACAGACTAAATACTTCACTGGAAAAGTCAATGATTCAAATTAAATTCCGAAAAACAATGTTTTCGGGGCTGGCATGAGGAAAACGTCTTCCACTTGATTAGAGTTTAAACAAGTTTCTCATACAGTTTGAACCAATCCAGCCCATAGTTGCCAAAGCCTAAATCTACGGTATCAATGTATTCAAAACCGCATTTCTCATAGAGGGAGATTGCCAGAAGATTATTTTCATACACATCTAAACGGATAGATTTTATGCCTGATTGTTGAGCCAGTTCAAACGAATAGTCCATCAAAGCACGACCGATACCCATTTTCAAGAATGAAGGATGCACCACAAAAGTACGTATTACAAAGATATGGCTGTAGTCAGCATCTATTTTCCACCTTACATTATTATAGGCTTCATCGGGATGATGGTCTAAGATAATAGAGCCAGCTATTTTCCCATTATGCCTGACAACGAAAAGAGTATTATTTTCAATGCCAGCAACTGCATCTTCCCGGATAGGATAAATACCTTTTATCCATCCGGGATAATTGGTAGTAGCTGATAGATAATCATTCAGATCATCATACAACTTTTCTAATTCGTCAATATCGGCAGGTGTGCCATATTCTATTACAAACTTCATAATTTCAACTGTTTGGGATGCAAAGGTATAATTTCCACCTTAATAAAAGAGGTTTCCTTTTAAGATAGTGAAAATCATACTCTTTTAGATAGTTATTCTTTCCAGCTCTCAAAGTAGTGCTTTTGGAGCAGTTTATCAATATCGCTTTGGCGATAGATGATTTTACCTTTTATCTGGATAAAGGGGATTAGCCCTGTATCTCGCCACTCTTGTAGGGTTCGCAGACTGACATTCAGTTTCTTGGAAACTTCATTGTTAGAAAGAAAGCGTTCCCCCGTTCAGGTGGGGCTTGTAATGCTTGACAATGGATTCAATGCCGTCCAGCATCGAATCGAGCGAAAAAATAAATTCTTTGACTTGTGGGGTATCTTTATTTATTAGTTCCATGATTGAAAGATTGTTTTATTGAAATATTGATTTCAGGATGGCTGGTTAGTTACGCAGTTATAGTCACCCAGCGATGAAATGCTAAGTACATCTTTTGCCGAATCATAATCGACATAGAGCCGTTTGGATGCAGTGGCAATAAAATACTGGCTACCATTTTGCTGTATCTCATACGTAGTGGGCGAAGCCTGTTTAGTAGTTTCCGATACATATATAATAGAAAGAAGATATTCTTTATCGTTCCGGTAGATGATAACCGTAGGATTCAGATTAACGCTTTCCCATGTGCCGACAATGGAAAACAGATTGAAGGATGGATAATCTTCATTAGTTCTTTTCATATGGCATGATTTGTTTGGATGATTGATTTTGTGTTTCACTGTCCGCAATAATTCTTTCAATATCCGAAGATTTATAATAAATCTTACTGCCTATTTGAGAATAAGCCAGCCGTCCACTACTTCGGTAATATTGCAGTGTTCGTTTGCTAAAGCCTAACAACAGGCACACTTCCTGACTATCCAGCCAGTTTTCTACTTTCTGGGTATGAGTGCTGCACAAACTTTCTATCCGTTTGGCAAACTCTGTGAACCACTCACAGACATACGAAAAGGTTCTCTTTTTTCAATGGTTATTACCTCCATACTTCTAATTTTTAATGGTTTATAAAACGTGTTGATTCTATTTTCATCGGCAAATGAAAGAAGAATCAAGAACCGTTTTCAAAACTGTCTGAAAGTGGTATATCCTGTCTATCTCTGGCTCAATTCATTTGGAATATACTCATAGGATATTCTTTTTTTGATTTTTACGCATTTACATAGAAAGTCAAATAGAAATAGAGATACGAAAAGATTTATCGATTATCTTTGCGGCATGACTACCAACAAGATAACTCCCGAAGAATTATGGGCAAGACAGCAGATCAGCCCGCTGGATGTGGACTATGATTTGTGGAATGAACGTAGAGCATCTATACAGACATTCTCACAAATGAGTCAAAGTTGTATCTTTACGGTAGATGTTTTCAAAGAACGGTACGATTTTGCATCCGACAATTTCGCTAACATATTCGGATATAACCCTACATGGATAAAGACGATTCGGAAGCAGGGGGATTTATTAGAGGAACGGATTCACCCGGACGACCGGGCACAACTCATCGAACACCAGATTGAACACGGGCAGTTCATTTATTCACTTCCGCAGGAACAGAGGAATGATTATCAGCAGATATTCCAAATTCGTATGCTGAATGCCCGACAGGAATATGTGAATGTAATCAGTCGCCACCAAGTAATTCAGAAAGACAAAAACGGAAAAGCATGGATGATTATGGGAGTGATGGATCTTTCACCCGTTCAAACGCCTATAGAGCGAATCAAGCGAACGGTTATTAATCGGAAGACGGGTGAGATACTTGCATCGGCAGTTGTTCCGGCAGACCAACAATTAACTAAGCGGGAAAAGGAAATACTCTTATTAATCCGACAGGGATTTTTAAGCAAGGAGATTGCATCTAAACTGAACCTTAGTATTTACACAGTGAACAATCACCGCAAGAATATATTGGCAAAACTGAATGTCGATAATGTGATCGAAGCCATTAACCGAGCAGAAAGTTTCGGTATTCTCTATTGATTACGGCAACCAATCCAAGCTATTTGTCAGCGGATTGGTTTCTCTCCATTGTTCCAGTTCTTCGTAACTGCGAACCCCACCCACGAAAACAGCATGGTAAATTTCTATGCCGGGAATCTGCACACCGTCCGGCACATCGAATTTTATTTGAAGGATGGTTTGCTTGATTTCAGGGGTAAGTCGGTTCGTAATGGCAGCAGTTGCTCTTTCAACCACACCATCGTATTTTGAGCCTTTACGAATATGAATCATGTCGAACTTCCATGTGTTCCTGTCTTCATCCTCGTAGAGAACATGCCATTCGATGCACTCTTCTTCTGTCTGAATCAGATTATTATAGTGGATTTCCTTTAAAGAAAGCCGTTCGGCAAGTTCCTGCATCACAGAAAAGCTGGCTGCAATATCCAATGTATCGGTATAGATATGCAGGTCTATATCCCTACTCTTTGCCAACAGACCGGATTTGAGTGAGCCTACCAGATGAACGGTTGCCCCAATACGTTCCCATGCCGGGATAATACCGGTATGTTCCAGTATTTTCCAAGCGGTTTGCTGATTATACAGGGCGAGTTCAAGAATATCCATATCGTTCATTTTAAGTGTGCAAAGATACAAAACATATGGATATATAGCTATAAATAGCCATTTCCTATCCTACCCAATTGCAGTAATTTTGTGCACCGTTCGTGACTCTATTTTCATCCTTTAGCAATAAATTACTATGGTATTCAATCAAACAGAGAAGCAAGAAAGAAGCTATTTGCAGCAAATAATCAATCGGCTGAAGCAGATAATCAGCCATACCGATGTGTCCGTGAAAGACCATGTAGATACATTGGCGGAGTACAAAGACTACCTTTGGAATAATAAAGATATTGATCCACATGAGATACGCTCCATGCGTGAAAGCATCCTGAATCATTTTGCCATAGGCGAAAGTGTAATTGACAAACGCCGACGGCTTACCCAAATAGTGGATATTCCCTACTTCGGACGAATCGACTTTTAAGAGAAGAGCGAGAACCGTCCGATAATCCCTGTTTATATCGGTATCCATACCTTTCACGATACTGAAAGCCGGACAACCGTGATTTATGATTGGCGGGCGCCTATTTCGAGTATGTTCTATGATTACGAATTGGGCGAAGCATCTTATCAATCCCCATCGGGAGAGATAAAAGGGGATATTTCGTTGAAACGCCAATACCGAATCCGAGCTGGAAAGATGGAGTTCATGATTGAAAGTTCTTTGACCGTTCACGATGATATTCTGCAAAAGGAACTGAGTGCTAATGCGGATGATAAAATGAAGAACATTGTTGCCACCATTCAGCGGGAGCAAAACCGGATTATCCGTAATGAGGAAGCCCGAACGCTCATCATTCAGGGGTGGCAGGTTCGGGTAAAACTTCTATTGCCCTGCACCGCATCGCCTACTTGCTATATGCTTTTCAGGGTAGTCTTTCTTCAAACGACATCTTGATTATTTCTCCCAATAAGGTGTTTGCCGATTACATTTCCAATGTGCTACCCGAACTGGGCGAAGAAACCGTACCCGAAACCAGCATGGAACAGATACTTTCCGAAGTACTGAATCACAAATACAAATACTTTAGCTTTTTTGACCAAGTGAATGAATTACTGACAAAACCAACACCGGACTTTATCGAGCGAATCGAATATAAATCATCTTTCGATTTCATCGCCAGTCTGGATCGCTTTATTTTGTACATCGAAAACCACTACTTTAGAGCAGAGGATGTGAAGCTAACCAAACATATCACCGTCCCAGCTGAATTTATCGAAGAGCAATTCCACCGTTTCAACCGCTACCCCATGCGCCAACGGTTCGAGGCAATGGCGGATTATATTCTCGACATGATGAAAGTACAATATGCTTTCACGGTGACGACTGCCGAACGGAATTTTCTTAAAAAAGAGATGAAGCGAATGTTTGCCGGAAACAATGATCTGCAAGTTTATAAAGATTTCTTCGCATGGATGGGTAAGCCGGAACTGTTTAAAATGCGGAAGAACCGCACGCTTGAATTTGCCGACATAGCACCATTGGCATATTTGCATATCGCTTTGGAAGGTAATATCAAAAATTGTGTCAAACATTTGCTGGTAGATGAAATGCAAGATTATTCTCCAATCCAGTACAAGGTGATACAAAAGCTATTCCCTTGCCGTAAAACGGTATTGGGCGATGCCAGCCAGTCGGTCAATCCTTACGGTTCGTCTACTGCGGATATGATTCAGAAAGCTCTTGTCATGGGTGAAGTGATGAAGCTATGCAAAAGTTACCGTTCTACTTACGAGATCACTGATTTTGCACAGAAAATACGGACAAATACCGATCTTGAACCAGTCGCACGACACGGAGAGAAACCACGAATATTACAATTTAATAATGAGAAAGAAGAACTATCTGCTATTAAGGAATTAATTGCCATTTATCAAATATCCGCTTACAAATCGCTGGGGATTGTCTGCAAAACCGAATCGCAAGCCTGTGAGATGGCTGATAAATTACAAATTCCTGATATTCATTTCCTATCGAACCAAAGTTCGGCTTTTGTGCAGGGTATTGTTATCACCTCTGCACACATGGCAAAGGGTTTGGAATTTGATGAGGTAATTATTCCACAGACAGACGATAGGAATTATCATTCAGAGATCGACCGGAGTATGTTATATGTGGCGGTAACGAGGGCAACGCACCGTTTAACACTGACATATAGCGGAACAAAACACACGCCATTCATCTAAATTTTCGGCTTACTTTATTGTCATGCGGAGATTAACGCCTATATTTACCGCCAAGGGCACAGCAGATTAACGAAATAGCGATGAGAGAAAGCAAAGTTCTATATCCGTCACCTGTACTTTCCCAATACATTAAGTACTATTGGGTGCTAAAAACCAATGAAGTAGAGCCAGTAATGGTACAGACTATTCCATCGGGTTGCGTACATCTTGTTTTTCATCGGGGTGAGAATCTGAATATCCAATCAAAAGGCTTACAGCCAAAGAATTTTATCAGGGGACAGTTCTCAACGCATGGGAGTTTGATTTCAGAAGGCAACATTGATATGATTGCCGTAATATTTCATCCTCTGGGGCTTAATCCATTTGTCCGGTGTTCTATGAGTGAGCTTTACAACCATTATATAAATGTAGAAGATTTGGAAGACATCGAACTGAATCACCTGAAACGAAATATTTCTGTCGAACCAGCCGTTGAAAGCTGCATCCGGTTGATTGAACTCTTTTTCATGCAACGGTTGGTCGATGCAGATTGTAATTACCAAAGAACGCAGCACGCTATCTACCAAATAATCAATCAACCGCAAATTGATGTGAATACCCTTGCGGAAAGTACCTGTTTGGGATATAGGCAATTCAAGCGAGTATTTTCCAACTATGTAGGAATGAGCCCTAAAGAATATTATCGGGTAGTTCGCTTTCAGCGAGTACTGTATCTATTGCAGAATCATCCGGGAATGGAGTTTGTAGACTTGGCTTATTCGTGTGGCTTTTACGATCCTTCGCACTTGGTGAAAGACTTTAAAGAGTTTACAGGCTGTTCGCCTACTCAATATCTATCTTCCCGCTCTCCGTATTCTACATTCTTTTCCGAAGATTGTAGGCTAAATGTTATTAAATCGCATAGTCGTGCGTAGTCATTTGTGATAAAGTCAGTTTTTTACAAGTGGATGATAAGCAAAGAACTTACTTTTGCAGAAGTATTTAAAATTAGAAAGTTATGCAAGAAAGTAATTTTATACATATAACCGCAGGTATCACACAGGTTATTGAAACAGAAGAGAAATTGTTAAGTAGTCTGCCCGTAGAGGTTATCACACAAAGGCGAAATACGCAGAATCGCACCATTAAGCAGATTCTCGGTCACTTGATTGATTCGGCATCCAATAATCACCAACGCATGGTTCGGTTGCAATATAGCAAAGACCAGCTTTTCTTCCCTGATTATACACAGGATAATGACTTGTGGATAGCTTTGCAAGATTATCAGAATGCAGACTGGGCTAACTTAATCCAGTTATGGAAGTGTTACAATCTGCACATCATCCAAGTAATTAACTCGGTAGATAAGAATAGGCTGGATAGTTACTGGTGTGACTTTACAGGAGAAAAGGTTATGTTACGAGAAATGATAGAGGGATATTTGGGACATTTGCACCTGCATATAAAAAGAAATCCATGAATTGATAGATTGAATTTATTAATTTTTCATACATTTGCGCTATATCAACTCACAAATAGTATTCACTTCTTATGAAACTCTGTATATAGCTATGCTCCTGCGGATAGCCCCATTCAAGAAAGCTATTCAGCTATTTGACAAATAACGATTTATTTGCCACAGAGATTTTATATCCTTCTATTTATGAATTTACGAGCTGGCAGACTATATTATGCAGTCTGCTCGTGTCGTGCTATTTTGCAGTTGAGCAATGAATTATACATATAAACAAATCTGGCTCATCAACTTTCCGGTAATGATGAGCATTTTAATGGAGCAGTTAATCAATATAACGGATGCTGTCTTTTTAGGTCACGTAGGCGAGGTGGAATTGGGAGCATCAGCTATTGCCGGAATTTATTATCTGGCAGTCTATATGTTGGGCTTTGGGTTCAGCATCGGATTGCAAGTAATGATTGCCCGGAGAAACGGGGAGCAGAATTATAAGGCAACCGGAAAGACTTTCTTTCAAGGGCTATTCTTTTTATCGGGATTAGCCGTCTTGCTTTGCCTGCTGATTCATGCCGTTTCTCCATATCTATTGAAACGGTTAATTTCCTCACCGGAAATTTATCAAGCGGTAGTCCGCTATTTAGACTGGCGCAGCTTCGGGCTGTTGTTCTCATTTCCTTTTCTGGCTATCCGGTCTTTCTTCGTTGGGATAACGCACACGAAAGCCTTATCGTGGTCGGCTGTTACTGCGGTGGCGATCAATATCCCGCTGAACTACTTCCTAATATTCACACTGGAATTAGGTATTTCGGGAGCAGCCATCGCTTCATCTTTAGCGGAAATGGGTTCTTTGATTGTGCTTTGTATCTACACAAAAGCGAAGATTGACAAAGACAAATACGGATTGAAGCCCGTGTATGATGGACGGTTACTTATCAAAGTCCTGAATCTGTCTGTGTGGAGTATGCTCCATGCTTTTATCAGCGTAGCCCCTTGGTTTCTATTTTTCGTGGCAATCGAGCATTTAGGAAAAACGGAGTTAGCTATTTCCAATATCACCCGAAGCGTATCGGCAATCTTTTTCGTAATTGCCAACTCCTTTGCCGTCACTACGGGTTCATTGGTGAGTAATGCTATTGGAGCCGGATCGAGAAACGAGCTTTTCCCGATCTGTCACAAGGTTCTGAAATTAGGTTATGCCGTTGGCATCCCTTTCGTAGTAGTAGCTTTGCTCTGTAACCGTTGGATTGTCAGTTTCTACACCGATAATGAGCTATTGATAGAATTAGCATTTGCTCCTTTCGTGGTGATGCTATTGAATTACACGTTTGCACTACCCGGCTATGTATATCTTAATGCTGTCGGGGAACAGGAAAAACCAAAATCACCTTTCTGTTTCAGGTGACAACCACCTGTGTCTATTTAGTGTATCTCTATTGGTTGAGCTCCTGTATAGATGCATCTTTACCCCTCTACTTGACGGCAGAATATCTGTTTGTGAGCCTGCTAGCACTTCAATCTATCATTTATCTAAAAAGTAAACACTATTAAAACGAATCAAGTTATGATGACAAAAATATATCCACGCACCGGAGATAAGCAAACGGTATATCTGAATGCCGTGATTAAAGATCCACAGATAGAGGTAGGCGATTATACCATTTACAATGATTTTGTAGCTGATCCCTTGCTATTTGAGAAGAACAATGTACTTTATCATTATCCCATTCATCAGGAGAAGTTAATCATTGGCAAGTTCTGTTCTATTGCCTGTGGCACGAAGTTTATGTTTAATTGTGCCAATCATACATTAAAATCTCTGTCTACCTATACCTTCCCTCTATTCTATGAAGAATGGGAATTGGAGAAGTCGAATATTACTACTGCATGGGACAATAAAGGCGATATTGTGATCGGCAATGACGTATGGATCGGCTACGAAGCTGTGATTATGGCAGGGGGTCATATCGGTGATGGTGCTATTATTGCCGCACGTACTGTAGTGACGAAAGATGTCCCTCCTTATACGATTGTGGGCGGTACTCCTGCTAAAGAAATTCGTAGACGCTTTGATGCAGAGGTGATCCAACAACTGCTAAAGTTAAAATGGTGGGATTGGTCTACCGATAAAATCCGTCAATGTTTGCCCTATATTACAGAGGGTAAACTAGATGAATTACTTGCCATGAAGAAAGCATAGATTATGAACTATATAAAGAAACGATTGACAAGGATTGATGCAAGTTTCAGTTCTTCTGTATAGCTACATTTCGCTATTTTAGAACTCATGCCAGTGGATTATATTTGTAAGAAGCAGGAATTTGAAGTTCACCATTTCTGGAATTGCGACCAATAAGGCTGAATACCCCTTGAATCATTCTGATTAGCAGAGGAACTACAAACAAAACAAGAAATCATTCAGCATACAAAGCTAGTGCTTTGATATATATAATTTATTCACAATTAAATTTTATGCCTATGAATGATTTATTGAGAACGAGGTTTTTCATCTTACTGGCTGACACCTCACAAGAAGTTATTAACACAGAAATGCAAGATGCTTATGAAGATTTTGTGAAGCAAATAGTAACAATTAGCCATTCGGAAGATTACGCTCATATCTTCCGGATGCTGAATCTCACCCGTATTGAGATAGCCCCTTTAAAGGGGTTGTATCAGGATGGGCAGGGGGAAAAATGCGCCTAAAAATCTATACATTCATAAAGCATTATCCCTAATTGATGCAGAATTAGAGTTACTCAACCTAAAAATTACCCATCCCGAACAGTTTAATTCGCCTGTGCCTACAGAGTTCAAATCAGACCTATATGTACTCCCAAAGTCTAAAGAATTGGGGATTATAGGTATTGCTGAAATTGTACTTGGTTTGTTTCTTCAAGGAGAGATTACCGGAAAGAATGGAAAACCTGTTTCAGAGGCTTGTTTAGCTCGTGGCTTTGAGCAGCTTTTCAATCTTAAATTCGGTAGTATCTACGATAAGATCGGTGAAGTGTTTACTCGTAAACCGTACAATCTTACTAAAACATTAGACGCTTTGCGAAATGCTATTGGTAGAGAAGACCGTAAACGGAAGAATAAATAAAGATTAGAAAAGATGATTCTGCAAATTGTTTATTTATAGCAGTTTATAAACCATTTTTCGGGGAGTAGGTTACTACTCCTCTTTTTCTGCAACCTTGTTTTGCAGAACTTTGCTTCATCAATCGATTGAAAACAATAATGTTGAACTAAAAATTGAAGCAAAATGTATATAGACAACGAAAACTTCGAGAAGTGGATGGAAAAGCTATCCAAGAAACTCACCGAGATCGGGCAAGACCTGAAATCTCTTATCAATACCGATACTGTATTCGATGAAAACGAAAAGCTATTGGATAATCAAGACTTAGCCTTTCTGTTGAAAGCATCTTTCAGAACTCTGCAACGCTATCGGGCGAAAGGTGTACTTCCCTACTTTACCATCGGACGAAAAACATATTATAAAGCCAGCGACATCCGGGCTTTCGTTCGTGAATATGCCGATTCTCAAACCTATAAACAGTTTGAAAAAAGCCAATCAGTTAGCTAATCAGCCCTGATAGCAAAAAGTAGCAGAGGAAAGAAGCCTGTGTTCAGGCTATTCCTCTGTGCCACCACCCCGATTTAGCACAAACTGCCTCACCTATCGGTTCAGCTCGTTTCGCTAAATCGAGCAAGAGGGAACTGGACAAGTCCTGTTCTTCCCTCTTGCCCTGCGGGGCAAAAACGCTTCGGCTTTAGCGTGTTACAAGAACACGCTGTAATGACACCTGTAATAAGCATTTTCTTTTCAGTGCTTATTATCACGTATTTATCTATTCATATTTCTATAAAAAGTAATTACTATGCCAAATAACAGTCGGAAAACGATATTTACTACCATTTCCATTGACAAGGAAACGGCAGCTTTGGTAGAGAAGATATGCAAACGCTATTCACTGAAAAAAAAGAGTGAAGTTGTAAAGTTGGCGTTCGGGTATATAGATAAGGCGCATATCAATCCATCCGAAGCACCTGAATCGATAAAATCGGAACTGGCGAAAATAAATAAGAGACAGGATGATATTATTCGTTTCATTCGTCATTATGAGGAAGAACAACTGAATCCTATGGTACGAGCAACAAATTCTATAGCTTTGCGTTTCGATACTATCGGCAAAACGTTGGAAGCTCTTATTCTCTCGCAACTGGAATCCAGTCAGGAGAGACAAACAGCCGTACTTAAAAAACTAAGTGAACAATTCTGCAATCATGCCGATGTGATAAACAACCAGTCCAAACAGATTAACGCACTCTACCAAATACACCAACGGGATTATAAAAGATTGCTTCACCTGATACAACTCTATTCGGAACTATCCGCTTGTGGCGTGATGGATAGTAAAAGGAAAGAAAATCTGAAAGTCGAAATCTGTAATCTGATAAACACATAAGATTATGCACATCGACTTTGCCCCACCATCAAACGGAACATATAATAATGCAGGAAGTAGCCAGCAACTCGCCAATTATTTAGAGCATGAAGATTTAGAACGAATGGGAAAGGGTGTCTATACAGAAGGCTTTTTCAATCTGACAGATGATAACATTTATAAATCAAAGGTCATAAAAGATATAGATACTAATATCGGGCAACTCCTGAAAACAGATGCTAAGTTTTACGCTATTCATGTCAGCCCATCAGAAAAGGAACTGCAAGCGATGGGTAACACGGAGCAACAGCAAGCCGAAGCAATGAAACGCTATATTCGTGAGGTGTTTATACCTGAATATGCTAACAACTTCAATAAAGAGTTACCTGCCTCGGATATAAAGTTCTATGGCAAGATTCATTTTAATCGCAACCGTTCCAACAACGAACTGAATATGCACTGTCATTTGATTGTCAGTCGGAAAGACCAAGCCAATAAAAAGAAGCTATCACCACTTACCAATCACAAGAACACCAAGAACGGAGTAATAAAAGGTGGCTTTGATCGTGTAAACCTATTCCAACAGGCAGAACGGGGCTTTGATAAGTTGTTCGACTACAATCGGCAGTTAGCCAAAACGTTCGAGTACTGCAACACCATGAAAAATGGCAGCATAACGGACAGACTAAAGATACAGGAACGGGAACTGAAAGCCCCCAAACAAGATTTTGCTGGTGAAAAGAAAAAAGAGACGGAAGATGTGCAAATAGGCAGATATACAGATAAGCAAGCAGATTTGACTGAAAGCAATTTTACAAATAAGCGAGATTCCAATCCCACCGATTTAGGGTTATCCTCTGTATTTTCAATCTTTCCTTCGGCGGCGGATGTCAATCCGGTGGACGAGCAACAACCGCTAAAATCCAAGAGAAAGAAGAAACTAAAACGGGGATTCAGGCAATAGTGTGGTAAATAACCGAAGTTATTTCCTGCGCAACTTCGGTTATTTACCGCTCGTATCTTCCCAAACGTTTAGAAGAGCGGAAGCCCGCGAGAATAATTTCTGCCGTTCGCTTAATGGTGTTCTTGAAGCCGCTTACAGAAAACTAAATAATAATTCTTTTGATTAGTTAAACTTTAATCATTACATTTGCAAATTACCTCAATGATTTGATGAATGGAACTGAACAGATTGAAAGTTGTACTTGTGGAGAGGAAGCGCACGGGCAAATGGCTTGCTGAAACATTGAAAAAAAAATGAAGCAACTGTTTCCCGTTGGTGTACGAACGAATCTCAACCGTCGCTTGAAACACTGTTTGCTATTGCGAAAGTGTTGAAAGTGAATGTAAGAGAACTGTTGGTGAGTACAAAATAATGAAAGACAAATTCTAAAACATAATATTATGCCTAAAGAAAGTGTTTTATCGGTAGCGGACAAAGAAGCTATTGTAATAGAAAAATTGATATTCCATATCATTTTGAAAGATGATGTACAACCTTATTTTTTGGATGAATTGGAAATTACGGAAGAGCAAACTAAGTTCTTTAAAGACCGATTAGCCGATTCTGCACAAGGAAGGCAATATATATTCACAGGTGAAGATGTTGCAGTTCGTAAACTGACTCAAACCATCATAAAAGCACCTGATGCTAATTTTATTAAAGTGTCAAAAGATTTAACCGACAGATTTAAAACTTCACATACGAGCAATACAAATGACGGAGTATTTGTTATTGCTTTGGCATCTAAAGAAAAGAAAACTTTTATTTATGGTAAAACTTGACCATAAAAAAGTCTATGAATACAAATTGAAGGGGGAATAAGGCACTTTTGAAAGAAGTACAAAATACATTTGTCGAAGACAAAAACGCCATTCAAAAGGTGGCTTTAATCGATATCAGCACAAATGTAGTATGGGATGTTTTAGTCTATGATAGAAGTAAACCATCTTCTATTACCGACTATTTTCGAAATTTCTTATCTGTGAATCCGAGAGAAACAGAAAGTCAGCTTACTTCAAATGCAGTTTCTTTTGTGCTTAAGTGGGCAAGTGAAAATAGAAATTTATTAGACCCAGAACAGGAACCATCTCAATATAAAAATCGGGCTATTGAACATTTATGGAATATTGATACATTTGAAACAGATGCTTTCATTAAGTTCGTAGTAAGGGATGATGATAGCAACCAGAAGGAGTTGCTTAGAAGCCTCTTTGCATGATTTTTTAATAGAAAAAGGACTTGCAGGTCAGTCTTTTGACGTCAATCGCAACGCACTTACGAAGAAAACTAAAAAGAATGTACGGCAAACAGCCAGAAGGTGTTAAAATTGAATGGACAGGAGAGCCACAAGACCACAACATAACCATTCCAAATGAACCTAATAACAATGGTATATATCGTATTGTAATTGAAACAAGCGACATTCAAGAAATACAATGATGCTTACTGGAATATTCGGCATATTGGATAAGATAAAAAACAGTTTTCAACCAACATGGACTGAGAACTGGGGTTATCTCAATATTTCAGGGGAATATGGTAATGAAAATAAATCCTCATTTAATGAGTTGAACAATATTTTCACAGCAAGTGACATTCAATCTGCTCTTACCTTTTTATTGGGTCAAATAGCTATTCTGCCAATGACTTTATCAACGACTTGCAAAATAATGATTTATGGCGGATAAATATCAACAAAGAGGTTTTAATCAGAAAGAAACAAGAAGGAGGGTTTTATTTAAACTTTTCTATTCACAAGAAGAGTTTTCAAAATGGAGTTCAAAAAGCAAACCCGTTTGAAGAAGCCCATCCGTTCAATACATACAGTCCCATAAAAATAGTTGTTAAGGACATAAAATACTTTTTTGGGAGGTCCTAATATTCTTGTTTGCAATCAAAATAATCTTGATTCAACATTTGCTGCACCTAATACCAAATCTCCTACAAGCAGAGATATATTGGATATTGTTCATGTGATTTCCGAGAAACCGTTTTGTATTCATCTCGAAAAACATTTAATTACATTCGGCGAACCAGAAAAATCAATACCAAACAATTTTCTAAAAAATTCAGCAAAGATTCTTCTTTGCTGTTTAGTTAATGAAGTCCAAAAGGATGATAAGGTAATTCTTAGAGGTGTTAGACGGTTGGATATGGTCTTATGTGGGACCGAGAATGGTCCTATCAATTTGAAGTTTAATAGTGAACTAATGGATGCGGTTCATTGGGTTTATGGAGAAAAAGAGAGACGAGATTTACGATTGAAATTATTACTTGAAAGAATAACACTTGATATTGATTTATCAAAGCCACTTCTTGTTGGATTGCCGCATGTACTTGAAAATAGTCTGCAACAAGCGAAAGAGCGTTATTCATATATTGTATATGAAAGAAAAGATTCTTACCAAAAAAGAACTGAAAGACCTTTTGAAAGATTTAAAAAGTCTTTCAGACCTATATTCTAATAAAGTTCGCTCCTTATTGAGCAATTTACTTCGGGATGTACTTGCAGCGTTTATCTTAGTTGGTATTACACTCTTTTCCAAAGCAACAGAATTATTAAAACTTTTTGAAAATAAACTAATCCAATATGTGTTCATCGCATTTGGAGGATATTTTATTATATCGGCAATTTTTCAGATGATTACCGACTTTTATGATATCCGAAGGAGTAGCAAGGAATTTGATTATTGGAAAAATGTCAGTAGAGAATACATGTCCCAAAAAAAGATTTTGAAACTCATAAGTCAAAAACGCTCAATAAAAGGGCAAGAGGGAGCATTATCATATACTTGATTATTGTAGCGTGTTATATTGTAATAGCTTTTGTATGTTTTAACTTTCCATGCATTTGGAATAAAATAGTGAATTAAAGATGATACAGTTTTATGAAACAAGTATTCAAAGTGTTGCAATCCATCTTGTTGGAAATAAAAATAATGATGAGTATGTTAAATACTCTCATTCCGTCTTAGGATTAGACAAGACGACAAAGGATGTATTGATGAATTATTTTATCAAACCGTTTATTCAAAAGCAAGAGTATTATACATTTTGCCATGATATTAACCTAAACATGAATGAGGTTTTTGCTTGTGTGAGTGAAATTTTTGATAATGTGGAAGACCTACATAAACAATCTATAAATCTTGCCAAACATTTGTACGAGCAAAGTTTTCACCCAAAAGTGAAGCGCAGGCGAATTTTATACAGTTTATTTCGACGATTGCATCATAGATGGCGAAACAGTTGATGCAGTTGGATTATTTAAATCCGAAAATAAAGATACCTTCTTAAAAGTCTTTCCATCAGGAAACGATTTTGACGTAGATAGCGAACAAGGCATCAATATCAATAAGTTAGACAAAGGCTGCTTAATATTTAATACCGACCGTGAAAACGGATATATTGTTGCTGTAGTTGATAACACAAATAAAGGAGCGGAAGCACAGTATTGGATGGATGATTTCTTGCATGTTCGCCAACGAAAAGATGAATACCATAACACGCAAAACATTCTATCACTTTGCAAGAACTTTGTAAAAAACGAATTACCACAGCATTTTGAAGTTTCCAAAGCCGACCAAGTGGATTTACTAAATAAATCGGTGAAATTTTTTAAAGAGAATGAAAATTTCAATATGACCAAATTTGCAAATGAAGTAATCGGTCAATCTGATATTATCAATAGTTTTAATCAGTTCAAATCATCGTTTCAACAGGATTATGATGTGGAGATTGCTGATAATTTTGCAATTTCGGAAAGTGCTGTCAAGAAACAAGCCCGTTCGCTGAAAAGCGTTATAAAACTTGATGAGAATTTTCATATTTATATTCATGGAGACCGAGAACTTATAGAGCAAGGTGAGGATAAAAAAGGGAAATTCTACAAGGTTTATTATCAAGAGGAAAATTAGAATATGACTAAAAAATATATAATAAACTTCTACATTTTGTAGAAGTCTAAAAAACAACTATCTTTGCCCACAGTATTCTCCATGAGCAAACTACTGCAAAAGCACGTAGCAAATTAGTGGGATAGATCATGGGATATGCTTGAAGTAGAAAATATAAAGTTTTAAATATCAGCGTGGTAACTCCGATAGGAGAATCCCAGGCGGATCACTTGAAAATCAGAGAGTTACACTAAAGTAACTCTTTTTTTATGCCTTAAATGCGCTGGTTTACATGGTTCAGTTAATAATGGCATATGAAGTGGTTATGCTCTATTATCTTCATATGCCTTCTTGCTGTAAGCATCCGATAAAGTACACATTGTATTTTCATAAAATAGAAAACTCGATATCAACTTTAGTCAAAAGCTAATATCGAGTTTTTTTTTCTTTAACATAAATATTTAAACTCCAATTGGGTTCGTGTTGGATTTCTCTAACTTCCAAACATCCGGAAGAAGTTCACGAACATTTTTCCCGGAGTCTCTTTCCAGATAGTATGGAAGTTTGGCTATGACATCATTCAGCCATTCCCTTGGGTTAATTTCCTGTGCTTTACAGGTAGCTAATAGTGAGCATATGATTGCTGTATTTTCAGCTGCCTCGTGGTTACCACAAAAGAGGAAGTTCTTTCTGGACAAAGTAAGTGGTCTAATCGCATTTTCCGCCAGATTATTATCGATTTTCAGATTTCCATCTTTCAGGTAATTCTTCATTCTTGGCCAAAGAGGATAAGTATAGGTAATAGCTTGTCCCATGCGACTTCTTGGTGGTACTTTGCCATAAGTCTGTTCCATCCATTTTTCAAAGGAGTCAAGTATGGGAGTTGCCAAACGCTGGCGGAGTGCACATCGTCCCTGCGCATCGAGTTTCCGGGCATCTGCTATCTGCTCAATATGATATAGTTCCTGTATTTGTTTAAGAGCATATTCAGCAAGTGATCTATTTTCATCCAGTGCCAGCTCCATATGTCTTCTGATATGGGCCAGACAGGCAATAAGGCACACGTCCTTAGTGCCATCAAACGCATTGTAGGCACTGTATCCGTCACTTTGAAGATATCCTTTGAAGTCCTTTAATAAATTTCTGATTGTCTGTCCGGATCGGGAACCGTCATCATAATGGAAGATGACCAGTTTTTCCATAGCTGCCCTGACCATTCATAAATACTCCTTATCGGTTTTTCCCTTTCCTTTGTTGATGACCCGTACTGTGGTTTCGTCGACCTGAACATATCCGCTGCCCGTTACGAGCTTTACTAATTCCGAATAAAGAGGACTTAATAACTCACATACTGGCTTAAACCACCCGCTTAAAGTACTTTCCGGCAGTCGTACACCCAAATGTCTGTATTCCTTTACCTGACGGTAAAAGGGAACATGATATTCATATTTCTGCAGAAGTATTTCGGCTAGCAAGGAAGGCCCTGCCAGACATTTGTATATAGGGGAAGGTGGAAGCGGTGCTATTATGACACCGCTTTCACCCTCTTTGGGAAGACTTAAATTATTTTTGAGTCCGTATTTGGGACGTACTGTCTCTTTGACATATAGCTTTCCCGGTTCAAATTCAAGCGTACGTGTGCGCTCTTCACCTATACGACGATATCGATTCAGATCCACATTATCAGGTTCGACAATGACTTCCACAACGGGCAGCCCCTCTAACAGTTCCCGATTACGGTGGGATTCTTTTTTCTTTCCGTCCGGTTTACATGTCCTAGTGCCTACGCCAGTCTCCACAAGATCCGTTTCCTCTTGCCTGGGATTAGCCAAGGTATCAAACAAGAGCTGGTTGGGATCCAAGGATGCCAGCTTTTCACTCTTTCTGCCGAAAAGCTGTCTGTTTAACCAGGCTACTTGCGACAGGAGTTCCTGTACTTTTTGCTGCAGTTCTCCCGTCTGTTCCATAAGTTTCTGATTTGATTCTACAAGGGTACGATTTGTCTCCAGAAGCCCTTTTATTTGCTCCTGTTGATTCTTGATTATTAGTTCCATCGTATCTGTATGAATCATTCTTTTTAGTATCTTATTATAATGTAAAGATACTGAAAATCGTACAGCTATACAAGTTTAGAAAGCTCTTTTTAATCAATAAAATCCTTCTTTTCGACCGGCTTTAAGACGTTTGAGTCTATCACTCGGATTATCGGTTATGCCTTCCACCATCAGTACTAAATCACGCCATTCCATGGGATAGGAACGGCTTTCACTATCATAGAAAGGAAGTCTAAAGGTACCTTCCTCAAGGCGTTTTATGTATAAAACCATACCTCCGTCTTCGGCATGCAGAAGTTTCATGGTTGTTCTGCTTCGGTTGACAAAGATAAACACATCGCCAAGTCGAACGTCATATCCCATTTTATCATGAACAAGCCCACAAAGGGAATTTATTCCTTTGCGCATATCTGTCTTCCCGGGACACAGGAAGTAGCGCATCGTATCATTCAGGCAGAACATGGCTACATAATTTACTGATCAGGCCATAAATAATCTCCGGATTACTTAGGATGTTGAGGTGGATCTTTATGCCGGATGGAAGTTCTATGGTTACATGCCTGTCACCACATGATGAAGTGGGAATGGCAGGAGTATGATTAATATTAAGAGGGATAAACGAATCACCTGTAGGTTCGGTGTGTTTGGTATATGGGTGACTCAATCCATATTTCTTCTTCCAATAATGAAAACAGGAAGCAGGATACGATTCATTATCACAGAAATCCTTTATGGTTAGTCCGCTGGACTGTTGGCGCTGATATAGCGCTAAAAACTCTTCTTTACTCATTGATCGTTTCATAACTACGTTTTTGAACGCAAAGTAATAGAAGAGTTTTTAGGTCTACAATGTGTACTTTATCGGATGCTTACTTCTTGCTTTTTAAGGGCATTTACTGAATATCCCTATAATAGAAATTATGACTAAGTATTCATTTCCTATCAATTTTCATCAGAGAAAAATCATTTTCTTATGTCAATCCAACAGGCAGATTGTCCGTTTTTCGCGGATAGATATTTTAGACCAAGGAGTAATAGAAGTCCATAAAGCCAAATCGTTAAGAGTTATAGGAAAGAGAATTTGATTTTTCAAATCCGCCTCCAAAGCTTTCAGCATAACGTAATCCATTCCACTGTGGTGCCTATCCAATTTTAACGCCTCTTGTCCCCACCGACACCAATAAAAATGGTTATAATTGCTAATATAGGAGCGATCATCTTCCCATTCCTCATCAGGACTGATCCCTTCTATATAAATAGAACGCCTGTCTCCTTGCCAAATTCCTTTTGTCCCCTGTATTTCAAAATCCAAACTGCGAGGACGAGGCAAAGTCGTATCATGGACTAAGGAGATAATGATACCTCCCTCTGTTTCCAATTGAGTTACAATAACATCTCCCATACATACCTTGACATCTGTATTTCCACCCAGTTCCTTAATCCGTTGCAGCATTCCGGCAGATTTGGATGAAAACGATGTCAGATATTTAATCCTGTCTTTTCTATTAATGCCGGCAATCATACAAAGAGGAGCCAGTCCGTGTGTCGGATAAAGGTCTCCATTTTCTTCCAGATAATATTTACCTCTCCAAACACTTTCCGTTTTTTCACGATTACCAATATTACCCGCATCATCCAACAGTAATCGACGCAAGTCATGCCGATATCCACCACGCATAAAAACAATCTCACCCAGCAATCCTTCATTCACCATATTGAGAACTGCAAGATTCTCACGTGTAAAAAGTGTGTTTTCCAAAGGATATACATGACAACCACGACGTTCTGCCGACTCAATCAGCGGGGCATACTCATCCAGACAAAGCCCGCCCTTAACCTCCAAAGCCACATGACATCCATGCTCCACACATAGCAAGGCGTGCTGCACATGATATTGCCAGGGAGAAGCAATAAACACCAACTCCGGATGATGCTTCTTCAACATTTCAAGACTGGAATTCTCTCCATGATTATAGCAAGAAATATCAGGCAGTTCAGACGGCTCCACTCCCGGATCAGCAACTGCCAGTATCTGAAAGAAAGGTATATTCCGCAATAATCGAAATAGTTGTTTACCACGATACCCCATACCTATAAAAGCAACACTTACCTTGTTCATTTTTCCAACTTTGTTAACCGAATAACCTTATTATCTACATCTATACTGTAGGATAATTGTGGAGCTACGCTGCATAACAGTGATAGAAACTCATTCAAACTTTCATCACGCAAGGTTGCTTTAAAACTAAGCTGTTGCAGTTCTGATGCTATTTGAAATTGATAACCAAAATGTCGGGATAATTCTGCTTTTTTATCTTCCAATGTATGCCCTTCAAAAACAATTTCCCTATGTTCCCAAGCGTATATCTGATTCAACGGGCGCTTTTCGATCTTGTAAGTTTCGGAAAGATTATTATAGATAAAACTATCTCCGGGTTTCGATGTAATATTATCTGCAATACCTTCCACGTCAATTTCTACCTTCCCATGTTTTAAAGTCACAATATCCTTAGGTTCTTTTGGATAAGAAAGCACATTAAAATTAGTTCCTAAAACTCGGATATTATAATGACGGGTACGTACATAAAACGGTTCATTATCCCTATGCTTCACATCAAATATAGCCTCACCATCCAACTGTACACTACGTGCATTTAACCATTCTCCCAAAGAATAAGTCAATTTGGAACAAGCATTCAACAGCACTATAGAACCATCTGGCAATACTGCTCTAGCCTGCTGCCCTACTTCTGTTTCCAAAGTTATCTTCTTATCCACTGACATAATCTCAGAATAATAAAAATTGGCCTGCCAACCCGTAAAGGCAACAATTATAATAGCAGCAGCATAAAACAGAAAACGCTTCCATGACAAATTCTTTTTGGGAAGCACACTCTTTTGGCAGGACAAACCAACTTTTTGAGCAAATTTCTGCCATTCATGTTCTGTATTCACTCCTTTGCAATCGCTTTCATAATTAAGATACACATAAGAGTCTTTCAATGAAAAAAGGAAGTCCTGATTTTCTTTTTTTTCTTTCACCCAAGCGATTAAGCGTCTAGTTTCTTCCTCTGTTAATTCATTTTTCAAATATTTTATGAAATAATCTTCATCTATCACCATTGTGCACGTCATTTAAATAAGTTATCGACAAATAAAAGAATCAATATAGTCAAATAATCATCCAATGATTGCCTTATCAATTTAAGACCTCTGTAAAGTTGATTTTCAACAGTGCGTACGGATAACTTCAACACACTGGCTATCTCATCGCTTCGCATACCTTGATTTCTATTCATCCTGAAAATAGTCTGACATTGTTTGGGCAATTTTTCAAGTGCATCTAAATATTTATTATTCAATTCCTCAAAATATAAATCATTTAGGATATTATGCTCATCCGCATAGCTGGCAAGCTCCAATTCCCGTAGATGCATCGTTTCTATTTTAGAAAAATTGTCCAATATAGCATCCCGACGTATTTGCTTCATACAAAGATTCTTCATAATACAAAACAAATAAGTACTTATAGCCTTTGGAGCATCAATACGAGTACGATATTCCCAAAAAGCAACAAAGCATTCCTGAGCAATATCTTTCGCCTTATCACTATCATGTAAGAGTCCATAACAAAAGACATACATTCTAGGGTGATACTTTTTTATACAACCATTCAAAGGCACCAGCATCTCCCTGCTGTATTTTGGAAAAGAGAATATGTTCTTCCATTTATCCCTCCTTTTCAAGCGTAGCTATTCATAGACATTATATTAAGCCAAATTATCAAATAGGTTTATTCAAAAAGGGATTAAAATATTAAAGATTTGACAAAAATAAATATTTCTATATTATTCGCAATAAAAAAGAGCTTTTTTAACAATATGTCTTTAGGATAAATAAGTTAACAAATGTTATTTTTAAGTTCCATTAATGAGTAATTTTATATTGCTTTGGCTCTATAATAATAGGAATTAAAATATTTAAAGAGAAAAATTATTATTAACTAAAATCTAATCCATTATGAGAACATACTGGCTACAGAATGCTCTGATAAAGTCCCCCACAAGACTTTATTATTTTCTATTGCTATTTATTGCAAGCTTATCTCCTTGTGCTGCTCATGCACAAAGTGTAAGTGTTAATATCAATTTAACTGATAAGCCTTTGTCTGCATTTATTCAAAGTATTGAACTTCAGACAGATTTCAAATTCTTTTTATGAACAACAACAAGTAGATGTACAGCAACACATCGCTGTCAATGTACAGAACGTATCTATTAATGCAGCCTTAGAACAAGCTTTAAAAAATACAAATATAACCTATACAATCTCCGAAAAACGAATTCTTCTAATCCAAAAACAAAATAGCACTTCGTTACAATCTGACAAGATGGTAGAAATCAAGGGGCAAGTAACAGATAAAAATGGCATCCCCGTTATCGGTGCAAATATCCTCGTTAAAGGCAGTAATTTAGGCTGTATTACAGATATAGATGGTAACTATTCCTTGAAAGTACCAGCCAAAAGCACAATAGTTGTTTCTTACATAGGATACACCACTCAAGAAGTTACTCTGAAAGGCAATAATTTCCAACGGATTATTATGGAAGAGGATAGCAAAATGTTGGACGATGTAGTAGTTGTAGGATACGGTACAGTAAAAAGCGCGATTTAACAGGCTCTGTCTCCAGTGTAAAAGGAGATGACCTAAGCCTGAATGGTGTTTCTTCAATTGGTCATGCGCTCGAAGGCAAAGCTGCAGGATTATACATCCGTCAAAATAGCGCACAGCCCGGTGGAGGGTTAGACATTTTAGTTCGTGGTGCAGGTTCCGTCAATGCCAGCAACGACCCACTGTACATTGTGGACGGTTTCCCCATAGCCAAACTAGATCAGGCCTCGGGCGGAGATGCCAAAATGGATCCCGGAACACAAGGAATTCTGAACTTTCTGAATCCCAATGATGTAGAATCTATTGAAGTGCTGAAAGATGCAAGCGCCACCTCCATCTATGGTGCACGTGCAGCCAATGGTGTTGTAATTATCACCACAAAAAGAGGGAAGGAAGGAAAGGCTCGAATAAGTTATTCATACAACTATTCTTTCCAAAAATACACAGACAATTATGACCTTCTGTCTCTACAAGAGTGGATGATAGAGAAAAACAATACTACATGGGAACATTGGTTATGGACCAACAACGTCAGTCCATGGGGAAACAGAACTTTGGAAGAAGCCCAGGCCAATCCGGTCAATGGAATTGACTATTCACGCCCTTATCAAGATAGTGATATTAAGAATGCAGGCCCTGGCACAGACTGGTTAGGCTTGATTACGCGCGACGGACAAATACATGAACATAATATTAACCTGCAGGGTGGAAGTGAAAGCACACAATATATGGTGTCGTTCAATTACTACAATCATCAAGGTATCGTCAAAAATTCCGGTATGACCCGTTATACCGCCAAAGCAAACATTGACCAAAAAGTTTTTGAACATATTCAAGGCAGGTCTAAATCTAACATTAACACGCATTGATAATGACAACACGCAATTAGGCTCCGGAAAATTTGAAAATTCCGGTATCATTCGTTCTGCTATACAAATGGGACCCAATATTCAAGCATATGACAAAGAAACTGATACTTATCCCATAAATCCATTATTGGGACAACAGCCTAATCCATACTCTCTACTGAACAACACGGACAAAGGACGTACAGATCGTCTTTTAGGAAATATTTTCATTGAAGCAACCCCTTTATCAGGATTGACACTACGCGTCAATGCCGGTTTGGACCATGCCAATATAGACCGTAAGACTTACCAGCCTCGCAGCACCTTAAATGGGAAAAACCTCAATGGTGTAGCTTATATCTACAATACTGCTAACAATCAGTATCTCATGGAGGCAACCGCTACTTATCAACGTACTTTTAACGACATACATAATGTCAACTTACTGGCAGGTACCTCCTATGAAAAAATTCAATTATGACGCTTCAGAATTAGGTAACAATAATTTCATTAAAGACGCATTTCTGTGGAACAATATGGACGCTGGTACAGGTACCAAAATTACTAAATCAACCTCTACCGAAAATAAAATGATGTCTTACTTTTTTCGCGCAGGATATATCCTAAAAAACCGCTACTTATTAACTGCGACTCTACGTGCCGATGGAGCCAGTGTATTTGCAAAAAATAATAAATGGGGATATTTTCCATCTGTAGCCGCAGGATGGACTTTGAGTGAAGAAGACTTTATGAAAAACATTAATTGGCTATCTAATCTCAAACTACGTCTCAGTTGGGGACAGACTGGAAATGCAGACATCAGCACTAATGCTTTCGCTAGCTATGGAGCACAAGGCAGTTGGATAAATTCAGAGTACAAAACAATAAGCGGTGTGATGAAAAGCCGTCTAGAAAACCCTGATTTAAAATGGGAAACAACTACGGAATGGAATCTTGGATTAGACTTCGGCTTTCTAAAAAAGCCGTATCACAGGTTCAGTGGAACTTTACCAAAGAGTGGTTTCGGATTTGCTGAACTACAAACCTCTAAATTCCTACCAAGAAGTAAAACAAATAATGGCTAATGTAGGCAAAACGCAAAGTCGCGGTGTTGAGATTACCTTGAATAGCCGCAATATCATAACTAACAATTTTTTTTTTGGGAAACCTCACTGACTTATACTAAATATGAAGACCGGTGGAAAGAGCGTACTCAGACTGGAAACCAAATGTCTATGAGAAAGAGAAAGATCCGATTAGAGCCATATATGCCCGTCGAGCTGATCATATCATGCAGATAGGAGAAAAAAAGCTCCTGCAGCGCAACCCGATTTACGTCCTGGACAAATTGTAATCAAAGACCTTGATGGCTATGTACGCGATGAGAATGGTAATCCCAAAGTAGATCAGAATGGACGTTTCATGTTATTAGGACACGCCGATGGTACCATAGATGAAGCCGATACTCAACTCATTGGTACACAAGATCCAGGTTGGATGGCAAGCATGACCAATACATTTAAATACAAAGGCTTTGACCTTAATATAATGTTCAATGGAATGTTCGACAGAATCATGCAAGATCCTACAGAAATGGACTTTGGTTTGAATGGCGGAAATATTGCTCAAAACGGATCTAATATGCTACGAATAATTAAAGATAGATGGACTTTTGACAATCCGTCAACAACACGTCCCAGTTCTTACTATACAAGTGGAACAAAGTATACAGCAGGAGACTTCTTCTATCAAAAGGCTTGGTTTATCCGTCTGCAGAACATCAGCCTCGGATACACACTTCCCAAGTCAATATTAACAAAAAGTAAAATATTGAACAATGTACGTTTCCATGCTTCCGTTAACAACGTATTTGTTATCACGCCTTATAATGGTCTTGATCCTGAAACAGATGCATATGCGGCAGCCTATCCCAACGCACGTACTTTCAGTTTTGGTGTAGACGTTTCATTCTAATCATAAAAAATGCCCTTATGAAAAAAATATGTAAATTATTGATATTAGCAGCTGCTCTGACAGGAGGAATATCTTTAAACAGCTGCATTGACCTTGATCCAGTAGACTACTCTGACATTAACCCTTCCAATTTTCCACAAACGGAAACAGATATTCAATCAATGGTCAATTCGTGCTATTACTCTGTACGTTCTAGCTGGTTTGACGGACTATTCTCAACCAGTGAGCGCGGAGTTACTGTAGTAAATGACCTTACTACAGAAATCTTGTCCTGCAAGTCTGGTTTTTTAAAAGATGTATCTGAATTGAACTATTTCTCAACCACTGCAGACCTTACCCGTTTTTATTATACCGATACCGATGCATATAGTGACGGTTGGCTCAATGATATCAGTCGTTGTACCTCTGTACTTGCTCAAATTGAAGCATGCAACTTCTTAAGTGCAGAAAAAAAACAATATTATGAAGCAGAAATAAGATGTGCACGCGGACTGATAGCTTATACCTTGTATGACATGTTCGGTCCTTTAGTTATAGCTCCCATAGAAGTATTGAATAATCCGACAGTAGAAAAGCCTTTGGCACGCCTCTCCAAAGAAGAAATGGTCAAGTTCATAGAAGATGATTTAATCTTTGCCGCAACCTATTTGCCTACTCCTACAGAAGCTGAATACGGAAGATTCAGTCAAGGACTTGCCAACATGCTGCTTATCAGACTCTATCTGCACGAGAGTCCGGAAAACAAAGAATATTATACGAAAATTGAAGAAATAGCCCGAAAACTAATGGCACCATCCTACGGCTACCGATTATCAACGAGCTATACTCAAATGTTTGAAATTGGTGGACAAGGAAGAGGTAATGCAGAGATAATATGGGCAATACCAGTCAACACGGAAGCGGTAAGTTGGAATGACTGGCATATGTTCGTGCTGCCCACTGATTTTGCAGATCATGGTATGACAAGCGGATACGAATGTGTAAACAGCACTTGGTATTTTTATGACAGTTTTGAAGTAAATGATGTCCGTAAGACTTATTTGGTAACCTCTTATAAAGCTCAAGATGGAAGTATCATAAATCGTGAAAATCCCGGTTTACATCTTGAATTAGGACCTATCCCACTGAAATACGGCTATGACATTAATGTCACTGGCAATGGTGGAAAAAGCAATATTGACCCAATTATATACCGTCTGGCAGACGTATATCTAACATTAGCAGAAGCGCTCTATTTGAAACCAGCATCATCCGAAACGGACAAAGAGGAAGCAATATCCTATATTAATACAATACGTAATAGAGCCAATTTGGATGAAATCAACAGCAAGGACATCACTACAGAAGAAAAATTCATAGAGATACTTTTAAAAGAACGAAGTCATGAATTATGGTGTGAGAATGGACAATATCGTGCAGATTTGATTCGTTTTAACAAATTTGTAGAACATGCCGAAACTGTAAAAGGTACAGTTTATGCTAGCAAGAACAAAGAATTGTATCCACTACCACTCTCTGCGATCAATGACGGCAAAGGATTTGTTATTCAAAATCCTGGTTATTGATATTTTAACTAAAACTTAGTAAGTAATTCCCCTATAAAAAATATTCTATGAAAGCAAGACACATTTTTTACATGATATTAATGACTGGCTGCCTTTTGGCTAATCTCTCAGCATGCACCTTTGCTTCAAAAACAACTGAAACAGAAAGGCAAATAAAAGTTCCTGCTCCACTTCGCCCTGCAGGACAGACTGATGTGGTGGGACTGGCATGCGAACCAATTGAGACCGTACGTATCGGATTCATTGGTTTGGGCGCACGAGGCACTGAAGCGATCCGACGCTTTACCTATCAAAAAGGAATTCAGATAAAAGCATTGTGCGATTTACACCAGTTTCGAGTAGATAGTTGCCAGCATATGCTAAACCGCGCTGGCATACCCGAAGCGACAGCCTACTACGGCAGTGAAAATGCCTGGAAACAATTATGTGAACGAGATGACATAGACCTGATATACATAGCTACCGACTGGACTCACCATGCACCTATGATGATTTATGCTATGGAGCATGGGAAACACGTAGCCTGTGAAGTTCCTGCCGCTATGTCCCTGGAAGAGATTTGGAAAGTGATAGATACGGCAGAACACACCCGCAAACACTGTATGATGCTGGAAAACTGTGTTTATGATTTCTTCGAAATTACCACTCTAAACATGGCACAACAAGGGCTTTTTGGAGATATTACCCATGTGAAAGGAGCATATAACCATTGCCTGCATGACATCTGGCCAGACTATAATGCAGATTGGCGTATGCAGTATAACATGAGACATAGAGGAGATGTATACCCTACCCATGGAATGGGCCCAGCATGTCAATTGCTGAATATTCATCGAGGTGATCGTATGAAATATCTAGTGGCAATGGACAGTAACCCCGTTTCTCTTCCCGATTACTTAAAGAAGTGCGGAAGAACGGAAGATGCCCAAAAATTCCAAAACGGTGAAGTTACACTCACTCTGATACGTACAGAAAAAGGTAAAACTATTCAAATTGAACACAATGTCGCTTCACCCCGGCCTTATAGCCGTTTATATCAATTATCCGGAACACGGGGATTTGCAGATAAATATCCGCTGGAAGGATATGCTCTCGAAAGCAAAGACCTACCTGAAAGTATTACCAACGGACAAACTTTCACTGCTCACGAATACATGCCCGACGCTGTTAAAAGTAGGTTGATGGAGCAATATAAAGACCCCATCATCAAAGAGATGGAAAAAAGAGCCAAGGAAGTAGGTGGACATGGGGGAATGGATTTCATTATGGATTCACGGCTTATTTATTGTCTTCATAATGGCTTACCTTTGGATATGGATGTCTATGACCTCGCAGAGTGGTGCTCACTCATCCCGCTGACCAAACTTTCCATTGAAAACGGTTCGGTCCCCGTAGAAATACCCGACTTTACCCGAGGGGCGTGGAACAAAATACAAGGTTATAGGCATGCCTTTGCCAAATAGAACAACAAACTATGAAACCGACTTTTTTATATCATTTATTAACACTGGCATTGTTGCTCTGTGGGATGGTTATGCCATCCCTACAGGCACAGCCATATAAAAATCCTTCACTCTCACCCGAAGAACGCACAGCAGATCTCCTGCAGCGGATGACATTAGAAGAAAAAATAGCCCAAATACGTCACATACATTCTTGGAATATTTTTTGAAGAACAAGAGCTTAATAAAAGCAAGTTACAGGAATTTGTAGGTGACTTATGCTGGGGATTTGTGGAGGGTTTTCCGCTAACTGGAGAAGACTGTCACCGACACATGCGGCATATACAAGAATATATGCTAAACCATACCCGACTTGGAATTCCGATATTTACTGTTGCCGAAGCATTGCATGGTTCAGTGCATGAAGGGTCTACCATTTACCCACAAAATATTGCACTGGCCTCCACTTTTAATCCGGAGTTAGCCTACCTGCGTGCCACAGAGATCTCCAAGGAACTACACTATCAGGGTATCAACCAGATCTTAGCACCCTGCATAGATGTGGTGCGGGATTTAAGATGGGGGCGTATAGAAGAAAGTTATGGAGAAGATCCTTATCTAAATGGTATTTTTGCCTATAAAGAAGCTAAAGGCTATCTAGACAATGGAATATCTCCTATGCTGAAACATTATGGGGCACATGGTAATCCACTGGGTGGACTCAATCTTGCCTCCGTTCATTGCGGCATAGGAGAACTACACGATGTCTATCTCCAGCCATTCAAAAAGTCATAACTTCTCTTCCAATACAAGCAGTGATGTCTGCTTACAATTCATGGAATCGCGTTCCAAATTCATCTTCATATTATCTACTCACTGAAATCCTGCGTAACCGCTGGAGCTTTCAGGGATATGTATATTCTGACTGGGGAGCTATAGACATGCTCCATACTTTCCAGCATACCGCATCCAGCCAGACTGAAGCTGCTATACAAGCCATTTCTGCGGGATTGGATGTAGAGGCCTCTAGCGAATGCTTCCCACATCTAATTGCAATGGTCAAAGAAAAGAAAATAGATGAAAAGCTTATTGATAAAGCTGTAAGCAGAGTTTTATTAGCCAAGTTCCGTATGGGACTCTTTGAAGATCCCTATGGAGAGAAATATGAAGCACAATCCTTGCACTCACGGGAAAATATCCGGGTAGCACGGCAAATAGCCGATGAATCTACCGTCCTTTTAAAAAATGACAAAGGATTGCTTCCGTTGAATTTGTCTGAATTGAACTCCATTGCCGTCATCGGTCCGAACGCAGACCAGGTGCAATTCGGAGATTATACCTGGAGCCGCACAAACAAAGATGGTGTCACTCCATTGGAAGGTATACGCAAACTGACAGAACCATTTGGCATACAAATACGCTATGCACAAGGATGTAGTATGATGTCTTTAGATACCATACACATTGCATCTGCTGTTGAAGCAGCCCGGCAGAGCGATGTAGCCATTTTATTCTGTGGCAGTTCCAGTGCTTCATTGGCAAGAGACTACAACGAAACCAATTGTGGAGAGGGTTTTGACCTTGCAGACCTTGCTTTGACCGGTGCCCAAGGAAAGCTAATAAAAGCTATTCATGCCACTGGAAAACCGGTCATTTTGGTTCTGGTAACAGGCAAGCCCTTTTCTATAGCATGGGAAAAAAAACACATACCTGCTATTCTTATACAATGGTATGCAGGAGAACAAGAAGGAAGTTCCATCGCTAATATACTTTTCGGAAAGACAAACCCGTCCGGGCATCTGACCGTATCATTTCCTCAAAGTAGCGGCCACCTGCCTGCCTATTATAACTATTTGCCTACAGATCGAGGATTTTACCATAAGCCTGGAAGTTATGAACAACCTGGACGAGACTATGTATTCTCTTCTCCAGGTCCTCTATGGGCTTTCGGGCATGGATTAACTTATACTACTTTCAATTATACAGATATGCAGATACAACAATCCGTAGATTCTATAAAAGTTTTTGTGACTGTGAAAAATACTGGTCGTTGGGCAGGAAAAGCCGTACCGCAACTTTATGTAAGAGATGTTTTCAGTTCCATATCTACTCCAGTCAAACAGTTGAAAGCATTTAATAAAGTAGCATTGGAACCTGGCGAGACAACCCGAGTTCCTCTGCACTTTGCAGTTCAAGACTTAGCCCTTACCGATGAAGCAGGAAAGACAATGGTAGAACCTGGTAGCTTTGAAATAATGATAGGCGATGCTTCAGACCATATACTATTAAAGCAGACTATTAGCATAGGGCAAAATATGGCTGTTAGCCCTTGCTCTATCAAAGAGCAGCTCCCCGAAGAAATAGGTAAAGGAAACATTATACATATCAAAGGCGTGGTGCGCGATGTGCAGGCTACACCTGTAGATAAAGTAGAAATCTACTCTACAGCACAACAACAGGTAATAGGTGTAACTGATCAAAATGGCAAATACTTTATAGATGCACCAGAAGACGACGTACTTGTTTTCTGCAAATCCGGATATTTGGATGAGAAGGTCAATGTAGACAGAAAAAATGACATTCAAATTACAATTAGAAACAAAATGGTTTTCCCATGAAACATCTTATTCTACGTGGTACTATTTGTATAATTATATAAATAAAAATCCTTATGAAATTATTGTGGATGATTTTATTGCTGAGTATATCTTGGTCATTAAAGGCTGACAATATATTTATTGAAGCCGAAAGTTTTGATAATAAAGGTGGATGGGTATTGGATAATCAATCTATGAAACAAATGGGTTCTTCTTATTTGTTAGCACACGGATTGGGTATACCCGTAAAAAATGCTTCAACAAAGTTCCAAATTGAGAATAAGGGAAAATACCGAATTTGGGTCAGAACGCGAAATTGGGTTAAGAAATGGGATCAGACAGCCGCTCCCGGACGTTTCAAAGTATTATTGAATGGAAAAGCATTGGAAAAAACATTTGGAACAGAAAAAGCTGAGTGGCATTGGCAGAATGGTGGGATTATCACACTAAAAGCAGGCGAAAATAAAATTGAACTTCAGGACTTGACTGGTTTTGACGGTCGATGTGATGCAGTTTTCCTCACTTCGGATATGAACATGTTGCTTCCTGATAGTGGAAATGAATTAGCAGATTTTCGCCGTAATATGTCGGAAGAGCCTATAATTCCAGAGGATGGAGGAGAATACGACTTGGTTGTTGTCGGTGGCGGAATAGCAGGTTGTTGCGCTGCCATCAGTGCTGCCCGCCTTGGATGCAAGGTGGCTTTGATTCAAAATCGTCCGGTTTTGGGTGGAAATAACAGTTCGGAAGTTCGAGTCGGGCTTTCAGGGTTAATAACCCAACAACCTTATCCCCAATTAGGGAATCTCGTAGATGAACTAGGTCCTGTCGGATATTGGAATGATTGGGAAGCCCAACAAGATACTTCATCTCTTAGAAGTAAACAAATAATGAAAATTTTACGACAAGAACCAGCAAGAAAAATACATAATGCAGGACCTTTTTTTATTTATGAAGACAATAAAAAACTTGAGTTATTGCAAAATGAAAAAAACTTGAATCTGTTTCTAAATACACAAGCGGTTGATGTTCAAACAAAAGGGAATAAAATCATCGCAATCATCGGGAAAAATATTGAATCTGGAAAAGAGTACATATTTAAAGGACAATTGTTTTCAGATTGTACCGGAGATGGAGAAATCGGTTTTCTAGCCGGAGCAGACTATCGTATGGGAAGAGAAAGTAAAGCCGAAACAGGTGAACTCAGAGCCCCTCTAATAGCCGATCAGTTGGTAATGGGAACTTCGGTGCAATGGTATGCAGAAGATACACAAGACATTTCTGTCTTTCCAAATTGTCCTTGGGCTATTCAATTTAATGATACAACCTGCATTCCCATTACTCGCGGAGATTGGGATTGGGAAGTTGGTCTAAATGATAATCAGATAACAGAAATTGAATCTATCCGGGATTATGCCCTCCGCGCAATCTATGGTAATTGGGATTTTCTGAAAAACAAGAGTAAAATGAAAGAGCAATTTGCAAGAAAAGAATTGACATGGGTAGCCTACATAGGAGGCAAAAGGGAATCACGACGTTTGATGGGCGACCTTGTCTTACGAGAACAAGACATCTTAAATAATATCCAGTATGAAGATGCAACATTTACCACGACTTGGGGAATAGATCTCCATTATCCCAAACCGATACCCGGAATAAAAGAAGCACCGTTTCTTTCCTATTGCGATGTACAAGACATAAAACCATATGCGGTTCCATACCGCTGCCTATATTCCCGAAATATTGAAAACTTATTTATGGCAGGTCGAAATATAAGCGTAACTCATATTGCATTAGGAACGGTACGAGTAATGAGAACTGGCGGTATGATGGGAGAAGTAGTAGGAATGGCAGCTTCCTTATGCAAAAAACATTGTACTAATCCCAGGTATATATACCTTAAATATCTATCAGAATTGAAAACCTTAATGAAACGGGGTATTGGTAAGCCAGGATTTCCTGAAGCTGGGAATATTAACTAGTTTACTCATAAACGTATACTTAAAAGATATTCCCATTTAAACCTATTCAGAGGTGCTCAATTAAACTGAGAGTTAAGACATCTTATGGTTATGGAGAGGCTGTTTTGCAGATAAAATGTTCGGGTAAAAGCATGGTAGAAATCAAGTCGAATAAAATAGCTTGAGGTGCTTTTAATCTCTTTTTGAGATTTTTTTAATATAACGTAAGTCTGAAATTAATATTCTTCTCAAAAACAGAATGGTTACAGCAGATTCCCTATAATCAAAAGTAAATCAAAACCTTTTTGTCACAGGCGCTAACGCTACGCTTTCCATGTGTATTTTCCGCGACTTGTCACAAGAAAAATACACATGGTAACAAGCGACCGAACAACTTTTGATTTGAAAAAGAATTGTAGTGGCTCACTGCGACCGACACGACGTACGGACAGATAATATGGCAAGCTGAAATCGGGATATGTTGGCTCTATTCAATTCAAACCTCTATTTGTACTAAAATACCACCAATAAACTCTTTCATTTACAAATTTATCAGCTTAACAAATTTAGTTTCTGTACATACACTTAAATCCGTTGTTACAAATTTCCCATTACAAAAAAGAGAAAAGATAGTAGCTGGTGTAGGAGAGTTTTGTGCTTGCTCTCTTGTTTCTAATTTAATCACTTTTAAGGGAATATTTTTTTCTTGAGCAAGAACACGCAACATACCATCTACATAATAATCCGTATATGGGCAACGATTGGAATAATAAGCCACCATTCCCTGTTTGTCGGGACATTCTCCACTTTTAACGCAATCATTAAAATACGGAACTGCACTATTCTCATGAAAATTCATTACTAACAATGAAAATCCATTTGGAAGTTTTTCTATTTCCTTAAAGCCATGTTGCAGTAACCATTTCGTATCATTCATAAAATGATTCTTTTTTGTACCTACAACAGTAACCAATCCATCCTTCTGTTGCTTTTTTGCATCTTCAATCACAAACTGAAGCAAATTATATCCATGCCCTTGCCCTTTATACTGGCCTGAAACCCAAAAACAATTCACCATTAAATAATTGGGAGCAGTAACCGGAAGCCATGCATACTCAGCAGGAACGTATTCTATAAAGACTTTGGCTCGTGCGTCAAGCCGTCTGAAAACATAACCATTTGCAAATTCCTTCGTTAGCCATTCTTTTTTTCAACTCATAACCTATAGTCACCTGAATAAGGCAGACATGATGTAAAAAGTAAAGAACAACCGGTAATGAAACCGGTAAACTGAACGTATATACCACCCATACATGGCAAGACCAAAAGTGAACGGGCAATTAGTAATGCTCGGCTATGACATCGCTGCCTGTACACCTGCATCCTATCAACGTCATCGTCTATGACGACCCTAAGAAATCTAATCTTGTGGCTGGCTTCGTACTTAGATGCTTTCAGCACTTATCCAATCCCGACTTAGATACCCGGCAATGCACCTGGCGGCACAACCGGTAAACCAGAGGTCAGTCCAACACGGTCCTCTCGTACTAGTGTCAGAGCCACGCAAATTTCATACGCCCACGATAGATAGAGACCGAACTGTCTCACGACGTTCTGAACCCAGCTCGCGTGCCACTTTAATGGGCGAACAGCCCAACCCTTTGGGACCTTTCTCCAGCCCCAGGATGTGACGAGCCGACATCGAGGTGCCAAACCCCTCCGTCGATATGAGCTCTTGGGAGGGATCAGCCTGTTATCCCCGGAGTACCTTTTATCCTTTGAGCGATGTCCTTTCCATACAGAAACACCGGATCACTATGCTCTAGTTTCCTACCTGATCGACTTGTTAGTCTCCCAGTCAAGCGCCCTTATGCCATTACACTCTGCCGACGGTTACCAATCGTCGTGAGGGCACCTTTAGAAGCCTCCGTTACGCTTTTGGAGGCGACCACCCCAGTCAAACTACCCACCAAACAGTGTCCCCGCAGCCGCGGGTTAGAACTCAAATAATCAAAGGGCCGTATTTCAACAGCGGCTCCACAAATACTGGCGTACCTGCTTCAAAGCCTCCGGCCTATCCTACACATCAATTACCCAAATTCAATGTTAAGCTATAGTAAAGGTTCACGGGGTCTTTTCGTCCCATCGCGGGTAATCGGCATCTTCACCGATACTACAATTTCACTGAGCTCACGGTTGAGACAGCGTCCAGATCATTACACCATTCGTGCAGGTCGGAACTTACCCGACAAGGAATTTCGCTACCTTAGGACCGTTATAGTTACGGCCGCCGTTTACTGGGGCTTCAATTCAATGCTTCTCTTGCGATGACATCTCCTCTTAACCTTCCAGCACCGGGCAGGTGTCAGGCTGTATACTTCATATTTCTATTTCGCACAGCCCTGTGTTTTTGTTAAACAGTTGCCTGGACCGATTCTCTGCGCCTCAAGTCACCCTGAGGACCCTTTATCCCGAAGTTACAGGGTCAGTTTGCCTAGTTCCTTAACCGTGAATCACTCAAGCGCCTTAGTATATTCAACCCGACTACGTGTGTCCGTTTGCGGTACGGGTACCACAAGGATTAAGTTTAGCGGATTTTCTCGGGAGTATGCTTACGTGCACTATTGGATTGTCCCGAAGGACGCTCCATACTGTCAGGTTCGACTCTTCCTGCGGATTTGCCTGCAGGAATCAACATCTACACCCTTTAACGGACTATTCCGTCAGTCCGCGGCACTGTCACTGCTCCGTCTCCACGTCACTCCTTGAGGTAGTACCGGAATATTAACCGGTTCTGCCATCGGCCTCGCCGTTCGGCTGAGCCTTAGGACCCGACTAACCCTGATCCGATTAGCGTTGATCAGGAAACCTTAGTCTTTCGGCGAGGGGGTTTCTCACCCCCTTTATCGTTACTTATACCTACATTTGCTTTTCCACACGCTCCAGCAAGGCTCACGCCTCACCTTCAACGCTGAGTGGAATGCTCCCCTACCGATGTTTACACATCCCAAAGCTTCGGTAGAATACTTAATGCCCGATTATTATCCACGCCAAACTCCTCGACTAGTGAGCTGTTACGCACTCTTTAAATGAATGGCTGCTTCCAAGCCAACATCCTAGCTGTCTTAGCAATCTGACTTCGTTAGTTCAACTTAGTATTCATTTAGGGACCTTAGCTGTTGGTCCGGATTGTTCTCCTTTAGGACATGGACCTTAGCACCCATGCCCTCACTCCTGACATAGAACTGACACGCATTCGGAGTTTGTCAAGACTTGATAGGCGGTGAAGCCCTCGCATCTTATCAGTCGCTCTACCTCATGCCAGTATAAGTCAAGGCTGCACCTAAATGCATTTCGGGGAGTACGAGCTATCTCCAAGTTTGATTAGCCTTTCACCCCCACCCTCAGGTCATCCAGAAGCTTTTCAACGCTTATTGGTTCGGTCCTCCAGATGGTGTTACCCATCCTTCAACCTGCCCAAGGGTAGATCACTTGGTTTCGCGTCTGCTCCTTCCGACTGGACGCCCTATTCAGACTCGCTTTCGCTTCGGCTGCAGGACTCATGTCCCTTAACCTCGCCGGGAAAAGCAACTCGTAGGTTCATTATGCAAAAGGCACGCCGTCACTCGTAAGAGCTCCGACCGCTTGTAGGCGCATGGTTTCAGGAACTATTTCACTCTTCTGTTCGAAGTGCTTTTCACCTTTCCTTCACAGTACTGGTTCACTATCGGTCTCTCGGGAGTATTTAGCCTTACCGGATGGTCCCGGCTGATTCACGCAGAATTCCTCGTGCTCCGCGCTACTCAGGATACCACTAGGCTTCGACTGGCTTCGTATACGCAACTATCATGCTCTATGGTTGAACTTTCCAGAACATTCTACTCACCAGTTTTCTTGCCACAACGTGGTCCTACAACCCCACATACGCCGTAACATAGGTGGTTTGGGCTAGTCCCCGTTCGCTCGCCACTACTAGGGGAATCATTATTTATTTTCTTTTCCTGCAGGTACTAAGATGTTTCAGTTCCCTGCGTTAGCCTCCAACTTAGTTGGATGATTGGTCTTCAACCAATCGGGTTGTCCCATTCGGAAATCTCCGGATCAAAGGTTATTTGCACCTACCCGAAGCTTATCGCAGCTTATCACGTCCTTCATCGCCTCCGAGAGCCAAGGCATCCGCCATGCGCCCTTGCTTACTTTTAGTCTTACCGACAACGTATGGTCGATATATACTTTCAGCTTTAACTTTACTTTTTTCTGTTACATCATGTCAAAGATCGTTTGAGAATATTCCAATCAATTGGACTCTCAAGAGTGGAGAATAACGGATTCGAACCGTTGACCCCCTGCGTGCAAAGCAGGTGCTCTAGCCAGCTGAGCTAATCCCCCGAGATAGTGGTTAGTAATAGACGGTCAGTGATTGGTAATTAGTAATTAGAATTAGTAATTAAGAATCGTCCGTGTCTCTCACCAAGACTATGTCGTAGTCCCAGGCAGAGTTGAACTGCCGACCTCTACATTATCAGTGTAGCGCTCTAACCAACTGAGCTATAGGACTGTCAGTCAAACCCCAGCCCGAAGCGCTCGGCTTCTACTTTCTCTTTATATTATTAATAAACAATCTTCGCAGTACAAGAGGTTCTTATGGAGGTAATCTCTTTAGAACCAACTTTTCATCTTTTTTTTCTGAGCGTCGCTCCAGAAAGGAGGTGTTCCAGCCGCACCTTCCGGTACGGCTACCTTGTTACGACTTAGTCCCAATCACCAGTTTACCCTAGGACGCTCCTCGCGGTTACGTACTTCAGGTACCCCCGGCTTTCATGGCTTGACGGGCGGTGTGTACAAGGCCCGGGAACGCATTCACCGCGCCATTGCTGATCCGCGATTACTAGCGACTCCGACTTCATGGAGTCGGGTTGCAGACTCCAATCCGAACTGAGAGAGGCTTTCGGGATTAGCACCACGTCGCCGTGTAGCTGCCTTCTGTACCCCCATTGTAACACGTGTGTAGCCCTGGACGTAAGGGGCATGATGATCTGACGTCATCCCCACCTTCCTCACATCTTACGACGGCAGTCCGGGTAGAGTCCCCAGCATAACCTGATGGTAACTACCCGTAAGGGTTGCGCTCGTTATGGCACTTAAGCCGACACCTCACGGCACGAGCTGACGACAACCATGCAGCACCTTCACAACTGTCCGAAGAAAGAACCGTTTCCGATTCAGTCAGTTGCAATTTAAGCCCGGGTAAGGTTCCTCGCGTATCATCGAATTAAACCACATGTTCCTCCGCTTGTGCGGGCCCCCGTCAATTCCTTTGAGTTTCACCGTTGCCGGCGTACTCCCCAGGTGGAATACTTAATGCTTTCGCTTGGCCGCTGACAGTATATCGCCAACAGCGAGTATTCATCGTTTACTGTGTGGACTACCAGGGTATCTAATCCTGTTTGATACCCACACTTTCGAGCATCAGCGTCAGTTACAATCCAGTAAGCTGCCTTCGCAATCGGAGTTCTTCGTGATATCTAAGCATTTCACCGCTACACCACGAATTCCGCCTACCTCTGTTGCACTCAAGGTCGCCAGTATCAACTGCAATTTTACGGTTGAGCCGCAAACTTTCACAACTGACTTAACAACCCGCCTACGCTCCCTTTAAACCCAATAAATCCGGATAACGCTCGGATCCTCCGTATTACCGCGGCTGCTGGCACGGAGTTAGCCGATCCTTATTCATACGGTACATACAAAAAGCCACACGTGGCTCACTTTATTCCCGTATAAAAGAAGTTTACAACCCATAGGGCAGTCATCCTTCACGCTACTTGGCTGGTTCAGACTCTCGTCCATTGACCAATATTCCTCACTGCTGCCTCCCGTAGGAGTTTGGACCGTGTCTCAGTTCCAATGTGGGGGACCTTCCTCTCAGAACCCCTATCCATCGTTGGTTTGGTGGGCCGTTACCCCGCCAACTGCCTAATGGAACGCATCCCCATCGATAACCGAAATTCTTTAATAATCATCCCATGCGGAATAATTATGCCATCCGGTATTAATCTTTCTTTCGAAAGGCTATCCCAGAGTTGTCGGCAGGTTGGATACGTGTTACTCACCCGTGCGCCGGTCGCCATCCATCAAAGCAAGCTTTGATGATGCTGCCCCTCGACTTGCATGTGTTAAGCCTGTAGCTAGCGTTCATCCTGAGCCAGGATCAAACTCTTCATTGTAAAAGTATTGTTAATCATTCCATAAAGGAATGGTTGTTGCTCTGTTCAGGACGCTCGAATTTAAAAAGTATCTATTACCTATTTAATAAGTAATGACGGTTCTTTTTATTTTACCCAAGACCGTTTCTTTTTCAGAAACAAGTCTTGCTCTTGTACTACTTGTATTGTTTATGTAAATCTCTTCAAAGATCGCTTCTTTTATGTCGGCTTTCTTTTCAGAAAAGCGTATACAAAGGTAAAAACTTTTAAGTATATCTTCCAAATATTTTCGGAAGTTTTTTTTCATCTTTCCTTTTTCCCGTCATCTCTCTTGCGAAAGGGAGAACAAAAGAAAGATTGTTTTACCGACCCGGATTCAAGAAAAAGTGTCAACCAACGCTGCTTACTTTTTGAAAGCGGGTGCAAAGGTAAGAACTTTATTTCATATCTTCCAAATATTTCCGGAAGTTTTTTTTCATTCTGCTTTTTCAAAGGGGAAGATTCCAGAAAGGAACAAGCCCCAAGCAGAAGAAATATGTAAGAGTTCCTACGCCGTTCCTGTCAGAATGTCAAAACATCGCTGCTCCCGTTCTCGAAAGCGGGTGCAAAAGTAGAACTTTATAACATACACACCAAATATATCAGGGGATTTTTTCGCGTTTCTCTTGAACATTTTTATAAAACGCTGATTGACAAATGTGTTGAAGAACATATTTTTTAAGGAGGATGGAAAGCCAGGCAAAAGGAACACATTATAATATATGCGCATGCGAGCGGAAAGGAACAACGGAAGGCGGAAAGAAAACACGGAGATACGGAAGGGCATTGCATGACACCCGGGTCTTGACATGTTCGATTTTGAACAGTACATTCCACTTGTTCACACTTATAATCCACTTGTTACCAACATTATATACCATCAACAGCATTACACTTTCAATTTCCTTGGATTCTTTTTGCACAATGGAGCCGAGCTATAATCTACCTGGCTAAAGGAAAACTTTTAGCCATTATTTTAGATGAGAATACTCTGACAGAATTACTTTATGCTCTTTCAACTTGATAATGTGGCAGAAACCAATATTGAAATAATTCAATACACTCCTAAAGTCACTAACAAAACTTTATCTGTCACTATATACCTTGCTTTATAACCGGAAGCCCAAATCCGCCCTGACTTAAAGACAAGGCTTTCGGCCGCCCTTTCTGTGCATTCCTATAAACGGCACGAGAAACATGCAATGTTTTTACCGTAGCATTATCAAAAAGCTACTTCGAGATAATATTCATAGCGCATACCATCGGATACATAACGATGCTTTCCTACCTTGCGCCGTTTTTCATGTTGCTCCATACGTTTATCGAGTACGGTTACAGTTACCTCATACTCGTCAGCGTCCGCCAACAAATTGTTGCCTGAAAGAAACAATACATAACAGAAAGAACCCACGCATACCAAATGACACAGTACATTCACAATCCTGTTCTCTACGGTCGTCAGCCATATCCACTTCCGATAGAGAGGAAGAGTCAACATACCTGCCGCCAATGCTACGCCAACAGGTATCCACCAGGCTGCCAATGTTTTCTCAGAAATCACATATCCCATAGTGCCCGAGAACAATACGGCCAAGACCACAAAAATGCGTAATATTTTAATAAACAGAATCCCCATCGCTTTAATTTGTATTTTCCTGCAAATATAAAAATAAAAGTGACATTGCAAATTCTCACACACAGCATTCCGCATGAACTAACTTACCTAACAGAGCGTTATAACTGTACAAACTTAAAGAAACGACCATTATGGAAAAGAACTTGATTCATAGTAATGAATTGCATTTCATTGATAAGAAACGCATTCATCGGGCGGTAGAGCAGTTGGTTGAGTCATTGGAACTGGCAGCAGGTTCCACAACGGGATTTAATCTGTATGCAGTAGTAGAGAGTTATTTCACTGACTTGAACAAACGAAAGGAAATAAACCGTTTGCTTAATCTTGAGCAAAATATTTGTGAAGAAGTAGAAGAAGAACTCGGAGTGTACGAAATGTAAAACAATGTATGCATATCAGTGAGGCTATATCCAAACTAAAATTCGCCTATTATTTGTTTCTTTCCGAGCACGGGATTACACGGAAAACACAGATTTTTCTTCATTCTTTTTCCGTGAAATCCGTGTAGTTCCGTGTCTAAAAGAAATCATCAGATGTATTTTGACCTCAATATTCTTTCAACATTCGACTTTCCTATCAATCCTTTGCCTGATGCACTGTCAGTTGCGGGAACGGGAAACCGATTCCTTCTTCGTTGAATACAGTATAAATAGTCTTGTTCATATCAAAATAAACTCCCCAATAATCGCTGCTCTTCACCCAAACACGGATAACAATATTTACACTGCTGGCATCCAAAGCATGAAGGGCGACAAAAGGCGCCGGAGCATTCAGAATACGACTGTCGGCAGCAAGTATACGGCGTACGGTACTTTCCACCTTATCGTAATTCTCGCCATATTCCACTCCAATAACCCAGTCTACGCGACGGGTATCCTCACGACTGTAATTAGTCACAGTACCGCTACTCAAAGCACCGTTAGGAATATAAATCACCTTATTATCAGCCGTAGTAAGAATAGTATGGAATATCTGAATCTCGCGCACCGTACCGGACACACCCTGGCTTTCAATCCAATCACCTACCTTAAACGGGCGAAACAGCAAGACGATAAGTCCGCCGGCAAAATTCTGCAAATTTCCGGATAACGCCATACCCACCGCTACACCGGCAGATGCCAACAAAGCTGCAAATGAAGTTGTTTCAACTCCCAACTTGCCGATAACGGCAATAATTAACAGAATTGTCAGTAGAATATTCACCAGACTCTTGACGAAACTTTGGATACCCGCATCAATGTGCCGCTTCATCAGTAGTTTAGACACAAGTTTTTTAATGAAAGAAATAAGGAAACGCCCAACCACAAAGATTATAACTGCCCCTATAATACGACCGCCGGCTCCTACCCCCAATCAATCAGTTGCTGCATAAAAATCTGAAGCTTGCTGAATCCCTCTTCAGAAGCCTGGGCGACAAACGCCGCCATTAATAAAGATGATAACATAATGATTATAGTTTAATGGATTAATGAATACAAAATTAACAAATAAATCCATTTTTCGTTCACATTATTTGTACCTTTCGACCAAAAGAAATACTTTTGCCTCTGATTTCAATTAAGGGGTGCCCTAATATTACGGGCTGAGATCATACCCATTGACCTGATTCGGGTAGTGCCGACGTAGGGAAAAGAAGAAAAGTTCCCCTTTTCTGTAGTAATCTTTAATAATTCAAATTGCAAATGAAAAAGTATGCAATGACAGCATGCCTGTTTATGGCAGCGCTGAATGTCTGCGCACAGACAAAGGAAAAAAAGACAGTTTGCGGGTAATAGACTTACAAGAAGTAGAGATTATCTCTACACGCGCCACAGGAACCACTCCGGTGGCATTTACCAACATCAACAAAGAACAGCTTAAAAAACAGAACTTCGGACAAGACTTGCCGTATCTGTTGAGTATGACTCCCTCTGCCATCACTACCAGTGATGCCGGAGCGGGTATCGGGTATACCACATTGAGAGTACGCGGTACGGACGGAACACGCATCAACGTCACCGCCAATGGTATTCCTATCAATGATGCCGAAAGCCACAATGTATTTTGGGTAAACCTGCCGGATTTCGCATCGTCCGTCAAAGACATGCAAATCCAGCGTGGTGCAGGAACTTCCACCAACGGTGCAGGAGCTTTCGGAGCCAGTATCAACATGCAGACCGGAGACTTCTCACTGAAACCGTATGCCGAGCTGAACGGTTCGTACGGGTCGTTCAATACACACAAAGAAACGGTAAAAGCAGGAACAGGACTTATCAACGGCCATTGGTCTTTCGACGCCCGCCTATCCAATATCAGTTCGGACGGGTACATCGACCGCGCATCGGTCGGACTGAATTCTTACTACCTGCAGGGCGGATATTACAGCGACAACACTTCTATCAAGTTAATAACATTTGGCGGCAAAGAGCGTACCTACCATGCCTGGAATTATGCCAGTAAAGAAGAAATGGAGAAATACGGCCGCCGTTACAACTCTTGCGGGTATATGTACACCGACGACAACGGCACCGACCATTTCTATGAAGACCAAACGGACAACTACGTACAAAAGAACTACCAATTGCTTTTCAACCACAGCTTCACTTCCGCCTGGAATGTAAACGTAGGTTTGCACTACACCAAAGGAGACGGCTACTATCAAGAATACAAAGGCGGACGCAAACTGGTGGAATATGGCCTGTTGCCATACGAACATGACGGTGAAACCGTAAGCAAAAGCGACCTTATCCGTAAAAAAGCGATGGACAACTGGTTCGGCGGCGGTATCTTCTCCGTAAATTATAAGGGCAACCGCCTTCATACATCCCTCGGCGGCGGACTGAACCGCTATGACGGCGACCACTTCGGCAAAGTGTTGTGGGTGAAAAACTACATCGGCAACCTCGACCCAGACAAAGACTACTACCGCAACAATGCCACAAAGAACGACGGTAACCTCTATCTGAAAGCCAACTATGAGTTATGCAGCGGGGTCAATGCCTATGCAGATTTGCAATACCGCCACATCTCTTATAAAATGTACGGACAGAACGACAAGTGGAACAGCGTTACCAATGACGGTCTGCAACAACTTGCCATTCACGAGAAGTTCGACTTCTTCAACCCCAAAGCCGGGCTGTCATGGCAAATCAACCGCAACAACCGGATATACGGTTCGTTCAGCGTAGCCCACAAAGAACCGACACGCAACAACTATACGGACGGCAAGTTTACCGAACACCCCAAAGCAGAGCGTCTGTTCGACTACGAGCTGGGATACACCTTTGCCAATTCCTGGCTGACTTTCGGCGCCAATCTATACTACATGGACTACAAAGATCAGCTGGTGCTGACCGGTGAACTGAACGAAATCGGTGAAGCCGTAGCCGCCAACGTACCCGACAGCTACCGTATGGGTATCGAACTAATGGCAGGTTTAAAGCTGCCTTGCGGTTTCCAATGGGACATCAACGCCACGCTAAGCCGCAACCGTGTAGAAAACTTTACCGAAACACTTTATGAAAACGAAGACCCGACCGGCGACACATGGAGCACTTATCTGGGCGATACCCACATTGCTTTCTCTCCCGACTTTCTGCTGAACAACCGTTTCGGATACACCTACAAGGGGTTTGAAGCATCTTTACAATCGCAATACGTCAGCAAACAGTACATGAGCAACCTGAATTGCAAAGACCATATTCTGGATGCCTATTTCGTCAGCAACCTGAACCTATCGTACACATTCACGTTGCCCAAAACAAAATCGATAACTGTAGGCTGTACCATCTACAATCTCTTCAACGAAGAGTATGAGAACAATGGCTACGCAGGCAGCGGCTTCTATTATGAGAACGGACAGAAAGTGCGCTACAATTATGCCGGATATGCCGCACAGGCCGGCACTAATGTATTAGGACATATCTCCTTGAGTTTCTAAATTTGATTATGGAGCAGACACTCGAAATTATCGGAACACTTGTCGGGCTTCTCTACCTCTGGCTGGAGTATCGGGCAAGTATATATCTTTGGATAGCAGGCATCATAATGCCTGCTATCTATATCTTCGTGTACTACAATGCGGGGCTGTATGCAGACTTCGGTATCAACATCTACTACCTCGGAGCTGCCATATATGGGTGGATGATGTGGAAATACGGAGCATTCTTACGCCGGACAATCCTGAAAAGGAAAATCCCGGATATGGAAAACCAACAACAGGAGCTTCCCATAACCTGCATGCCGTCAAGGTATCTGTTGCCGCTTATTGCGGTATTTGCCGTTACGCTTGCCGGCATTGCCTGGGTGCTTATCAACTTTACAGACAGCAATGTCCCTTGGCTGGACTCCTTCACTACCGCGCTCAGCATTGTCGGCATGTGGATGCTGGCACGTAAATATGTAGAACAATGGTGGGCCTGGATTGGCGTAGATGCTGTGAGTACAGGATTGTACATCTATAAAGGACTCGATTTTACCGCTGCATTGTACGGCCTTTACACAATAATCGCTATCTTTGGCTATTTCAAATGGAAGAAGCTGATGAAAAAAGAGGCTGATTTATGATTTATAAATTCCGATTTAGCAAGTATCAACTATGAAAGTGGAAGCTGTGGTTTTAGCAAACGGGGAATATCCTACCGCTCCCCTGCCTTTGCAGATATTGGCAGATGCGCCTTACGTAGTCTGTTGCGACGGCGGTGCAGACGAATACATCCGGAACGGACATACCCCCAATCTTATTATAGGTGACGGCGACTCCATCAGTGAGGAGAACCGCAAGAAGTACGGGCATCTGCTTCACCGCATTGCCGAACAAGAAACGAACGACCAGACCAAAGCCGTCAACTACCTGTTATCGCAAGGCAAACGCCGGATAGCTATCGTAGGCGCCACCGGCAAACGCGAAGACCATACGTTGGGAAACATCAGCCTGCTTATGGACTATATGCGTGCAGGAGCCGATGTACGGACTTATACAGATCACGGCATCTTCATCCCTTGCCGGAACACATGTACTTTTTACCTGCCAACCGGGACAGCAAGTATCCATCATCAACTTCAATGCCCGTAAATTGCATGGGCTCGGCTTTGGTATACCCTCTCAGCGACTTCACCAACTGGTGGCAGGGCACTCTCAACGAATGCATCGGAACAGAGTTTACGATTGAGGCGGAAGGGGAGTATCTGGTTTTTTTGAATTTCCCTCAGCCACTTCCACAAAGTACACGCTGATACAAATCATAGCAATGGCAACGGCCTGTGTCCAACTGAACCGGTCCTGTCCCAAAGAAAGCGAGACAACCGTGGTCACTACCAATATCAGATAGCTGTAAATAGCGACAACGGTAGTCTTCAGGTACTTCAACCCGACAGGAACCAGGAAGTAACTGAGATAAGTAGGGAAAATAAGGATAAATGCAAGTACAGCCCACGCCGTCCAATGCCACTCGCCCTTCCAGGCTTCTGCAAACATCGGTGCATCCCACCCTGCAACGGACGAAACGATTATGCCGGAAACAGCAGCTCCGCCAAATATATATTTCATCATTGTCACTACTCCTACCTTCTCCAGCAGTTTCTTGCTTACAATCAGATAAACGGCAAATACAAACGAACTGATCATACAAAGCAAATTGCCGGTAAAGGCATCGCGTGCCAAATCATCGCTTCCCTGCGTCAAGATACACAACATCGCACCGCCAAACCCCAAAGCTATACCGATAATCTTCATTACCGTAGCTTTCTCGTGCAGAAAGAAAACGGAAATGAGAAATACCCATATAGGCTGCATCGAATTGAATATGGCGCTCGAAACCGGAGTGGTTTTGCTGATGCCCAGCAGATAGCAGAACATAAATCCATAAAGCCCGAACGCCCCGAGGCAAAACAGCATGATGCGTTGCTTCCTGGTAACCGCCGCTTCTTTTATAAAACAACCCGTCAACCAAAAAGCCACTGCCGCAAACACGCACCGTATGGTAACACCCGTTAAAGCTCCCAACCACAAAGGCAATAAATACTTCAATCCGTTCATGTTCAGACCCGCCATGACACGGGATGCAACCATACTGAGATTGGCTTCCAGCTTTTTATCTTTCATGAGACTATCTACATTGAGTTCGAGGTAGTGAGAACGCATAGCACCGGGAAATGTTCGGAAACATACGGAGCGTTATCCTAAACAATTCGCAACTTTGCAATGTTTTTAGGGAAATAGGAGACTGAAAAATGAAAGAAACAGAACCCAAACAGGCATCAACCCCCACCAAACAAGTGCTCGTATTCTCTACCCGCCTACGCCAGGATATCCAAACCGCTTGCCGGCAACTGGAAAACGGAGAAGGACAAGAAGATGTTACAATCAATAAGGAAGTAAAATCATGGTTAAACAAATAAATTGGTCGCCACTTGCCAAGGGGGGGAACTGAGGAGCCTGCTGTTATCCTCAGTGCAGAGGTTTGGAAACAAAGAACAGGGAAAGATTATATACTCACTCTTCCAGAATGCACTTCATCGCATTACTCTAAATCCTTTCATCGGACAAGCCACGGAAATGGATAACATACGATATATCACTCCTTGTCCCGACTATACGCTATTCTACCGTCACAGCCTTCTGAAAATAGAAATACTCGTGCTTTGGGATAATAGCCATAAAGCCGGAAAGATAAAAAGCATTCCCACAGGAAAACAAGAAGAGGCGTCAAAACTCCTTTGATATTTTTTTAGTTTTGACACCTCATCCTATCAGAAATAACTGGTAATCAAACATTCATTAAATAGCGCTTGAAGTCTGCAAAATCTTTCGACATAGGCAGACTCTTCTTTTTTCGCCACGCATAAAGGCTTGCAACTTCTCCGGTATCTGTATCGCCTCACCGATAATATTCTCTACCGTATCTTTGAACTTGGCAGGATGAGCCGTTTCCAGGAAGACGCCCGTCTCACCCGGCTGCAAGCCCTCTTGCAATGCACGGAAACCGCATGCGCCATGAGGGTCGAGCAGGTAATGCTCATCTGTCCAAACGTTCTTCACGGTTTCGGCTATCTGTTCGTCCGTATAAGCAGCACCGCTTATCTCGGCAGAGATAGCTGCATGGCTACCGCCATAGAGGTCGAGCACACGGGCAAAGTTACTCGGATCGCCCACATCCATGGCATTGGCTATCGTAGCGACGCTGGGTCGCGGCGCATAAACACCCGTCTGCAAATATTGATAGAATATGTCGTTACGGTTGTTGGATGCTATGAAACGCTTTATCGGCAGTCCCATGCGTTTACCGAACAAACCGGCCGTTATATTACCGAAATTGCCGCTTGGCACACAGATTACGGCATTGGCAGCCTTACCCGCCCGCTTCAACTGCGCATAAGCATAAAAATAGTAGAAAGCCTGCGGCAGGAAACGTGCCACATTAATGGAATTGGCGCTGGTAAGTTGCAAACGGCTGTTAAGCTCCTTGTCCATGAAAGCCGCTTTCACCAATGCCTGACAATCGTCGAACGTGCCATCCACTTCAAGAGCCGTGATATTCTGTCCCAACGTAGTGAATTGCTTTTCCTGAATTTCACTGACCTTGCCCTTCGGATAGAGCACATAAACATGAATACCTTCTACGCCGAGGAAACCATTGGCAACGGCACTGCCCGTATCACCCGAGGTAGCAACCAATACATTAACCTGCTTCTTACCCTCTTTTCTGATAAAATAGCCCAACAGGCGCGCCATAAAACGGCCGCCTACATCCTTAAAGGCAAGTGTAGGGCCATGGAACAATTCGAGGGAATAGATATTTTCCGTCACTTTCACCAAAGGGACATCGAAGCTCAATGTATCGTACACAATCTGCTTCAATGTATCTGCGGGAACATCTTCCCCAAAGAAAGCATCCGCCACCCGATAGGCTATCTCCTGAAAGCCAAGCGTATCAATGCTGTCGTAGAATTCCTGCGGCAACGGTTTAATGGTAAAGGGCATGAAAAGTCCTTTGTCTGCGGCAAGCCCTTTCACTACCGCCTCTTCGAGGGTAACATCGGGAGCTTGTTTGTTGGTACTATAATATTGCATATTAAATTAAATATTAAAGAATTAATAATTAAAGACTATGACGCTGCACCGAATAATAATCAGCACATTTGGGCATGTCATCTCATTATCCCTTCATAAATTCGTTTATAAACTCATCTTCTTTCATCAGACCGTAGCTGCCGCTGCAAGCCGCCACTTCATCAAAAGTCTGCACCTCGTCCGGCTCAATACCCGGATACCAAATAAAGAAAGGTACCGGTTCGTTGGTATGTGTACGCAGCTCGCAGGGAGTGGGATGATCGGGCAAAACGGCAATGGCGACAGGTTCTTCCCAATCTTTCACCGCTTCATAAATAGGACCTACGGCGCGGCTATCCAGATTTTCAATGGTCAGCATCTTCAAAGGAATGTCTCCTTCATGTCCCGCCTCATCGCTGGCCTCGATATGCAGGTAAACGAAATCATCCGTTTTCAGTGCGTCAAGAGCGGCAGCCACTTTATTCTCGTAATTGGTATCGTACAGTCCGGTCGCTCCTTCCACCGTCAGGCGGCGCAGTCCGGCATAATAGCCGATACCGTTAATCAAATCTACGGCAGAGATTACAGCGCCTTTCCTCACTTGAGGAAACTTATCCGAAAGTGTTTCCATCTGCGGACGATAACCCGGGCTCCACGGCCAAATACTGTTAGCCGGGTCTTTGCCTTCGGTTGCACGCTTCCTATTGACGGGGTGTTCTTTCAGCAATTCTTGCGAACGCATGATTAAATCGTTAATCAAGTCGGCGGTTTGTTGCGGGGTCAAATCGGCTTGTCCTTCGGGAACGGTGATACTTTCCGTACCTGCCATAGGCTTTACCAGCAACGGCCGATAGGGTTTCAGAGGGACATCATGCGGGGGAGTGCAGGCTATACGCTTGTCTCCACCTTTTATTACCAACAAATGCCGGTATTGCACACCCGTATGGAAACGCACGCGCTCATTACCCAAATGTTCCTGCAGATATTTCACCAGCACATCGGCTTCTTCGGTCGTAATATGTCCCGCCGAATGGTTCTTGATAGCATCTCCTTCAATGCAGATAATATTACAGCGCATCGCCATTTCACCCGGCTTCAGGTCTACACCGATACTTGCCGCTTCCAACGGGCCGCGTCCCTCATATACTTTCGGCAGGTCATAGCCCAAAACGGACATATTGGCAACCTCACTGCCGGGATGAAATCCGTCGGCAACAGTTTTTAACCTGCCTACACGCCCCATCCGGGCAAGCTTATCCATATAGGGCGTTTTAGCTGCTTGCAACAAAGTCCTGCTTTCCAAAGACTTTACAGGCCAGTCGGCCATACCGTCACCTAATATAATAATGTGTTTCATACCCATGAATCTTGAAATCCAAGTACGAAGTTCGTACTTAATTAAACGTTCGCAATACTCATAATGTCCGCAAATACTCCCGCAGCCGTTACACCGGCACCGGCACCGTAGCCTTGTATCATCATCGGATATTCCTTATAACGCTCTGTTGTCAGCAAGATAATATTGTTGCTGCCTTCCAGCCCATAGAACGGGTGATTGACACCCACTTCCTGCAGTCCTACGGATGCCTTGCCGTTCTCCAGTCTGGCAACGAAACGCCAATGCTTGTTTTCCGCTTCCAACACCTTGCGGCGTGCTTCAAAGCCGGCGTCGAGGCTCGGCACTTTCTTCCAGAAGTCATCCAAAGAACCTTCGAAGAAGTCATCGGGTACAAAGAGATTCTTTTCCACATCACTTTGCTCGATGCGATAACCGGCTTCACGTGCAAGGATTACCAGTTTGCGGATTACATCCTTACCGCTGAGGTCGATACGTGGATCGGGTTCGGAATAACGTTCCTCCTGAGCCATTTTAATGGTTCTGCTGAAAGGAATATCCGCGCTTATCTTGTTGAATATATAATTCAGCGTACCGCTCAGCACGGCTTCAATCTTCAGTATCTTGTCACCGCTATGAATAAGGTCGTTAATGGTATTGATGATAGGCAGCCCTGCACCTACGTTCGTCTCAAACAGATATTTCACGCCGCGCTGGCGGGCTATCTGCTTCAGTTCCCGGTAGTTTTCATACTCCGAAGAAGCTGCAATCTTATTGGCAGCTACAACCGAAACGTTGTGCATCAAAAGGTCTTTATACAAGGAAGCCACTCCTGCGCTTGCCGTACAGTCCACGAATACGGAGTTAAAGATATTCATGCCGATAATCTCGTTACGAAGCGTATCCAGAGAACTTTCCTTACCTTTCTCCGCCAATTCTTCGCGAAAGCGTCCCAAGTCAAATCCCTCGCGGCTGAAGATTGCTTTGGAAGCATCGGCAATACCTACCACATTCAGTTGCAAACCGTTCTCCTGCATCAATTTCTGACGCTGGCTGTGAATCTGTTCTATCAAACTGCCGCCTACCGTACCAACTCCGCAGATAAAGAGATTCAATACCTGATATTCCGACAGGAAGAAAGAGTCATGGATCACGTTCAAAGACTTGCGCAGCGACTTGCTGTCTACCACAAACGAAATATTCGTTTCCGAAGCGCCCTGTGCACAAGCTATCACATTGATACCGTTACGTCCCAGCGTACCGAACAGCTTACCGGCAATACCCGGCGTATGCTTCATATTCTCACCTACAATGGCTACCGTAGCCAAATCCTTCTCAGCCTGTATGGGTGAAATCTCTCCCATTTCAATCTCTTTGACAAACTCTTCGTTCAGAACTTCACAAGCCAGGTCGGCATCCGCATTACGCACACCGATGGAAGTAGAATTCTCCGAAGATGCCTGCGATACGAGGAACACACTGATACCGTTCTTTGCCAAAGCCTTAAAGATACGGTAGTTCACACCAATCACACCTACCATACCGAGTCCCTGCACCGTTATCAGACTTGTATCGTTGATAGACGAAATACCTTTAATGGCTTTACTTTGCGGATTGGAAACATCCTGCTTGATGACCGTTCCCGCTCCGTCGGGATTGAACGTGTTCTTTATTATAATAGGTATGTTCTTGTGGCAAACCGGATAGATGGTAGGCGGATACACTACCTTAGCGCCGAAGTTGCAAAGTTCGGTAGCTTCTACATAGCTCAGTTCATTAATGGTATAAGCCGTGGAAATCACACGCGGATCGGCGGTCATGAAACCGTCCACATCCGTCCAGATTTCCAGTGCATCGGCATCCAGCGCCGCAGCTATGATGGCAGCCGTATAGTCGGAACCTCCGCGACCGAGGTTGGTCACCTCACCCGTAATCTTATCCGTAGAGATAAATCCCGGAACCAGCACCCGTCGGGGCATATCCTTGAATATCTCGCGCACCAGGGAAGTAGTAAGCTCCGTATCCAATACATGCTTGGAATGTTTCTTCTCCGTTTTGATGAACCGGCGCGAATCAAACCATTCCGCACCCGTCAGTTGCGCTGCAATAATGGATGAAAGGCGTTCGCCGTAGCTCACAATCGTATCGGATGTTTTCGGCGAGAGGTCCTTTATCAGGTAAATCCCCTGGAAGATATCTTTCAGCTCATTAAGCAACTCCCCCACCCGGCGTTGCAGTGATACTTGCGCCTCACCTGCCGGAATTACTTCCTTTATCATTTCCACATGACGATAGACAATCTCACGAAACTCGTTTTCATAAGAGGAATCACCGGCAGCCGCCATTTTCGAAGTATTGATCAGCTTGTCCGTAATGCCGCCCAAGGCAGACACTACCACTATTAAAGGTTCGTTTATAGCCTCTACAATTCTCTTAACGCTTAAAATACTGTTCGCAGAACCTACGGATGTTCCGCCGAATTTTATTACTTTCATATTTTTTTATCGGATTGAAACGGTTGATACAATTGTCAAAACAAGCTGCTATGGCCCGTATAGACTTTAACTAAATAAGAAAAACTGCTGAAAAATTGGTGTAACACGTAGAAACACAAAATACTATCCCTAACCCCTAAGGGTCATGGTACACATGGATGTGACTGTATGTTGATAGTACTTGTTCATTCTCTCTTACTGCTATCGCTTATGATAAGTGTTGCAAAAGTAACAATAAAAACATTCAAACTATTACATTTTATGACTTTTTTGCGATAAAAATACAGATTCATTCTATAAAGGGAAGAAATATGTACATATTACCTAACATATTCACGCTTTTCCAAACAAAGAGATATAAATACTGGCATAGTTTTATAACACTTTGCTATTATTTTAGAGATATATTACTATCTTTGCATGGTAATTATGTAAGAATTGAGCGTATGTCCCCAAATAATACTTCCGTTTTGTTAATTTACACCGGTGGCACTATCGGCATGATAGAAAATGCGGAAACCGGAGCTTTGGAGAGCTTCAACTTCGAACATTTACAGAAGCATGTACCCGAGCTTCAGAATTTTACGTTCCGCATTGATACCTATCAGTTCGATCCGCCTATGGATTCTTCGGATATGGATCCGGATGCCTGGCGCAAACTCGTACGCATTATCAGCGACAACTACAATCAATATACGGGCTTTGTCATCCTGCACGGCACGGATACCATGGCCTACACCGCATCCGCTCTCAGTTTTATGCTCGAGGGCCTCAACAAGCCCGTCATTCTCACGGGTTCGCAGCTTCCTATCGGCGTGCTCCGTACCGACGGTAAAGAAAATCTGCTGACAAGTATCGAAATTGCCACTGCCCGGCATCCCAACGGCCGGCCTATCGTGCCGGAAGTATGTATCTTCTTTGAGAATCACTTGACACGCGGCAACCGTACCACCAAAATAAATGCGGAGAACTTCAATGCTTTCCGCTCGTACAATTACCCTGTACTTGCTTCTGCCGGCATACATATTAAATATAATAATGTGCAGATTCATACGGAGAAGGTACAAAGAGAGTTACAGCCACACTACCTGCTCGATACCAATATAGCCATATTGAAGCTCTTCCCCGGCATTCAGGAAAACGTGGTGGATGCCATTCTCGCCATAAAGGGACTGAAAGCTGTGGTGCTGGAAACTTACGGTTCGGGCAATGCTCCGTTGAAAGAGTGGTTTCTCCATCATCTGCACAATGCCTGCGAACAAGGCATTATCATTGTAAACGTTACCCAATGCAGCGCCGGTACGGTAGAAATGGAGCGTTATGAAACGGGATACCGCCTGATGCAGGCAGGCGTGGTGTGCGGATACGACAGCACAACAGAGTCCGCTGTAACCAAACTGATGTTCCTGTTAGGCCACAACTATCCCCCCGCAAAAGTACGCGACCTGATGAGCCGCCCTCTTGCAGGTGAGATAACGATATAGGAAGAGAGGTGCTTACGCCACTACGGGAGTCAAGGCCCCGGTAATCGAATCGATGATAAACCCGGAAACATGGACATCCTCCGGTATCAGCGGATGGTCAAGAATGGCTTTCACCGTTTCTCTTACGGACTTCTCCGTATCTCCGAAGCCATAAAGCCACGAATCGAAATCCACTCCGCAGAAACGTATCATATCTATCGTTTCCTGTTTGATGCCGCGCGCCTTCATGTGCTCTATCATCTGGGCGCTGCTCATGTGGCACGCACCGCAATCGGAATGTGCAATGACCATGACCTCTTTCACCCCCAACTCGTAGATAGCCACCATAAGGCTGCGTATAACGCTGCCGAAAGGATGCGAAATGATTCCGCCCGCATTCTTTATCATCTTTACATCACCGTTCTTTATGCCCAGAGCTGCCGGCAGCAATTCGGTCAGACGGGTGTCCATACAGGAAAGGATGGCGATTTTCTTATCGGGATATTTATTGGTGATATACTTCTCATATCCCTTATTCTCTACAAACCGCTTATTGTATTCAAGAATATCTTCTATCATAGTATAATCCCAGTTTTATATTTTTGAGAACAAATATAGAAAAAACTCTGTGACACACCGCCAGCCCTGAAACGAAAAATCGTACCTTTGGGCAATTATTCTAAAGGAAGTTCTTTTATGGCAAAAAGAGAAAACAGTATATGTATGCAGCAATTGCGGGCAGGAATCGCCTAAATGGGTAGGCAAATGTCCGTCGTGCGGAGCGTGGAACACCTATGTAGAAGAGATTGTACGCAAGGAAACCGTAAACAAACGTCCGGTATCGGGCATGGAAACCGCCAAAGCAAAGCCCGTGACACTGGATGAAATCGCTGCCGATGACGAACCCCGTATCGACCTGCACGATGCGGAGCTGAACCGGGTATTGGGCGGCGGTCTGGTACAAGGCTCGCTGGTGCTGATAGGCGGCGAACCGGGTATCGGAAAGTCCACCCTGGTGCTGCAGACCATCCTCCGCATACCGGAGAAACGTATCCTCTACATATCCGGCGAAGAAAGCGCCCGGCAGCTGAAGCTGCGTGCCGACCGTCTGTCAGGCACATCCGCCGACTGCCTGATTGTCTGCGAAACCTCGTTGGAACAGATTTACGTCCACATAAAGAATACACGCCCCGATTTAGTCATAATAGACTCCATACAAACTATCTCCACAGAGACGCTCGAATCCTCTCCCGGCAGCATAGCCCAGGTGAGGGAATGCTCCGCCTCTATCCTGCGCTTCGCCAAAGAAACGCATACGGCGGTCATCCTCATCGGCCATATCAACAAGGAAGGAAGCATTGCCGGGCCTAAGGTACTGGAGCACATCGTGGACACCGTGCTCCAATTTGAAGGCGACCAACACTATATGTACCGCATCCTGCGCAGCATCAAAAACCGTTTCGGCAGCACTGCCGAGTTGGGCATCTATGAGATGAGACAGGACGGACTGCGGCAGGTAAGCAATCCTTCGGAACTGCTCCTCAGCCAAGACCATGAAGGAATGAGCGGCATAGCCATCGCTTCGGCCATAGAAGGCATACGACCGTTCCTGATAGAAACGCAGGCATTGGTGAGCAGTGCCGTTTACGGCAACCCGCAACGTTCCGCCACCGGCTTCGACATACGGAGAATGAACATGCTGTTGGCTGTACTGGAAAAGCGGGTCGGCTTCAAGCTTGCCCAAAAGGACGTCTTTCTCAACATTGCCGGCGGACTGAAAGTGAACGACCCCGCCATCGACCTGGCAGTTATCAGCGCCATTCTGTCCAGCAACATGGATACCGCCATAGAACCCGAAATCTGCATGGCGGGAGAAATAGGCCTGTCCGGCGAGATCCGCCCCGTAAACCGGATTGAGCAACGCATCGGCGAAGCGGAGAAGCTCGGTTTCAAACGGTTTATATTGCCCAAATATAATCTGCAGGGAATGAACACGTCCAAATTGAAGATTGAGCTGATACCGGTAAGAAAGGTGGAAGAAGCCTTCCGGGCATTGTTCGGCTAAGTCCTCCATAGGATGAGTCCGCCGCAGGAGATACGGATTGATACACATTATATATAGATATAGAAAGAAACCCAATGATACAAGAATACCAATTGCGCGTGTTGCCTGAGGTTGCAGCCAACGAACAACGCATAAAAGAATACCTCATACAAGAGAAAGGAGTGAGCGCACGCGACATTACGGCTACGCGCATTCTGAAACGCAGCATTGATGCACGCCAGCGAACCATCTTCGTAAACCTGACCGTGCGTGCTTATCTCAACGAGTTGCCGAAAGAGAAAGAGTATCAGGAAACCGTCTATAACGATGTGTCGGACAAGCCGCAAGTTATCGTTGTGGGAGCCGGTCCCGGCGGACTGTTTGCCGCCTTGCGTCTGATAGAGCTGGGCTTGCGCCCCGTCATCGTGGAGCGCGGAAAGAATGTACGCGACCGCAAGAAAGACCTTGCCCTGATAGGAAGAGAACAGACCGTCAACCCGGAATCCAATTACAGTTTCGGAGAAGGCGGTGCAGGCGCCTATTCGGACGGCAAGCTCTATACCCGCAGTAAAAAACGGGGAAACGTAGACAAAATCCTGAACGTATTCTGCCAGCACGGCGCTTCATCTTCCATACTCGTAGACGCCCATCCCCATATCGGCACGGACAAACTGCCGCGGGTCATAGAAAACATGCGGAACACCATTATCGGTTGCGGCGGTGAAGTGCACTTTGAGACACGGATGGATGCTCTTATTATTGAAAACGATGAAGTGAAAGGTATCGAAACCGATACCGGCCGGACATTCCTCGGTCCTGTAATACTTGCTACCGGACACTCCGCACGCGATGTATACCGCTGGCTGGCAGCCAACGGAGTGGAAATAGAAGCCAAAGGCATCGCCGTAGGAGTACGTCTGGAACATCCCGCTTCCCTGATAGACCGGATACAATACCACAACCGCAACGGACGCGGCAAATACCTGCCCGCCGCCGAGTACAGCTTCGTTACCCAAGTGGACGGAAGAGGCGTGTACAGCTTCTGCATGTGTCCCGGCGGCTTTGTAGTTCCGGCAGCCAGCGGTCCCCAGCAAATCGTAGTCAACGGAATGAGCCCCAGCAACCGGGGGTCCCGGTGGAGCAATTCGGGAATGGTAGTGGAGCTGCGTCCGGAAGACTTGGAGAATAAGGAGTTAAGAATGATGAATGAAGAGCCGGCTTTCAACTCCCAACTCAACATGATGTATTTTCAGGAAGCTCTGGAACGCCTCTGCTGGCAACAGGGCAACATGAAGCAAACAGCCCCCGCGCAACGCATGACGGACTTTACCAGGAAAAAGCTCAGCTACGACCTGCCGGAAAGTTCATACGCCCCCGGACTGGTATCGTCGCCTCTGCACTTCTGGATGCCGCCGTTCATTGCCGACCGGCTGAGCAAAGGTTTCCAGCAATTCGGGAAATACAGCCACGGTTTCCTCACCAACGAAGCTGCCATGATTGGCGTTGAAACCCGTACATCGGCTCCGGTGCGCATTGTCAGAGATAAAGACACCTTGCAGCATGTCCGTTTGAAAGGACTGTTTCCCTGCGGAGAGGGAGCCGGATATGCAGGCGGCATCGTGTCGGCAGGTATCGACGGAGAACGGTGTGCGGAAGCCGCAGGCCGGCTCTTGCTGCAATGAGAGCAGCAGAGTTCCGCATTCAGGTGAAATTCATTTCCCCGCATTGCAAGGATGATATAAAAATAATCCGTACTTTTGCGGGCAAACCTATACCGTTATGACAGCTCCCGAAATAGCAATCGTCGCTCCCAACACATTGACCTCTTTGGGATTGCAAAACCTTCTGGAAGAGATTATCCCGATGGCTACCATCCGTGTGTTCCGCTCCTTCGCCGAACTCATGGATGATACGCCCGACATGTATGCCCATTATTTCATCTCTTCCCAAATATATTTCGAGCATACCTCATTCTTCCTGCCCCGAAAGCCCAAGACCATCGTACTGGCAGGCGGCGACAACCAGCCTCAGCTATCGGGCGTGCCGACCCTGAACATCTATCAGGACGAGAAAGGCCTCGTAAAAGACATTCTGCAGCTTCATCGGTACGGACACCAGCACGGACACCCCGACAAGCAACCGGACGGTCTCCGCTCCGCCATGCCGCCTCATGCCGCCGGCAACGCCGATGCCCACGAACTTTCCGCCCGCGAGATAGAAGTGCTGGTGCTCATCACCAAAGGACTTATCAACAAGGAGATTGCCGACAAACTGAACATCAGCCTCACCACCGTCATCACCCACCGCAAGAACATTGTGGAGAAACTGGGCATCAAGTCCGTATCGGGACTGACAATCTATGCCGTGATGCACGGCTACATCGATGCCGACAGGATATAAACCGGATGGCAATCCCCCTGCCGCCCCGCATCTCCCGGCATCATAATCCTCATAAATTAGGATTGCACGGGCTGGAGATTTCGCGTTACTTTGCAAGCGAAACAAAACCAGTTATGAAACAATATAAGATTATTCCCCTGATTCTGACGTTCCTCACTGCCGGTAATGTGTCGGCAGCAGATTTGGACACCTTGAAAGTAGTAGACGTGGAAGAAGTCCTCGTCATCGCAGCCCCCAAAGAAAACCGCAAGCTGCGCGAACAGCCCACAGCCGTCACCCTGCTTTCGCAGCAGGACATGCAGGCGGCACAGGTGAACTCCATCAAGAACCTGACCGGACTCGTTCCCAACATGTTCATCCCCGACTACGGTTCGCGCCTTACTTCCGCCGTCTATATCCGCGGTATCGGTTCGCGCATCAACACGCCGTCCGTGGGACTGTATGTGGACAATATCCCCTACATCGACAAGTCCGCTTTCGACTTCGACTACTCCGACATCGAACGCATCGACGTACTGCGCGGCCCGCAAGGAACGCTGTACGGACGCAATGCGATGGGCGGACTGATTAAGATTCACACCAAATCGCCTTTCTCCTATCAGGGCACGGACTTGCGCATCGGCGCAGGCACGCACAATGCCTACAACACTTCGCTGACGCATTACCACCGGGTGTCCGAGCATTTCGCTTTCTCTACCGGCGGCTTCTATGACTACGAAGGCGGCTTCTTCCGCAACGCAGCGCTGGAGAATAAGAAGACAGACAAGAGCCAATCGGCCGGCGGACGCTTCCGCGGCATCTACCTGCCTTCCGAGAACTGGAAAGCAGACCTGAACGTGAGCTACGAATACAGCGACCAGGGCGGCTATCCGTACTATTATACCGGCAGCGTCAACCCCGCCGCCCAAAGCGAAGAGATGAAATCCTACATCGGCACAATCTCCAACAACCGCGAAAGCAGCTACTACCGTAACCTGCTGAATACAGGGCTGAACCTCGAATATCAGGCGCAGCGCTTCACCCTGAGCGCCGTAACGGGCTATCAGTTCCTGAAAGACCGCATGTTCATCGACCAGGATTTTACGGCGAAAGACATCTATACGCTGGAACAGAAGCAACGCATCCATACCCTGAGCGAAGAGATTGTGATGAAAAGCAAAGGCAGCAGCCGCTGGCAATGGGCTACGGGCGTCTTCGGCTTCTACCAGTGGCTGAAAACCGACGCTCCGGTGACCTTCAGGGAAGACGGCATGGGAATGCTGGGGCAGATGCTGGGCAGTGTAATCCCGTCCAAAATAGAAGTTCCCCTGCCCATGCCCGGTATGGGAATCAATATCCTGCCGTCCTTGCGGCCCGGCAACAGCAATCTGCTCATCAACGGTAATTTCGACACACCGCTTCTCAACGGAGCGTTGTTCCACCAGTCTACTTTCCGGGACCTGTTCGGCCTTACGGGATTATCTTTCACCGCCGGTCTGCGCCTGGATTATGAGAAGATGAAGATGACCTACGACTCCGGCACTGCAATGGACTATACGGTAGGTATCAAAGGAGAAATGGTGCGGGGCGGGCAGGTTATCAAAGAAATACCGATGATGCCCGAAACGGCGCTCACCGTACAGTCGCGCTACCACGGTTCCATCGACAAGGATTACCTGCAACTGCTGCCGAAGTTTGCCCTTCAATATGACTTCAAGAACAATCGGGGCAACGTCTATGCAACCGTGAGCAAGGGCTACCGTTCGGGCGGATACAACATCCAGATGTTCTCCGACCTGTTGCAGTCCAGCCTGAAAAACGACATGATGCGGCAGACAAAAGAGGAGATTCTGAAAGCCGTAGAGGGTTCTCCCAGCGCATCCTACAAAGACCTTATCAACGAAATGTTCCCCGACGCAGGCGAGAATCCCGACGCCCGCTCCGCCACCGAATACAAACCGGAGCAAACCTGGAACTACGAAATCGGAACTCACCTGAATCTTTTCAATAACCGTCTGCGTACCGATGCCGCACTCTTCTGGCTGGAGACGCGCGACCAGCAAATCTCACGCTTTGCAGGAACAAGCGGCTTGGGACGCGAAACGGTGAATGCAGGCAAAAGCCGCAGCCTCGGCGCCGAACTGTCCCTGGCTGCCGCCATTACTGCCGACTTCACACTGAACACCAGCTACGGCTATACGTATGCCACCTTTAAGGACTACGTAACCAATGCCCGCGTCAACGGACAGCTTCAGGAAATCAGCTACAACGGCAACTACGTGCCTTTCGTTCCCAAACACACGCTGACCGTAGGCGGACAGTACATTTTCCGCATCAACCCGGGATATTGGCTGGAGCGCATCCAACTGAATGCCGGATACACCGGTGCGGGACGTGTGTACTGGACGGAAGAGAACACCGTCAGCCAATCATTCTACGGCACACTGAACGGACGCATCAGTTTCCAGAAAGGCCGCGGACAGATAGACTTCTGGGTGCGCAATGCACTGGACAAGGATTACGCCGCCTTCTATTTCGAAAGCATGGGCAACGGATTTATGCAGAAAGGACGTCCCATCCAGGCCGGAATAGAACTGCGTTGCAGATTTTAGCAAACAGAGTTTGCCGACTTTTACAAGCAGGTAAATCAGAATTGTAAGCCTCTTAATATAAACCGGTTGTGTGTACCAAAGTAATACCCCGCTTTGGTACACGAAATACCAACCGTTGGTACGGGAGCTACCAAGCATTGGTACGTGAAGTACCACACTATGGTACGCGGACTACCAAGCGTTGGTACACGGAGTACCAACTGCCGGTAGCCGAAGTACCTCCCTTTGGAACGCGAAGTACCGCCAGCCGGTACCGGCAAATACCCTATTCGTTGATTGCCCCGCAATGCGGGCAAACCCCTTTCGCCCCTATTTTCTGTCCGCAATTGCCGCAGCGATAGCGGGATGCCGCCAGTGACGAACGCAGTTTCCTGAAGAACACCCACACAAATACGGCTATAAACAGATAACCGATGTATATATGGGTAGTCAGTATAAAGAAGAAATAACAGAAAATGCAACAGGAAGCCAGCCCCAACAGATAGAACACAGCCGCTTCCGGACTCAGTTGGCGGAACAAATCGTCGAGCACCGCCAGCAGTACGATGACAAACAGCCAAAGGCTCATCAGGAAAACGGATAGCACGAACGGCACTTTAAACGGCGAGAGTGTGGGGTTGAAATAAAAATGCTGCCACGTCTCCGGCACAAACACCTGCATCGACTCGTACACCGTGGCACTGAACGCCAGCAACAGACACAGCAACAACGGATATACACTGTCTATATCATTGAAGTAAACCATTTGCAACTGCTTCCGCCGGAACGCGCGAAACAGCCATGCCGCCACAAACAGCGCAAAAATAACGATGAAATAGGAAGCTGCGTATCGCTGAACAGGTAAATGGCCTGCGAGATACTGTCCGTAGGCACAAACGCCCGGATCATGTCCTTTTCCCGAAGCCAGCCTTGCACTTCCTGAGAATGGGCGAGCTTGACCCATACGCTGTCCACACTGTCCGTCGGGTGGATGGCAAACTCCGCCACCACCACTCTGTCTCCCTTTGTACAGTGTATTATAGCAGTCCTTTACAGGCAGGCAGGCTATCGTCACCGAATCTTCCTGCACTTCCAGATTCGTGTTCCACGTATAATGACGCTCGTACAGATAAGCCAGCGAATCGCGGGTCTTTGCCCCCAGTTTCCCGTCTTCCAGGTCCGGACGGGGATAATGGCAAGAAGAACCGAGAATAAGGTATAAAATATAAAATATGAAATTTAAGTATAAGGTATGAGGCATAAGGTATAAAGAGCGGGACGCACGTTGTACGGTGGCGCTGTGTTTACAGCTGTTTATGTTTGTTTCTTCTTTCTTCATATTATATACTTTGGGCATTCATTCTCAATCATCTTCACTATCCGTTATGCGTATTCACCCATACCTTATACTTCATTCTTTATACCGTATACTTTATATGTAAGCTTCATCCTTGGCTTTTAACTGCTGACTTTCATTTGGCAGTTCTTGCAGTCGAAAGTGAGGCGGAAACGTTTGCCGTCTGTTCCTACCAGATAATAGGGTTCCCGGTACGGGGAATGTCCCTTTTGATGTGTAGGACACCAGCCCATGCTGTAACGCAGGCAATGTTTGCAGAACATGAGTACAGCTTCGGGCACGGCCTGCTTCTCGTATGCCGGTTCCACGGAAGCTACTCCGTGGGCCTGATAAAAGCTGCGGGCGGCGGTATTCATCACATTGCCCAGATAGGTCAGGGATGTTGCCGGGAAACGGTGGCGGGTGGGTTTCCACACATGTAACTCACGACGATAAGTAATGCGGCGGGCGGCAGTCAGCTTGTCTATCGCCTGGCGACGCCAGTCGGCTATCACCGAGGCGGGTATGAACCAGTTCTGCGACAGGTTGATTGCAATGGCGGGAGCTGTTGTTGCCGAGGGGCTGTCCGTGCCGCCGAGAGGCATGACCTCGAAAGGAGTATTCCCCAATTTGCCGAGTTGGGTGCGCAGGTTCTCCGGTTGCGGAGTACGCGCAAGTTCTTTTGGATAGGGGAAAGACAAGGTTATGCGGTTGCCGTCTTCGTCCGCCGCTGTCAGGGCAAAGCCCGAAGGGGTATCTGCCAGCTCCCATCCAACGCCGATTTTACGTTCGGCGGACTTGCGGGCAAGGATGCGCTCAAATTCCTGGTCGAAATTGCGGAAAAGACGGGTGCGCGGTTTGATACGGGGCACATCGCCTGCCGGATACAGCTTGTTGCCATCCACCCGATTGATACGGAAACCTTGCAAACGCCCCTGTTCATCGAGAAAGCAGACACCGTCTCCGTTATGGAAAGGTTTCACCCCGGCAACGGTAAGGTAATTGCCGCGCTGCTCTTTCATCGTACCCATCTCCTCGCCCAGGGACTTCGGCGTATCGAAAGAGGAGATTTCCCGGTCGCGACCCTGCAGGAAGTAATGGGTGAAGCCACGGCTGAAACTCTTGTCCAACTGGGGCGTGAAGTCGAAACGGCAAGTACCCGAAGAAGCACGTACGTACTCCTTGCGACGGGCGAAGATGGCATCCAGCTTGCTGCGATAGGCAGCCGTAACGTTCTTCACATAGGAAACGTCCTTCAACCGCCCTTCTATCTTGAGGGAAGAGGCGCCGGCATCCAGCAGGTCTTCCAGCACTTCGCTTTGGTTCAGGTCTTTCAAAGAGAGCAGGTGCTTGTCGCGGACGATTGTTTTCCCGTCGGCATCTACCAGACTGAACGGCAGGCGGCAGAACTGGGCACACTCTCCCCGGTTGGCGCTTCTGCCGAAACATGCCTGACTGACGTAGCACTGGCCGCTGTAGCTTACACAAAGCGCACCGTGCACAAACACTTCCAAAGGCGTTTCCGGACAAGCCTCGTGGATTCGGCGTATCTCCTGCAATGACAGCTCGCGCGCCAGCACTACCTGACGAAAACCTGCATCCGCCAGGAAACGTACTTTCTCCGGTGTACGGTTGTCCATCTGCGTACTGCCGTGCAGGGGGATGGGCGGCAGGTTCAGACGGGTAATTCCCATATCCTGCACTATCAGGGCGTCTACACCGATGCGGTACAGTTCCCAAATCATCTTTTCCGTTTCGGCAAGCTCCTCTTCTTTCAGAATGGTATTGACCGTAACGTAAATGCGTACGTTGTACAAATGGGCATACGCCACCAAAGCGGCTATATCTTCCAAAGAATTGACCGCAGCCGCACGTGCGCCGAACTTCGGTGCGCCTATATATACCGCATCCGCACCATGATTGACTGCTTCAATACCGCACTCCAGATTCTTGGCGGGGGCCAATAGTTCTATTTTTCGTTGCTTCATCATATTTCTTTCACCACAGAAAGGGGCACAAGACCCCACTGAGTTTTCGGAGTTCTTATTTAATTTCTTCAATATTGAACGGGGTTTCCTGATATACAAAGTAGTTCAGCCAGTTGGAGAACAGCAGGTTGGCATGCGCCCGCCACCGTACCGATACGCCTTTGTCCGGGTTGTCGTCCACATAGTAATTGCGGGGCATCTCAATAGGCAATCCCTTAGCCAGGTCGCGGCGGTATTCCGTATCGAGCGTCAGGGGGAATATTCAGAATGACCGGTTACGAAAAACTCGCGCCCGTTACGTGCCATTACCATATATACCCCTGCCTCTTCCGATTCCGAGAGCAGGGTCAGTCCGGGAACTTTCAGAATATCTTCCTTGCGGACTTCCGTGTGGCGGCTGTGGGGAACATAAAACACATCGTCAAAACCACGGAAAATGGGATACAGAGGCTGCAAGGTGCGATGTGCGAATATGCCGAACATTTTCGCGTCCAGCGGATACTTGGGCACACCGTAATGGTGGTAGAGTCCGGCTTGCGCCGCCCAGCAGATATAAAGCGTGGACGTAACGTGCGTACGCGCCCAATCGAATATTTCGGTTATCTCGTCCCAGTAGGTCACTTCCTCAAAGTCCATCTGCTCCACAGGGGCTCCGGTAATAATCATACCGTCGTACTTCTCGTCACGCATCTTGTCGAAATCCGTATAGAAAGCTTTCATATGCTCTATCGGAGTATTCTTTGAGGTGTGGCTCTTGATTTTCATGAACGAAATCTCCACCTGCAACGGAGTATTGGAGAGCAGACGCACCAAATCGGTCTCCGTCGTAATCTTCAACGGCATCAGATTCAATATGACAATCCGCAGCGGACGGATGTCCTGCCGGGTTGCCCGTGAATTGTCAATGACGAATATGTTTTCCTCTTTCAGCAGCTCTATCGCGGGAAGTTTATCGGGTAAATTTAAAGGCATAAGCTCTGTTCTACGGTTTAACTAATTACTGTTTACGATTTTAGCGTGTAAAGTTAGATAAAAAATCAGAGCGGTATAAATAAATTGCGGAAGTTTTTGTTGAATTAAAGCAGGCAATACAAAATGATTCGATATTATTTCAGTAAAATCCCACTGTTTATTTCTTTCGGAACTTTCAATTGTCGGATAACCGTATACTTGAGTACAATCAATCTATCAGGTTATAAAACGCCTTCATTAGATGCTGTATTTCCATATTCTATATTTTTCAAATAGTTCATTGAAAAGAAGATAATCTTGTGAATTGTACTACCTTTGTGGCTGAAACTCAAAGCATCAATTACATAATGGCGAAAATCATCGTTCAAAACACGCAGATTAATGTTCTCAATTTTAAGGAACAAGATTATATATCCCTTACCGACATGGCTTCCGCCAAAGAAGGGGGACAGCAGAGCGGCAGATGTAATTAAAAATTGGATAAGAAGCCGTTATACAATTGAATTTCTTGGCACATGGGAAATCATCCATAATCCTAATTTTAAAGTGGTCGAATTCGACCACTTTAGAAAGAGTGCCGGATTGCCATCTTTTGTATTAAGTGCTTCCGAATGGATAGAGCAGACTAATGCAATCGGTATCATCGTTAAAAAAGGACGCTACGGCGGGACGTACGCCCATAAGGATATTGCATTTGAATTCGGTTCTGCAATCAGCGTACCTTTCAAACTCTACCTTATTGAAGAGTTTCAACGGTTAAAGACTGAAGAGCAACAGCAACTCGGTTGGTCAGCAAAGCGTGAATTATCGAAAATCAACTACCGCATACACACTGATGCCATAAAACAAAACCTTATTCCGCAGGAAGTCACATCGGTACAAGCAAGTATTATTTACGCCAATGAAGCTGACGTGCTAAATGTTGCAATGTTCGGCATGACAGCAAAGCAATGGAGGGAAGCCAACCCTGAATTGAAAGGCAATATTCGTGATTATGCCACCATCAACGAACTAATATGCCTGTCTAATATGGAAAACCTAAACGCCGTATTTATCGAACAGAGTATGACACAAAGAGAACGTCTCGTTAAACTAAACCAAATAGCCATTCATCAAATGAATATATTGGGAAACGGTGATGAAGATAACCGTAAGTTATTGAAATAAATCACTACGCATTGCTCTGCGCTGTAACTCATCACACATTTATTTTAATTTGAGCGATTATTTGTGTGATTATTCCAAAGATTTAGTATACTTTTACATCCTTGTTTTTATTTAGATATATGTAAAGAGAAGAAAAAGCACCAAGCTATCAAGCGTGATAACTGACTAATAGAAATCTGAAAGCGTAAACTACTTTCTCATAACATTTACGGTTCTGCCCAATCTGATATATCGACACGTAAGTTTTTAAGTACGAACCAAAGGCGAAGATGTTTTCGTCTTATAAAACTACTATAACATGAATATCATGAGAAACGCTTTCAAAAGGGCAAATTATGTGTTATGCCTGCTCCTTGCCTTATCGGGTACATCTTGTATCAACAGGCTAAATGATGAAATCAAAGAGGGCAGTATCCTCATCTCCTTTTCCTTTGAAGCAAGTAAAGCCGCTACCAAAGTAACTAAAAACACTTTCGACATAGGAGACAGAAGCGGTATCTTTGCCATGCTGACAGGCAATTCCCTGGACCAGCAGCGATACATCGACAACCTGCTTCTGGAATGCAGCGACAACAGCAAACTGATATCCAAGAAAGAAGTGTATTATCCGGAAGGAGATGCCACGCTGGACTTCATCAGCTACTATCCGTATCAGGAAGAAAACGTGTCCAAAGGAAGCTCACTGCTGGACGTCACAGTACAAGCAGACCAGAACAAGACCGCCAATTACAGCTTATCCAACTTCATGACCGCCCGCATCGGAAACGTGCCCAACAGCGAAAAAACCGTAAAGCTGGAATACAAGCACCGGTTTGCCAAAATAAAGTTAGTTCTTATACCCCAAGAAGGTGAAGATACGGACGAGATGCTCAAGGCCAACCCCAGAATCATAGCTACCGGTTTCAGGACACAAGCCGTATATGACCTGCAATCGGACAAGCTTTCCTCGGTTGACGATGCGAGCGAAACGGATATCATTCCTTTCGGCACATGGAAGAAAGAGGGTAATACGCTGTCCGGTAAAGAGCTTATTGTAATTCCGCAAACACACTCCGACGGCGGACAGGCTTTTACCCTGGAATGGAACGGAAAAATCTACACCTGCCCTCTCCCATCGGCCACCATTGAGGAGGACACAGAACTGGAGATTTGCATCAACGCACTGCAAAGCACAAGTGCAACCCTCACCGGAGTTATCGCCAACATCAAGGAATGGGAGCTCAGCGAACAAGGAGAGAGCGAAAACCGGTACGAAATCACTGCCGTACACACAGCCTCGCTGTCATTCAGCACGTCTGATATCTACAGGATATACCATCAAGGAAAGCCCGTGGCAGAAGTATGCCGGGAGTATCTTTACACTGCCCCCGCCGATGCTGTTGCTACTAAAGCGATTGTAGCCTATTCCGTACAGGACAATGAACAGACGGACTTGACAAATGGAATCGTTTTACAACTACCGGACAAAACCGCCACGACACATGGTGGTAAAGTAAGTTGGAATGAAGCGGACAACTCGCTGACCTACATTAGCGGCCACTCCCGGCCTATCGAAAAATTCTACATAGACGAAAACAGAAAGATAGTAACGGAAAAGCCTGCCGCACCAGCACTGGCTATCAACGTCAGCAGCTACGTAATCAGAGATATACGGAACGGTATATTGCACACCTACCCCATCGTGAAAATAGGCGCACAATATTGGATGAAAGAGGATTTACAGACGGCCCATTATAATGACAGCAAGAGTATGCCCCTCAGAAAAGCTTTGGGAGATGGCGAGGGCTACCTCAAATGGGCGGGCACCAACTCCCATTTTTACAACGGCGAGGCCGTCCTTACCGGGAAATTGGCTCCGTTGGATTGGAGATTGCCAACAGAAAACGATTGGAACAGACTGAAAGAATACATAGGAGAGAATGCTTCCGCACTGAAAAAGGCAGATACCTGGAGCTCGGATGTTTATTCCGCAACCAATGAAACCGGATTCTGCATTCAACCCGCAGGGCTGCTGTTGGAAAGGGAAAACAAGACGGCCTTTGGTAAACGCAAACTCATCGACCGCCTATTGGCTATATGACGGCACACAAAAGCAATTGGACAAAGTCGTAATGTTTGCGAACAGCAATAACGACATCGCCTTAAAGAACGCCGTCAAACCGGAAGCGCAAAGATTATTATAATGCGTTTTCCATCCGTTGCATAAAAGAATAACCTGCTAAAAAAGCATTTCTCATTTCTTTTTCGTATTTTTGTTCCCAATGTGCAGGATTGTGCAGGATTTTGCCAATTAGACAAAGACAACGGAAAAGAAATGAGAGTAATCGATCTGATAAACAGTAACGAAAAAACAGCTTTTTCTTTTTTGAAATATTGCCCCTCTGAAAGGTACAGGCATCGAAAAGTTGTATGAAACAATAGATACATTACGGGAGTTCGACCCTAAATACATCAATATCACCACACACCGCAGCGAGTACGTGTACAAGGACCTCGGCAACGGGCTGTTCCAGCGCAACCGTCTCCGTCGCCGTCCGGGAACCGTATCCGTAGCCGCAGCCATCCAGAATAAATACAACATAACGGTGGTGCCGCATATTCTTTGCAGCGGTTTCAGCCGTGAGGATACCGAATATGTATTGCTCGACCTGCAATTCCTGAACATCACAGACCTTTTGGTGTTACGCGGAGACAAGGCAAAACACGAGTCGGTATTCACTCCCGAAAAGAACGGTTATCATCATGCCGTTGAATTGCAGGAACAGATTAACCAATTCAATAAGGGCATCTTTGTAGACGGCTCCGAGATGAAAGTCACCAATACTCCTTTCTCATACGGAGTGGCCTGTTATCCGGAGAAACACGAAGAAGCGCCCAACATCGATACGGACATTTATTGGCTGAAAAAGAAAATGGAAACCGGAGCGGAATATGCCGTTACCCAATTGTTCTATGACAACCGGAAATACTTCGATTTCGTAGAACGCGCCCGCAAAGCCGGAGTTACCATCCCCATTATACCGGGCATCAAGCCGTTCAAGAAGCTTTCGCAACTCAGCATGATACCCAAAACATTTAAAGTAGACCTGCCCGAAGAACTGACAAACGAAATCTTGAAATGCAAGACTGATGCCGAAGCGCAACAGGTAGGTATCGAATGGTGCGTGCAGCAATGCAAGGAACTGATGAAGCACCATATTCCCAGCATCCATTTCTATTCCATAGGTGCAGTGGACAGCATCAAGGAAGTAGCCAAACAGATTTATTAACCAAATACCGACACCGTGTTTTTTAAAGATGTAATAGGCCAGGATACAGCCAAACAACAATTGATACAAGAGGTGCGGGAAGGACGTATTCCTCACGCGCAACTGTTCGGACCGGCAGGAGTAGGCAAACTTCCGCTGGCTATGGCTTATGCCCGTTACATCTGCTGCCCGAACCGCACGGAGACCGATGCCTGCGGCACGTGTCCTTCGTGTGTGAAGTGGAATAAACTGGTGCATCCGGACGTACACTTCGTATTCCCCATCGTGAAAAGCGCCAAAGGGAAGAAAGAAGTTTGCGATGACTACATAGCCGACTGGCGGCATCTTGTACTAAGCAACCCCTATTTCTCACTGAATCATTGGCTGAATGAAATGGGAGCGGAAAACGGACAAGCGATTATCTACGCAAAGGAAAGCGATGAAATCACCCGTAAGCTCAGTTTGAAATCCAGCGAAGGCGGATACAAGGTAACCATTGTATGGCTGCCTGAAAAGCTGCACGAGGTCTGCGCCAATAAATTACTGAAACTGCTGGAAGAGCCGCCTGAGAAGACCATCTTCCTGTTGGTTTCCGAAGCACCCGAAATGATATTGTCTACCATACTCAGCCGTACACAACGTTTCAACATCCGCAAAATAGATGAGGCAAGCGTGGCAAACGCTCTGCAACAAAAGTACGGCGTGCAACCGGCGGACAGCCAGACCATAGCCCATCTGGCAAACGGAAACTTCATCAAAGCGTTGGAAACAATCCACCTGAATGAAGAGAATGAGTTGTTTTTCAATCTGTTCGTCAGCCTGATGCGCCTCTCCTATCAACGGAAAATCCGGGAAATGAAGCAATGGAGCGAACAACTGGCGGCTATGGGGCGCGAACGCCAAAAGAATTTTCTGGAATACTGCCAGCGCATGATACGGGAAAATTTCATCTATAACCTGCATCGGAAAGAGATGAACTACATGACCCTGCCCGAACAGAACTTCGCTACCCGGTTTGCCCCGTTTGTCAACGAACGGAATGTTATGGGTATTATGGATGAACTCAGCGAAGCGCAAGTGCACATTGAACAGAATGTGAATGCCCGTATGGTATTCTTTGATTTTTCACTGAAAATGATTGTTCTGTTAAAACAATAGAAGAATCCTTTTCAACTAACATATAACATAGTAAATCATCAAAATAACAGATAGAATGATGGAATTTAAACTACATAACGGAAGCGGCGGTCTCTGCTGCAAAAGCTGCGGCAGGCAAGACAAGCAACTGAACACTTACGACTGGCTTGCCGACATTCCCGGCAATGCAGAGGAATCGGACATGGTGGAAGTTCAGTTCAAAAATACCCGCAAGGGTTATTTCCGCAACAGCAACAAAATTCCTTTGGAAAAAGGCGATATAGTAGCCGTGGAAGCTACTCCCGGACATGATATAGGCGTAGTAACCCTTACCGGGCGGCTTGTACCGCTACAGATGCGTAAGGCAAATATCAAGTCGGAAGCGGATATCAAGCGCATCTACCGCAAAGCCAAACCGGTGGATATGGACAAGTATAACGAGGCGAAAGCGCGTGAACACTCCACCATGATACGTGCCCGCCAGATCGCTCTTGACCTCAACCTCAATATGAAAATCGGGGATGTGGAATATCAGGGAGACGGCAACAAAGCAATCTTCTACTACATTGCCGATGAACGCGTAGACTTCCGCCAACTGATTAAGGTGCTTGCCGACGCTTTCCATGTACGAATCGAAATGAAGCAGATCGGTGCACGTCAGGAAGCCGGCCGTATCGGCGGTATCGGACCTTGCGGCCGTGAGTTGTGTTGCGCTACCTGGATGACATCGTTTGTTTCCGTTTCGACCAGCGCCGCCCGCTACCAGGATATTTCACTGAATCCGCAAAAGCTTGCCGGACAATGCGCCAAACTGAAATGCTGCCTCAACTACGAAGTGGACTGTTACGTAGAAGCACAAAAACGCCTGCCTTCCAAAGAAATCGAATTGGAAACCAAAGACGGCGTATTCTATTTCTTCAAAGCCGACATTCTCAGCAACCAGATAACTTACTCCACCGACAAGAGTATCCCTGCCAATCTGGTTACTATCAGCGGAAGACGCGCCTTTGAAGTTATCGGTCTGAATAAAAGGGGCATCAAACCGGAGAGCCTGTTGGAAGAGACACATCGCACCGAACCCAAGAAACCGGTAGACCTGCTGGAACAGGAAAGCCTGACCCGCTTCGACCGTAACCGCAAGAACAAGAACGGCGGAGACGGCAACAATGGAAACGGTAATGGAAATAACGGCGGCAACCGGAATAAAAAGAAGAAAAAGACTCCCAATAACCGACCGCAAGGCGGAGAACAGTCTGCCGCTCCGCAACAACAAGAGCAGCCCAGACAGCAGGGAGACGAAAAACGGCCGCAAGGAAATGAAAGACGTTCACAACGGAATAGCAACAACCGTAAACGTCCTCACAACAACAAGCCCAAACCTCAGGGAGATAAACCTGCTCAAAATGACAAGCCTGCTCAAGAATAAGACAAAGACTCTGAGATATATCATACTGCTGTTTATCGTAAGCGCATTAGGCGCTTGCGATAAACAGACTGTATATCATGCATTCCAATCCATTCCGCAAGAGGGTTGGAAACGACAGGACACACTCCTTTTCAATGTCGCTGTGCCCGATTCGCAAACTTACTACAAACTGATAGTAGAAATTAGAAACCGCAGCACTTACCCTTACCAAAACATCAACTTATCCGTCTGCTATGACAGTCCGGAATTGAAAAAGCTACAGACAGATACATTGACAGCCGTCTTAGCCGATAAAGAAGGCATATGGAAAGGAGATGGCTGGGGCGGTTTATACCAGTCTGCATTTCCCGCAGGAAACATCAAGATAGGGAAACCCGGTGACTACCTTTTCAAAGTAGCTTATACATTACCCGACAGCCTCCTGCCCGGCATCAATGATGTGGGAATCAAATTACAACGATAATATTATACCAACCTTCTATTTCTCCCCGCATCAATACGCAGGAATATAAACAGCAGTATCGTAAAGCCCCATAACGAAGACCCCCCATAGCTGAAGAAAGGCAACGGAATACCGATAACAGGCGTCAATCCGAGTACCATCCCGATGTTTATGAAAAGATGAAACAGAAAAATACTCAGCACCGAATACCCGTATACCCTGCCAAATGCGGACTGCTGCCGCTCTGCCAACGCTATCAGACGAAGTATCAAAGCCAGGAACAAGAGTAATACAGCCGTCGAACCGATAAAGCCTTCTTCTTCGCCTACGGTACAGAATATGAAATCCGTGTCCTGTTCGGGAACATATTTAAGTTTGGTCTGTGTACCGTTCAAAAAGCCTTTCCCAGTCAAGCCGCCCGAACCGATAGCAATCTTCGATTGATTTACGTTATATCCCGCTCCTGCCAAGTCCTCTTCCATGCCCAACAGAACCTTAATGCGAATCTGCTGGTGAGGTTCCAATACTTTATTGAAAAAATAGTCGCTGGAGTAGAGAAAACCTATCGAACCTATGGCAAACAAACCAATAAGAAAATAACTCCAATGGCGTTCACTCAAAGCAAGGAAGAATAAATAACATGTTACAACCACACACAATCCCCATTGCACCCATACCAGATTAAAAGGGGTTATATATTCCGAAACCAGATAAGCGACAAGCAATACGATAAAAGAACCGACGATGATATTCCGAACCGGCTCCCATTTCTTCTTATATACCCATACCATTCCACCGGCAAAGAGCAAAATCATCGACAGTACCACAAACTCTCCGATAGGTGTTGGAGTATCTGCAATAAAGACTTGATCAAAACGGATACCCACCACAAAATATACCACAGCGCAAATACCGGAGAAAAGCACTACTCCGGGCATACCTTCACGATAAAGCATCAGGAAGAAAGCCATATAAACCAATGCAGACCCCGTTTCCCGCTGAAGAATAATCAGCGTCATCGGCAGAAGAATAAGGAAAGCCAGCATCAACGCGCTCTTCCAGCTTTTTATAGTGAACGAATAGGCGCTCATATACTTGGCCAACGCCAATGCCGTGGCAAACTTGGCAAATTCAGCCGGTTGTAGACTGACAGGCCCCAAAATCAGCCAAGACCGTGAGCCTTTGGTATCAGGAGCGATAAAAATAGTGACAACCAACAAGAGAATAAGTCCTATATATATAATGTAAGAGAACATATCATAAAGCGTATCTTCCAGCATCAGCAGAATAAATCCCAACCCGAATGAGCAGACAATCCACATGAACTGCTTGCCGGCACGGGTAGAGAAATCAAGAAAATCACGGTCACCATAGTCGTAACTTGCCCCGCAAATACTGAACCAGCCGAATACAATCAACATCAGGTAGATTATAATCGTCACCCAATCCAATGATTTCCATATACTGTCTCTTCTTACCATTTATACTGCTACTGTTTGACTGTTTATTACCTTTCTTCGTCTCCGTACAGAATTACGCGGTTGCTGAATTCCTCCGCACGTATCTCATTCTCCGGCGATAACTTGCCATGCAAGTACTGATCCATCATCATCGCACCGATAGGGACGCCGTAGGTTGCACCAAAACCGCCATTTTCCACATACACCGCAATAGCAATCTTAGGATCATTCATCGGAGCGAATCCCATGAACACCGAATGGTCTTTACCGCGATTTTGTGCCGTACCGGTTTTGCCGCATGCCTCTACACCCGGCAGGATTGTGCCGACCATACGGCAGGTTGCACTACCCGTACTACCTGTAACAGCGGCACGCATCCCCTCCACAACTTCATCGTAATATTCCCGGTCGATTGACGTGACACGGGGGTACGGTAGATACTGTCCAGTTCATTATCCTGTATCTCCTTTACAACATGCGGAGTAATGAAATGCCCCCGGTTGGCAATGGTTGCACCCAAATTGGCTATCTGCAACGGGGTCGCAAGAATTTCTCCCTGTCCGATAGCGATACTGATTACCGTAAGTCCGTTCCAAGAGCCCCGATATGCTTTATCATAAAACTTAGCGTTAGGAATCAAGCCGCGCTGCTCTCCGGGAAGGTCCGTACCAAGGCGATAGCCGAATCCCTGCGACACCATATGGTCTTTCCATACGGTAATGGCATTTTGCGGAGAACCGTACTTCTTGTCGCTGAACATACGGAACAGCCCCCAACAAAAATAAGAGTTGCACGAAGTGGCTATTGCCGGAACCAAAGGCAAAGGAGAACCGTGCCCGTGACAGCCTACATGCAAACTTCCATAATTGAAACCGTGTGCACAAGGGAAAGTAGGATAATCTTCATGGATTATTCCTTCCTGCAAAAATGTCAATGCCTGCGCAGTCTTGAAAGTAGAGCCCGGCGGATACGCTCCCATGATTGCGCGGTTCAGGAGAGGTTTCCGCTTGTCTCTTTGCAACATCCGGTGATTCTTTCCACGCTGGCGTCCAATCATCAAGTGAGGATCGAAAGTAGGAGAAGAAACCATACAGAGTATCTCTCCCGTAGCCGGTTCAATGGCTACGATAGCTCCGATTTTATGCTGCAACAAACGCTCACCTAACCTCTGCAACTCAATATCGATACCTAAAGTCAGGTTCTTACCGGGCACAGAGGGACGGTCGAGCTTCCCATCCATATAATGCCCCTGAATACGTCCATGCGCATCACGAAGCAGAATCTCCACCCCTTTTTCGCCACGAAGATACTTTTCATAAGATTTCTCGATACCTTGTTTGCCTATATAATCTCCGCGGATATAATAATTATCCGCCTCAATATCTTTCTTTGACACTTCACCTATATCCCCCAACGCATGTCCGGCAGCATCGTAAGTATATTGCCGGATAGTACGCCGCTGGATGTAGAAACCGGGAAACTTGAATAGTTTCTCCTGAAACACACCGCACTCTTCTGCCGAGAGTTGCGTCATAAACACCTGATGCGTATATTTGGAATAACCGGGATTCATCCAACGGTTCTTTACATCCTTCATCCGCTTCTGGAACTGCTCGAACGTGATGTTCAACGCACGGCATAAATCCAACGTATCGAGCTGCGTCACTTCACGAGGCACAAACGTGATATCGTATGCCGGCTGGTTAAAAACCAGCAGTTTACCGTTACGGTCATAGATAGCTCCACGCGAAGGATATTGAATCTTATTCAAAAAGGCATTGCTGTCCGCATTCTTCTTGTAATCATCCGTCATTATTTGCAAGTCGAACAGGCGAATCACGTAGATAAGGACAATGACGACAGCCGCCATGCCTATCACATATTTTCGTTTCTCCAGCGTATAATCCTTCATTCAATCACAACATATGAGTTATAAATACAAGTAACATAACTTGCAACCTCTTTTTACTTCTTCCGTATGCCCTCTACTGCCATTATACAAGCTACAGTCAGCAAAGTGCTTGTTACAATTCTCAGCAATAACGCACCTATGTGGGCAAAAGAAAAGAATTCAAGAGTAAGCAGCATCCCGTGATGCACCAAGACACTGGCAACCAAGTATTTCAAAAAAGGAGAGATTCCCATTGTACGGACTGCCGGAACCAATGTATCCAGCGTATCGCGAGGCACAAACAAGCGTAAGAATGTAGGGCGCAAAAAAGGCTAAAAGCACCGTAGCCGCCGCATTCATTCCCGGAGTATCGGAAAGGATATCAACCGCCAGTCCAAGAAAAAAAGCCCATAGCATCAATGCATTACGGGGTACATCCGACTCAAACTTCAATATCAGATATATATATAAAAACGGAGTGGCATATCCTGCAATATGCACATTGTTCAGTATCAGCACCTGCAATAATACCAGACCGACAAACCACCCTATCTTATGCAAATAATTGATTATCATTTTTCTCCTTCTTTTTCCAGCATATTCTGTTCTTCCTGTCCGCTGCGCGAAATGACACGCACATTGCTCACCTTACCGAAATCCGTAGCTAACTTTATCTTCAACAGATATGAAAGTCCGTCATGGGAATCGGACATATCATCGACCGTTCCTACCATAATTCCTTCAGGGAATACGGTCGAGAATCCGCTGGTCACTACGGTATCGCCCAAATTGAATTCCGCATGACGGGGCAGGTCTTTCAGATAAGCGTAACGCGAATCTCCACCTTCCCACTTCAAATAGCCGAAGTACTCACTGCCCACAATCTTGCAGCTGATACTCGACTTGCTGTTCAGCAACGGAATAACCAGCGAATAGCGGGGAGAAGTCTTATATACGATACCTACCACTCCATTTGCATCCACTACCCCCATTTCCGGACGAATACCATCTGACGAGCCACGGTCCAATGTTATATAATTATCTGCCTTATTCAGACTGTTCTTTATAACATTCGCCTTGAATATGCGGTAATCATCCGGAGCAAGGCGCGCCATACTATATAGTTTTACGGAATCCAGGCCCTGCTCCTGCAGGCTTTTTTCCAGAAAAGCTACCCGTTGTTCCAGCCACATATTCCGGTCGAGCAAGTCCTCATTGACCGATTTCAAATGGAAGTAAGAACTGATGCCGCCCGAAATCTCATAAACTTTCCCGGCTACTCCGTTTGCCGAAGTAAAATACACGCTCTGCTGATAATGGTTGAAACGGAACAATAAAACAAAACTGGTAACCTCTAACAGAAGAAAGAGGAACCAGTAATTGTATTTAATAAGAAAGTTCAGTAGATTCCGCATACCTATCTCATCAGGAATGAGAAGCGGTCGACATTCTTCAGTGCAACGCCTGTACCTTTGGCAACAGCATGCAAAGGATCTTCAGCAATGTGGAAAGGAATGTTAATCTTATCAGTCAGACGCTTATCGAGTCCGCGGAGCAAAGCACCACCACCGGCAAGATAAATACCATTGTGCACGATATCGGCATACAGTTCGGGAGGTGTATTCTCCAACGCGTTCAGATAGCGGTCTCAATCTTAGAGATTGATTTCTCCAGACAGTGCGCTACTTCCTGATAGCATACGGCACTTCCATAGGCAGCGCCGTGATACGGTTCGGTCCGTGAACGATATAATCTTCGGGAGCATCTTCACCCAGTTCGGTCAGAGCGGCACCCACATTGATCTTGATACGTTCTGCCATACGCTCGCTGACCTTCACATTGTGCTGACGGCTCATATACTCCTGAATATCCGCAGTCAGGTCATCACCGGCAATACGAATGGAATTGTTGGAAACGATACCTCCCAGCGAGATAACGGCAATTTCCGTAGAACCGCCACCTATATCTACAATCATGTTTCCCTCCGGAGCTTCCACATCGATACCGATACCGATAGCGGCAGCCATAGGCTCGAATATCAGGTAGACGTCACGTCCGCCGGCATGCTCGGCAGAGTCGCGCACGGCACGCAGCTCCACTTCAGTACTACCCGAAGGAACGCCTATTACCATACGGAGCGAAGGGGAAAACAGACGGTTTCGATTGTTCACCATCTTGATAAGTCCGCGTATCATCTGCTCGCAGGCATAGAAGTCGGCAATCACACCGTCGCGAAGAGGGCGGATAGTACGTATGTCATGGGTCTTTTCGTGCATCAGCTTTGCTTTTTCACCCACGGCAATCATCTTGTCTGTACGACGGTCCAACGCCACCACCGAAGGCTCGTCCACTACTATCTTGCCATTTGTGGTAATGATGGTATTGGCGGTACCAAGGTCCATCGCTATTTCTTGTGTAAAAGAGAATAATCCCATGTAAATTAAAAATTGAGAATTAAAAATTAAAAAATATCACTCATATCAGGAACTGAGAACTAAAAAGCAGGAGAAAGCATCATTCCTCAATTTTCAATTCTCAATTCTCAATTTAATCAGTGTTTAAAGTGACGGAACCCTGTTATCACCATCGCGATGCCATGTTCATTGCAATAATTGAAAGATAGCTCGTCCTTAATGCTTCCGCCCGGTTGGATAACGGCCGTAACGCCTTCATTACCTGCAATCTCCACGCAGTCGGGGAAGGGGAAGAAAGCATCACTTGCCATTACGGCACCGTTCAGGTCGAAGCCAAAGTTCTTGGCTTTCTCAATAGCCTGCTTCAAAGCATCCACACGTGAAGTCTGTCCCACACCGCTTGCCAGCAATTGCTTTCCTTTAGCCAGTACGATAGCGTTGGACTTGCTGTTCTTCACAATCTTGTTTGCGAAAAGCATATCTTCAACTTCCTCCGCAGTCGGAGCCTTAGTCGTTACGGTTTTCAAATCTTCGGGAGTTTCCACCTTCAGGTCACGGTCTTGCACCAGCACACCGTTCAGCAAAGAGCGGAACTGCTTCTTGGGCAGAGCAGCCTGCTTGCGCACCAGAATGATGCGGTTCTTCTTCTGACCGAGAATTTCCAGTGCATCCACATCATAATCGGGAGCTATGATAACTTCAAAGAATATCTTGTTGATTTCCTCGGCAGCAGCCTTGTCTATCACGGCATTTGTGATGAGCACACCGCCGAATGCGGATACCGGATCGCCGGCAAGTGCGTCTGTCCAAGCTTCCAATACTGTGGGACGTGAAGCCAGACCACAGGCATTGTTATGCTTCAGTATAGCGAAAGTAGTATCTGTGAATTCATCAATCAAGTCAACGGCAGCGTTGATATCGAGCAGGTTGTTATAAGAGATTTCCTTACCGTGTATCTGGTCGAACATAGCATCTATGTTACCATAGAAATAACCTTTCTGATGCGGGTTCTCACCATACCGCAAAGTCTTTTGATTGTTGGCGGACTGACGGAAAGCAGACCCTTCTTCGCCATCGAAATAGTTGAAGATAGCCGAATCGTAATGAGAAGATACGGCAAACGCCTCTTTGGCAAACCAACGGCGTTCTTCCAGCGAAGTGGTAGCTCCATGTTCCATCAGCATATCGCGAAGAGGCTGGTATTGTGCCTGTGAAGCAACGATAACCACATCATTATAATTTTTGGCAGCGGCACGTATCAAAGAAATGCCACCTATATCAATTTTCTCGATAATAGCCGGCTCGTCGGCACCGGAAGCTACGGTAGCTTCAAACGGGTACAATCAACGATAACGAGGTCTATTTCGGGAATTTCATATTTTTCTATCTGTTGCATATCCTGTTCCAGTCCGCGACGGCAAAGAATACCACCGAAAACCTTCGGATGCAGGGTCTTCACACGTCCACCCAGGATAGAGGGATACGTGGTCAAGTCTTCCACTGCTTTACAGGGATACCCCAGTGATTCTATAAACTGACGAGTTCCGCCTGTTGACAGAAACTCAACTCCTTCTTCATGCAGTTTGGTAATGATTTCGTCCAAACCTTCTTTGTGGTAAACGGATACCAGAGCTGTTTTGATTCTTTTAGTTTCAGACATGGATTTGCGTATTAAAGTAATGCGTACATTTTACTATTCGAATGCAAAGTTACTAATTTTGTTTATTCACACATACATTCATACACAATAAATTAGGTATAATTAAAAAAGGAACTCATTATTAATTCCGATACCTTTGTACAATGATGCAGAAAAAGTCCCGTTGAAAAGGTATCCACACTTCCAACGGGACTGAAATCTTTTATAACAACCGCTCTGTTACCAGATAGAAACCCGTTTGTCCACCGGCACAAACATCGGGTCGTTCTCTGTTATATTGAAAGCCTCATACCAAGCGCCGATTTGCGGCAAAGCACCGTTAACACGCCACTTACCCAATGAGTGAACATCGCTCTTGGTACGGTTCAGCACTTCTTCCGGACGGATATTGTTTCCCCATACGCCTGCATAAGCAAGGAAGAAACGCTGTTCGGGAGTAAGACCATTCATTACAGGCAGCGGGTTGGCAGCCGTAGCTTTCTTAAATGCCTGATAAGCAACCTGCAAGCCACCATGATCAGCAATATTCTCACCCAAAGTCATACGGCCGTTACCATATACACCCGGAGCAACCTCGATACTGTCGAACACATTCACCATTACCTGTGCACGCTCATCAAAACGTTTGGCATCTTCCTCAGTCCACCAGTCTTTTAAATTACCGTCCTTATCGTATTGGCGTCCCTGGTCGTCAAAGCCGTGCGTCATTTCATGACCGATTACCACTCCGATAGCACCATAGTTGAAGGCATCGTCCGCATTCATGTCAAAGAACGGATATTGCAAAATACCGGCTGGGAAGCAGATTTCATTCGTTGTAGGATTATAATAAGCGTTTACGGTTTGCGGAGTCATCAGCCATTCGTCTTTATCTACCGGCTTGCCGGCTTTAGCCACCATCTCTGCATGGCTCCATTCGTTGGCACGCTCCATATTCGCCCAATATGAATCATCCTTGATTTCCAATGTAGAATAATCTTTCCATGTATCAGGATAACCTATTTTCACATGGAAAGTAGCCAGTTTCTCCAAAGCTTTCACTTTGGTAGAATCGCCCATCCAAGCGAGATTTTTGATGCGTTCACCCAAAGCTTTCCTGCAGGTTCTTCACCAAAGTCACCATACGTTCTTTGGCTGCGGCCGGGAAATATTTCTCTACATACATCTGGCCTACCGCTTCACCCAAAGCAGAACTTACAGTGCTGACCGCTCTCTTCCAACGAGGTTGCATTTCCTGCGTACCGCTCATGGTACGTTGATAGAAATCGAAGTTCTGTTCGGCCATAGCATCATTCAGAGTACCTGCGGCAGCATCAATCAGTTTCCATTGCAAATAGAGACCTTGTTGCTCAAGAGGAAGAGTATCCAGAATTTCTGCAGCAGCCTTCAGAGAAGCGGGCTGACCTACGATAACTTCTTGCACATCTTTTAAATCCAAAGCTGACAGATAAGCATCCCAATCAAAAGTAGGATAATTCTTCTTCAGTTCTTCCAAACTCATCTTGTTGTAATTGGCATGCGGATTACGCAACTCCGTACGCGAACGGAAAGCTTTGGCAAGACGTGTTTCCACATCCATCACCACTTCTACGCCTTTCTTGGCAGCAGCCTCATCAAACCCCTGCCAATTGATACATCTTCTGTACATGTGCACGAAAAGCATTGCGTATCTTGGCAGTAGCCTCATCGTTCTCCAAATAATATTCGCGCTCGCCCATGCTCAAGCCGGCCTGATAAGACTGTACGGCATTCATGCTGCTGTTCATTTCATCAGCGCCTACGTACAAGACATTGTAAGCCACAATTCCTTTCTTCTGCATCTCGCCCAGTAATGCATAAACCTCTTTCCGATCCTTCCAATGCACCGAGGCGGTCAAGTTCTGCTTTAATGGGAGCCACACCGTCTTTGTTCAGCTTCACGCTGTCCATTACGATTTTATACAAATCACCAACTTTCTGAGCTACGCTGCCGGCTTCGTGCTGCGTGGCAGCCAGCTCCTCGATGAGTCCCTGAATCTGCTTACGGTTATTTTCCGCAAGGATGGTAAAAGAACCGTACTGTGAATACTCGGCAGGAATGGGATTGTTCTTCATCCAACCGCCGCAAGCGTATTGGTAGAAATCCGTTCCGGGCAAGGCCGTTGTGTCGAGGTTGGCAAACTGAATACCGGCTGTGAGCTCAGCCTGCTTGCCGGTGCTGCAAGCGCCTGTCATCAGACAGAATGCTGCAATGGGTAAAAAATGAAATACTCTCATACTTATATAAAATAAATGTTATTATTTCCTTGCCTCTTCCAACTCGCAGGAAACTGCATCCCACTCTTCCATCACACTGTCCAGTTGGGCTTTCAGTTTCTGATGCTGTTCGTAGAGCGCCATATCCGAAGCGCCCTCCGGCGTAGCCATTTTAGCTTCGAGAATGGAAATGGCCGCTTCCGTCTGCTCTATCTCTGCTTCACAATCCGCTACACGGCGTTCCAGCTTCTTAAGCCGTTTATTGAGTTCTTTCTGTTCCTCATAAGAAAGTTTTGCAGCGGAAGGCTGTGCAACCGTTGCCCCGGCATTGCCGCCGGCAACCGTTTTTTCCGCAGACGGTGAGGAAGACAAAAGAAGCGCGATTTCTGCAAATCATTCAGGCTCTCTATCTGCTTCTTCTGCAGGAAATCGTAGATACCTCCGAGGTGCTCCTTCACCAATCCGCCACCGAACTCATATACCTTAGTCGCAAGACCGTCCAAAAAGTCACGGTCGTGACTGACAATTATCACCGTACCGTCAAAATCGCGGATAGCTTCCTTCAACACATCCTTCGAGCGCATGTCGAGATGATTCGTAGGTTCATCGAGAATCAGGAAATTCACCGGTTCCAGCAACAGCTTAATCATGGCAAGACGGGTACGCTCTCCGCCGGAAAGCACTTTCACCTTCTTGTCCGAAGCCTCGCCACCAAACATGAATGCTCCCAATATATCACGTATCTTCAGCCGGATATCCCCTACCGCCACACGGTCGATGGTATCGAATACCGTAAGATTTTCATCCAGCAACTGCGCCTGATTCTGAGCAAAATAGCCAATCTGCACATTGTGTCCCAAAGTAAGTTTTCCGGTATAATCCGTAATCTCGTCCATGATACACTTTACCAGGGTAGATTTACCTTCACCGTTCTTACCTACGAAAGCCACTTTCTCACCACGGTTTATGGTGAGATTTACATTGTGGAATATGACATGGTTGCCATACGCCTTGGCTACATCTTCACAAATAACAGGATAGTTACCGCTACGGCTGCTGCAAACGAACTTCAACCGCAGCGCAGAGTTGTCTTCCTCGTCCACCTCGATGCGTTCTATCTTTTCCAGTTGTTTGATGCGGCTCTGCACCTGCACAGCTTTCGTGGCTTTATAGCGGAAGCGTTCGATGAAGGCTTCCGTATCCTGTATCTGTTTCTGTTGATTCTCGTATGCACGGAGCTGTTGTTCGCGACGTTCCTTGCGAAGCGTCACAAACTCATCGTATTTCACTTTATAATCATAAATACGTCCGCAGGTTATTTCAATAGTACGGGTAGTGACATTATTCAGGAAAGCACGGTCGTGGCTGACAAGTACCACTGCATTGGCACGGGTGGAGAGAAAGTTCTCCAACCACTGGATGCTCTCTATGTCGAGGTGGTTCGTAGGTTCATCGAGCAACAATACGTCAGGACGGCGCAACAACAACTTGGCAAGTTCGATACGCATACGCCAGCCGCCGGAGAACTCACTCGTAGGGCGGTCGAAGTCTTCCCGGCAAAAGCCCAACCCCTGAAGAGTACGCTCTACCTCGGCACGATAATTAGTGCCGCCCATCATCAGAAAGCGTTCGTTCTCGTGGGTAAAGCGGTCTATCAGCTTCTGATAATCCTCGCTGTCATAATCGGTACGTTCGGCAAGTTGCTGGTTCATACGTTCGATGTCGGCCTGCATCTCAAAGATATGCTCAAAGGCAAGTTCAGCCTCCTGCATCACAGTACGTTCATCGCTGAGAACCATTACCTGCGGCAAGTAACCGATAGTACATTCGCGGGGGACGGCAACAACACCGGAAGTGGGTTGCTGAATACCTGCCAGTATTTTGAGCATGGTGGACTTACCCGCCCCATTCTTGCCGACAAGGGCTATACGGTCTTTCTTATTAATAACGTAAGAAACGTCTTCAAACAGAGGAGTAGCATTAAATTCCACCTTCAGTCCTTCTACAGATATCATAGTGTCAATGAATTAATCGTTCAAGACTGCAAAGGTAACGATATTATTTTTTATTCTCACGCAATCATGCATTCAAAGCATACAACTGCATTCATTTAAATTTCAATAAATCCCCTCTTTCCCTTTCTGTCCAACCGATTTGGAAAACAGAAAGAAAAAGAGGGGATATTTTTATAAAGGGAATCGCCTGGGCGCTCCTTTAGAATAGATTGGCGTTCTTTTAGAACAGCTTAGCCGGATATTCTCCCGCATCCACCAATGCCTTAATCTTATCGACCACGCTCTGACGGTCTTCCGGATAAGTCACCCCGAACCATTTACTGTTCGTATCAAGCACTTCAACCGTAGCAGTACCGTCATTAATCAGTTTATCCACCATCAAAGGAATAAAGAATTCACTCTTCAGGTTCTCCATATTCTTCGAATCGCTGAGGAACGTCTTGAAGAATTCCTGACTGTAAGCGAAGTAATCGGGAGTAAAGCCCCAGAAATTCATACTGACCGGAGTTGTATCGGGAGTAGCAGTCCACTCGCCATTATCATCAATATATTTCACTTCACCGTCCATACGCTGAATTTTGGTACGTTCAACGACAGAAGTCAGCAGATTATTTGCATCAGTGCTGCAAAGGCCGCGAGACACCGTACCGCTTTCACTCAATGTATTGCCGATGCGGAATCCTACCATCGAATATACATTCTTGGAGCCTTCGGGAAGCTCAGACAGGAACTTGCCCATTACCTGGAAAGAATCACGACCGTAGAAGTCATCGCAATTGATAACGGCAAACGGTTCCTTTATCACATCGGCACCCATCATTACGGCATGGTTGGTTCCCCAAGGTTTGGTACGGTCGGCCGGACACGTAAATCCTTCGGGAAGTGCATCCAGTTCCTGGAACACCAATTCGCACGGGATATGACCTTCGTATTTGGATATGATTTTATCGCGGAAGTCTTGTTCAAAATCTTTACGGATAACAAAAACGAGCTTACCGAATCCGGCCTTGATAGCATCGTAAATAGAATAATCCATAATAGTTTCGCCATTAGGCCCCAGTCCGTCCAATTGCTTTAAGCCACCGTAACGGCTGCCCATTCCGGCTGCCAATAAGAATAAAGTTGGTTTCATATTAGTTATTATTTAAAAAGGTTAGTGTATCATGGTTGATAACAGGCACAAAAGTAGTAAAATTTATATCAGAAAAAGGAAGATTTCAGTCCATTCTTTTCCATAATCGTACAAAACTCCGCCTCAATGGCAGATACTTCTACTTTTAGTTTGCTTATTAGCCACAATTCTTCACTATTGTCAGCCCCAAACCCACAGTTTGCCTTAGAACGGATAACCGATAGCGAAATGCAAGGCAAGACTGTCCTTGAACTTGGGAATATTATAGTATCCCGACTTACCGGTATCATACGGATCGTGCAACCCCACTCCACAATCCAGACGGAAAACCAGAAAGTCCATATCATAACGCAGACCGGCTCCCGTACCCAAAGCTATCTGTCTGGCAAAGTTCTTTAAAGTGAACTCGCCGCCTGGACGGGACTCATCCTTACGCATCAGCCACACATTACCGGCATCCAAGAATACAGCTCCATGCAAATCTCCGATAATGCGGAAGCGGTATTCAACATTAGCTTCCATACGTATATCACCCACATGATTGATGAAAGAATACTTATTTTCCTTATCCGGAGCATAGCTGCCCGGACCTATGCTACGTGCAGAAAAAGCACGCACACTGTTGGCGCCGCCGATATAGAACTGTTCGGTATAAGGAGCCGCCAGCGCATTTCCGTACGACCATATCACGCCACCGGCAATGCGCGAGGCAATCATCTGGTTCTTGTCTATCTTATAATGATAGCGGAATTCGCTGTTTACCTTCAGGAACTGTGCAAAAGGAACACCCAGCAGCTTTTTGTCCTTCTCCTTGAACGACTTTCCGAAAATACGATAAATGCACGAAGTAAGGTTACCAGCCGAGCTCACTGTCGTCTGCCACCAGATAGGATTGCGCACACCCGGCAAAGATGCGTTGTCGTAGGTGTACATATACTCAAAGACCGGAATAAACTGGTCGCGCAGGCTGACGTAGAGTGCAGGATTCTCCGCCTGCAACTCCTTGAAGGCTTCCGTAGGGTCGCGAAGTACGTTGAACGTGAGTTTGAACGGTGTAAAACTATGCTTGCTCGTACGCTTCGGCTGGAAATCGTATGTAGCGTTTCCGCCAAACGCCAGCAGTTTATAATACTTGGCCCGGTTCAATTGGTCGATGTACAGTTTGAAAGTCGTAGTGGCCGGAAAGTCATACTCCTTGTCGCCAAAGCGAGGGAAGACCACGCGCGGAAACATAAGCGAGGTAGACAACCCCACTTCATAACTGTTCATCAGCGAAGAACGGTCTTTACCCGTCTGCCACTCATACGAACCGTCCAACTTTACATTCCATGCCTCACCGCCGCCAAACACATTGTTCTTCGTTACGGTGAACGAAGCTCCCGGTCCGGTTTGGTTATTGCTTTTCATCTTTACGTTGAAGTCCAGTTCGGCATCATAAGGCTTGTCGAGTGCCGCATGAATATTCACATCCAGCGTATCGCACACGAATGTCGTATCACGCGGGGTATACTGCATCTCAAGATAACGGAAGATGCCTACATTGTTCAAGCGCTCCTGCACGCGGGTCTGGCGATAAAGGCTGTAAAGGCTCTGCATGGAGCGTCTGCGGAAATCCCCGTACTGTCCTGCCCCTGACGTTTCTGACGATACGCCTGATAGTTCAGCCATCTGTAAATCATATTGGGATGTACCCGCAGCTTGTCGTGATAATAGATGCGCAGGCCTTTGTAGTCGATACTGTCATTAGGGGTCTGTCCCTGCTTGCCATACAGATAAAAAGCTTTCTTGCCTACATAAAACGGCTCGGCAACGGAAGCGCATGCCGGGAGCAGGAACCATGCGCATGGCAACATGTCCGCCGGGCACTAAGGTCGTATCCGCCTGATAAGTCAGATAATCGGGACGGAAATAATAGCACCCTACATTGCGCAGCAAAGTACTGATACGGGTACGTTCTCCGTCGAGGTCGGTCACGTTGAACTGTTCTCCCGGACTGATAAGCGAACGGCGCCGGCTCATATTCATAATGCGCAAGGTACGCTCACTGAAACCGTGATAATAGACCGTATCGATAAAATAAGGGTTGCGCATATCCACCGTATATTGCAGCTTTGCTTTCAAAGAATCCTTTCGGATCGATGAACGTTTTATAACTGACCGTTCCGTTCAAGTAGCCGTAATCGCGCAATAAATTGGCGGCCGCCTTCTGCCGGATAGCGGGATTGACAGTAGACATCAGTACGGGCTTTGCCGCAAAGCGGTTGAATATCCACCTGCCAAAGCCTTTCTCATATTTCACAAAGCCATTGTAAATCCATAACCCCATAGGAAAAGGTATGCGAATAGTGGAACTACCCAGCAAAGAATTGTTCGGAGCAGTGGCAAGCGCCGCTTCAACCTCTTCCATGGCAGTCTCGCCTACCGGAGTGGTACTGCGGTTCTCGACAATCATCTTTTTTTGTCCCGTATACAGAATTTCACCTTCCGGCAAATGCTTGGTTGTGGAACATCCTGCCAGCAACAGTATGCCCGCCATATATACTATCAGTCGTTTCATATCATTCTACAGTTTGCTTCTTCTTTTTCCTGAAGATAAAAAGTTCGCCCAGGCGGTCCATTTTGCGACGAAGCACAAGGCCGACTCCGGTTTCCGTTATTTCCCCGTCGAGCACACTCTCGTAGTTCTTGTCATAGAACACACGGACATAGCGCGTACCGGACGTATCAAGGCGATACTCAAGCGAAATATTGTCGATAAACGATTCCGCATCATTCGTGGCATTGGCACCGGTTGTCACCTTACCGCCGATGACAATCTGCACACGGTCGTTGAAAAGACGCTGCGAATAGCGGAAGCTATAATCCGTCTGCTTGTCACCCGTTTCGGCTGACGTACGGTCTTCCATACCCATAGTGAAACTTGCGTTGATGCTTTGGAAAGCCGAGCCTGCCAATGAGTTGATCTGACTTTGGATAACACTGTTCAAAGCACTGCCCATAGACAATCCGCCGCCTTTGACACCACTGTTCATATAAACACCGGTCGCCAGCATGGCAATGGCCTGTTTGCTGCGCTCCTCGGCTCCCATAGCCTGCAACTCATTCTCAATGGTGGCATCATCCGGCGCCGTTATATCGAAAATAAGTTCGGGGGCGTCAAGGCGATTCTTTATAGCTATGGACACATCGAAATTCACCACGCGCGAACCACCGTCATCACCGTCGGCTACCGAAGCGCGCATACGCTCCGTCGCTTTCAGGTTCAGCGTCGGGTTCATCGGGTCGCCTCGCCAGTCCACATAACTGCCGTTGTTAATCTGGAATTCCTTCAACGGAATGATAGGAAGCGAATACTTCATAATTCCGCCCGAAAGCGTATAACGTCCGGTAAGGCTTATATCGCCTTGCGGAGTATACTGCATGTTCAAATCTCCGCCGCCTTCCAATTCAATGAATTTACTGCGGTCGGGACTTAAATCGGCGCGCAGGCGCACGGCATTGTCGATATGTACGGACATAATCATATCCATACCGCCCAAAGACATGGCGGGAGCCTCATCAGTGCCCACCGAAGCCGTATCGGCAAAAGAAGTAAAGGTTACTAAACCCTCAAGACGGTCTTCCACCGTCAACGGTGAGTCCGTCAGTACATAGGTAACATCCGTATTGCCCAGCAGGTTCATGTTACCGCGCATGGTCAGGGCATCCAAAGGCCCTCGTACCGTAGCGTTCAAATCGACAAATATCTTGCCGTAGATAAGACTTTCGCGGGTGCGCGGCGCATCCAGCAGCGTATAGTTCTCCGCCAGCAACTTCAAGTCCGCCGTAGGACGTTCCAAATTGCGGAAGTCCACCTTGCCGTTAATGGTAAACGGATTCTTGCTGGTGGTATAAATGGCAAACTTGTCAAATATCAGTTGGTTATCCCTAATCTGTACGGGACGGTCGTCAAACCAGTAGCGGGCCCCTGCCTGACGGGCATATACCGATACGCTGTCCAGCGTGATATCTCCGTGCATCCTGGGTTTCTCCAACGGTCCGTAGATGTACATCCCGCCATCGAGGTCGCCGGTAAAGGACATCATTTGGTCGGGCACAAAAGCATTGGCAATCTTCATCGGGAAGTGTTCAAAAGAGGTAGTCACTTCCAGCGTGTCCTTTCCGTTCTTCTTTGTCAGTATGCCGTCGGCAGTCATCACTTCCCGGTTGTCATAACTGAAATATGTATTCAGATAATGCGTAGCGCCCTTATCGCCCGGCAGCCATGTGGCTCCCATACCGATGTCTCCTACATGCTGCCGCTCATAGGTCAGTTCATCGATATTGGCTTCGGCTGAAACCTGCAAGGAAGTAGGGGTCTGTATATACTGCGCCTCGGCAGAGAACAAGCCGGTGAGACGGGGCATATAAGGAAGCACCTCGCTCAGTTCGCCCAGTTGGAAACGGCTCAACTCCACGTTCATATTCTGCAATGAAATGCTGTCGTTCTTGTCCGACTGCATACGGAAGCCCAAACCGTTGTCACTATCCATATCGATATTGGCATAGACGCGCATGTTGTTATGCAGATATATCCAATTGCTGTTGTCTACGAAATGGAACTTACGGTATGCGATAACCGGTTCGGCAGGCGTCAGATTAAGCAATACTCCGTTGCCTTTGCCATGTCCCTCCGTCAGCGGGCGGGCATTGACGCCGAACAGCACTCCCGTCTGTCCTTTTCCGTCCACATAATTCACGGTCAGTTCGGCATCTTCACTGCGAATCTCACCGGTCAGCGTACTGCGGAATACGAACTGCGGATTCTTCGGTCCGTTAATCACCCCGCTTTGCAGCATCATCCGGGAAGTATCCTGCTTCACGGCAAAGAAAACCGTATCGAGCTGCAACGAGTCCACACGCAATCCGTGAACGGCGGTCCGTCCGTTGATGCCCCGTGCCGGCGTACTTCCGAAACGAAGGGTGAAGTCATTGAAACTTATGTTTTTTGTTTTCAGGAAATAGCTGACCGGATTGGCCTGCCCAGCCGTCAACTTCATGCCCGCCGAGGGCAATACCTGCCGCAAGGCGGCATGGTCAAGGCGTCTTTCCTCTATCTGTTTCGTCAGAATGGCTACGAACTTGTCCGACTGCCCCAACAACTCCTCCAACGTGCTGCGGGCACGGAACTGCAAATCCATATCGCCGGCATCCATCCGCAACTTAATGGAATCGCGACGCGCTTCCGCTCCCAGATTGAACGCAACGGGATGTTCCAAAGGTTCGGATGCGATTCCCAGATTATACAAGTCCAGTTCCTCTACTTTCATGTTCAGTCTGCCGTCCATATATTTACGGTCGAGACGAAGGTCAGCTTCAGACTGCATCTTCAACAGTTCATTATCGCTCGTCAACCGTACAGAAGCTACCGCAGATTTCAACCCCGCATTCAGGTTCACACCCGACAGATTCCAGCGAGCATATTGCAGTTCGTCCAGTTTGGCTTCCACAAGAGCCGTCGTCTGACGGGAAGTCATATCCACTCCCCTGCCTTTGGCGGCAACATGCGCAGTAAGTGCATAAACAGAATCTTTGGGCAGGAAATGATGAAGCTGCAAGGCATCTATGGCGAGGTCTGCATGATAGACCTCGGTAGACAGGTTGTAAGCGGCATCCAGATTCAGACTGCCTTTGCCCTCCTGCACTTTGAGCAGGGCATTGCATTGAGGCCCGTCGAGCCCGAGACGCGCTACGAGGTTCATACTGTCGGGCACAACGATAGAGCCGTCGGGAGTGACCCCGGTAAGCCCGGTGAGGAAATTAAGGTCTTGCGTCTGCATCTCAAAATCAAGCCCTCCGCTACGCTTCAGGCTATCCGTAAGGTTCCACAACTCACCGCCGCCGCTCAATGAGAAAGCGCCGGGAAGTTCGGCCGTGAAACGGGAAATCTGCATCTGTTTCAGATTGCCTTCCGTACCGGCATGGATTACCAACGGGCGGAAAGGATAAGCCTCTTTAAAAGTTTCGGGCAGTCCGCCGGCAAAGAGCAATACATCCTGCTTGCCGATATTGGCGTTAAAGCGGGCGGACAACTGTCCGGTAGTGGGTATATCGACAAGTTTCCAATAGGTCTGCGCCGTCAGGTTCATCTCGCTGTGCGGGGTCTTGAGCTGCAAATAGGGAACACGGATAACGGCTGAGTCGGCAAAGAGGCGTCCGGTCAGGGAAGTCACCGTCAGCCCAGAACGGTCGTACATGGAGAACTCTCGGATAACGGCATTCATGTCGCGGCCGCAGGTCATCACCGAATCTATGCCGATACGGATATCGCGCAATGCGATGTGCGAAGCGTCAAAGCCCTCGGCAGGAACGGCTGTGCCCGTATCATAATTCACGGAAGTCCCCGTAAGGGCAAACTTACGCCAGCCATAGAACTGCCGCTTGAGGTCGGCTTCGGCATCCTCTATGCTTGCATCCCCGATAGTGGCTGCCAGCGACATGGAGTCGAGCGGCATCTGCAAATCCACCGACACATTCTTCAGTTTCAGGCTATGCAATGCTACGCGCCAGTTCAAGGCGGTTTCGGTGGTATCCTCCGGAGTTTCGGTAGTGTCGGCAAGCATCACCTGCACGTGGGTATCGCTCAGTTCCACCCGGTTCAGTACGGCATCCTCTTTATTCAGGTCTATGCCGTGACTGGCAAGAAAGAACCGTCCGAGCGTACCTTTTATGCGCATGCCTTCCAGCAGGCCGGAAGAGTTTACGGCCACCCGTTGCAAAGTGATGTCATCCACCTCTACCCTTCCTTTCAATAAGGGCCATGCCTGTACGCGGATGTTCAGGCTTCCGAGGTTCAGCAAGGTATCGGGGTGTTGGATATCAATAGTATCGCTTCCCGGCTGCACTACCTGAACACCGCGCACAAGCAGGTTCAACGGAAAACGAAGGTCTATCCGCTCTACGGAGATATTCATGCCCGTAGCATCCGATGCTATTGCCGTGGCCTGCTTCCGTATAAAATTCTGTACGGGCGGCACGTAAAGCAATATCATCAATATTACAAATAGGATAATAGGAGTAAGAAGCACCCAAAGTGCCCCTCTTAACCATTTTCTTCTCATTGGAACGTCAAGCTGTCATCGATTAATTCGTACAAAGTAAACAATTAATTTTGAGATAAAGTTCCTAATAAAAGAAAAAATACTATGTTGCGCCGGTGTTTACGACCACTTATACCGTAATTGCTTATTCTAATCCGCCCGTGCCTGCAAGCGGATAATGTCCTCGATAAGAGCAAGCGAACGCAGTGCCCGCTGCCTCTGCCCGGCTGTAAAAGGAGTACCGCGCAAGCCTTCCAGTATTTTAAGCTCCGCCACCAGTTCCGTAGCGCCAATCAGCGTAAAGAGAGGAATCATCTTGTGCGAAACGGCCGCCACCTCGTCCATATCCGCCGCATCCGCCGCCTTTTGCAAACGTTCGGCATTGAGGCGGGTTTCGGTAACGAAGCTCTCCATAATGGATTTTGCCGCCTCCGGGTCGTCACCGGAGAAAGCGGTGAGTGCCGAGAAGTCATAAGGAGCATCCGGCGATGAAGCCTCAACCGTCTCCGCTGCTGCTACTTCGCTCCGCATGGCAGATGTTTGTCCGATACCTTCCGCATTCAGTGCCCGGAACAGTTCCGCCACCGTAAACGGTTTGTGCAGGCAGCCGGCAAAGCCATATTCCTTGAACTCTTCCGGCTTCATATCACTACGGGCGGTAACGGCAATCACCGGAATGGCCTGCGCTTGGGGCAGGTTCGACACACGCAACAGTTTCAACAGGTCGAAACCGTTGATGGCAGGCATCTGTACATCGGTGAGCAACACATCAAAGGTATCGGAACGCAGGGCATCCAGCAATTCGTCCAATTGCATGCACGATACCGAAGCGATGCCGCTATGCTGGAGCATGGCTGCGGTAAGCGTAAGCTGAATGCGGTCGTCGTCAATCAGCAGCACACGGAGCGAAGGTTGTGAAGAAGCGGGCATGCTCTCTGAAAGAGCGGAAGAAGTTCCGGTTTCCGTCTCCTGATATTTCTCGCCGGTATCCTCCGATACCTGTACGGGGAACAAGGGAACACGCAGCGTAAATGTACTTCCCTTGCCCGGCACACTGTCCACGTCAATCGTTCCTTCCAGCAACTGCACAAGCATGCGCACAATAGACAAACCGAGTCCGAAGCCCTCTTTGCCCTGCGCACCGGGAAGGCGGGTAAACTCCTGGAAAATCCGCTCCCTGTCCGCCGGTTCCATACCTTTGCCCGTATCGGCAATGGCCACCACCAGCCGGCGTTCCTCGTAACGCGCCGTCATCGTTATGCTCCCCTCGTCCGTAAACTTCACTGCATTGGACAGCAGGTTGTTGATAATCTGGCGGAGACGGAGCGGGTCGCAGATGTAAGTACTCTCCAGTTCGGGAGCAATATCGCAATGCAACTCCAGGCTTTTGGCAGAAGTCAGCGGTTCAAAACTGACATGAATCTCTTCCAGCAAGCGGGCGGGATGGAAGGTGACCCGGTTTATCTCCGCCTTATGAAGGTCGAGCCTGTGGAAATCGAGCAAATCGACCACCAGCTTCAGCAGATGTTCCGATGAGGTTTTCATATTATCCAGGTAGAAGCGTTGCCGTTCGTCCACCGTCAGACGGGAGAGCAGGTCGGCATAGCCCATGATGGAGCCAAGCGGCGCCTTAAAGTCGTGGGTGATGGCAAGCATCATCTTCTCACGCGTGGCCAGCAGGTCCTCGGCACGGCGGCGGGCTTCTTCCAGTTCGCGGCGATAGCGGTTGCTGCGCGTAATGTCGCGCCCTATGATTATCAGGAAAAAGACGGAAAGCAGCACCGCACCGACGGCAATGCCGCTGATTGTCTTAATGGAGTGATGGCGTACGGACTGCTGGTACTCCGCCTCCTCGCGGGCACGCTGCAGGGTTTCTTGTTCGTAGCCTTTCAGCAGACTGTCGATACGGGCGGTCAGCATCCGGTCCATGCGTTGCAAGGTACGCCTGCGGCGCTGTACAATCGCAATGTGTTCTTTCTGCTGTTGTGCCACGGCACGCAGCTTTTCCTGCAGGGAATCCACCGGATTATACACGTTAATCACCGTATCCGTGGCATATTCGAGGGAAGTCTTTACCTGAATGGCGGTATCTTTCTTAGGCGGCACGAACACCTCTCCCAAACGGCGGAAGAATCCTTTCTTCCTGGGCTTGGTAACCACCGTGTCGCGATGCGTAATGATGCGCTGCTGTACGCGCTGGTTTGTCACAAACGAATCCTGCCGGGTAGCGATAATATTTTCTATCTCCCGGGTAGAGACCATGCTGTCGTTCGTCTCGCTCAACACGCGCAGCATGTAAATAGTGTTCGCATCCTTCTTCCGAAGAAGCGTGATGAGACTGTCCGTCCACTGCACGTCCCGGTTATCGGAAAGCATAAGATGCTCCATCTCCCGGTGCACAAAGAACAGGGAAAAGAACAACACTCCCAGCAGCAGAGTGTATCCGACAGCTATCTTTACTTTCGATACGCTATTCATAAACAGGTAATAAAAGAGTTATGGAGCGACAGGGTGACAAAGCATCGCCCCGTGCATCATCTCGTCCTCGTTTTATAGCGGAAGCGCAGCCACAGCATCACCCCGGCACTGGTCAGACCGAACGGGAAAGCCATCCACACGCCGACTAGTCCCCAGCCCAGCACAAAACCGCAAAAATATCCTACGGGCAAAGATATAATAAAATAAGAAATAAATGCAATAACCATCATCGGCTTTACATCCGATATGCCCCGCAGCGCATTGGCAAAGTTGATTTGCAGTCCGTCGCCAAACTGATAAATCAAGAAAGGGAAGAACAAAGAGGCTACCAGCGCCGAAGCCTCTGCGCTATCCGTAAACCAGCCGCCCACCTGTCCGCGCATCACAAAAACGATGCTCATAAGCACTACTTCCATAGCCATTATCAAGTGGAAACCCGCAAATGTGGAGCGGCGTACATTCTCCATATCGTCTTGCCCCTTGAAATTGCTGACACGCACCGCCACCGCTGCACCCATACCGTAGTACATCATAAACGTGAATTGCGAAATGGTCAGCATTATCTGATGGGATGCCAAAGCGATAGTGCCCAGCCAGCCCACCATGATGGCGCTAAGGCTGAAAGAGGCCGTCTCCATTCCCATCTGCAAACCGACAGGCCAGCCCAGTGCATTGAGCTTCTTGAACACCGGAAACGCCCATCCCATGCGGGAGAACCCGATCCGGTAACGGATAAAGCGGCGGCCGCGCAGCACAATCAACGCAAACACCACCACCATCATAATACGCGAGAACAACGTACTGATGCCTGCTCCCAGCAACCCCAGCTCCGGGAAGCCCAGTTTGCCGTTGATAAGGATATAGTTGCCTATGATGTTCAGCGTATTTCCGCCCAGCAATATCCACATGGCGGTCTTCGTATCTGTAATTCCGTCCGTAAACTGCTTGAAGCCGTTGAACAGCATCACGAAAACCAGCGAAGCAAGCAATACCAGGTAATAAGGTTTTATCAAAGGCATCAGTTCCTCGGGCTGCCCCAGGCGCTCCACGTTGAAGTAGACCACCGTCATGATAAACGTAAGGAGCAATGCCACCAGGACATTCGCCACCAAACTGCAACGCAACGCCTGCCCCGCTTCCGCAAAGCGGCGGTTGCCGTAAAGACTGCCCACGATAGGCGTCAGCCCGTAACTGAAACCGGTACTGAAAATGATGCAAAGCGTAAATACATTGTTTACGAAAGAAGCTGCACCCAACTCCTCGGTACTGTGATGCCCGATCATCAGAGTATCGGCAAAACCGAGAATAATTACTCCCACCTGTCCGATAACAATGGGAAGTCCCAAAAATATCAACGCTTTATAATGCTGCTTATAGCCGGCTATCCAATTCATCATCTTATTGTCTAAAATTTGTTTCAAAGGGAGAAACCATTGTTCCCCTGACGGGAAACCAGAATTTCCTTAGTAAGAAACCAAAGTTTCCCTAATGGGAAACGGGAGTTCCCCCGACGGGAAACGGGAGTTTCCTCAATGGGAAACTGAAGCTTCCTCAACGGGAAACCGAAGCTTCCTCAACAAGGAAACCGAAGTTTCCTTAACAGGGAACTTTCGTTTCGTCAAACGGCGCCCTTCCCTTCCTGCAAAGAGACGAAAAACGCTCCCTTTGACTGTCATTTATCACTCTTATAATATAATACTACGGCATTGCTTTCGCAGAAAGTACGCTGCGCCACAGTATGCAACTGCTCCGTCGTAACGGAGCGATAACGCTCTACTTCAAGGTCAATATCTTCCGCCTTTCCCGTCAGCTCGAACCAGGCAAGGTTTGTGGCTACGTTCAGATAGTTGATATTGCCGAATATCTGGGTAGATTCAAACTTGTTCTTAACCTTCTCCAGCTCCTGCCCGTCTACCGGAGACCGCTGCAACTCTTCCAGTTCTTTACGGACGGCAGCTTCCGCTTGCTCCAACGACACACCTGCCGCAGGCTTACCGCTGATTTGCAGCAGACCCGCATCACGCGTACCGCTGATGTACGCGTCGATACCGGAAAAGATATTCTGTTCCTGTACCAAGCGGCGGTTCAAACGGCTGGAACGTCCGTTGCTGAGAATATCGGACAGAATATCGAATGCGTAATAATCCGCACCCTCGCGACTGCACATGTGATAGCCCATGAACAAGGCGTCCAGCGGCACGTTTCTTTCTACCGTCAGCCGGCGTTCCTGCGTTTGCTCCGGCTCCTGCGGCAATTGCCTCACCGGAACGTCCCGCCGGGGTATGGGAGCAAACCACTTCTCGGTAAGCTTAACGGTTTCATCCCATGAAATGTTTCCCGTCACTGCCAGCACGGCATTGTTCGAGCATAGAAACGGTAGAAGAAACTCTTCACCTCGTCCAGCGTGGCTTGCTCTATGTGCGAGAGTTCCTTGCCGATAGTAGGCCAGCGGTACGGATGCACCCGGAACGCCAGCGGCCGGAACAGATGCCCCACATCGCCATACGGCTGGTTAAGGCAGCGTTGCTTGAACTCTCCCATCACTACACCGCGTTGCACTTCGAGGCTTTGCTCGCTGAAAGCCAGCTCCAGCATACGGTCGGACTCCAGCCAAAAGGCTGTCTCTACGTTCGGCTTCGGAACGGTGCGGTAGTAATTGGTTATGTCATTATTGGTCCAGGCATTGTTTTCTCCCCCGCCAACTGCAAAGGCGTATCGTAATCGGGAATATGCGCCGAACCGCCGAACATCAGATGCTCGAACAAATGGGCAAAGCCGGTATGCTCGGGATGCTCGTCGCGCGCACCGACATCGTAAACGATGTTCAGCGCCACCATCTGCGTGCTGGTATCCTCGTAGTGTACCAGCCGCAGGCCGTTGGGGAAACAATGCTTATTTATCTTCATACTTGTGTGACAGGGCGAGACTCTCTTCCCAAAGGTTTGACGCAATTCTGTTTATCAGTCAATCACAGTCACCTTCTCAATCTTCACATCCTCTTCCGGACGGTCGCTGCGGTCTATCTTTACCTGTTGTATCTTATCTACCACATCCATGCCTTCAACGACTTCGCCGAACACGGTATATTCGCCGTCCAGATGCGGTGTGCCGCCTACAGTGGTATATGCCTTTACCTGTTCCGGCGTGAAACGGAACTCCGGTTCGCCGGCCACCTGAGCCTCAGCCTGCGCGATAAGCGTGTCCTGCAGATTCATCAGCCCTTCCTGGTCACCGTCCTTACGCATCTGTAGATTTCCTTCATGTGCTTCTGCGCCAAAGCATTGAAAGCATTGTTCAGGCGTGCCTGGTTCATCTGATGTTCCATGCCGAGAAGCGTAGAATCGTTATACACCTTTCCGGTCACGATATAGAACTGACAACCGGACGATTCGCTTCTTCGGGTTTACGTTATCTCCCTGACGGGCGGCAGACAGCGCACCTTTCTTATGGAAGTATTTCGGGTAGACAAACTCCGCAGGAACAGTGTATCCCACATCGCCCGCTCCCAGCATCTTGCCTTTCGGGGGCATTCTTCGATTCGGGGTCGCCCGCCTGTATCATGAAGTCCTTGATGACACGGTGAAACAGCGTACGCTTCATAAGTACGCTTCCTCGGCCAGCTTGATAAAGTTATCGCGATGCTTCGGCGTTTCGTTATACAGTTTCACGATGATGTCACCCGCACTTGTCTCAATCTTCAACTTCGTTTCTTTTTCCATATTTCCGTCTTTCTTTTGTCCCGGTTTGCAGGCCGTCAGGCCGCATACCAGTATGGTTAATAATACAATGAGATTTCTTTTCATCTGTCTTTTGTTTAATTTAAGCCTGCAAATATACTAAAATCGGACAAAACGATTTACCTTTTTGTGCCATAAAAGAGATAAAAAGCAGAAGGGATGAAATCCATATTAATCGTAGAAGATGATATCACTTACGGCATGATATTGAAAACATGGTTTGGCAAAAAAAGGATTCCAAGTCAGTTCGGCAAGCAGTCAGAAGCATATCGAAGCCGAGACGGTGGACCTGATACTGTCCGACTTGCGCCTGCCCGACCGCGACGGCATAGATTTGCTGAAGTGGCTGGGAGAACATTCCCTGCACATCCCTCTTATCATCATGACGGGCTATGCCGACATACAGTCTGCCGTGCAAGCCATGAAACTGGGCGCATGCGACTACATTGCAAAACCCGTAAACCCCGACGAGTTATTGAAGAAAATGGATGAAGCCCTGAAGTCCTCATCCGTTGCTTCGGAACAGACCATCCGTTCGACCCAAACAGACCATGCGTTCGACCCAAACAGACCGTCTGTTTCGTCCAAACAGACCATGCGTTCCGAAAGCAATGGAAATCCCTGCCGGAAAGGTGCAGAGAACGCTTCATCCGACTACCTGGAAGGCGAAAGCGATGCCGCCAGGCAACTTTATAATTATGTGAACCTGGTTTCTCCCACCAACATGTCCGTCCTCATCAACGGGGCCAGCGGAACAGGCAAGGAGTATGTGGCGCAACGCATCCATAAGTTGAGCCGCCGCGCCAAACAACCGTTCATAGCCATTGACTGCGGAGCTATCCCCAAAGAGCTGGCGGCTTCCGAATTCTTCGGCCATGTAAAGGTTCCTTTACCGGTGCGCTGACCGACAAGACGGGCGCGTTCGTTGCTGCCAACGGCGGCACTATCTTTTTAGATGAAATAGGCAATCTCAGCTACGAGGTGCAGATACAATTGCTCCGCGCCCTGCAGGAACGTAAAATACGTCCTGTCGGCTCCAACAAGGAGATACAGGTAGACGTGCGCTTAGTGTCCGCCACCAATGAGAATCTGGAACAGGCCATCGAGAAAGGGACTTTCCGCGAGGATCTCTACCACCGCATCAATGAGTTTACCCTGCGTATGCCGCAACTGAAAGACCGCCGCGAGGATATCCTGCTCTTTGCAAACTTCTTCCTGGACCAGGCAAACCGCGAACTGGACAAGCACCTCATCGGCTTTGACGAAAAGGCATCCAAAGCTTTATTGAATATCAATGGCCGGGCAACCTGCGCCAGATGAAGAACATCGTCCGGCGTGCCACCCTTTTGGCGCAAGACAAACTCATCACCCTGAACGAGCTTAGCGAACTGAAGAGTCCGGTAGCTCCATCCGCAGCAGGTATGCCTCTCCGTAACGAAGAGACCGAAAAGCTGCAGATAATCGAAGCCCTGAAGCAGACAGGATATAACAAAAGCCGCGCCGCCCAACTGCTGGGGATAGACAGAAAGACACTTTACAACAAACTTAAATTATATGGAATAGAGTTATAACTGTGGAAAAACTCCACACTCTATTCCACACTTTCCACACCGCTTCCACACATCTTCACACCCCTGCGCACCTTCACAGTAAAAATAGCGTGCTAATCTGCAATGACTTACCGTTTCCGCCCTCACTCTGGCACGTCATTTGATATATATACTGTGTCAAAGTAGAATCTACCTAAACCAAAACCGAATAAATATATTAACCTAATTAAAAACAAGTAAAAAACAAAAAACTAGTATTAGTAGCAGCCCTGTTTATGTTTGTTTGTGACGGATCGTTCTTGGCCTGAGCACAGATGCAAACGGCCAAGAGCATCCATTTCCAACTTCATGTGCCGAATAACAGTAAACAACAACAAAAAACCGTTTCCTCCTTGTCTATTCCGGGAAACGGCTTTTATCGTAATAAAGCGGTGAGGAGCTTGTATCCTACAATGTCTTTCCGGGTAAAGGTCGTTCCCACCATGCCGGACTATCCTGCAGCCAACGTGCAAAACTCCATGATAGAGTTGTGCCACAACTCGCGCTTGGGGATAATCACCTTGATTCTCGCCATCCACCGTTATGAACTCAACCGGCTTACCCAATATCTTCAAGGCATTGTAAACTGAATACTCTCTCGCCGATAGGCACATTCGTATCCACCGTACCATGCAACAGCAACAACTCTTGATTTTATCCCATTGAACAATGCCCGTGTTTGGTAAACAAATCGGGATTATTCCACGGATCAACGGAGTTATAGGAATAGCCCCAATGCCTCGCCCCAATAACTGGTCCGTTATGCGCATGCGAAACGGCAGCGGCAAACAAATCCGTCTTGGTCTGCAAGTACATCGTCATAAAACCGCCATAGGATGCTCCGATACAACCGATACGCTTGTCGTTGACAAACGGATGCGCGGCGCAGAACTTCTTCGTGCCCTCGATGATTTCATCGGCAGTGCGTTCTCCCCACGCATTGACATGACGGGCGGAAAACTCCTGACCGTAACCGATAGCTAACATAAACCACATAATCGCGTGATACAAACAATTGCGCACAATAAGGCGAAGTGATGCCGCGTGTGGTAGGTGTAGTCCCGCCGTAGTAATAAACGATAAGCGGATATTTCCTGTTCGGGTCGAAAGCCGGCGGCAGGCATATCATACCCTTAATCTCCGTACCGTCTTCCGCCGTGAAGTTCCACTCCTTCATTGTGCCCATATCTATCTTGTCCAAAACGGACTTCATCGGATTGGCAAGCAAAACGGATGTTTTCTTCTTCACATCATACGTATAGGCAACTCCCACACTGGCATTGCCACCACCGACATAGGCGGCAACCGCAGGATTGTACTCCGCCAGGTCGAAGGAAGAAATCACATCTTCCTGAAGCGGCAGCATTTCAAAACTCTCCGTCTTCGGCACATAGCGATAGATATGTCTGCAATCTTCGTCCGTTGTATTGAAGTAGATACAGCCGTCTACACAGTTCCACTGCAGGAAGTCGACGGCAGGATTGAAATCGCGCGTGATGGGATTAGCCTTTTTCGTGGCCTTGTCCACAATGAATGCCTGAGTATCGAAATCATTGGCGATGGGATGCTCGCCGCAGTTTTTCCCTATTCCGTCAAAAGCCATCGGACTGCCGATTACCAAAAGCTGTCCGCCGTTGGGAGAGTAAGCCGCCCTGTTTACATAAGGGTCCCACGCCACCAGCGTATCTGCCTGCAACGTAGCCAAATCCAGCTCGAAGATGGAAGTAAGCGAGAAAGGACATTGAGTGATATTCGATTTAGAGGTGGAACACAAGAGTTTCTTGCCGTCAGAGGATATATCATTCAGATAAACGGCATGGCTGCCGTAAGTGAGACGTTCGGAAAGTCCGGTGACAGGGTCGTACCTAACGAGATAGTTGCGGGAACGCGCATCGGGAATCCGGTCGTCGGGATGCAGCAGCCGCTTCAAAGGACCGCCTACCGCTTCTCCCTTATCATCCGGAGAGTAAATAAGATAGTCTTCTGCAGGCGACCATGCAAAATATCCCTCGGGAACATCTTTCAGCAACACTTCCTCGCGCATGGTAGCAGGGTCGAACACAACCAAATCATTCCGTTGCCTGCCTGTTACGGTATAATAAAGCTTATTGCTGCGGGGCATCCAACGCATTTTCTCATCGGCAGCGGGCAGTATCACCCTGCCCGTCTTCAGTTCGGTCAGTTCACAACGTGTCCTTGAACGCTTCAACGAGTAGTTATCCGCATAGCAGGCAAGCAGATATTTGCCGTTCGGAGAGAGGCTGACCGAGCGCACGCGACTTCCGAAAGCCGTATTGTGCAATGCGAAACGTCTTTTTCAAATCGGGTGCGAGCCGATAACCTATATCGGCAAACTCCTTATCCTTCTCAAACTCGCACTTCAATACGGGAACAGCCTTATCGGCAGCCGTCGACAACAATTTAACGACTATCTCATAATCCGTTTCCGGCTCCAGACGCAGACTAAGTGAAGGAGCAACCTGCGACAAGCTATCTTCCGCAGTTGTTTTAGACTGTTTGGAAACGCCATTCACAAACACCTCGAAACGCGCGGGAGAATAAATATTCAACTTTCCTTTCATAAAGCGTTCCGCACGCAGATGGGTGGCAAACAGATAGAACAGATTATCCTTATCGGCTTTCTCCACCCGTACATATCCTGCGGTATCCGCCGTGATACGTTCGTAAGGACGCCCGTCGAAGTCAAGACTGATATCGGTTTTCAACAAAGCGTCGGCCGTGAACTTCTCCCCAGTAAAATTGATACTGTCACCCTGGAGCGGAGTACGCACCGCAACGGCAGGGCGTACATTATATTCGGTCACTTTATCCTGTGCCCGAACTGCAAGCGCAACAAGCAGGGACAGTCCCGAAAGAATCAGAATCTTTTTCATTGAATTTGTTATTAACAGATTATCAAACCATTTCAAAGCCATTCCATAGATTACCGGCAGGGACAGGGGCTTCCACCTCTATCAGTTTCTTGGATACCGGATGTACAAAGCGCACAAAGCGCGCATGCAGACAAATGCTTCCGTCGGGATTGGAACGGGGAGAACCGTACTTCAAATCTCCCTTAATGGGACATCCCATTTTTGCCAACTGACAGCGTATCTGATGATGCCGCCCCGTTTTCAGGTCTATTTCCAGCAGATAATAGTTCTGCGACCGGGCTATGAGCCGATAATGCAAAATCGCTTTCTTGCTGTTCGGCACTTCCTTATCGTAGGCATAGCTCTTGTTTTGCTTCTCATTACGTACCAAATAGTTCACCAACTCACCCTCTGACTCCCGAGGGCGGTTCTTCACCACTGCCCAATAGGTTTTCTTCACCTCACTGTTCCTGAACATCTCGTTCAGACGGGCAAGTGCCTTACTCGTTTTGGCAAAAACAACAAGACCGCTTACGGGGCGGTCCAAACGGTGTGTAACACCTATAAAGACATTGCCGGGCTTTTGGTATTTCTCCTTAAGATACAGCTTTACGGTTTCCGAAAGCGGCGTATCACCCGTCTTGTCTCCCTGAACTATCTCGGAAGCGGTCTTGTTGACTATAATGATATGATTGTCTTCGTATACGACAGTCATTTATTTAGCGATTAGTGATTAGCGATTAGTGATTAAAAACTGAGGTTAGCGGCTGGCAATTCTCACTAACCGCTAACCGTCAATCACTATTTTACATGTTCATACCACCGTCTACCTGAATTACCTGTCCTGATACATAAGAAGACATATCAGAAGCCAGGAAGGTAGCAATATTGGCAACGTCTTCGGGAGTACCGCCACGACGCAAAGGTATCTTCTTGCACCATTCGGCTTTTACTTCTTCGGACAGCGCATCCGTCATAGCCGTCATAATGAAGCCCGGAGCAATAGCGTTGGCACGGATGCCGCGAGAACCCAACTCTTGTGCGATAGACTTTGCCAATGCAATCATACCGGCCTTAGAAGCAGAGTAGTTTGCCTGGCCTGCATTTCCGTGAACACCTACTACAGAAGCCATATTGATAATGCTGCCGGCTTTCTGGCGCATCATAATCGGAGTACAAGCGTGAATGAAGTTGAAAGCCGATTTCAAGTTCACGTTGATAACCATATCCCATTGCTGTTCGGTCATGCGCATCATCAGACCGTCACGGGTGATACCGGCGTTGTTTACCAGAATATCAATGCGACCGAAGTCTGCATGGATAGCCTCCACCACTTTGGCAGTATCTTCAAAGCTGGCAGCATTGGAAGCATACGCTTTGGCCTTTACGCCCAACGTTTCGATTTCTTTAGCTGTAGCTTCAGCATTTTCGTCAATCACCAGGTCGGTGAATGCTATATTAGCTCCTTCTTGAGCGAACTTTAAAGCAATAGCCTTACCAATGCCGCGAGCGGCGCCGGTTACAATGGCTGTTTTTCCGTCTAATAATCCCATACTGTTTTTAATTATTGATTAAATGTTTTTATGTTCTATGCAATGCGCCAAACACGAGGTTGACAACGTATTTGTCGCGGGTTTCATCATCCAACTTTGCACCGATATGGCCGCGGATATAGGGCACTTCAATCCCTTTTACGCAATAATGCACCAACTCGGCAGTCATGTCAATATCGTCTATTCTGAACACGCCTTTCTCCACTCCTTCGCGCAATACATCTTTGAACAGCAGTATCTCCTTGGCATCAAAACGCTTACGTACGCTTCTCTACCCGCCAAATGTCGCGAAAGAAATTAGCCCGGAGCGTCCCATTACGGAATACCACCTCTTTCACTGCATCCAGACGCGTGTATATCATTTCAATCATCTTCTCATCCGGCGATATATTCTTCTCCGCCACACGCTTCATCATGTCCGAAAGCATATCCAGTTCCGATTCGACAACAGCCATATAAATATCTTCCTTGCTCTTAAAATAGGTATAAAGCGTTCTCCTACCTTTTTTTTTAGAAGCGAGGGCAATATCATTCATCGTGGTATTCTCAACACCCATTTTAGCAAACAACTGACGGGCTACATCCACTAATTTAGCTTTTGTCTTCGATACGGCCATAGACTAATTGCACATTGCTTAATAATTTGTGCAAAAGTAAGACATTTCCGCATATATCACAAACAAAAGCACATTTTATTAACAATAAAGCCAATTAGCAAATAAAAATATTTGTATTTTATCAGCCTATTTATCAACCAATTATGTATATTAGTGCATTTCTTATGAAAAATAATCCGGCTTTTATTTGCAAATTCAAATAAAAGCCGTACCTTTGCACTCACAAAACATCGCGGAGTGGAGCAGTTGGTAGCTCGTTGGGCTCATAACCCAAAGGTCGTCTGTTCGAGTCAGGCCTCCGCAACTAAAATGAGGATAAAAGGTTGTATTTCAATCATTTATCCTCATTTCCTTTTAAAAGGTCGGACAAAATTCGGACAAAAAAACAGCAATAATATTAATCATACGTTTTCGCATTCGAAAAACGTATAAAAAAATGTCTTCATCCAAAACTCGCAAAGGCTCATCTATAAATAATATAGTAGATTATACTCTCCCAAAGTTACATACGGGGAAAAACTGGGGGTCAACGTAAAAACCTGAGGGATTCATAGCTTATGCATAAATTTTCGCCAGTCTGAACAGGAAGAAAGCTCTGTCCTTTACTCCTCTGAATTGTGTGCGGAACTCCTTTATTTTTGCATTGAACGATTCGGAAGCAGCGTTTGTTGAACGTCTGTCAAAGAAGTTGATTATTTCCCGGTAATGCATCTGTACGGAACGTGCCACTCTTCCGAAAGCAAGAAACCCTGATTTTTCCACCTCGTCATACCAGCGGGCAAGATGCGTCAATGCCGCATCCTTGTACCTGCATTGGTGGTATATCAGTCCGAGCCTCATGGAGAGGTAGTATGCTTTCTTAATATCGGGATACTCCCGGAACAGGATGCCGGCGCGTACGCGCTGTGATTCCGTCCACAAGGATTCGCTTCTTATATAACAGGTAAATGCTTCTCGAAAGAAGCTGTTTGCGTGAATCACCGTTTTCAAAGACCGGCGCATGATATATCTTCCCGCAGGCTTTGGCATGGGCGATCTGAACGGATTCTTCGTCCAAAGCCTCCCAACGTGCTTTAACGCGCATATCCTGAACCGCCTCATAAGCGAGTTTCTGCACATGGAAACGGTCTGTGACGCGGCGTGCGGCGGGAAAACAGAGGCGGGCGATCTGCTCCATGTTCGGAGCCATATCCATGGTTATCTCCCTGACCTGAAAGCGTCTGCGGCGGGAAAGACGGAGCAGTACGGAGGTCACGGTCTTTACATCTGTTCCTTTCACAACGGCGATAAGACTGCCCGAACGGCCTTTTCTCTCCTTGTTTATCAACACGGTATATAATTCTCCGCGGGAAAGGCAGACTTCATCCAGTCCCACATAAACACCGATGTTCTTCTCGAAAAGAAGCCATTCTTCGGCATGAGGAAGCTGCTCCCAACAGAGATAACCGCTCAGGTGATTCCGGTATTCCGCTCGAGCAGTTCCCCGTCGACCCCGAACAGCGTTCCCAACAGCCTGCAGCCCACCGGCAGCTTATCAATATAATTCTTTTAAAAAGACGCAAATTCATGCGTCATACGGCTACCACCGGCAACCAGTTTCCAGTCACGGCTCACGTAACGGTTCTCATCCTTGACAACCCACCTGCGCCGGCGCACGTTCAGAAAAAAAGCTTCTTGCCGCGTATGGGGAAATCCTGAACCACAACAGGTTCGTAAAAACCCTTGCTCTCAACTTTCATTCCTGCGTATTCTTTAGGAACTTCATTCTTTTCTTCTAAATAAATCACTATTTCCGATGCGCTTTCCTTTACGTCCGAGATGATGAAATAATCCAATGTCCCTTCAGGAAGAAGGAGACGGTAGCCGTTGTTGTCCATAAGATTCATCGCTAATACAACAACCCGTCTTCGGAATGGATGGAACCCATGGGCAGAAGCATCAACGGAACGCCAATATTCCAAATTCTCAGAGGTGACCTCATTATATATAAGGTATATTGAGAAACTCACAAGCAACAATACCCTAAAAAAGAAAACAGCCTATGATTATCAATCGAGAATGAATATGTTACTTGAGTACAATACAACCAAAGCCATTCCTATTATATATATATACCAATTTGACCAATCATACATTAGTGACTTCTTAGATTACATATTGCTGGATAGGGACTCAACGGCCAGAACCAGGAATAACTACCGTACTTGGCTATCCGCGTTTTGCACCTGGCTACAAGAGAAAAAGTATATAGACAACAATCCAACCGAACGAATCAAGCCCTTAGTAGAGGGGGGAAAAACATCGTTCCGCATTGACACCATCTGATTTAATAAGATTAAAAGAATACCTAACAGAAACGAACAAGAGCTTTCTACTGGCCTGCATGATGGAATATTAACAATCCGTCCGACGAATTAAGCAACATACGTTTGAGCCAAAGAACAGAAAGCAATGATGGAATATTACACCATCAGTAAAAACAGACGCGATGGTATGGTATGGTAGGTCTGAATGATACAGTAATTAAAATGATGATAGAACTGGAGATATTCGATAATCCAACACACTATTATCTATTCGGAAAACAGTTCAAGCCCAATGCCTGTAAAGCAGACTCACGCATCTTCAGAGAATATTTCAACAAGGTAAGGGCATTTTTAAAATGGCCGAGCAACTATCAGTTTTACAGCTTGAAGGATACCGGTATCCGAGATTTGGCAAATGCTGAAGGAATAGTAGTAGCCCGTGATCAGGCTCGACATGCCGATATATCCACAACCAACAAATACCTTCAGGGTTCTTCCTTAACCGTACATGAAGAAACAAAGCATTTCATTGGTGGATTGTAATGTAAAAAGCCCCAACTTTCCAGTCGGGGCAACACTTATCTGAAACGATAAGCACAACATCTACGTCACAAAGATAGACTTTTTTTTCTCACCTTATATATAAGATAAACCAAAAGCAATACAACCAATAGGATTGCATACACATCAACCTTATGCAGTTGCCACCAAGAAACTTCCTCCACCTTTTCTTTTTTCAAAGTGGCAGCATTAAACTGCTGCCTCAATTCGTCAATTTCAGTAATGAGCTGTTTCAAAGTTGCCTCTGTTCTCATATCAGTAGTCTTGTGCTCTTTCTCCTCCTTGTTAACAGTAGTCTGACTAACACTTGTCGGATATTGCCTGCCTATACTGTCAGGAACCGAAAGATAGACGGTTTTATTCTCCAGCTTCAAATTGATAGCTTCTCGTTTGTCTCCTTCTGCATCAACTGCATATTGTACAGCAATGAATCCATGCGGTTCTGCATCTGATGTAAACCATTGAAATAGTCTATCTGTACATTCCTGTCAACATTTTCTCAAACCTTAAATGGGTTCATCCGGATTAAATTTGATTGCCAGCCGCAATAAAACCTAATATCTTAATCACGGCAATTCACGCTTTGGCATGGCAATGGTTTTAGGACAAACCATCTAAATCATCGCTCGGTGGCTTCCGCCCGCTACATCCCCGGACATCGCACCGCTTTGTTTCCAGCTTTATCTTCTCTATCTCCAGTGTAGCGTTCTTTTCGGTCAGCTCGCGGATACGCTGGCGGTCTTCATTCTTCTCGGCATAAAGCTGGTCTATTTTGGAATCAAGTTCCACTACCCTGTGTTCCTTTTTCTCGTACAGTTCCTTCCATTCAGCAGCATACGAGGTGATATTGTCAGCTTCCGCCTTTCTCGCTTCCGCAGCCGCCTTGCGCTTCTTTGAATCATAGAACATGAACACACCGAAAAGAGGAAGCAGGATAGTAGTAACTATCCCGCCGGTGATGTTGAACAGTTCATTCAGTTCCTCCATCATACCTTCATCCCCGTTACATGTTCATCACTCCACCCCTTGGCATTCCAACCGAGAAGAATGCCGGCAATAAACGCACCGGTACTCACAATGCTTGCCCAAAACGGTACATACTGGTAATAAGCCAGCAGACCTACAATCACGGCCACCACAACAGCCAAAACAATCAGTTTCTTTTTCATCTACGAACTTTTTTAATTAAACAAAAAAAGCCCACGAACGCATCCTGTTAAAGACACGTTCATGGGCGTTAACCAATAAAACATGACAAATGTACTCATTTACAATCACTTTTCAGCGAAAGTAAACAAGAAATTTATGAGTAGGGAATATGCCGTCCCCTCTCCTGTTTTATTTTGTATTTGCGAAATGGATAAGCATCCGCATGGATATATCCCTGATTAATCGCTTCATTGACCAAGGTACGCAGCTGGCGAAGGTGCTTGGCTATCGTATTCACGCTATTGCCTTTTTCACGCAGGTAGGCTTCGAACTCCTTGAGGAAAGTATAAGTGATATCCTTGAAGTCCAGTCCAGGGCGAAATTCCTGAAGTACGGTTATCGTTGTCATCAGGTTCTCTTTGGTACTTCTTTTACGGTCGGATTCCTGCACATAGATTTTGGCAAATACGGGGAAAGTGACATTGACCGGCTTGTCTTTTCTGATAGCATCCTTCAGCAATGACAAGGTAACCGGAATGCCGCGCTTCCATAGGGATAGCTCAATGGCTTGCAAGTGTAAAATAAACTCGAATAGCATTGTGTTCAGGTCATTCGCCTGTGGGTGATTATCAACCTGAGCATTGCGACTATTCCAATGTTCCGGCTTGAGACCCCTCGTTTAGTTAATTATAAAAGTAGGTTCATGGTTGTGAAGAATGTTTGTGTAGTCAACTTATTGGTGTCAACCCGGCACGCCTACGCTACAGATAATATATTAGCTGTTGTACAGGTTATATATGGTATGGCAGATGATATTTACTCTGTTCATTACCACTACTTAATTCCTAAAAAACATGAAGTTGTTTTCATTAATTTAAAATATAAAAAAACAGAAGATAAATATCTGAATCTATATATTGACAGTAATGACCCGGTGATTTCAATACTATCGGTTTCAGACATCTCATGTGTTGAGCTTTTGGATGAACCTATTTCCGAATTTCCACAGGATACAATAGATGCCGTTGAAGTATGATTTGCTTGTTTTGGCCGGGAAGTACAGTTCCCGACCAAAAATATCTGTTTGTTCTTTTATTGGGTTGGTTTATCGTAATCTATGAAATCTATAAGGTCGGCAGGTTCTTCGTTTAAATTTTTCATGGTAGACAGTTGACCAGGCCCTACATTCATTTGGAACAAACAACGTTTACCAAATGAAGTATTTGAGACAAGATAGATTTCAATGGACTCTTCTACAACTCTGTATTTCAGTGTAGAGAATGAAGTAAATGGTATGTTATCTTGGCTAACAATTCTATAATAGCATTTTACATTATTACTATCAGCTCCAAGACCGCCAAACACATGTATCAAACTCATTCCTTGCAATGTCGATGAAAGACAAAATAAAAAAGAAAAGCCATTCCATTTGCGGTTTATAGTTTTATGTAGAAATACAGCTTTATTATTTGCTGTCATCAGCTAATTCCCCACATCATAAACTGACCATAAATATCCATATACTTGACTTCCGGACCATTCATTAGGTGATAGAACTATTGTCAGAGAACTGATAGAATTCAGAGATTCAATGTACGATATGGCTACACAAGATGATGAAATTACCGGACTGGCAGATTGCACTATTGTGCAATAGGTTTTATCTCCTTGTATGATTCGTCTATGAAACCAATATCTTTAATTATATCGCATTAGGGTACTGCAATCGTATTTAAAGTAAACAGATTGCCCTTGTACTACAGTGAATACTACGTAAACATCCCAATTTCTTATAAACCACTTTTATATCGGTAAACCCGGATGGTATGGAATAAAACTCTCCGACTATTCCATCGGAAGGTACTTTGTTTGCGTAGGTTGCCAATC
>VOFD01000433.1_pt1 | contig 114050 bp, 100 predicted proteins | sample 5384101 | NCBI WGS metagenome assembly VOFD01 (sample SAMN12384723, study PRJNA508395) | human gut metagenome | isolation source: healthy gut C | host: Homo sapiens | reverse complement strand
CATAATGGCAAAATTCATAGCCATCGCAAATCAAAAAGGCGGCGTCGGCAAAACAACAACCGCCGTTAATCTTGCTGCCTGCGTTGCACAGCAGGGAAAACGCGTACTTCTTGTTGACATCGACCCGCAGGGTAATGCAACAAGCGGCGTTGGTATTGACAAGGACGCATGTGAGTACAGCGTCTACGATATGCTTATCAACGGTGTTAATGCCGAAAAAATAATTGTAAACACAAAAATTCCGACTCTCAAAGTTATCCCGTCCCGAATCGAGCTTGCAGGCGCGGAAGTTGAGCTTGTGAGTCTTATGGCGCGTGAACAAAAACTTAAAAATTCGCTGCGCGGAATTCAGCATGAGTTTGATTATATCTTTGCGGACTGCCCTCCCTCGCTGGGTCTGTTAACGCTTAACGCTCTTACGGCAGCAGACACGCTGCTTGTTCCCATTCAGTGTGAATACTACGCTTTGGAGGGACTTTCTCAACTTATGAACACCGTTCGTTTGGTTCGCATGAACCTGAACCCGGTGCTTGATGTTGAGGGCGTTGTTATGACCATGTACGATAAGCGAACAAATCTGTCCGGACAGGTCGTAGGCGAAGTAAAAAAATTCTTCAGAAATAAGGTGTATGAAACGATTATTCCCCGTTCCGTTCGCCTCGGCGAAGCCCCGAGTTTCGGCCTTCCGATAACGCTCTATGATGCAAAATGCAATGCAGCAAAAGCCTATATCAGCCTTGCGGAAGAGCTTATCGAGTGTGACAATGAATAATCGGCAATTAAACAGATAATGCAAAATAATGAGAAACGGAGAAAATTAACGTTATGAAAGGACTCGGAAAAGGGCTTGATGCACTTCTCGGCGGATATGAAGCTCCCAATGAAACCGCCGTCAGCACTCTGTCCGTGTATCTGATAGATAATAATTCGGATCAGCCTCGAAAAAAATTTGACGAAGCGAAGCTTGTCGAGCTTGCAAACAGCATAGCGCAGCATGGTATCGTTCAGCCCATAATCGTTCGCAAAGTCGGCGAGAGATATTCAATCATTGCAGGTGAACGCCGTTTCCGTGCCGCACGCCGCGCAGGACTGAATGAAGTTCCCGTGATCGTCCGCGAAATGGACGAACAGCAGGTTTTGGAAGTATCTCTGATTGAAAATCTTCAGCGTGAAAATCTGAACGCACTTGAAGAGGCCGCAGCCATCCGAACACTTATGGATGAACACGACCTGACGCAGGATGAAGTTGCAAAGCGTCTCGGAAAATCCCGCCCCGCCATTGCAAATGCGGTTCGCCTGCTCAGTCTTCCGGAGGAATTGCAGGCACTTGTGCTTGAAGACAAGCTCTCCGCCGGGCATTGCCGCGTGCTTGCCTCAGTGCCGGACGAGGAGCTGATGATTAAACTCGCCGCTCTTGCCGCGGCGGAAGGTTGGTCCGTGCGCGAAACCGAACGCCGAGTTGCCGACGCACTGGATGCAAAAAAACTTGAAAAACGCCAGCCGAAACGCGAAAAACTGTCAACCGACATGAAATCCGCACAGGACAGCCTGCGCGAGCATCTCGGAACGAAAGTACGCTTCCGCGGCGATGAGAACAAGGGTAAAATAGTCATTGAATACTACAGCAAAGACGAGCTTGCGGGCATTTATGACAGAATCATGGGCAACTGAGAGGAAATCGGAATGTATCTTGCAGATGGTTGGAAAGACTATGAAATAATTGATGCCGGGAATGACGAAAAACTCGAACGCTGGGGCAAAGTCATACTGCTGCGCCCCGATCCGCAGGCAATTTGGCCGATGAAATCCGCCGGCTATTGCGATGCACATTATATTCGGTCCTCAACAGGCGGCGGTGCGTGGAACTTCAATCGCACATTGCCGGAAAGTTGGGTCATCAATTACCGCAACCTCAGTTTTATCGTTCGTCCGACGGGTTTTAAGCATACCGGTCTTTTCCCCGAACAAGCGGTTAACTGGGATTTTATGCACAATTATGTGGATAAATATGTGAAAAAGACCGGCCGCCCATTCCGCGTGCTGAATCTTTTTGCATACACAGGCGGCGCAACATGTGCCTTGGCAGCCGCAGGAGCGGAAGTTGTTCACGTTGACGCTGCAAAAGGTATTGTAGCATGGGCAAAAAATAATCTTGCTCAATCAGGACTTGCCGACAAACCTGTTCGGTTTATCGTTGATGATGTAATGAAATTTGTTCTCCGTGAGCAGCGGCGGGGGCGTTTCTACGAAGGTATCCTCATGGATCCGCCCAGCTACGGCAGAGGACCCGACGGCGAAATGTGGCGCATTGAAGCCAACCTCTATCCGTTGGTTCGCGAATGCGTATCTCTACTCAGTCCCGATGCAGGTTTTTTCCTAATCAATTCATACACGACAGGTCTTGCTCCTGCGGTAATCAAAAACGTTCTGACGACTGCGCTTGACGGGCGCGGCGGAGTCTGCGACGCACAGGAGATCGGCTTGCCGATAACGCACGGCGGCCTCGTCCTCCCCTGCGGCTGCACGGGCAGATGGTACCGCGAAGTATAGAGTTCACCGTTATTTTTTGCATACCGCAATGAAAAACAAAATTAAAATTATCTATGAGGACAACCATCTTCTTGTCTGCGAAAAACCTGTGAACATGCCCGTCCAGGCGGATTCATCAGGCGATGAGGATTTGCTTTCGACCGTTAAAGCGTACATCAAAGAAAAGTACAGCAAACCCGGCGAGGTCTATCTCGGGCTTGTTCATCGGCTTGACCGACCCGTAGGCGGCGTAATGGTTTTTGCGCGAACAAGCAAAGCAGCTGCGCGCCTTACCGAAAGCTTTAAAAATCGAAAAACAAAAAAACGTTATGCGGCTATAGTTTCAGGTTCTCCGTGCAGCAGTGCGGAACTGGAATGCGACTTGTTGCGCGATGAACAAAACAACATATCAAGAGTGGTTCGGCCGAACACACCCGGCGCAAAAGCCGCAAGTCTCGAATATGTTTCGACAGTTACAAAAAATGGTTTCACGTTGCTTGATGTCCTGCTTCATACCGGTCGGCACCACCAGATTCGGGCACAATTGGCGTGGAGCGGCTGTCCGATTTTCGGTGACCAACGCTACAATCGCGCCGCGCGTGTCGGTCAGCAGATTGCACTCTATGCTTACAGTCTGACAATTGAACACCCTACCCTGCGCGAAAGTATGACTTTCACCTGCATACCTCACGGAGCAAAATTTGATGAATTCTCCGATGAATGCGCCGCGCTTACGGCCGGCGTGCGCTGTGCCTATATCGATAATAACCTGATTTGTGTTAATAAAAGTTCAGGTATCTCATGCACTGTCGAGGATGGCGGCAATGATACCCTTGAAGCTCGGCTGAATTCCGCATTCGGCAAAGTCTACCCTTTGCACCGCCTTGATGCGCCGACGAGCGGATTGGTGCTTTTTGCAAGAAACGCGAAAACAGCTGCTGTCCTCGGAGAAGCAATACGTCAGCATAAAATCAAAAAGTTTTATCAGGCCGAAGTTTTCGGCGCTCCTCCTGCCGCATCGGGGAGCCTGCGGCTTTTCGGCAGAAAGGATTCGGAACGCGCATTTGTTCAGGTATTTACCAAACCTGTTTCAAATTCATTCGAAATGAATACCGATTACAGGCTGCTCTCATCGAACGGCGGAACGAGTACACTTGAACTGCTGCTGATTACGGGTAAAACGCACCAGATTCGCGCCAGTCTTGCGCATATCGGCTGCCCGATCATCGGAGACGACAAATACGGCGATCGTGTCGGGAATCGCAGCTTCCCCGCCGGTCTGCGGCTGACAGCAACGCGCATCGTTTTTCCGAATAAGCTTGACGGGCTTGAATACTTATGCGGCAAATCAATTGAAATTGAACCGCCGTACAACACACAATTGATAAAAAATCAGCTTTAGGACTGTTGGAATGTCTAAATCCGCTGTTTCACAAAAAGCATTGTTTCACGTGAAACATTATCGGAACAGCAATTTCGACAGCGAAAAGAGGAATATTATGAATTTTTACTCCGGTGATTATGATATAATTGTTGCGGGAGCAGGCCACGCAGGCGTCGAGGCCGCGCTTGCATCCGCACGAATGGGCAAAAAAACACTGTGTCTCTGCCTGAACCTTGATTCCGTGGCACTTTGTGCCTGCAACCCCGCCATCGGCGGAACGAGTAAGGGACACCTTGTGCGCGAAATTGATGCACTCGGCGGCGAAATGGGACTTGCGGCGGATGAAACTTTTATTCAAATGCGTATGCTGAACCTTGGAAAAGGGGCTGCTGTTCATTCGCTTCGCGCGCAGATTGACAAAAACCGTTATCATATGCGAATGAAGCAGGTACTCGAAAGCGAACCCAATCTGACGCTCAGACAGGATGAATGCGCCGAAATAATTGAAAAGAACGGAAAAATTGCCGGAGTTGTCTGCTCGGGCGGAACAGAATACTCCTGCCGTGCAGTCATAATTTGTACCGGTGTGTATCTGCGCAGCCTGATTCATATCGGAGAGCAAAGCGTCGAACAGGGGCCTTCCGGGCTCGCGCGTTCAAACAGCCTTTCAAGCTCACTCAAAGAACTGGGCTTTAACCTTCGCCGATTCAAAACAGGGACTCCCCGCGCGTCAGCAGAAACAGCCTTGATTTCACGAAAATGGAAGAGCAGTTCGGCGATGTTCCGATTCCGCATTTTTCCTTTCTGACGGAAGAACAAAAAAAGGAACAACAGTGCTGTTATCTGACCTATACGAACGCCGAAACACACCGGATTATCCTTGATAACCTTGAACGTTCGCCGATGTTCAGCGGAAAAATACACGCCTCTCCAACGCGTTATTGTCCGTCAATCGAGGATAAGCTCGTTCGTTTTCCAAACAAGGACAGACATCAGCTTTTTATTGAGCCCGAAGGAAATCAAACGAACGAAATGTATGTTCAGGGTTTTTCGACAAGCCTTCCGCGCGATGTTCAGCAGCTGTCGCTGCGCACCCTTCCCGGGTTTGAAAACTGTGAAATCATGCGTTACGGCTATGCAATTGAATATGACTGTATCGACCCGACCGCACTTGCTCTTACACTCGGTGCAAAGGATATTCCGGGACTGTTTTTTGCGGGTCAATTGAACGGCTCAAGCGGTTATGAGGAAGCAGCTGCGCAGGGACTGCTTGCGGGAATTAATGCTGCGCTGTATGTTTCCGAGGAACCGCCGCTTATTCTTCGCCGTTCCGATGCCTATATCGGAGTACTTGCGGATGACTTATCAACAAAAGGAACAAACGAGCCATACCGAATGATGACAAGCCGCGCTGAGTACCGCCTGCTTCTGCGGCAGGATAACGCCGATCTGCGGCTAACCGAACTCGGACGGCGAACAGGACTTATCAGTGACGAACGATATGCGCGTTTGATGCGAAAAAAAGAGGAAATTGCAGCTGCAAAACGCGCACTTGAAGCTACCGTTCCTCCGACCGAAGCACTGAACCTGCTGCTTACCTCGCGCAATGAAAGTCCCGTTATCACCGGAGTGCGGCTCGGTACGCTCTTAAAACGCAAAAACATCTGCTACACCGATCTGCTTGAACTCTGTCCCGATTTGCCGCCGCTTTCCGATGAGGCACGCGAACAGATTGAAATTGATGCGCATTACGGCGGATACATCGAAAAGCAAAATGAGCATATTCGGCGTTTTGAAAATCAAGAAAACATGCTGCTTCCACCTGATTTCGACTATGAGTCAATAAACGGTCTTCGCCTTGAAGCGCGCCAGAAACTGACGGCAATGCGCCCGGCAAACCTTGGTCAGGCAAGCCGAATTTCCGGAGTCTCGCCCGCAGATATTGCGGTTCTGATGATAAAACTGAAACAGAACGGGCAAAACACGGCATATTCCGAAAATGAAACAGTTACGGAGGACAAAAAATATGAAACAACAAGTTGAAACCGACAGCCCGCTTATGAGAAAAAACTGATTCGGGAGTATATCCCGCAGGCAAACGAGCACTCTCAGAATCAGTTTGTTCGCTATTACGAACTCCTTATTGATTACAACAACCGAATGAATCTGACCGCAATTACCGATCCGTTCGGAATTGTTCAGCGTCATTTTGCCGACAGTCTTCTCGGCGAAAAGCTGATTCCGAACGGCTCAAAATGCATTGACGTCGGCACAGGTGCGGGTTTTCCCGGCATTCCGCTGCTTATCATGCGCCCCGATATAGAGCTTACCCTGCTTGATTCGCTTAACAAACGCGTTGCTTTTTTAAATGACGTCTCCGCGGAACTGTCCCTCCCCTGCTCCGCCGTTCATGCGCGCGCAGAGGATGCCGCTCAAAGTGTTGAACTGCGCGAAAAATTCGATATTGCGCTGACCCGCGCTGTTGCAAACATCGGCACAATCGCCGAATGGACGCTCCCATTTCTGAAAAACGGAGGATATTCGCTGATGTACAAAGGCCCCGGGGCCGCCGAAGAGCTCAAAGCGGCCGAGTCCGCACTGAAATGCCTTAACGGAACAGCCGAAATTCGAGAAATCGACACAGAATGGGGAGCACGCTCACTCGTTCTGATAGAAAAACACGGAACAATGCCCAAAAAATACCCGCGACGCCCGGGTGTTGCCGCAAAAAATCCGCTCTGAGGTTATTCGCAAACCACTTATTGATTTTAACGGTCAGCTCGTTTTTGGGCGAAATTATCCACAGTTTCGCAATAAAATGTGGATAATTTTCAAAGTTTTGCACACAGGAGGGAAATATGCCTGCAAAAGTCAATTTCATCATCGGACGCGCCGGAACGGGAAAAACACACAGTATATATTCACATATTGCCCGCAACGAAAAAGCAGCAAAACGTTCTGTTCTAATAGTTCCCGACAGGGCAACGTTCGAAACCGAACGTTCGCTTTCCGAATACATCGGAGGCGGCATTCTTTACACATCCGTTCTGTCGTTCACAACGCTTGCACGCCGTGTACTGACCGAAACGGGAAACCGAAAAACCTTTCTGTCCTCGCAGGGACGGCAAATGCTCGTTCGCCGCATTGTTGACGAGGCAAGCAGCGAACTCACCGCATTTTCACGCGTTTCAAAACACAGGGGCTTTTCAAAGGAATGTGATGAAATAATACTTAAATGCAAGCGATTTTCGATTACGCCGGATGATTTATTATCCGCAGACAATCTTCCTGCGCGTTTGCGTGAAAAACTGTCGGATTTCGCCTTGATTTACAGAAAAACAAATGAATATACCGAAGGCAGATATATTGACGGCGAAGATTTGGTGAATTCTCTGACCGAACGACTTCCCAAATCCTCCGCAGTCGGTACGGACGTTTTTATTGATGCGCCGGATATGCTGAATTCGCAGATAATCGGCATAATTAAAGTGTTGTTTTCCGTTGCGGCATCAGTCACAATCACATTTCGAATTGACATAACAGGAAGTGCGCCCGACAGAAGAATATTCGAGTCGGATTTTGACGCATACCGCAAGTTAACGGCAATTGCGGGCGAAATGAAATGCGAAACAAATGTTATTCGAATGCAGGACAAAATGCTGCACCAAACCGGGGCGCTTCTTCATCTTGAAAAAAATTTATTCGCTTTTCCCTACCGAATTTTCACTGAATCTTATCCCGACGAAACAGCAAATTCCATCGAAATTCACTCCGCATCGGACCGACGACAGGAAGTTCGCGCCGCCGCGGAAGCGATTCGGAACGCCGTCAAAGTCGGTATGCGTTTTCGCGATATTGCGGTTGTGCTTGGCGATCCCGACGGATATTCAACAACAATACGGCGTATTTTTGATGCATATTCAATCCCCTATTTTATGGATTCAAAGCGCCCGATTTCATCCCATCCGATTTCCGAATTGCTGCTTGCCGCGCTCCGCTGCGCGGAAAAGAATTTTCGCAGCGAAGATTTTATTCGCGTTTTTAAAACAGGGCTTACCACCCTGTCAAATGACGAATGCGACAGACTCGAAAATCATATCCTGAAATTCGGATTGAACGGAAGCAGGCTTTATGATGATGCGCCACTGAGTGAATATTTAAATGTGGAAATCGATGAAAGCATCGAAGAGTCAAGAAGAACAGTTGCAAAACCCCTGGTTGAACTTAAAGAGGAGCTTTCGACGGGCAAAGATGCACGCACAAGAATCAAATCGCTTTTTAATTATCTTACAAAATTAGGTATTGCAGAAAAACTTCAGCAATATTGTGAAGAGCTTGCCGAAGCGGGGCAGTTTGATTCCGCCGTCGAAAATCGGCAGATTTATGATACAATTATTGAAATGTTCAATCAATTGTTTGCAATTCTTGAAGACGAGGTGATAAGTTTAAGCAAATTTTCGTCAATCATTGAAGAAGGATTGATGAGCTATTCAATCGGCATTATCCCCACCACGCGATCAGGTAATCATCGGTGATATGGATAAAATTCATGTTTCAAAGTGCAGATTCTTGTTGATACTCGGCATGAATGAGGGGCTTGTTCCGAAAGCAAAAGCCGATAATGCAATACTGAACGACAGTGACCTTCTGCGCATGAAAAATGCCGGCATTACCGTTTGGGACAGCACAAAAGCATGAACGGCACTGAAAATTTGCGTGTATATTCAGTAATCTCAAAAGCAACGGACATGCTTCGTTTTTCGTACAGCAATGAAATCGGTTCAACCGCCGCCGCACCTTCCGGGATGATCAGCCGCCTGCGCAGGATCTTTCCCAATGCAAAGCAAACATCAACAGCTTCATTAAACCATGCCGGTGAAACGGACGCGGCGGCATTTGCCGAACTTGCATCGGGCATAAGAAACATGATTGACAGCGGCGAAATCAATGAAAGCCTGAACAGTCTGTACTCACATTTTTCGGGCAGTGAAAGCTATTTTTCGCGTCTCGATATGCTCGATAAAATGTTTTTCAATGATAACTCCCCCGCTGCGCTCGGAAGTGAAACGGCCATGCGGCTCTACGGAAGGCAGCTGATGGGCACCGCAACACGGCTTGAAACATTCAATCAATGTCCGTTCCGTTATCTGATACAGTTCGGAATGCGTCTAAAGGAGCGGCCGCAGCGAACGGAAAAAGCGAATGACCGCGGCAGCTTCATTCACGAAGCGTTTGATAAATTGATAAAGGAATATTTGAACAGCAACTGCGATTTTACAACGATTTCCGCAGCGGATATCCACGAAAAGCTTGAACGGATTCTTCCGCCCATGATGATCGAACACAATAACGGAATTTTGCTTGATTCTGCCAGAATGCGGGCGGAATTTCAGCGCATTGCCGAGCTTGTTGAAACTGCCGCCCTTGCTGTCGTGAAACAAATCAACGCAGGCAAATTTCGACCGTTTGCAAGTGAAGTCAATTTCGGCCACGACAACGATGCCTATCCGCCGCTGCGCATTCAAGCGGAAAACGGCGTGACCTACAGCATCACGGGCATTGCCGACCGCATTGACAAATACGTTTCACCGGCAAACGAAGAGTTTATTCGCATAATTGACTATAAAACATATGGTCAAACATTTGACTATACCGAACTTGCAAACGGGCTGCGCATTCAATTGCCGCTGTACGCTTCCGCAATGCAGAACGCAATGCGGAAAGAAACCAATAACCCGCTCTTCACAGCAGGAATGTATTATTTGCATATCGGCGACGCACAGGCAAGTGAGGGCATCAGCGAAGACAAAGTGGAAAATGAAATTCAACGCAGTTTCAGGATGAACGGTTTGACATTAAATGATGAAAACATACTCGAAGCAATGGATTCCGCTTTTCCGGGAAGCTCCGATGTGCTGTACGGTGTACGTTACTCAAAAAAAAAGGAGGGCATGTTTAAGGGCAGCCTTGCGGATGAGGATGAAATGGAAGAAACCCTTGAATTTGCAAAAAAAATTGCAGGAAAAACGCTTCGTGCAATTATGCGCGGACGGATAGAGGTCAGTCCGACGGAGTATCACGGGAAAACAGCATGTAAATACTGTCCGTATATAAGTATCTGCTGTTTTGACACCACCGCCGGCTGCCGCTACAGGCGGCCGCGTGCGGTTGACGCCGATAAATTCTTCGGAAGAGAAAACAAAGTAAAGAATTAAAATGCCTAATTTTAATTACAAGATAATTATAGTTATTTACATGGTCATAATGTCGATAATCGGTTTTGCGTCCATGGGAATCGATAAAAAACGAGCAATCAATAAAAAATGGCGCACCCCTGAAAAAACGCTGTTTATCATTGCGTTCCTCGGCGGTGCAGCCGGTTCCGTACTCGGTATGCGTATATTCAGGCATAAAACGAAGCACATGAAATTTGTGATTCTTATGCCGCTTTTCCTCGCGCTTCAAATCGCGGCACTGCTTTATATTTGCATTGTGTATTAATTTTCAATGCCGCATACGGGAACACTTATTCATCCGATAATTCAAGAGCGAGCCTGTACGCCTCGTTTTTCGGAACGTTCAAAATGCTTGAGGCGATTTTTGCCGTGTTTTTTGCACCGATTCCGGCATTCAGAAGAATACCGACAGTTTCACGCAGTTTTGTATTATCTGCTGCAATATTATTATCACATGGAGAAATTACAATAACGCACTCCCCTTTGGGTTCGTTTTCCGCAAACCGTGCGGCAAGCTCTGCCGCCGTTCCGCGTATGACCTGTTCAAAAGTCTTTGTGATTTCCCGTACCAATGCGCATTCACGATTCGGAAAAAGTTCAGAAAAATCAGCAAAAGTTGCAGCAACACGATGTGGGCTTTCATAAAGAACAACCGTTGCTTCGCTGTTCTTTATCCTTTCAACGGCTTCGCTGCGTTCGGCACCGCTGCGGGGAATAAAGCCGCAGAAATACAGTGACTCCGTCGGAAGCCCGCTCATTACCCACGCCGTCAAAACGGCATTTGCGCCCGGGAGCACCTCAAACGGGAGATTGTTTTCAACAAAAAACCTGACAAGACGGCTGCCCGGATCACTGACCCCCGGCATTCCCGCGTCACTGACAAAAGCTATCGCCTCGCCGCCGCGCACACGTTCGGCAATCTCATTCGCGCGCTGTTCCTCATTGTGTTCATGGCAGCTTATAAGAGTTTTTTTAATTTCAAAATGATTCATAAGCTTGAGGGTGTTTCGCGTATCTTCACAATACACCGCAGCCGCGCCGCGCAAAATGCGCAGACAACGCAGCGTTATATCCTCAAGATTACCTATAGGGGTTGCGCAAAGATAAAGCTTTGCGGGTATCTTTTTATTTTCCATAGAACTCAGCCACCTCGGGTGAATACTCCCCGTTTTCATCGTGAATTATTAAATTATTTTCAATAATCAATCCGCTTTTTGCCCCGCTTTTTGCTTCAATCAACGCAAGATAAGGCGCGGCTTCCGGCTTGCCTGCAACAAGACACAGCCGTTTAGGCTCAAGCCCGGCGGACGAAAGCGCAGTAAAAGCATCGCACAGCCGCCTTGCGGGAAAACACATGAAAAATTTACCGCCATATTTAAGAAGTTTCGCAGCAGCCTTCGTAATTTCTTTTTTATGGGAGCGGCAATGTCATGCGTTGCAGCCCCCTTTTGGGAAATCGCGCCGCAATCATGCTGATGATAAGGCGGGTTGCAAATTGCACAATCAAACTTTGTTTTCGATTTTGATGAATAATCTATATAATCAGCATTAACTGCAGTAATTTCAGCTTCGTTCAAACCGTTTAAACGAACGGAACGCAAAAAACGATCCGCTTGCCGTGCGTCAATTTCAATTCCAAGAATTCGGCAGCCTGTTCTGCCGTGAAGCAAAAAACTCAGCGCACCTGCGCCCGCGCCAAGGTCAACACAGTATTCCTTCGCATTAACATGCGCGAAATGCGCAAGCAGAACAGAATCCGTGCCGAATCGAAACGCGTCCGCAGACTGAATCAAGCTTAGTCCGTTAAGCTGCAAATCATCAATCCGCTCGCCCGGAGCGAGTTCGGCCGAATGCAACGTTTCTTTTGAAGAACAAACAGCACCGCTCCCTTTTTCGTTCGAAAGATAATTCGAATTTTGCATACAAGCTATGCGGATTACACACCCGGAATCAGTTTAAGGAGGATGTTTGACTGATAGAAGAATGACGCAATCGCACTCGACGAAACAAGTTTTTCAATTGCATCAAACGGAAGCACCGTCAAAATAATCGGCATCAGCATAAATATTACGCAGATCCCGATGATTGACCTTGCAAGCCCGACCGCTCCGCCGATAATGAAATCAACTTTGCGAAGCTGCGGGAAAATAAATGCGTAATCCAGCCAGCAGATCACAAATGTGAATAAAACACGCACAGCCAAATAAACAACAATAAATGCAACAATATTTATTATCACGCGAACAATACTCTCGTTGAAATAATCGCCGAGCGTTGTTATTCCATCGCTTTGAAGGCCTCCGTCATTATGTTTTCATAAACACGCTCTTTAAGCGGATAAGCAAGGTTTGACCTGCTCATGACCTCGTCAATTTCGGAATTAGATAAACTCTTTATGTCAGATTTGACAAGTTCAACGTCGTAAATGGCTTCCGAACCTTCCGTGTAGCTCAACATTGAATTGTAGAGCTTTTCATTCTTAATTATCGAGTTCGAAACCGTCCCCATGAGCAAAAAAGCCAACAAACAGGCCACGATTGATACCCCCAAAGTTGATGCCCTCCATACAAAGCCCTTGTACATGCCCGATACGAAGTACAATCCAATCATAAAGATAATCAAAAAATCAATTATATTCAATAATAATACCTCCGATATAACGCCTTAATCACATGGATGTAAGGCATTTTCACCTTATGTTATAAAGAGCAGTTTCACTGCCGCTCACCGTTAATATATTTTTATTATCAAGTTTTACAGCACTGTCAACAGGCGAATCAAAAGAAATATGATTTTTGCAGTTTTCCGTTAATACCGTAAAAATCAATTTGGTTATTTTTGATAATCGAGATTCTGTCCCGCATCATACAGGCATAAACAACATTCTCGGGCTTTGTGATAGTGCAGCTCGCCTCCTCCGCAAGCCGTGATTCGCTGACCGAAAGAATTCTGTACTCACCGACCCCCTTTGTTTCCGAGCTGCTGTCGGATGAGTTTTCCAATGGGGTTTTGTCAAGAAGCAAATACATTCTTCCGCCGCTCAAATCGGCGGAAAGGCAATCGTATCCATAGCAGAGAACGCGATATGCCTCTGCATTCGCCCCCTATCAAAACGAATCAAATAATCGGTGCAGAATGCAAAAATACTCTTTTTGTGATGAAAACATTTTTAACAATCTGTTGTTGAACCGAAATAATTCCGATAACGCTTTCACGGCTTAAATCATACAGCGAAATCGATGTTGAAAATGAATTTCCGACTGTTGAAAGCTCCGACATCCACAAAACAGGAGAATCCGAACTCTCAAAACCGAAATCGGTAATGCAAGTCGTGCTGAAATCCCGCTGCCAGCATTGCGTTCCGGATGAATTGAAAGCGCGCAAAGAGTGCGTTCCGTTTTCGTTTTTGAGGTAAACAGCAACGTATTTATCTCCGCAAACTATCTTTTTTAATTCACCGTTCAACATGTTGTCGAACCTTGTGCCGATAATTTGAATCGAAGAGGAGTTGTATATAACTTTAATTTTATCCGTTCCTACGAGTTTGACATTATCAGCTTCAACAGACATTGAATAGTTTTTATCTTCGTTTTTTACGCTGTAAAAATTCAACGTCTTTCCTTCAATATATACAAAACCGTCGCCTGTGTATGCATATTCGGTTTCCGGACGAATCGGGAGCGATTTTTTCCGTGCAACAGTATTTATCCGTTTAATTATCAGCACAGCGGCAAAAGCAATGCCGATGACAACAAGCGCAGAAATCAACAACGCAAAAACTCTGTGTGCGGCTTTTCTTTTTTTTTGCTGCACCGTGTTGTGTTTTTTTTTTTTGTCCACGGTTAAACCTCCATTCTTGGATTTTATGCAAAAAGTCTTCCGAAAAATTCCTTTATCGGAAATAAGTTTCAACCGTCGTATCCGTCGGGACCCGTCATTTTGTGTTGCATGCTTCACGGTCGAACCACTCTTAATGCATTTTTTATAATGCTGCAAGTCAACGGCGTTTTTTCAATAAGCTCACCGTCAAGCTCAACAATACATTCACTGTCCGTTTCGATCGTGAAGCTTTGCGTTCGAATATTAGTGACAGGAGCTTTGTTTTTGTGTTTACCTTTTGATGAAAAGCGGTAAAAGCCGCAAAAGGTAAAAAGGCTCACCCAACGCACGATGCAAAGATCAAACAGACCGTCGTCAACCTCCGCATCCGGATTCACAAGCATTCCTCCGCCGAAACGCTTTCCGTTTCCGGCAACCGAAATAATAATATCGCCTTCATATTGAATGCTGTCTGTTTTATTTTGGCATATACCTTTTTTCGATGAAAAAGCGAATCAACAATGCCCAAAAAATACGGAAGCATCCCCTTCCTGCCCTTTTTATGCCGCTCGGTATTTATCAAAACATCAACATCGAAACCGATTCCGCAGACATTTGTGAATTTTGTTCCGTTTGCAATGCCCATGTCGATATACTTTTGCTTCTCCGCTCAGAAGCAGGTCTATCGCCGCTTCAGGTTCGCTCGGAAGATTCATCACTCCGGAAAGATCGTTTCCTGTTCCGAAAGGAAGGATCCCGAGTTTAACATTCGGGTTTTGACATATGACGGAGGAAATTTCGTTCACTGTTCCGTCGCCGCCTGCCGCAATAATGAACTTTTCTCCGTTTTTTATCGCTTCCTCTGCAATTTTGACCGCATGTCCCTTTGTACTCCGTTTTTTAACGATGTATTCAATGCCGCGTTCGCGAAGTATGGTTTCACATTTCGAAAACAAAGCATTGCATTTACCGCTTCCGGCCACAGGGTTAACGATAAAAAACATTCTATCCATTATATTTCCTCCGAAATTACTCAAAAAACCCTGCAATGAATTTTGTGTACAGTCAAAAAACAGTGCAAAATTCTTTGGGTATGGCAAGCCCGCACCCGCAAACTCAATCTGCGGATATGAATACTCGATTGTATAATAACGCAAGTTGCTGTCATTTGTCAATATCAGTCGCAAAATTTCGACTTTTCGTGCTGTTTCGGAATCAATTCTCTGCCCCGTCCGTATTGACCGCAAGACCGTTTTCCGTATTGACCGCAAGGCCGTTTTACCTTATAATGTATACAGGCGGAGTATACATCGGCGAAGGCTTAAGCCTCACGGATCTGCATTATGCAGAACGCTTTTGTTTTTCAAAAACAGCTTTCACGGTGTTTTTACCGTATCAAAAAGCGGCAGAACAAACAGGGATTTTTTTCCTTGTTATCCGCTTTTTCCACAAGGAAAAGAATTAATTTGCTGAGGATAATGCGAACAACACGGAAACTGTTAATAACAGCCGGATTTATCAACAGAGTTTTGCGCCTTTTATAAACACTGTTTTTATTTGACAGCAAAGGCAAAACATGACTTATCCGCAGTTTCCGCACTACTACTGCCGCCGCTACCTTAGTAATAAACAACAGCAAAGGAGATGCACCCATGCGCTTCAGCGTAAACACAAGAGAACTCAACGAGGCGGTTTCCGTCGTTACGAAGGCAATGCCCTCAAACGCAACACTTCCGATCCTTGAGGGCATATATATGTATGCAGCGAATGACACTCTGTTCATAAAATGCACGGATCTGTCACTCCAAATTGAAACCGAAATTCCCGCAATTATCGACGATGAGGGCAGCGCGGTCCTTCCGGGCAAGCTGTTTTCCGATCTTGTAAAGAAATTCAGCGGCGACACAATCGATTTCGAAAGCGACGGGAACACAATGAACATTCGCTCGCGCAGGGTCAAGTCTTCAATACAGATTCAAAATGCGGATGAATACCCCGAAATGATGCGCGTTGACGATGAGTTTTCGGCGGATATACCTCAAAACAAGCTGAAGAGCATGATAAAACAGGTCATATTTTCGGTTTCCAATGATGAAACAAAGGCAATCCTCAACGGCGTCTGCCTTGAATTCGACAGCGACAACACGCTTGTAATGGTTGCACTCGACGGCTTCCGCATTGCAATGAGAAAAGAAAAAATCAATAACTGCACCGGCAAAAAATCCGTTGTAATTCCCAAACGCGCAATGCAGGAAATCGCCGCCGTTCTTTCTTCCGACGATTCGGAAGTTAAGCTTATTTTTTCAAGCACGCATATAAAAATCGATTTCGGCGGAACAAAGGTCATTTCGCGCCTTCTGGACGGCGAATATGTAAATTATAAGGGCATTCTGCCCAAAAACTTTGCAACAAGAGTTTTGATCAATTGCGAAGAGTTGAAGAACAGCACCGAGCGTGCTCTGCTCATGGCGCGCGAATCGAAATCGAACCGCATCAAGCTGATGTTTGCAAACAACACCCTCACCATAACGGCAAACAGTGAAAAGGGAAATATAAACGACGAGATTGAAATTCAACTTGTCGGAAAGGATCTGGAAATTGCGTTCAACGCAACTTATATTCAGGATGTAATGCGTGTTCTTGACGACGAATGCGTTTACCTGAACATGAACAATGCCGTTACGCCCTGCGTAATCGTTCCGGTCGAGGGCGAAGCATTCTATTACATGATTCTTCCCGTAAGACTTTTTACGGGAGCGTAAAAATAAAACGAACAACCAAAAAGGAGAAAAATATGGAATTTGAAAAGGCAAAGGAATTATTTAAGAAAAACATAGAAACCATGGCAGCCTACAACCATGCGATGGGTGTCCTGAGCTATGATTCCGAAACGGCTGCACCGAAAAATTCGGCGGAAGGCCTCGGCAGAACTTACGGCGTCTTAAGTGAAATTATCTACAAGCTGACCGTAAATGAGGAGCAGTTTGAAGTTATAAACACCATGATGTCAAATCTTGATAAATTGGACTTTATAACTCGCCGTGAAGTCGAGGAAAAAGCGCGCGAGCTTAATCAAATGCGCAAAATCCCCATGGACGAATACACCGCGTTCCAGGTGCTCCTGACAGAAGCCCATAATGCATGGGTTGAAGCAAAAAATACGGACAATTATTCCGTTTTTGAACCGTATCTTGCGCAAATTGTCGAATACAACAGAAAAATTGCGGCATATGTTTCACCGGAGACGGATGCATATGATTACTGGCTTAATGAATTTGAGCGCGGTGCATCGAAAAAAATGCTTGATGTATATTTTGAAAAGCTCCGCAGCGCACTTGTTCCGTTGATTCATGCAATTTGCGAAAAAGGTGAAGTTATCAATACTTCGTTCCTTGAAAAGTCCTGCCCGATCGAAACGCAGCGAAAACTGTCGGATTATATAATGGACGTTATGAAAATTAACCGCGACGATTGTTCAATCGGGGAAACGGAGCATCCGTTTACAACCGAATTCAACAAGCATGACGTTCGAATTACCACGCATTATTATGAAAATATGGTTGCAAGCAGCATGTATTCGGTGATACATGAGGGCGGACATGCGATCTATGAGCTGAACACTGGCGATGATCTTATCGGAACAACGATGGCAGGCGGAGCTTCAATGGGCATTCACGAATCTCAGTCCCGTTTTTATGAAAACATCATCGGCAGGAGTGAAGCGTTTATTTCTTTGATTTTCCCGAAAATTAAAGAGCTTTTCCCCGAGCAGTTTGAAAATGTTTCCGCGCATGATTTCTATCTTGCCGTAAACAAGGCCGAGCCCCTCTCTTATCAGGACCGAGGCGGATGAACTGACTTATTCAATGCATACAATGGTACGATATGAAATTGAAAAAAGGCTTATGGACGGTTCGCTTTCAACTAAGGATCTGCCGAATGAATGGAACAGATTGTATAAGGAATATCTCGGAATCGATGTTCCCTGCGACAGCATGGGCTGCCTTCAGGATTCTCATTGGAGCGGCGGTGCGCTGGGTTATTTCCCAAGCTATTCCCTCGGCTCTGCTTACGGAGCGCAATTCCTTCACAAAATGAAACAGGATATTGATATTGATAAACTTGTTTCGGAAAACAGGATCGACGAAGTTACCGCATGGCTGACTGAAAAAATACATAAATACGGAATGCTGCTGACCCCGGCGCAGCTGATCGAGAATGCCTGCGGAGAGGAATTCAATGCAGATTATTACATTGAATACCTCACAGAAAAAGTATAATAAAATCTATGATTTAAAGTAGGGTAAATGCCATGCGTCTGTTTATTGCCGTTGAACTGCCCAAAGCTGTCAGAAACGAAGTTGGTGCTGCGCTCAAAGAGCTTAAGATGCTTTCGAGCGGAGGCAGATTTGTTCAGGAAAATAACCTGCATATAACATTGCATTTTATAGGCGAAAGCAACGATCTTGCCGGCGCGGTAAAAGCAATGCAATCTGCCGTGCGCGGAATTCGTCCGTTTGAACTGCATCCTGCCGGATTCTCAAGTTTTGAAAGGAGCGGCAGCCGCACGGCTTTTATCGAGGTCGGCGGAAATACAGGCGAATTGGCAATTTTGCATGAGTCACTTCAAACCGCATTGGCTGATAACGGGTTTGCACGCGAATACAGACGCTTTGTTCCGCATATAACTCTCGGACGGAGTGTTGAATTTGACGAACTGGTTTATGCACAATTGCAGGAGACGGAGTTTAAAACAAGCTTCACTGCCTCGGAAATAACCCTTTTTGAAAGCGTTAAAGAAAAAGGCAAGCTTGTTTATAATCCTTTGCACAGAGAAAAACTTTGATTTGCAGCAATGTTCTTTGAAGGAAGGCGGGCGTTATGAAAACGGAAGAAAAATGCTCCATATCCTTGAAAAAACTGTGCCGACGCCCTTGAAAGCGGAATTTTGGTTGCGCTCAGCGGAGGCGCGGATTCATGTGCGCTTGCTCTCCTTCTAAAGAATCTCTCCTGCAAAATCGTTGAAAAGCACACAAATTTCAGATTATGTTGTGCCCATTTCAATCATTGCTTACGCGGCGAAGCGGCGCACGAGGATGAGAATTTCGTTCGCGCTTTTTGTGAGAAACATGCGCTTAAACTTCTGAGCGAAAAGGCGGATGTTCCGGCATATGCCGATGAAAACAGCCTTTCGACAGAAACAGCGGCTCGGGAATTGCGTTATGACTTTCTTGAACGTGCAAGGATTCAAAGCGGAATGGGATTTATTGCAACAGCTCATCATTTGTCGGACAATGCGGAAAGTATACTGCTGCATTTTTTACGCGGAAGCGGGCTTTAACGGGCTGTGCGGAATGAAATATTGCAGCGGAAAAATCATTCATCCTCTTCTGGAATTTGAGAAAAAGAATTGGTCGAGTATTTACTGCAAAACGGCGAGCAGTTTCAAACGGATGAAACAAATTTTGTTCCGGATACGGCACGAAATTTGCTGAGACTGAAAATAATTCCGAAAATACGAAACGGTATTAATTCAAGCTGCGAAAAAGTTATATGCAGAAATGCAAAACTTTTGAATGAAGATGAAAAATACCTCAATGGCGTTGCAAAAAGAGGCCTATCTGAACGCAAAAACAGAAAACGGGGTTGATGCGGAAAAGCTGATTCACTTGCCGGTGCCGATTAAGTCGCGCGCCGTAATGCACATGCTTCGGGAAAACGGAGTGCAAAACGATGTTTTTCAGCCGCATATAGAAGCTTTGACGAAACTGCTTGAAATGCAGTCGGGCGCAAAAATTGAAATGTCTACAGTTATAATTCGAAAAAAGCTTCGGAAGGCTGCTCGTTGAAAACAAAAGCTGCACGAAACATGAGTGTGAAATTAATTCTGTTTCCGACTCAGAAGAAAAACAGACAGACTTTCAATCGGATGCTCAATTGTGCCCGCAGACCAGCAGCACTCCCCTGCCCTTCAACGGAAAATGGATTCAAACTTCATTCGGAAGGGTAAAAGCTTCCGTCGCGGACGGCGGTCTGGAATTTTCACACGAACGGGTGTATAATAAAACTCGAGCAATGATGGATCTCGAAAAGCTTATAGGGCTTTTTGAAAACGAAGCAAACGATACACCGGCTGACGGACTGAAAATAAAAAATAACGTAGAAGCTCTGAGCCTGAACATCAGGTTCAGACGCGCCGGAGACATGTTTTTTCCGGTAAATGCGCCCGGAAAAACAAAGTTGAAAAAGTATTTGATTGCTCAAAAATTGATTCCGAACGGCGCGACAGACTGCCGCTGCTCGAATGCTGCGGCAAAATAGTATATGTATACGGAGTCGGAATATCCGATGATGTCAAAATTTCAAACGAAACAAAACGTATTGTTTGCGTTGAATTTGAAACGGAGGATCCTTCCTCGGATAAAGGCTTCGTATTTCAGAAAAACAGCTGCGATCGAGTTGAAAACTCTTTGGTTCGCAAATATAAAAACAACAAAATTACGGAGGAAAAAAAATGATTAATAAAACCGGATTGCACAACGATATCGATTATGTGCTTTTGGATCAGGAAACACTGCAGCGGAGGGTTCACGAGCTTGCGGAGAAGCTTACAAACGATTACCGCGGCAAAAACCCTGTTTTTCTTTGCATTCTTAAGGGTTCAGTGCATTTTTTCAGCGATCTTGTTCGCCAATTCGATGATTATTGCGAGATTGATTTTCTCGCAATTTCAAGTTACGGCAATGCAAGAAAAACTTCCGGAATAGTTCGCATCAACAAGGATCTCGACATGAGTATTACCGGACGGCACGTCATAATCGTTGAAGATATAATGGATTCCGGGCTGACCCTGAATCATCTCACGAGCATGCTTCGTGCCCGCGAACCCGCAAGCCTCAAAATCGTTGCCCTGCTTGATAAACCCGAACGCCGTGAATGCGCCATTACTCCGGATTATTACGGATTTGTCGTTCCTAATGAATTTGTCGTGGGATACGGTCTTGACTATGCCGGCACATATCGAAACCTGCCTTTTGTTGGTGTTCTTAAGGACGAGGTTCACGCTGATTAAGCATTGAAGCAGCCGGGCATTTCGTTTTTATCGAACAGCTTGCCCGGTTTTTCCGAAATACAACGGAAATTGATTTATAATTAACAAAAATTGATAATTCGGAGCTATAATGCCCGAAACGGAAACGGAGGAAATATGAAAGTATTGCTTACCGGCGGTGCGGGATATATCGGTTCGCACACCGCAGTTGAATTGATGAACGCAGGCTGTGATGTTGTTATTGCAGATGATTTATCAAACTCTTGCCGCGAAGTTGTGAAACGTATTGAGGAATTGGGCAAAAAAACTGTTCGTTTCTATGAAATTGATGTGTGCAGCGAGGATGCGCTCGAACAGGTTTTTTCAGAAAATGATATTGATGCCGTGATCCATTTTGCGGGGAAAAAGGCAGTCGGGGAATCGGTTGCGAAGCCGTTAATGTATTACAAAAACAATCTTGATGCAACAATGAATCTGCTTGAGGTTATGCAGCGTCATGATGTAAACAAGCTTATCTTCAGCTCATCTGCGACAGTTTACGGCGTGCCAAAAGTCGTTCCGATTGACGAAAAGCAGCCCACATGGTGCACCAACCCTTACGGCTGGACAAAATACATGAGCGAACAGATCATGCGGGATGTTTGTGCGGCAAATCCGAAACTTTCGATAGTTCTTCTCCGCTACTTCAATCCGATAGGCGCGCACGAAAGCGGCAGGATCGGCGAAGATCCGAAAGGAATTCCGAACAACCTTATGCCGTATATATCACAGGTTGCAATAGGAAGACGCGAAAAGCTCTCCGTTTTCGGCAATGATTACGATACTCACGACGGGACAGGAGTGCGTGATTACATGCATGTTGTTGATCTTGCGAAGGGTCATCTTGCCGCACTCAAATATGCGCAAAATGAAAACGGCTGTGTCGAAATCAACCTCGGTACCGGCATAGGCTACAGTGTGCTTGACATCGTTCACGCTTTTGAAAAGGCAAACAACATTGAAATTCCGTATGTTATAACCGAACGCCGTCCCGGCGATATCGATGCCTCGTTTGCAGATGCACATCTTGCGGCTGAGCTTTTGCATTGGCATACCGAAAAAACGCTTGAGGATATGTGCCGTGACACATGGCGCTGGCAGCAGATGAACCCCAACGGTTATCGGGAGGAATAAAAAATGAAAAAACGCGGGGAAGGCAAAACCGCAAAAAAACATGCACTTCGCATAGTAATTATTATCCTGCTTGTGGTTGTTTTTTTGAGCATACCTTTGGTGATTGTTTGCTGCAAACTCGGGCAGATGAACAAAAATGCGGTTTCAACCGTCAAAAAGCCTGAAATATCACCGGGTGAGACGGCAACTCCCCCGCGTTGATCAAGGCTGATGCTGATAAAGTTGACACAACAAAGGATTTTGATCCTGCACTGATCGGCGATATCAGAATGGATGACGATTCGATTTTTAATGAGAGCAGAATCGACAAGGATGTTGTAAATATAATGCTTTTCGGAAGCGATGTGCGCGAGGGTGAACGGCACGGAAGGTCGGACACGATGATGATCCTTTCGTACAATCGAAAGCTGCGGACGGCAAAACTTGTTTCTCTTTTGCGCGACACATGGATTTATATTCCTGATCGTGATACATGGAACCGAATAAACACTGCCTATTTCTTTGGCGGTGTCGGGCTTGCAATAAATACCGTCAACAGCAATTTCGGGATGGACATTCAATATTATGTGAAGGTTGATTTTGAATCTCTGAAAGAAATTGTTGACACCGTCGGCGGAATAGATGTGTATCTTACGGAACGCGAAATTGAATACATAAATAACAGCGCAGAAAATGATGTCCTGCCCGTAAAAGAAGGTTGGCAGCATCTGAACGGTCGGCAAACGCTGGCGCATTCGCGCAACAGGTCCATCGGCGGTGACGGCGATTGGTCAAGAACGCGGAGACAGCGAGACGTTATGTATGCGTTTTTTAAAAAAGCGAAGACCGAAAAATCCATTGCTTCGCTTACTGCATTGGTAAACAATCTGACAAAATATGTTGAGACGAACATGAGTCCGATGCAGATGATCGATCTTGCAATTGATGTTGTGTTTGGCGGCGATTTAACGCTTGAAAACCGTGCACTCCCCTTTGAAGGAACATGGGACTATGCATGGGAAGGAAAAATGGCTGTTATTCATATAAATATTGCTGATAATAAAAGACTTCTGCACGAATATCTCTATGGAGTACAGTGACTTTTACTTCTTATGAGTGTTTGCGCGGGTTGAAGCATCAAAACATTGGTGAGGAAAGAAAATGGGCAGATTGTTTGATGAATGGAAGCAAAAAAACGCTGAAACGGGCGAAAAATCGGTGAATGATAAGGCTTGCGGTGAACTCGTTCATAAGCGTGCGCTGCTGATTTTTAATCCCGTTGCGGGAGAAGGCAGATCATTAAGACTGCTTCCGCAAGTTGTAAAACACATGACGGATAACGGCTATGCCTGCACAACACTTACAACAATCAACAGCGGATCTGCAACCGAATATGTAAAAAAATACGGTGCGGAAAATGAAATTGTTGTTTGTTCCGGCGGCGACGGAACAGCGAACGAGGTCATCAGCGGCATTATGCAGCTTCCAAAGGAGAAACGCCCGCGCATGGGCTATGTGCCTTCCGGCAGCACGAACGACTTTGCGAACACGCTCTGCATTCCAAAGAACAGCGATGAAGCTGTAAAAAAATATTACTGATGGAATTTGTACTGCAATTGATGTAGGAAATTTTAACGGCAGATTCTATGCTTATGTTGCAGCTTTCGGCGCATTTACCGATGTTGCCTACTCGACTTCGCAAAACGCAAAAAAACATGTTCGGTTTTCTTGCTTATCTTGCGAAAGGGTTTGATACACTCAAAAATCCGTCCGATAAAGGCTGTTTTTGAAATTAACGGAGAAACGATTGAGGATGACTTTATCCTTTGCACGGTCAGCAACTCGCGAATAATTGCGGGAATTGTAAAGCTGAAGCCTGAAATGGTCGAAATGAACGACGGAATGTTCGAAATAATTTTGATTAGGTATCCGCAAAATGCACTTGAACTCACAAAAATTGTAAATGCAATCACAAGCGGCGAAATGAGCTGCGAATACATCAGAATGTTTCGTGCATCCGAATTGCATGTGCGCTTCCCGGACGAAAGCGTAAGCTGGACGCTCGACGGTGAACAGGAAAAAAACATTACTGAAGCACATATAACAAATATTCATTCAGGAATAGATATTATGTGTGGCAGGACTGAATAAATTTCCTATGCTGAGTTTTCGGCCGACATTGCCGAAACAACAATACATATATAATTCGTGATAAAGCTTGAATATATTGAACACCGGTGTTAAAATCGTTTGGTTATTACTGATTAAGAAAGCGTAACCGAATGGAAGAGAATCAAAAGAGCAAAAACAAAATGGGCGTTATGCCTGTCGGAAAACTGCTTGCCAACATGGCAATTCCGATGGTCATTTCCATGCTTGTGCAGGCAATGTACAATGTTGTGGACAGCTATTTTGTTGCAAAAATCAGCACCGACGCACTGACGGCAATTTCGCTTGCCTATCCGATACAGATGTTGATGATCGCTGCTGCGATCGGAACATCCGTCGGCATGAACTCATATATGTCGCGCAAACTCGGCGAGGGAAACACCGAGGCTGCAAGCAAAGGTGCAAGCAACGGCTTGTGCCTGCTTTTGCTGTCTGCAATTGTATTTGCAGTATTTGGGTTTGTAATCACTCCGTTTTTCAGGCTTTTCACCGACGATCCGCAGCTCATAGAAATGGGCGTTGATTATCTTGAAATCTGCATGGTTTTCGGATTGGGTGTGTTTATACAAATCGGCTGTGAAAGAATATTGCAGTCAATGGGCAAAACCGGGCTTTCAATGGTGACTCAACTTGTCGGCGCGGTTGTTAATATCATTCTTGACCCCTTATGATTTTCGGAATCGGCCCCTTCCCGGAAATGGGAGTGGCAGGCGCGGCATATGCTACGGTAATCGGACAATGGGTCGGAATGCTGATGGCATTGGCACTTGTGTTTTTTTAAGGAACATGAGGTAAAAATAAGTTTCAAAAATTTCCGTCTCTGCGGTGAAACGGTGCGAGAAATATACCGAGTCGGCATTCCGAGCATTGTCATGCAGTCGATAGGTTCGATAATGAATGTCGGCATGAACGCGATTTTTTCAAGGATTCTGATGAGCAACGCCGGTGTTGCAACATTTGGAGTTTATTTCAAAGTTCAATCAATAGTTTTCATGCCGTTGTTTGGAGTTACGAACGCCAGTATGTCCATTTTTGCTTATAACTACGGAGCAAGAAACAGACTGAGGTTTAAAAAAGCATGGAAGATGACACTTTGCGTAACTGCGATTATTATGAGCATCGGCACGCTGCTCTTCCAACTGTTCCCACAGCAGATCGTTTCCCTCTTCGACTCCGAGGGGAAGATTACCGCTGAAGGAATTGCGGCATTCCGAATTATTTCTTTGCATTTTCCTATCGCGGCGGCATCAATTACAATATCTGTAACTTTTCAGGCGATCGGATACGGAATCAAGAGCATGTTTATGTCCATACTGCGTCAGCTCGGGGTGCTGCTCCCTGCCGCCCTTGTGCTTGCTCTCGTGTTTAAATCGGTTGAATCTGTTTGGTGGTGCTTTGTAATTGCAGAGTTTTCCGCCGTAACTTTCGGAATAATTTCCTTAACGAAAATTTGGAGGCACGAAATTGAACCGATGCCTGACGGCGCAGCGGTCTGAGAATACTGCACAATTAATCAGCCGGTAAAAAATAAGCGGGATGCATTGATTCATCCCGCTTATAAATATATTAAAAATGAACTGTAAGGGTGATTCAAAAAAACATCCGAATGTTGTATAATATTCGATAAGGAAATCATTGTTTATAATGCGGGGTAATATTCAATGCGTGCCTGTAAAAAATACGAATACTGCTGAATGCGGTTCTGATAATTGCGCTTGTTATGCCGTTTAGAACGCAGCATGAGCCGGCTGTTGTGTTCAGGGACTTGAATTATCAATTTGAAATTGAAGAAAATGCGTTGGATGTTTATACTTTGCGGAACTGTTTCAGAAATGCATCTCTGATTGTCGAAGCGGAATGTGTCGGCGAAGCAACATACGGCGGCAATGCGATTTCTTTATTTCGAGTACTTGATGTTTTCGCAGGCGATACGGAAAGCTCTGAAACAATTAATGTTTCAACAGAATATAATGTCGGTGAACGCTGCATTCTCTTTCTTGCTGATGAAAACAAAGGCGAACTTGGTTACAGAAAAATATACGTTCCGGTCGAAAACGGAGTAATGCAAAGCAGCGGATCGACAGTTCGCATGAGCGACGGCAGAAATGTTCAAATCAGCTCAATTAAACGCGAAATTGCGGCAATGAAATCCGAATTATTTATTCCAAGTGAATATATGTTCTATTCCAATATGAACGAACTGCTCGTCGGCTGCAATGAATACTTTATCGGAAGGGTTGACAGCGTAACCCCCATATACGCCGACTTTGTGCAGATCGGGCGAACGCGGCGAAATGATAAGGAGTGAACGCAATTCACTGCGCATCGGCGTGACGGTTTTAAATTCCTTGGGCGGGGGGGCTGCGAAGCGGTGAAAAAATAACGATAACTCAAGTGGATAATATGCATCGCAACGTAATTAATGCTTCAACTTTAAAAGCAGTCGGAGGCGGCGATAACGCATGGGAACTGCCTGTGAACGGTGATGTATGCCTGTTTTTTGTGATAAAAAGCGCGGATGATAAAGTTAATTTCTTTTTCCCGGTTAACCCGTATCAGGGGTATGTGAAAATCAGAAGTGACGGCAGACTGAATTCGTGTTCGAACCTGAATCCCGCAATTACGGATAATTTCACATTGTTGATGTTTACGAGCAGCTTTTATAAATGAATCAGCTGCAATCGGTATTTCATTATGTGCGAATACCGGTTGCTTGACGCTTGTTTTCTTGTGATAAGATTTAAACACACAAAAAAGTCCGGAGGTTGAATTGGAAAACTACGATGTTGCTGTTGTACGCTGCAAGACTTATGACGTTGAGACAGTCAAACCTGCGCTTGAAGAGGCCTTAAATGCGGTAAACGGCTTGGATTTTGTCAAGCCCGGAATGAAAATAATTATTAAACCCAACCTTGTTTCGTTCAAAAAGCCCGATGCAGCCGCAACAACCCACCCTGCCCTGCTTGAGGCACTTGTTGAAATGCTTTTGGCACGCGGTGCAGATGTTACGATAGGCGACAGCCCCGGCGGTCCGCATTCACTTCCTTTGCTGAATCGCGTCTACGCAGCAACGGGCATGGATCGGCTTGAAAAGCTCGGTGCAAAGCTGAATCGCAATATGAATGAAAAAACTGTTGACTTTCCTGAAGGAAAAGTACTAAAAAATTTCACATACACAGAGTATTTGGATGAGGCTGATGCAATTATTGATTTCTGTAAATTGAAATCGCACGGAATGCTTGGCATGAGTGCGGCGGTTAAAAATCTGTTTGGGACGATTCCGGGTCTTAAAAAGCCGGAAGTTCATTATAAATTTCAAAACGATGCTGAATTTGCCGATATGCTTGTTGATCTTAATGAGTATTTCAAACCGAGACTTGCAATTTGTGATGCCGTTGTCGGAATGGAGGGCAACGGGCCGACTGCCGGCACGCCGCGCCAAATCGGTGCAATAATTGCGTCGAAAAGCACGTATTATGCCGACGTTGTCGGTGCAGAGCTGATCGGGATGAACATTGACGGTCTGCCGACGCTTCAAGCGGCGTATGAACGAGGTTTTGCGCCTGCATCCAGTAAAAATTTGAGGGTGTACGGTGATATTCGCGCGTTAACCGTTGATGACTTTAAAGCCCCGCCGGTGCGTGGATTGAGCTTTATGCGCAAAGGCAATGTGCTTCATTTTATCAGTAAAGCGGCGCTTGAACATAAGCCCACGCTAAAAAACGTCTTTGTATCGGATGCGGTGAATGCGCAAGGATGTGTCCCGCAAAAGCAATAGAAATGAAAAACAAAAACCACATATAAACCGCGAAAAATGTATCCGTTGTTTTTGCTGCCAGGAGTTTTGTCCGCGTGCCGCTATGGTTGCGCACAGACCCCTTGCCGCAAAGGTTCTGAACAAGCTGAAACTGTAATTCAAGCGACCGGGTTTTTGATAGTGAGACGTATAATATGTTTATGAAAGAACGGAGAAAATAATGTGGACTGCTGAGCAGCTTCGTGCAATTAACGAGGATGGAAACCTGCTTGTTTCGGCTGCCGCGGGTGCAGGTAAAACCGCAGTAATGGCCGAACGCATTGCTCGAATTATTGCTTCCGGGACTGATGTTTCGGAAATACTTGTTGTAACGTTTACGAACCCCGCCGCTGCCGAAATGAAACAGCGCATTGAGCGGCGGTTGTCGGAGCTTGCGGAGTCAACCGATGATACAAAGCTGAAAATGCATTTGCACGATTCGGCAATAAATATTTCTACTGCAAATATTTCAACCATTCACAGTTTTTGCGGAAATGTTCTGAGACGTAATTGTCATATAGTCGGTCTTGATCCGGCATTCAGAACCGCCGATGCCGCAGAGGCTGCATTGCTGCGCCTTAAAGCATTGGATGATGTATTGGAAGAGGCATATTCGGATGCGGAAAAAACTTCGGATTCGGATTTTCGCTTGCTTTGTGACGCCCTTATCCGCGATGATGCGCTTTGCACTCTTATTGAGGATACCTATGATTTTATTATGGCACGCCCTAATCCGTTCGGTTGGCTGCATGAGGCGGTTGAGGCATACGGAAGCAGCTTTGAAACGTTTTCCGAGAAGGCGGCGGAGAGTCTGATTGCTTCCGCAAAAAGGAACATCTCGGCGTTTTATGATATGGCGAATGAGCTTTATCATTGTTTTGTAAACGAAAATAACCCAGAATTTGAAGTGTATACGAAACTGCTTCAAACGGATATGGGATTTTATGACGAGCTGATGCAGCTGAAAACTTATTCCGATTGGCACTGTAAAATTGCGGCTTGTGCTTTTGCAAAAATTCCGTCACGAAAGGGCGGTGCGCCTGCGGAGCTTAAGGAATATCGCGAAAAAGTCAAAAGTCAATTCAAAAAAATAAGCGAGGCTTTTTGCTACTCATATGACGTTGAACGTGAAAATGCAGCGCGGATTTATCCTTGCCTGAAAAAGTCTTGAAGCGATCGTTCGACGGTTTGCGGAGCATTATTCCGAATTAAAGCGTGAAAATGCGCTTATAGATTTCAATGATATGGAACAGCTTGCATATACCGTGCTTAAAAACGATGAAATTGCCGCTGAATATAAGGAAAAGTTCAAATACATTTTTGTTGACGAATATCAGGATACCAACAGCATCCAGGACGCAATAATTGCTGCTGTTTCAAACGGTCATAATCTGTTTATGGTCGGAGACGTCAAGCAGAGCATATATCGCTTTCGCCAGGCCGAACCGGAAAATTTTTTGGCGAAATATCAAAGCTATGACGGAACGGCTGGAAAAAGAATTGATTTGAACGCAAATTTCAGAAGCATGACGTCAGTTTTGAATGCAGCGAACAGTCTGTTTTCAAAAATCATGCTCGGCGATGTCGGTGAAATTGATTATTCCGACAATGCCGAATTGCGAATGGGCGCGGAAACTGCAAACGGCAGCGCGGAAATCTGCTTAATTGACATTTCAGATGAGAAAGGCGAAAACGAAAATGAGGCCGAATCGGAAAATAACTCCGCAAAGGAAAACGATGAGCCGGAAGCCATAGAGGCCGAGGCACGCTGTGTTGCTGATAAAATACGCTACGTGATTGAAAATGTTGAGGTATTTGATAAGGAAATCAATCGAGTGCGAAAGCCGATGTTTTCTGATTTTGCGGTCTTGATGCGGCGAACGAAGGGTGTTGCTCTGCAATTTGTAAACGCAATGACGGAACAGGGCATTCCGTGCGCGGCCGAGCTCGGAGATGGGTATTTTGACGCAATTGAGGTACAGATATTCTTAAATTTACTAAGAATTATAGACAATCGAAGGCAGGATATTCCGCTTTTAAGCGTTATGCGCTCCCAATCGGCGGGTTCAATGAGGATGAGTATATACATATTCGAACCGATTTCGGCGGTGAAGAGTTCATTGACAGACTCACGGAGGCCGCTCAAAGCTTTCAAAACGGCTCGAATAATGCGGAATACTGCCGCAAGGCAAATTATTTCCTGGGAAATGTTGACAGATGGCATGAAATGAGCCGCTTTTTAAGCGTTGATGAATTGATAGGCACTCTTCTGGATGAGACATTTTATTATGTTTATGTCGGTGCGCTGCGCGGCGGTGCGGTTCGGCAGGCAAATCTTGATTTATTGCTTGAAAAGGCACAGGCTTTCGTTGCAAACGGCAAAAGCGGGCTCCACGGATTTGTAACGCTGATGGACAGTCTGAGGGATAATGTCAGCATGGGTGCGGCTCAGCCTTCCGCAATTGACGCGGTTCGCGTAATGAGCATACACAAGAGCAAAGGTTTGAGTTTCCGATTGTTTTCGTTTGCGGAACAACGTCGGAATTCAGCAAAAAAAGCCACAAAGCCGATGCTGTTTTTGACAGAGAACTTGGAATCGGTTTCCGTATGCGCGGCAAAAGTCCTCTCACTCCCCTGCTGCGCCGCGCAATTATGATGCGTGAGGATGACAGATTGGTTTCTGAGGAAATGCGGAATCTGTATGTTGCAATGACGCGCCCGAGAGAGAGACTTTATATCATCGGCTCAAGCAAAAAAATGGCGGATTTATTGAAGAAATTTGCTGCGCCGTTGTCAAAATCCCGCATAATGAATTCCAAATGCTATCTCGATTGGATGCTCGGAGCATATTTTCCGCTTGGTATCAACCTTGATAATGCGGGTTCGGCGGGTGTAAAATGCGCAATCGGAGCGGATAAGCTTTTATTGCGATGCATAAAAAAACACCGAAATCAACTGATGAAACCCGAATGAGCAAGGCAGAATATATCAGATGGAGTGAAGAAGCCCGCAGCACCGATTGCAGTGCCGTGAGCCGCAGGCTTGAGTATCGGTATCCGTTTGAAGACGATACCAAGCAAAAAAGCAAGCGCAGCGTCACGGAAATAATTAAAGGCGAAAAACGTTCGATTGATTATGATTTTTCGCCGTCTGTCCCGATTTTTTGCAGCCTGAACACGTGCTGACCGGAGCAGAGAGGAACTGCAACGCATATATTCCTTCAAATGTTCCCGCTCGGAATACGAACCGAGGCGGAAATAAATAATGTTCTCAAAAGACTCTCGGCGGATGGCGTTTGTCCGAACAACAGGCGAAATCTGTAAATATGTTTGCAATAAAACGTTTTCTGCAAAGTGAATTGTACGAACGCATGTCTGCCGCCGCAAATGACGCCAACGCACTGATAAAGCGTGAACTTGAGTTTACGTTATTGCTGGACGTCAACAAAAATAATGTTGTGGTGCAGGGAATAATTGATTGCTGCTTCACCGAAAATAACGAGTGGGTCATTGTAGATTACAAAACAACGAGCACACGTGACAAAGATCCGCGGGATGTTGCGAATTCATACCGTATGCAGCTGCAAATTTATGCGGATGCATTGCAAAAACTGTCCGGATTGCCGGTGAAAGAGACTTGGGTATATCTGTTGAGTGCGGGCGAGGCGTTCCGCGTGAGTCGGGAACAGGCATAAAGAAATTGGCGGCTGCGCTGACGCAAACGGTGGATTACACGGGGATTTTTATAAAAAAACCATGCCGATTTGTTGACAACACGGAAAAAAATCCTTATAATAGAATAAATTGGTATGTGCTTTCGCAAGGTTTGCCTTGCACATACAGACTCAGGAGGCAGAAACATGGCAGAAGTTGTACAGCTTACTCTGGCAGGCAAAAAAAGCTCTCGAAGATAAGCTTGAATATTTAAAAAATGTCCGCAGGGCGGAAATAACCGAGGAGATCGCTGTTGCGCGTTCATTCGGCGACTTAAGCGAAAATGCGGAATACGACGCCGCGAAAGACGCACAGGCTCATAATGAACTCGAGATTATGGAGCTTGAAGCGATGCTCAAAAAACGTTGTGATCATTGATGAAACTCATACCGACGGCAAAACAGTCACAATGGGTTCGATCGTTCGCATTAAGTTCGTTGATTTGGGGTTTGAAGATGAATTTAAGATTGTCGGTTCTGCTGAGGCGGATATTGACGCAAAACCAAAGAGCATTTCAAACGACTCCCCTGTCGGCGCTGCGCTTTTGGGAAAATCGATTGACGAAATCACCAATGTAGAGGCTCCCGGCGGTCTTATGAAGGTTAAAATCATCTCAATCAGGAGATAACTTTTAACAGACAGGCTCACGTTACGATGATGGAGAATTAGTATAAATGGAAGAAAACAACATAATCAATATAGAAGAAAACAACACTGTCAACGCTGAAGAACTCCACGAGCTGCTTCAGATTCGCCGCGATAAGCTTGCGGCGCTTCAGGCTGCCGGAAAAACCCGTTCGACATTGTAAAATTCGACCAAACTGATTTCAGCACGGACATAAAGGCAAACTACGAGGCATATGAGGGCAAAAAAGTCTCTGTTGCCGGCCGAATGATGTCAAAACGTGTTATGGGCAAGGCAAGTTTTGCAGGACTTCGCGATGCGAAAGGTGATATTCAAGCCTATGTTCGCCGCGATGATATCGGCGAAGAATCATATTCCGATTTTAAAGCATATGATATTGGCGATATGCTCGGCATTACCGGATTTGTTTTCAAAACAAAAACAGGCGAAATCTCCATTCATGCGGAAACAGTCACTCTGCTTTCGAAATCATTAAGGCCGCTTCCTGAAAAATTCCATGGTCTTCGTGATACTGATTTGCGCTATCGCATGCGCTACGTTGACCTTATTATGAACCCCGAGGTTCGCACAACTTTCATTAAGCGCAGCCGAATTATTTCTGAAATTCGCAGATACCTGGATGAGCGCGGATTTTTGGAAGTTGAGACCCCTATTATCAACACCGTTGCAAGCGGTGCGAATGCGCGTCCCTTCATAAGCCATTATAACGCGCTTGATTTGGACGTTTTTATGCGCATTGCAACCGAGCTTCCGCTCAAAATGTGCATCGTCGGCGGTTTGGAAAAGGTTTATGAGATCGGTCACCAGTTCCGCAACGAGGGCATGGATGCGACGCATAATCCCGAATATACAAGCATGGAGCTTTATCAGGCTTACACCGATTACCACGGAATGATGGAACTTGCCGAAAATCTGCTCTCCCACTGCGCGAAAACGATTCTCGGCACTACAAAAATTACGTATCAGGGCAAAGAAATTGACCTCACTCCCCCCTTCCGCCGTCAAACCATGAATGACGCGGTTCTTGAGCACACCGGTGTTGATTTCTATGCCTGCAGGGACGGCGCGGAGGCAATTGAAAAAGCAAAGTCCCTCGGCCTCGAAATTGAGGATAAAACTGCGCCCGTCGGCAAGGTTCTTTTGCGGCCTTTGATGAATTTGTTGAGAGCAAGCTCATCCAGCCCACGTTTATTATTGATTATCCCGTTGAGGTTTCTCCGCTTACAAAGCGCAAACCTAATAATCCCGGGATCGTTGAACGCTTTGAGCTTTTCATTGCCGGCGCAGAGTATTGCAACGCTTTCAGCGAGCTGAACGACCCCATCGACCAGCGTGCGCGTTTCGAACAGCAGGCGCAGGAAAAAGCAAAAGGCGACGATGAGGCAATGCCCATTGATGAAAACTTCATCGCTGCACTCGAATACGGAATGCCCCCCACCGGCGGCATCGGTTTCGGCATCGACAGGATTATCATGCTCCTGACCGATTCCCCCACCATCAGGGACGTTCTGCTTTTCCCCACAATGAAGCCCATTGACTGATTCGGGCGTACCGCACCGAACATTTTAAAAAGCAATTCCGCAACAGTTGATTGAATCAATAAATCCCGCCCGAGGCAAAAGCTTCAGGCGGGATTTGTGCATTGACGATCGGTTTACTTGCAATTGATATTTACTTGCAATTGACAGGTGATTGACGTCAAGGCGTCAATGCGTCAATGCGCTCTGTTCCTATCCATGCTTCCGTTCCTTTTCATGTTATTGTAGCATTCCGAACAGTATTTTTTCAGTTCTCCCCTAACGGGATCGGGCTCGCGTTTGCGCTGTTTACAAATCGGACAAAGCAGCTGCGGGTCGATCCGAACTTGAGGTTGTTCGTTTGCCGTATTCGCTCTTTCAGCAGGCGGCGCGATATTTTGCGAGACCGCACCATCGGAAACGGGCAGCAAAATGCCGTATCCGACATTTGTTTTTGCACCGACGCCGAAATAACACAGCAGCATTCGGAACAGCTCCTGTTTATTCTCTGCGGAAATTTCTATGCCGCTTGGGAGCGTTGCATGATGCAGAATGAAACGGAACTCGAAGGTCACTTCGGGCAAGATCTTGATGATATGTATCGGATTCGGATTCTTCATCAGGTTTTTGTCCAAGGGGTAATGCGGCGTGATATAGTCCGCACCGAGAACCCTGTTGCCTTTGCCGCCTTTGGCAAGCACGGCATCAAGGAAGATATCGCTGCCTTCGAAAATATCCTTATCAAGCTCTTCTATGTCTTTGTCACAAATGCTTTCGTTTTCGAGTATTTTACTAAGGAAATCAATGACAGCGGGACGGCGGTCCGCAAATGAACTTCGCAGAATACCTTTGACGCCCGATGAAGGGAGATAGGGCTGACCCGTGACATAGGAAAAAGAGAAGCCGCATTTAATATCCGATGCCACAGCTCCGGAACCGTGCGGATTGCCCGTTCCGATGAGCAAACCCGGGTAATCCGTTTTTAACCGGAATTTTTTGAAGCTTTCGCCGAAATGTTCTTCAAGCTCTTGGCAGGCGGAAAAATCGCTGTCCTTGAATTTCTGCAAAAAGATCATTTCGTTTTTCTTTTTGACGTCTTCTTCAAATTGCTTTGAGTTACCCGGGGCAAGCTGCTCATAATACAGCTTGTTGAATATAAGGTTGATGTTATTCACTTTCACCGTCACCTTTCTGGGCATTGTTCGAATTCTTTTCGGGCAAGAGTTTATAAAAATTCATTGCAAGCTTCAGCGCAACAGAAGCGTTTATGAACTTTTCGCGCACCTCCGACTGATCCTGACTGCACAACCACTTGAAAATCTCATCCGGTGTCAATATCTCTCCGTTGGAGATGATAAAATACATCGCCTGCAAAAGCTTTGGCCTGTCTGCAACGGCTTTGCCCTGCTGGGAAAAGAATGCGACTGCGGACTTGATGCTGCCCATGGTGACGGCTGCACCAAAGTTGGAGATCTGGCTTCGATAGGTGCGCTGAATGCATTTAACCCCGTTTTGTATTTCCGAAATGCCGCATTTTTCTATGGCATTGTAAGCTATACTTAACCATGAGTCTACCACACGCTTGTTCATTCCGCGCCTCCGTTCTGTGCCGCAGGCATGGGAATGATGCTGCACTTTGTGAAGCCCCTGCCGATGGAAGCGTTTCCGCCGAACTGAATGATGCTGTGTCGGGCGAAATCAAGCTCAAGATTCGGTTCGGGGGAAAGAATCAGGGTGAAGAAAACGCTCTTTGCAGGCACAACCTCTTCATACCAAAGGTTATTATCATCACCGACTTTGTTCCTTGCCATAACAGGAAGAGGATAGCGGCTTGGGTCAAGCTCTTTTGCAATTGCAAATCTTTTGCCGAGGAATTGCCCGAGTTTTAAAAACTCAGCCTCTTCGGCGGAGGAAAGAATGCCGTCGGCTCACCTTCAACTTTTATTTCAGCTTCGCTGCTGAAATTTGTTGTGACGAGAAAATTATTTTTACCAAAATTCGGAAAACGCAGTTCATGGATTCCGAACGGATTGCAGTTGAAGCAGTCCAAAAGATAAAGCATGTCGTTTAATGCGGGAACGGTCGTAACAAGCACACTCGGATGAACCGAACCTGCAAGCCGAAGCGGGCGCGCAATGAATTTTGCGTCAAAAACTTGTACAGTCCCCCGCCGTCCGCAGTGTCCGGTGTTGACGGTTTGCCGAAAAGCTTTTCAATGTTATCATTGTTATCATTATCAAGGCGTTTGGAAAAATACTCGCGCATCGCGCCCTTAATGCCGGATGAATGAACGGTTGGGTTGCCGTTCAAATCCTTTTGAACCTCGTTATCAATAATGTTATAGTTGCTTTCACCCGAGTCAACATGAAGGTCGGTCAGGCATTCCATCTTCAGAAGTGTGGTGTTCATACGTTATTTTCCTTTCTTTTTCCGATTATTGCAATATTCATGCCGATTTTTGTGAGGTTTGCCGTGCACGGAGCATTGGGTTCCGGGTCCGCTCCGCTGCCGGATTCGATGCAGGCTTTAAGAGCCGCTGCATCGTTTGATTTAAAGATACTCCCTGCGGAAATGAGGTGATATACGTTCGCACCTTTGCTGACTTTACCTTTCAGCGATACGCTGTATGCGCGGTGATCGCGCATTGCGAGTGCGGTAAAGAAACAGTGCGCATAAACGTCGGCTGTAAGTGAAGAGTCCCCGCGCAGATAAACCGTGTCCGGGTAAATCAGCTCCGCAAGTGCATCGTTAATTGAATCCTCCTCTTCCGCAAAACGGACGGTAAAGGCCGTTCTTCCCTGCCCCATGAACACGACCGTGCTGCTCGGCAGAGTCACATCATCGCGCAGCGTTACATAGACGGAAAAAGCAAAACCGTCTTGCAGCTGATAACATTCGCGCTTGAAGAAAGCGGATTTGTATTGCTTCTTTGAAATGCCGATGCGCTGAACTTTTTGAAAAAGCCAATGGGCGGGAATTTGGCTGCCGCTGTTAACATACATATAGCTGTTCGCGAGTCCGTTTTTGACTTTGAACGACTTACAGAAACCGCGCCGGATGCCGCTGTCACTGCCGTCAACCGAAAACGTGAACTCATCAAAAACAAAATCATCGGGCGAGAACGGTGCATAAAGGAAGCTTTCTCCGTTATCGGAATCGGCGGAGTAAGCAAAATCATTGAATTCGTCCGAATCGGAAATGCAGTGATCTCTCGGCGTCGGAACAAGTGCTTCAGCCTTTTTTGTGTCATAAATGAAGAGCGGAGAAAGCTTTTCAATTGCGCCGAAATCCTGTTCGGAGCTTGAACCGATGTCGAAACCGCCTTTGCCGATGAGATTATCAACGGCAGCTTGCTCATTGACACTCAGATTGTATTTTCGGTCGGGCTTGAAAAGCCGACGCCCCTCGTATTCAAAATTGTACAGCAGAGCATATCGCAATGCTCCGAGCAGTGTTGATTGTGACGGCGTTTGTTCGCTTGATATAAAGCTTCTGCCCTTATCACCGAACGAAAAAGTTTTTTCATTGCCGAAAAAGTATGCTCCGTGCGGAACAAAATCAGCACGATAGGTCTTGCTCAATCTCTTTCCCCCCTTTTCAATGTAAAATTTTGCAATGCGGAGAACAAACTCCATTGCACGAACCGCATTCGCTGCCGCATCGGACGTTTTGTCGGCACTGTGTTCGGCTTCTTCGAAAACACGAATATCGGCGTTTGCAGTCAATCGACTGTAGAACGCGGGAAGCGTTTTGTAAAGGTAGTCCGAATATTTGCCGTCAACATGTATCGACGAATCGAACATATTGCGGAACAATTCACGAACGGTTTCAAAGTCGGCTGCGGCCGCCAGCTTGTTGAAACCGATGAACAGCGGAGCAAAGGAACAGAATGCGTAAATCACCGAATGCAGCAAGCCTTCGTCAAAGCTTTTAGGCATGTCATCAAGAAAATTTGTAAATGCAGTCAATCCGTCAATGCCCTTCAGAACGAGGCACTCGCTCTGCCCGGAATGTTTCTGAAGCCGCACGGCAACGCAGTTTTTGCCGCATCTGTTCTTTGCGTAATCGAACAGCAAGTCTGCCGAATCATCAAGAGCTTCATAAAGCGGAAATTTGCTGTAGCATATGCTTATGCCGAGCGACAGGGACGGCACGGGGAGTGGCTCTTCGCCCGGTTTCTTTTCGGCGTTTGCCGCTTTGATCGCATCGATATATGTTTTGAACGATTTTTGAAACAAATCCTTTGCATCCCTTGCGAAGTGAAACACGGTTTCGCCGGACGAGCTTTCGGCGGGCAGCAGCGCAAGCAGGTCGTCGCCTCCGGAATAAATTGTAACGCCGCTGTAACGGTGAACAAGATCGGCCATTTCGCCGCAATACAGAACACAGGTTCTTGAAAAATTGCGCAGTTCATCTGCTTTAAGCGAGGCAATGATTTTGGAAACAGCATCCGCATCGCTGCGAACGACGGCATAGTAATCGTGTTTTTTCAGTTGCTCGCGAACTTTTCCGTCTTTTGATGTGTCCGCAATGTCCTCAGTGCTTCGAATGCTTGTGCGATCTTCGCCAAGCAGCGGCCAGTTTTCAAACCCTTGTGTAAGCGGCAGCTCGCGTACGCTGCGGTTGCTGACAGCTTTAACGATCTCGTTGCAGCTTTCAACCCGAATTATCGGCTGAAAAAAGCTCAAGACTGTCCAACGCAAGCCCGCTTTTAAGAATAGGGTTTTCGCCGTTCTCCTCATCAACATCGAATGCAGTGCAGGCGATAAGCATGTAACGGCGGAGATAATCATCCCCTTCCCCTTCCTTGAAACCGAAGGTATTGGCAAGCGAACGGATTACGGAATTCCTTAAAGCGGAGAAATTCGTTACATCAAAATTCTTCGCGCGGAAAATGATATGGTCGGGAAATCTTCCCACTCCGTCCGAAACAATGACGTCCGCAGCCGCCGAATCCTCCTTTGTCCCCGCAGCGTTTTTATGATAATACGGAACGATAATGTCCTCTTCGGAAATGTTGAACTCCGAATGCTCCAAAAGATATTCGCATATCGACTTGGAAAGATAGGAGAACATGTAACTCGCGGCCCAAAGTGCGCCGGTGGATTCGGCAAGGCCGATGGTTTTGAATATCGGACCCAATGTGACTGCAATGTATTTTACTTTACTCATATATTCACCTCCTTATTTAAGTGCGCAGAACGGGACGAAGCCAAAGATACTTCGCAGGGAAAACATCTCGACTGGTTAAATCGACAATCCCGTATCCGCCGCCTTTGTCACTTGTTTTATCGTTGAAATCCTTCGCAAACGCATCAAGGAACATCTTCAGTGCTTCATCGCCCGAATTTGCTCCCGGTGCAAGCTCTTCCGCTGTCGGGGTTTTTATCATGCGGTTTTTGCATTCTTGCTTGAGATAGTTGAGCTTTTGCTCACTTGTCGCCTTGCTGTCGTATTTCTCCTCTTGATTCTTTTCCAGAATGTAAAATTCTGAACCGAAGATCTCATCCGGCATTTTCTGCGGAAGAATGAAGACAAACTTTCCGATGGGTTTGAACAGCAGCGGCGACGGGAAACGCTCGATTCCTTCCGCGCTGTGGGTGTAAATATCGTAGACGGGTGTATGCGCATTGGGAGCGCGACAGAATCTGGAGTTTTCGTTTGTGCCCAAAAGCCCGCGCACATAGCGATATCGGACATTGTTGCCATAAGGATGAAGGTGTTCACCCCGGGTTGCTTCGTTATAAACATTGCGAAGCACTTGTTGCTTAACAAATGCCTTGTCGTTGGCAAGCGGATTTTTTTCCCGCTGAAAGTAACGAAAGACAAAACCGCGGACGTAATTACCCTCACCGCGGTTAAAGCCGCTTCTCAAAAATGCAGAGATGACCCAAACGGCATCAAGCAGGGCGTCGGCATTGACATCATTGTCGAGCTTGCAGTAATAGGCATTCGGGCAGTATTTCCCAACGAGGTCAAATCCCTTGGGTTCATTGGGCTTGGTGCTGATATCAACCGTAAACGAACCGAATCCTTTCCGCTGTCGTGTTCCAAAATTATGCATCATGAAAAAAACCGCGAATGTGTTCGTCAATAAATGTCAGCAGCTCCGGAATGAAGCAGCGAATCGTGAGTGTCAACCCGTCTTTATAAAAAGAGTGACTCTTTAAAGGTTTCCCGAATTGTATCCTGAATATTATTTCCTGATGCCATATTTCCGAAATAGTTTTTGTGTATTTCGTGTAAACTTGCATTCGGCGGGCGGTGTTCGGCTCTTGCAATGGCTCTTTCAATCGATTGCGTTCTGTCGACTTGTTCGCTGTTCGGTGTGATCCGCATCATGTAATCAAAACTTTGCTGTGAACCGTCTCCGACAAACCATTTCTTCCATCTGCCGTCCCCGAATCGGTCATCTTTCTCCAATTGTTCAATCAAGAACCTGTCCAATTTCGGCTTGACTTCCGTTGCGCGCAAACAGGCGTGCGGTTCGGAATGCTGAAAATGGATGAGCGGTGTGTGTTGAACCAATTTGTACTCTTTTGCCAATCATACATTGGATCCGTGTTCTCCTTTCAAAATTAAAAGTCGTTAAAGTTTGTTGAATTTCGCTGAAAAGTGTTTTCAATGCCTGCGGCGGTATTTTATTTGGAAACCAGATATTACTCCGACTGAGAATGCGACTGCGACACCAAACAAAGCCAGAACATGCCAAACGTAACCTTTAAATTTTTGCACGACATCTACTCCGTCGGCAAAAAAACCGGCCAGCGAAAGAAGCAGCGCAATCAGAGCGGAAATCGCTGCCCATTTGTTAAAGTTCGTATCCAAGGTCGTGTTTGCGGCGGAATACAGCGCGTCAAGCTGATTTTGCAATGCTTCACGCTGCTTGTCCACAAAAAGGAATTCGCGGAGCATTCCGTACAGCTCGCAGCCCTGCTCCTGTGCGGTGACCTCAAACAGGTTAAGCTGACTCTGGAAAGCAACAAAGCGTTCCTGAAGCTTGTTCAGGGCAATAATATTTTGCGTATTGATTTTCTTCTTTGGGTTTTTAATATGCGCGGAAAGCAGCGCAGCATCCGCCTGGAATTTAATCAGCGAGGCGCGCTGAACAAGTGCGAAACATGCAAGCCGCGTGTATTGAGTCAAAAACGGCAGGATTACCGGAGCGTAGACGGATTCGGAAGTGACGCAGACGAGACTGTAATTTGTGACAGCCTGCAAGGTGCCGCAACTCAGCCAGCGCCTGTAAACATGTGCCGAAAGCAGCTCTTTTCGCATTTCGGCAGTCGGACAGCTTACGTTGCCTTCCGTGTCGATAAACACAAACTCATATAAGGAATTTGCGGTTTTATCATCGTGAAGATAGTTGAATTCTCCCAAAACGTTTGCGGCAGTGTAAAACTTCGCCGTTTTCGTGTCGGCAACGCAGCAGCAAACGAACATTCTGTCGTCCAATGCGGGGCTGATAAGAAACTTTGAGTTTGTGCCGCGCTTGGAAGAAAAAGTTTTTTCTTCATTTTTTTTACCGGATGAATCGCCCGATTTGCCGGAGGCTTTTTCGGGCGCGGAAGAATAATTCAGAACATCGGTGATAAAGTTTGCAACATGCGTGAGGGACAGGTATTCAAAAAGCATTTCCGTGTTTCGGCATTTGTAAACAAAATCCTTGAAATTATCCGAAAAACGTTCGATTTTAGGCGACCCGTCCGCATTCCTGCCCGCTGTAAACTCAAAGTCAAAGCTGTCGGCACAAAGCGAAAAATATCTTTCGGGATCGGGAACGGGCAGCAGCGGAAGATTGATCCTTCGGCCGTATTCGTTGATGGCCTTAACGGATTCAATGTTTGCCTGACTCGTTTTTCCGTCCTTTGCAAGGCCGTGATTTTCGCATTCAAGCATAAATATGCCGATTCCGGTGTTGAAAAGAATAACACGCACTGCATTTACATGCAGATCATATGTGATATTGCGCGTGATATAATAATGCGCCTGCAGCTTTTTGTCCCTGCCTTCCGGACGGAATTCAAATGTGTGTGAAATTTCCGAATGCGAGTTGTTATTCAAAGAGGTATACAGCGCATTGCGCATTGCAGGGTTGAAATACTGATATTCCTGATATGCAAGCCGGATATTTTCAAGCTCGGCATCTTCGTTATCGCCGTCAAGCGCGGTCACTGCCCGCAAAATTTTGTCAACATCCAAACATGCACAGCCTTTTGCAGAGGAATTCTTTTTGCGTTTTGACAGAAGGTTAAACGGGGGTTTTTGCTTGCCATTTTCGGAGCAGCATTCGTCACTGTACCACATACCGTTTTCTTTAAAGTATTCTACAACGGATTCAAAGTCAAATTCGGTTTTTCCGCGAGGATCTTCGATATTGAACGGAAGCATGAATGTGTGGTAACTGTATACGGACGGTTTCTTCCTTCCCAACAGCTCAACGGCCTTTGCTTCAATATCATAATTCGGAGAAGCACCGACAGCATCTGCGATAAACGGCGAGAAAAGCGTGTGAAAACTATAGTTCAGTTTCGGTCTTTTTCGTCTTTCCGACTCCTCTTGGATTTTCTTAAGCACGTTAATATCGTACGGAAGAAAATCGGTGTTGTTCGGGAGCATTGAAAAACGGTTGGCAAAATAATAATTTGAGTTCATGCAAACAAAAAATACTCCTTACAGTTTCATCACAAATTACAATTAAAAGGTTCATTCTTAATCGGATACATTAATCTAAATATATCTTACCGCATATTGCGAATTTTGTCAAGACCTTTCGAAAACTTTTGTTTAAAGCTGAAATCAAAAAAAGTTATCCGCAGTTTATGATTAAATTGCGGATAACTTTTGCTCAGAATCGAACCGGTGCCGAAAAACGGCACAAGGTTTCGGGTTTCGAACGAAATAAAATCTGAATGCTTACAGTTTTATCAGCTCATATTCCTTGCTGCCGAACCCCAACTCCGCTGCGGCATCAACCGTGTGTGCGCCGTTGCGGCTTTCAATGCGCTCAAGCAAATGATCCCTGCCGGGGTCGTCGGAGGCATAAACAAGGTCAAGACATGCGCGGTCGACAGCTATCGGGTCAAGTGATGCAAGAATGCCGATATCGGCCATGCAGGGATCTTCGGCAACGGAACAGCAATCGCAGTCAACGGACATATTCTTCATGACGTTGATAAAAACCATATTGCCGTTGAAATGACGCACGACGGCTTCCGCCGCGTCGGCCATGGATTCAAGAAACGAGTCGTGGTCGCCTGTCCAAATCTTCTCCGGCTCGCCTGCACCGTGGATATATGCCTTGCCGTAGGAGGAGGCGCAGCCGATGGAAAGCTGCTTCAGCGCGCCGCCGAACCCGCCCATCGGATGCCCCTTGAAATGGGAAAGCACAAGCATGGAGTCATAGTTAAGCATGTTTTTGCCGACCTGAACCTTTTTGATGCGCTTGCCGTTCGGAATCAAAAGCTCGGCATCCGGCCCTTCCGCATCCATAATGTCAACGGTGAAATGCTTGCTCCAACCGTGTTTTTCCATGGTTTCACGGTGTTTTTCGGTTGTATTGCGTCCGCCGTCGTAGGCGGTGTTGCATTCAACCACGGTTCCGTGCACATCGTTGACGATAGGCTGCCAAAATTCCGGTTTTAAAAAGTTTTGATTGCCGGGTTCGCCCGAATGCAGTTTTACGGCAACTTTGCCGGGAAGAATTCCGCCGGGCAGGTCATTCGATGCCGCATGAAAAAGCTCAACCACCTTTTCAGCTGTGATTTCGGAAGAAAAAAATACTTTTGATTTCATTTACGAGACTCCTTACAATGGATAAATTAAAAACTGATTAGCAATAACATCATCCACATCCCACTATCCTGTTCCGCATTTTCAAATTTATTCCGCATGAATGCTTGCCTTGTAGCGGTTCAGCTTGACTGCATCGTCAATCTCAAGATCGTTTGTGCCGCTGAGTGACTCAAGGTGATGCGTGAATTCGTGCCGCAAGATGTGCCGAACCTCGGCCTTCAGCTTTTCGTCCGGCAAATTCCCGTAACTGCGCAAAATCGAACCGCCGTACAACACAATACTCCGTCCCATCTGCGGCGAGTTCCTGTATTCACCCAACACAAGCAGCGGTTTTTTCGGATCGGATTGCGGGTGCGCTTTTGTAATCGGAGAAAGTATGATTCCTCCGTTCAGCTCACGGTAAAATACCTGCGGAAGCTCCTCCGCCGCTTCATCGGCAAATATGCGCAGCTTGTCCAATCGTTCGGAATAGGTCGGTGTGCGCTTTGCCGCACATGCTTGCGGCGCAGCTGAAGAAATGTTCGAATTAAAAACCTTCTCTCCCGAACAGGTTTGCGGCGCGGCGGAAAAAACATTGACATTTATGTCTTTTTGCTCCAAAGCTATTCCTCCGTTTCCTCTCAGCATCGGAACCGGCACTGCACGCAAATTTGTAAATCACTTGCAGTTTGCACTGCCCAATGACGGCTCCCGATTGCATTGTACATCATATTTAAGAATATTTCAAGTGAAAACGAAGGGCAATCCGGTTTGATTCGAACGCCGGCAATACAGACAAAATTAATATATTATCGCAGCGGAACATAAAAATGTACAGCAGCGTTTTATCATATCGAATTGAATATGTCTCAATGAAGGAATAATACTGTCAGAAATCTAAAAAAGAACATGTAAGCACACAATAAGCGAAGTCAATATTTGCAGTGAACAGAAAGAATGACGCTGAATGTCATATGTTGCTTTTTTGGGCGGATAAAGGTATAATATAACCGATTAAAGGGCAATTGCAGAGTGCTGCAATGAAATTGTACGCACTGAGAGGTAAAAAATTTGAACAGATTCTTCAAAGAGCTTGCAGCGGCGGTTTTCCTGCAAAAGCCATGACAATGATGTCTACATAACAACAGGTTTGATTAAGGAGGAAAAAATGACAATTGTTTTGATTATTTTGGTGGTGCTTGCACTGCCGTATCTGATACGTAAGTAGAGCAAAGTAATTCTTGTGGGCTGCCCTGTTCGGTGCAGGAAAAAATGCTGTTTCATGTGCAATATCGGAGTGAGCCGCAGCAAGTGCTTTTTTGCACTCAAGACAACAGTTTTATCCGCACCTGCGGGAAAACACAAAACATCGTAAGAATGGAGGCGAAAACAAGAGCAACGGAACGAAAATTGTATTGGGGCTGATAATGTTTGCCCTCGGTATGCTGATTATGGTGTCAGCGTTTTGCCCGCCGTCATGTACGGTGAGACTGATTACGCGGCAACATCGGAAAACAAAAGCAACAGGAGAGTTGTGAAATGTCTGCGATTCTCAAATTTGATTGACAGAGCAGGCGTTTTCCGGCATATTCGGCAGTCACATTCGATTATTCAACGGTTGCTGCCGAGTGCGGAAAGCAATGTCGAAATCAACAGAAAGCACGGGAAGCATTGTCCGTTACGGAAGACTTCCCGTGTTTGTTTTTGAAGAAGTAATCGGTTGCTTGCCGAAACACTGCGGCAGAGCGGAGAGCTTCAGCCCGCGCGGCAGGTTCGGCGGCTGCGGTTATCGGCGGTCTTCCGGTGTATCGGAATTTTCCGCCGTATCGGAGGGTGCTGTTTCAGCGGAGTCTGCATTGTCATTGGCATTTGAGATTTCGCCGTCGGACTCTTCCCCGCCCTTCTGCGGTTCGTCATCGTTATGCGGCGCAAGCGCAACGCTTGCAACCCTGTGCCCCTCGTCGATTTTCATCAGTCGAACGCCCTGCGTGTTGCGGGAAATGACGGAAATCGTATCGACGGGAACGCGAATGACAACGCCGTCATCACGGATAAGCATCAGATCCTCATTGCCTTCGGAAACTTTGAGGCAAACAAGCTTGCCGGTTTTTTCGGTGATATTCATTGCAATAATGCCCTTGCCGGCGCGGCCCTGAACGCGGTAGGCGTCCTCTTCCGTGCGCTTGCCCATGCCGTTTTCGGTGATGGCAATGACGCAGCTGCCGGGTTTGACCATGGACATATCAACAACGCAGTCGCCCTCGGAGAGTTTGATTGCACGAACGCCGGAGGCATTTCTGCCCATTGAGCGAACATCCTGCTCGCTGAAACGGATGCTCATTCCGTCCCGTGTGCCGATAATGAACTCATCATCGCCTGCGGAGAGCGCAACGCTGATAAGCTCGTCACCCTCGCGGAGGTTTTGAGCAATCAAGCCGCCCTTGCGAATGTTTGAAAAATCGGAGAGCGGGGTTTTTTTGATAACACCCTGCCGTGTGCAAAGAACGAGATAGCCGCCCTCGGTCTGCCTGCCGATGGGGAATGCGGCGGTAACGAACTCGCCCGTCTGCAATTGCAGCAGGTTGACTATGGGCGTGCCCTTTGCGGTGCGGCTTGCTTCCGGAATGGAATAGCATTTAATGCGGAAAGCGCGGCCCTTGTTTGTGAAGAACATGATATAGGAATGCGTGCTTGTGACGAAAATATCCTCAAGGAAATCCTCTTCACGGGTTGCTCCCGCACTGATGCCGACGCCGCCTCTGCGCTGCGTGCGATAGGTTGCTTCCGCAATGCGCTTGATGTAGCCGTGATGGGTGCAGGTAACAACCATGTCTTCTTCCTGGATGATGTCATCCATATCGATGTCTTCAACGATCTTTGTGATTTCGGTGCGGCGCGGATCGGCAAAGCGGCGCCGAATCTCGAGCATTTCATCTTTAACAACGCCCATAAGTTTGCCTTCGTCCGCAAGCAGGGAAGCAAGGTATTCAACCGTGCGCTTAAGCTCGCCGTACTCGGCTTCCAACTTTTCGCGCTCAAGCCCTGTCAACCTTTGCAGCCGCATGTCAAGTATCGCCTGCGCCTGCCGTTCACTGAAACCGAAACGTGCAATCAGCCTTTCCTTTGCTTCTGCGCCGTTTGCACTGGCTTTGATGATGGCAATGACTTCGTCAATATTGTCGAGTGCGATCATAAGGCCTTCCAAGATGTGCAGCCTTTCGCGGGCTTTGTCAAGGTCAAACTGTGTGCGGCGGGTGACAACATCCTTTTGATGCGCAATGTAGTGATAAAGCATTTCGCGAAGGTTGAGCACCTTGGGTTCGCCGTTCACAAGCGCGATCATGATAACGCCGAAAGTATCCTGAAGCTGAGTGTGCTTATACAGATTGTTCAGCACAACGTTTGCATTGACATCCTTTTTAAGCTCGATAACAATGCGCATTCCCGCGCGGGAGCTTTCGTCGCGAAGGTCGGAAATGCCGTCCACGCGCTTCTCGTGAACAAGCTCCGCAATTTTTTCAACAAGCTTTGCTTTGTTGACCTGATACGGAATTTCCGTGACGATGATTCGTGAACGATCGGCCTTGTATTGCTCGATCTCGCTCTTTGCGCGAACAAGGATCTTTCCCCTGCCTGTAAAATATGCATGGCGAATGCCGACATCGCCCATGATGACGCCGCCGGTCGGAAAGTCCGGGCCGGGGATATAGTTCATCAGCTCGTCGATCGTGATATCGGGATTGTCAATCATTGCGGCACAGGCATCGACAGCCTCGCCGAGATTATGCGGCGGAATGTTTGTTGCCATGCCGACAGCAATGCCGTTTGAGCCGTTCACAAGAAGGTTCGGGTATCTTGCGGGCAATACCGCGGGCTGCATCAGCGTTTCGTCAAAATTCGGGTAAAAATCAACCGTGTTCTTGTCAAGATCGCGGAGCATTTCGAGAGTAAGTCTGCTCATGCGCGCTTCGGTATAACGCATTGCAGCGGCGGGGTCGCCGTCAACGCTGCCGAAATTGCCGTGACCTTCAACAAGGGGATAACGGGTCGAGAAGGGCTGGGCAAGGCGCACCATTGCATCGTAAACCGCCGTGTCGCCGTGCGGATGGTATTTGCCGAGAACGTCGCCGACAAGGCGCGCACTCTTTCTGAAGGGCTTGTCGGGCTGCATACTCAGCTCGTCCATTGCGTAAAGAATGCGCCTGTGAACGGGTTTCAGCCCATCGCGCACATCGGGAAGCGCACGGCTGATGATAACAGCCATTGCGTATGATATAAAGCTGCGCTTCATTTCACCCACAAGGTTTATGGGCAATATTCTGCCGCCTTCAACATCGGTCGGCAGCTCGTTTGTTCCGAGCATTTCAAGATTGGGTCTTCTTTTGTTTTCGTCCATTATTTCTCCTGCATGAAAGGTGCGGAGCCTGCCGCAGTCGGTGCATCGCACCTCTCGTCGGTCGTCAAGTCATTGAATCGTGTTAATAATTTCGGATTGCAGAGCTCAAAGCTCTTAATCTGCCGTTTGAAAATTGAAACGTTTCCGAATCAAACGTCAAGGTCGGCAACGAGCTTGCTGTTCTGCTCAATAAATTCGCGGCGCGGTTCAACCCTGTCGCCCATCAAAAGGGTGAAAGTTTCGTCCGCAAGCATTGCATCGTCCATTGTGACGCGAAGCATAATGCGGTTCGCGGGATCCATTGTCGTGTCCCAAAGCTGTTCGGGGTTCATTTCGCCCAAACCTTTGTAGCGTTGAATGTAGATTTTATCCCTGCCGATTTCGTCAAGAGTTTTGTTCAGCTCTTCGTCCGAATAGACATAGCGTTCCGTATTGCCCTTTTTGATGAGATAGAGCGGAGGCTGGGCAATGTAAACATAGCCGCGCTCTATCATCGGCCGCATGTGCCGATAGAAGAACGTCAGCAGCAGCGTGCGAATATGGCTTCCGTCAACATCGGCATCGGTCATGCAGATGATTTTGTGATAGCGGAGCTTGGTTTCGTCAAAATCCGCATCCATGCCCGCACCGAACGCGGTTATCATGCATTTGATTTCCGCATTGCCGAGAATTTTGTCCAAACGGGTTTTTTCAACGTTCAGAATCTTTCCGCGCAGCGGAAGGATGGCCTGAAAATGCCTGTCGCGTCCTTCCTTGGCGGAACCGCCTGCGGAGTCGCCCTCAACGATGAACAGTTCACATTTTGAAGGATCTTTTTCGGAGCAGTCCGCAAGTTTGCCGGGCAGTGCGGCGGAATCCAAAACGGACTTGCGTCTGGTCAGCTCGCGTGCCTTGCGCGCCGCTTCCCTTGCGCGGCTTGCACTGAGGCATTTGTCGAGAATAAGCTTTGCCTGCGCCGGGTTCTCTTCAAGATAGGTCGTCATGCCGGCCGTCACGGCGTTGTCAACAAGGGTTCTTATGTAGGCATTGCCGAGTTTTGTTTTTGTCTGCCCTTCAAACTGCGGCTCTGTCAGCTTAACGCTGATGATAGCGCTCAAACCTTCGCGGATGTCGTCTCCGGTCAGGTTCTGGTCGCTGTCTTTAAGGATTTTAAACTTTCGGGCGTAGTCGTTGATGACCCTTGTCATTGCCGCACGGAAACCCGCAAGGTGGCTGCCGCCCTCGATGGTGTTGATGTTGTTGGCATAGGTAAAAACATTTTCGCTGTAGCCGTCGTTGTATTGCAGCGCAACTTCAACACTTGCCGTTTCAAGCGGATTATCGTTCTTTACAGCGGAAAAATAAATCGGGTCGGGGTGCAGAACTTCTTTGTTTTTGTTGATATAGCGAACGTATTCAACAACCCCGCCTTCGTAATGGAAGCTGTCCTGCACGGGCGGGTCGCAGCGTTCATCCGTCACGATGATGCGCACGCCGCCGTTTAGGAACGCAAGCTCGCGCAGCCGTCGAACAAGGATATCGTATTCATAGTTCACTTCGTCAAAAATTTCTTCGTCGGGAACAAAATGAATCGTTGTGCCGTGCTCGTCCGCTCCGCAGTTGCCCACGATTTCAACCTCCGTGACCTTTATGCCGCGGCGGCAGATCTGCCGGTAAATATGCCCGTCCCGACGCACCTCGGCGGTAAGCTCCGTGCTCAATGCGTTAACAACGGAAAGACCGACACCGTGAAGGCCGCCTGAGACCTTATAGCCGCTGCCGCCGAATTTGCCGCCCGCATGAAGCATGGTAAGTGCGACTTCAAGCGCGGATTTGCCGGTTTTTGGATGAATATCGACGGGAATGCCCCTGCCGTTGTCAACAACGGTAATGGAGTTGTCCGCATGAATGGTAACATAAATATGAGTGCAGAATCCCGCCATTGCTTCATCGATGGAGTTATCGACGATTTCATAAACAAGGTGGTGCAGGCCTCTTGAATCGGTTGAACCGATATACATGCCCGGGCGGCGGCGAACGGCCTCCAATCCTTCAAGCACCTGTATTTGCGAAGCGTTATAAGTCGTTTCCATTTTTAAAATTATTTCCTTTCAGAGTAAAACCCGCGGCATTTTTGAAAAACCGCCGCCTGCGGAGCCCTGTCCGCCGGGATTTTTATGTCGGGCTGTTTTGGGGAGAACGCCGACCGTATGATTTAAAACAACCACAAAACGGCGTTTGTTTATACAATGTTAAATCAACACAGAATCAATTTTCTGCTGACAGAATTTTTTTGAGTTTGCCGCCGCTGCATTCAAACACCGTCATGTTCGGCACCTGTTCAAGGCCGTCGAGAGTTGTGGATGTTAAAAAGCATTGGCAATCAAATGCGCTTGAAAGCAGCTCCCGCTGCCTGTCGCCGTCCAGTTCGCTCAGAACATCGTCCAAAAGCAGAACCGGTGCCTCGCCCCGAACGCGGCGCATAAGCGCAAGCTCGCTCAGTTTAAGGCTCAACGCTGCCGTGCGCTGCTGTCCCTGGGAACCGAAAACGCGGACGTCGCGCCCGTTGAGCAGAATGCCGATGTCGTCCCGGTGCGGCCCCTTGGTTGTGCAGCCGCGGCGGATATCCTCCGCCCGTGCCTTGCAGAGTGCGTCCCCGAGTGCGGCGCGCGCGCCGTCGCACTCGAAGGGAACGGAGGGTTTGTAGTAGGTAAAAAGCTCTTCCGGTTCATGCCCGACAGAAGAATTGCCCGTGATGCTGCGGTTCAGATCCCGCGCAGCGGTGCTGAGCCTGTCAAGAAAATCGCGGCGAAGCAGCATGACCGAACCGCCGAGCTCCGCAAGCTTATCGTCCCACATGTCGAGAAGTTCAATGTTCGGTTCGAACGGAAAACTTGTTTTCAAAAGCGCGGTGCGCTGCTTGAGGGCGGCATTATATTGCTGCAAACGGTAGAAATATGCAGGTCGAAGCTGGCAAAGCTCCATGTCCATAAAGCGGCGGCGGGTTTCGGGAGAGTCCTTGACGAGGGAGAGATCCTCGGGTGAAAACATTACGGCGTTCAGAACGCCCATAAGCTCGCCCATGCGTCTGATGCGCTGCCCATCGATAAAAACCTGTTTCGGTGCGCCGGAAAACAGCTTGAGTTCAATGCTGTGCTTCCCCGTTGCACTCACAAGCTCAATGCCCGCATATGCCTTGTCGGAAAGGGAGTTGATAAGTTCCGCATCGCGGCGCGTTCGGTGGCTCCTGCCCAACGCAGCAAGGAAAACGGATTCCAGAATGTTCGTCTTGCCCGCCGCATTTGCGCCCACAATGACGTTAAGCCCCTTTGCAGGCTCAAACCGCAGCTCCGTATAACTTCTGAAACAATAAAGTCTTACGGCGGTGATGTACACGCAAAGCCTCCGCCCTGCCGCATTATGCGGCATTATTACCTTAGTTCTATTATACCATATTTTAAGGAGTTCGGCAAGCCCGAAAGGAGCATTTAAAGGTACATTTATATAGGTAGGAGAAATGAGGAATTGGGAGCGGAGAGCGGAGTGTGGAGAGTTAAGAGCGGAGTGTGGAGAGTGGAGTTGAAGGCACTCGTTTGCCTCCCCTGCAAGGGGAGGGGGACCGCAGAGCGGTGGAGGGGTTTTGATTAAGAGAGTGGAGAGTGGAGAGTGAAGGGTGCGGGTTCTCCACTTACCGATGTGCTGAACCCGCACCCAGGCGTATTGTACGGATGACGTTTCTTCTCTTTTCAATTTTTAAATGTTCCTCATACTTGCGGTGCAAGCAAAAGACGGCTGAAGAACGAGCTCAAAATATATCTTCATTCTGTCCCGAAACGGTCTTGACTTTGTACAAAATCCGAGTATAATGTGATATGCACTTGAAAGAGTGAATGCACCTTTAGCTCAGCTGGTAGAGCACCTGACTCTTAATCAGGGTGTCCAGGGTTCGAGCCCCTGAAGGTGTACCAACAAAAAGTCCTTGTTTTGCAAGGGCTTTTTTAATTTGCTTTATACTTAATTTGCTTAAAGGGACGTGCGGGTCTTTTGCGTGCCCTTGACTTTTCCCCGAATCGGTTCTATAATCATTGCATATAAAAAAGAGTCTGAAGGAGGGTTAATCCATGCAGCTTCTTGTTATCACGATCGACGATTGTGATGAATTTCTTGCAACACTTGAAGGGCTTCGCGCACACGGAATGAACGGCATCGTTTTTCAGTCCACAAGCCTCAAACACGCATTGCTGAACAGCAACGTTGACGCACCGCCGATTTTCGGTCGAGTCAGCAAAATCATGAGCCATGATTTTGAATCCAGTCACACTGCGTTTTTGCTGCTGAACGATGATCAACTTGAACATGCAAAGCGCGTTATCCGCCGCAACACGCACGGATTGGGCAAAAAAGGCGTCATGTTCACGCTGCCCGTGCTTTCGTTCGAAGGAATCGATGCGGAATAACGCACGCGGAACGATAATCGAAAACCGACTTAAGTAAATATAAAACGGAAACCGCCGTTCGGCGGCATTCCGAAGAATAAGCGCGCTGAAAGATACCGACAGCGTGTTCATTGGTGTGCAGCAGAAAAGCGGCGCATGTTCCACCGCGCCTGTATGCGCGAAATTTGTCGAAAATTCGCACCGCCGGATAAAAGGCGGAATTCGAATTGAAAGGAAAAACAACATGAAAATTCTGCTGATTCTTGCAATCGCTATGGCGGGCGGCCTTGCCCTGTCCCGCCTTATGAAGCTGCTCAACCTGCCCAATGTCACGGGCTACCTTATTGCAGGCATTCTGATAGGTCCCTTTGTGCTGAAACTTGTCACAAACGTTGATATTAAAAGCGCAAAGATTATCACAACCACCGCATTGGGTTTCATTGCTTTTTCGATCGGCGGCGAATTTAAGCTGTCCCTGCTGAAAAAACTCGGCGGCAAAATAGTCGTTATCACCGTTGTGCAGGCTGTTATGACCGTGCTTCTTGTGCTGCTTGCGCTTTTGCTTGTGCCGGGTGAATACCGCGTTCCCCGTGCGCTGCTTCTCGGTGCAATTGCGGCTGCAACCGCACCTGCCGCAACACTGCTTGTTGTTCGCCAATACAAGGCAAAGGGCCCCGTTACGGACACGCTCCTGCCCGTTACGGCGTTTGATGATGCGGTCGGCCTGATGATCTTCTCCCTCTGCTTTGCACTCGCACAGGCATTTGCCTCCGGCGATGCGCTGACGGTTCAGGCAATCGTGCTTGATCCGCTGCGCGAAATCGGCCTTTCCCTGCTTACGGGCGGCGTTATGGGTGCCGTGCTTGCGTTTGTAATGCGCTTTTTCAAGTCCAAAGCAAACCGTCTCTGCCTGATGCTTGCGGCGGTTTTTGCCTGCGTTGCACTTTCGGAAATGTGGGAGCTTTCTTCACTGCTGACCTGCATGATGCTTGGCGCGGTGTTTGCAAACATGCGCAGCGACTCTGTCATTGCGATGGAGCTTTGCGAGGGCTGGACGCCTGCATTGTTCATGCTTTTCTTCGTGCTTTCGGGTGCGGAGCTTGATTTTTCAATCCTGCTGACGGTCGGGATTCCGGGCATTATCTATATCATTGCACGTTCCGCCGGCAAGTATTTCGGCGCGTTCACCGGAGCGGCAATGTCCCATGCCGATCCAAAGGTGCGCAAATACCTCGGCATCACGCTGCTTCCGCAGGCAGGTGTTGCAATCGGCATGGCGCAGATGGTTGCCGCAAGCGACCTTCCGCAAACGCTTTCCGCGCAGGTTGTGACGGTTGCACTGTTTGCAACACTTGTTTATGAACTTGCGGGCCCCGTGCTGACAAAGCTTGCGCTTGCAAAGGCAGGTGAAATTTCGGCTGAAAATCTCGGAAAAAAGAAAAAGACAGCTGCTGCCGTCGAAAGCACTGCGGATGCACCGCAGGCGTAAACCGAGCGAGACGAAAAGCCGAAACATATCAGATTAATATTGAATTAAAAGAAAAGGGAGAACGCAGACCGAACCGCGTCTCCCCTTTTTATTCGCCTGTGCTTCGTTCCAATATGCACCGCAAGATATGGTGCCGCACCGATTGTGCATAATCTGTTCGGCCGACTGAACTTTTCCGCATTTGCCCCAAGATATTGTGCCGCCCGGCAGGGTTATCCACATGAGTTTTCCACAATCAGACCCCGTTTTCCACAGAGTTATCCGCAAGAGAGGGAGTTATCCTCAACCTTCGTGAGCAAAACAGCCGCAAAATGCGGAAAACTCCGAAATTTGGCGGTGTACAGGCCTGTTTATGTGTGGATAAGTCTGTGGATAATGTGGAAAACCCTGTTGACAGTTTCGGAAAACCCCGCAAATATACCAAATTTCGCCCGCTTTTGACAGGGTTTTCCGCAATTTCCACATTCTTCGCCGCAGAATAACCCGCAGAAAGTCAACAGGTTATCCACAAGGGAATGAGGAATTGGGAATGAGGAATTAGGAATTAGGAATTAGGAATTATTTTTCTCGGTTGAACAGAGGGGTGCGGGTGCACCTTTAATTACTCATTGCTCACTGCTAATTGCTCATTGAAAATATATTGCTGCTTTTTCCTCTTTGCGGAGCATTTTTTTAAAAAACCTTATTGACAAACGGGATTTGATGTGCTAAAGTACCAAAGACGTCCCCTCGAGGGGGCTTTATTTAGCTTGAGTTCATATCGTTTGCCCGAATTGCGGCTTGCCTTGTGCTGGGGAAGCGGGTTCAGCGGCGACGCGGGCTCAGGCAGACTACAAGGAGGCTCTACCATGCGCGTAAAGATCACACTCGCTTGCTCCGAATGCAAGCAGAGGAACTACAATACGTTCAAAAACAAGAAGAACGATCCTGACAGGCTCGAGTTCAAAAAGTATTGCCGTTTCTGCCGTAAGCATACTCTCCACAAGGAATCCAAATAAGGAACAAGGAGAACGCTATGAAAAAAGAAGTAAAACAGACAGGCGAAAAGAAGCCGGGCTTTTTCAAAAAAGTCGGCGGATTTTTCTCCCGCATCGGAACTTATTTCAAAGAAGTTTTTGCTGAAACCAAAAAGCTCAGCTGGCCCGGCAAAAAAGAACTTGTCGGATATACCCTTGCTGTTATCGGCTTTGTTGCACTGATGGCAGTTCTCATGTGGGTGCTGGATCTCGGCTTCAGCAAAGGCATCGGCGCACTTGCCAAAATCGTTGTTAAATAAGGATTGCCAATGACGGACGAAGTAAGGACTCATTACGGGGATGACACCCCGCTTGATGCCCGGTGGTACGTCGTCCATACCTACTCCGGATACGAAAACAAAGTCAAGGAAGACCTTGAAAAAACAATTGAGAACCGCAATCTTCAGGATTTGATTCTCGAGGTTAAGTATCCCACAGAGCAGGTCACGGAGCTCAAGGAGGGTTCAAAGAAGCCCAAGACGGTGCTTCGCAAGGTGTACCCCGGTTATGTCATGGTCAAAATGGTCATGAACGACAACACATGGTATATTGTTCGCAACACCCGCGGCGTTACCGGCTTTGTAGGCCCGGGAAGCAAGCCGATTCCCCTCACCGATGAGGAGGTCACGGCAATGGGCGTTGAACGTATGCAGCTTGAGCTGGATATCAAAGTCGGCGAACACGTCCGTGTTGTTTCCGACCCGTTTGCGAATTTCATCGGTACGGTTCAGGCAATCGACCCCGAAACGCAGCGGATTCGCCTCATAATTTCCCTTTTCGGCAAGGAAACGCCGATCGAGCTGGATTTTGTCGAGGTTCAAAAACTCTGATTTTTTTCAAACACCGTAACCCCGTATGTTTTTCCGTTTTAAATTAAACGGATTTGCATAGTGGGAGGAAAAGCGGACAGCTTGCGCCGCTTGCTCAACAGCACGGAGCAGCGCGCCGGATAACGCTCCGCCGTTCCGCTCGCACCACATTATTTTTAGGAGGAATATCAAAATGGCAAAGAAGATTACAGGCTTTGTCAAGCTGCAAATCCCCGCAGGCAAAGCGACCCCTGCACCGCCCGTAGGCCCCGCACTCGGCCAGCACGGCGTTAACATCATGGGCTTCTGCAAGGAGTTCAACGAGCGCACCTCAAAACAGGCGGGTCTCATCATTCCCGTTGTCATCACGGTTTACCAGGATCGTTCGTTCACCTTCATCACCAAGACCCCTCCCGCAGCCGTTCTCATCAAGAAGGCTTGCGGAATCGAGATCGGTTCCGGTGTGCCCAACAAGACCAAGGTTGCGAACATCACCAAAGCACAGGTTAAAGAAATTGCTGAGCTCAAAATGCCCGACCTCAACGCAGCAAGCCTTGAAGCGGCAATGAGCATGGTAGCCGGCACCGCACGCAGCATGGGCGTTGTCGTTGTTGACTGAGGAAACAGCGTGGGAGGCATCAGCCGTTATCACCACAAGGAGGATTAAACAACTATGAAGCATGGCAAAAAGTATATCGAAAGCGCAAAGTCTTTCGACAATCAGAAGCTCTATGATCCCGAAGAGGGTATTTCCGTAGTCCTTTCCACCGCAAAGGCAAAGTTCGACGAAACCATTGAAGCGCATATCCGTCTGGGCGTTGACTCCCGTCACGCAGACCAGCAGGTTCGCGGCGCAGTCGTTCTGCCCCACGGCACCGGTAAGGTCGTTCGCGTTCTCGTTTTCGCAAAGGGCGACAAGGCTCGCGAAGCACAGGAAGCGGGCGCGGATTTCGTCGGCGATGAAGATATGGTCAAAAAGATTCAGACCGAAAACTGGTTCGGTTTTGATGTCTGCGTTGCAACTCCCGATATGATGGGCGTTGTCGGTCGAATCGGCCGCGTTCTCGGTCCAAAGGGCTTGATGCCCAACCCCAAGAGCGGCACCGTCACCATGGATGTTGCAAAGGCAATCACCGATATCAAAGCAGGTAAAGTTGAATACCGCGTTGATAAGACCAACATCTGCCACTGCCCCGTCGGTAAGGTCAGCTTCGGCAAAGAAAAGATCGGCGAGAACCTCAACACTTTGATGGACGCTATCATTAAGGCAAAGCCCGCAGCGGCGAAGGGTACCTATATTAAGAGCCTCGTACTCTCCACCACCATGGGCCCCGGCGTCAAGTTCAACGGCATGAAGTTCTGATTTCACCTTTGATATGACCCAAATCACGGCGGCGCACCCCCAAAAGCGGGGTGTGCCGCTTTTTCGGTTCAATGCCGTATGAGGCTGAGACTGTACACATGTACAGGTTGCATTTTTCCGGGCGGTTTGCTATACTTATTTCAGGGGAACATTCGTTCCGCAGCGTTTGCTGACTATTAACAGGGAGGATGCTGCAATGGCAAAGAAAAAGAAAAATAAATACACGGTCAATATCCTTTGGAAGGATCGGCGGCGCAGGCTCGGAATGCCCCTGAGTTTTCAGCGTTACCGTCTGGGCGAGGACAGGTTGTTTTATGAAAAGGGCTTTTTAAGTACTACGGTTGACGATATCCTGCTGTACAGAGTTCGGGATATAAGTGTAAAAATCTCATTTTGGCAGCGCCTTACGGGCGTCGGCACGGTAACGGTCAACTCTTCCGATCAGACAATGCCTGTGCTTGTTATGCGCGATATTAAGCGTCCCCGTGAAGTTAAAGAAATGCTTCATCAACAGGTCGAAAAAGCGAAAATCGCCTATCGCGTCCGCTATAATGAAATGATGGGCGCGGCGGGTGATGCAAACGGGGATGGGATCCCCGATGTGCTTCAGGATGGAAATTTTGATGCATAGTGCAAAACAGTTTTCAATGCGCAATGCGCAGTCAACGTGAGCCGGTGGGAAGAAATACCCTCTCGGCTCACGTTTTGTTTTGAGTTCTGCCGCCGCTGCCGATATTAAACCTGAATTTTTCTGCGTGAAGCCCGTTTCGGCGCACGGTTTTCGGAATAATCATATACAATCCGGAATCAGGGGCGTATAAGAAACTTATGTGAAAAAACTGTGACAAATCTTTAAAATAATGTTGCAATTCGGAAACAATGGTGCTACAATATATGTGTACAACATATTTGTGCATTAATTATCTACATCCGAAGGAGAGTCCAACATGAAAGCATTTCGCAAACCCATCGCATTGCTTGTGGCCTTGCTGATGGCAATCATTCCTTTTTGCGGCTTTGCAGAAGCCAGCCCCGTTCGAACCGAGCTTGACGACGCATTGAATGTTCCGGGCGGAACACTCAGCTTTTCCGATGGCGGAACAGAATATCCCATGCAGGCTGTCACAGTTGATGAGCGTGTCTGCGCAAAGACAACAAACCAAACCGTCGGCAGGGCAACCTCCTCTGTAACGCTGACTGCAAGTGTTGCGGCGGGCACGGTTTTGAAATACGACATCAAAACCAGCACGGAACCGACCTACGACAAATTCACGCTCACCGTGAACGGTGCCGTGATTGCAGCGCACACAATGCACGGCATAAACGATTGGACGGAAAAGTCCTATGTCGTGACAGAGACAGGCGACTTCACTTTCGTTTTCGGCTATACCAAGGATTCTTCCGTTGACAGGAACGAGGATACCGTCTGGTTGGACAATATCCGCTTTGAAGAGCCTGTTTCCGTGACGGGAATCGAACTTCCCGCAAATGAAACCGTCTATATCGGCACGCCGCTCACGCTTATTCCCGTTATCTCTCCCGAAAACGCAACGATTCAAACTGTTGCATGGGCAACGGACAACGAAGAGGTTGCAACCGTCAACGCGGCAGGCGTTGTTACCGCTGTTGCGCAGGGTGAATGCAATATCACGGCAACAACTGCCGACGGCGGATTCACCGCAACAACTCATATAACCGTTCCCGCGCCCGTATTGCCGGAATCCGTTGAATTGAATTTCACCGAGGGCGATCTCGCGGCGGGCAGCTACGTTACCAATGTTTTTGCAACGGTACTTCCGGAAAATGCATACGATAAAACGGTAACTTGGGAATCTTCCGACACAAGTCTTGTGACCGTTACCTCCGAGGGCAAAATCTCCGCAATGAGCAATGTAAGCGGCACCGTCGTTGTCACTGCAACGACAGCGAACGGCCTTTCGGCTTCAATCACCGTCAACGTTATTGCGCCCGATGATATGCCCGGGCTTGCCGATTTTTCGTTCACTCCCGCTGAAACGGATACCGACTACACCGGCGTCATTGCGTGGAACGTTGTCCCCCACCTGCGCTTCCCACGGTCAACGGCAACAACAAGCTTCCTGTCAACCACCAACGCTGTCGGATACGAATTTGAGCTTGTTGAAGGCAAAACATACGATTTCCTGACTTATTCGCCCAACGGGCTGCGCTTCGACACATATCTCAACGTTATCGCACCCGACGGCAGCTATCTTGTTTGCGACGATGAATCCGCAGGGCTCGGATTCGGACAGAAGCTTGATGTTACTGCACCGATGAGCGGCACATATCGCGTGCTTGTTTCCGCTTATCATTATTACGGTGTCGGCGAATACGGTCTCCGCGTTGCGGAACATCCGTACATTGCGCCGACCGGCGTTGAGTTTGCGGCGGACAGCACGGAACTCCCCATCGGCGGAACGGAGCGGCTTGTTTACAGCCTTATTCCCGCAAATGCAACAAACCAAAACGTAACGTTCACTTCCTCCGATGGGTCCGTTGTGACCGTCAGCGAGAACGGCATTGCATCCGGCATTGCAGTCGGTTCGGCAATTATCACCGTAACCACCGAAGAGGGCGGATTTACCGACACGATTACTGTCAACGTTGTGAACCGCACGGTTCTGTTCGAAGAAACATTTGACAACAGCCCCAACGACAGATGGGTTCGCCGAACGGGTGCTGCAAGCGATACCTATTGGTATTTCTCAAACGGTGCAAAGGCACATGGTGGTTCGGGCGGTTTTGCGGCATCCGACTCCTTTGATGAAGACTATTCCGCAAGCCCCGACAACTGGCTCATCTCCCCCGCCATTGAGCTTTCCGGAGACAGTGCGGTCTATACTCTTCAATATTTCGTCTCCTGCGACGGATTTGCCGGTGAACATTACGAACTCAGACTAAGCACGACCGATAATTTGAATGCGAGTTTCACCGAGGTGCTTTTGAGCGAAACACTCTCCAACACTTCATATGAGGCACGCGTTATCGATCTCTCCGCATATAAAGGGCAGACAATTTACCTTGCGTGGCATCACTGCGATTGCACGGATGTTATGTCCCTCCTGCTTGACACCGTAACGGTCATCGGTGCGGGCGGCGAAACCCCCGAACCGGTTCCCGGCGATGTAAACGGCAGCGGCGCGATTGAAACAGGGGATGCACTCCTCGTTCTCCGCTATATGCTCGGCGTGGAAACTCTTACGGAGGAACAGCTTGCAGCGGCGGATTTCGACGGCAGCGGTACCGTTGATCAGGCGGATGCGCTGCTCATTCTTCGCGCTGCACTCGGAATCGGCGCATAAAGCGGCACGGTTCAGGCTCCTTCCCGCAAAAGCGGGTGAAACGGAGCAACTCACACATTCTTAATGCAATTTTCTTTTGCGGAGTGCTTGGAACTCACTCCGCACGATCGGGGAATACAAAGTGCACGAAAACCACCTGCCGAACGGCGGGTGGTTTTCGTATGCTGAATTATATGCTTTTATGTCCGGCAGCTTTCTGCGGCAAGGCACGGTGCGCCGGCGCAGTGTCAGTGTCAGCTTTTGATGCTTTCCTCAATAAAGGCATTCGCCGCCGAAAGCAGCTCATTGGCTTTCTGCTCGGCCTCCTCAGTTTTTTTTGCGGAAGCACTGATGTAAAGCTTCAGCTTGGGTTCTGTTCCGCTCGGGCGGACAATAACGGAGGAGTTTCCGCCTTCGTTGAAAGTAAAACGAAGAACATTGCATTGCGGCAGCTGAGCAGCAAAAGAAAGATTAAACTCGAAATCCTTTGTTGTTCCGTTGGAATAATCCTCAAAAACTTTAACCTTGTGCGCACCGAATTGCTGCGGCGTTTTGCTGCGGAGGTCGCTCATTGCGCGGCAAATGCGTTCCATGCCCTCACGTCCCGCAAGGGTGTAGGATTTTGTTTTTTCAACATAACAGCCGAATTTTTCGTAAATCTCCTGCAGCATGTTCCAAAGAGTTGACCCTTTGCTCTCGCAGTAAATTGCTGCTTCGCAAACGAGAAGAGCGGTTGAGATTGCATCCTTATCGTGAACGAAATCGCCGGCAAGGAAGCCATAACTCTCCTCAAAACCGAACATGAAAGTGCCCTTGTGCTGCTTTGCGGCAAGATCGATTTGCTCTGCAATAAAGCGGAATCCCGTCGGAACGGTGCGCATTTCAACCCCGAAAGAAGCGCATATCGCATCCGCAAGCCCGGTGCTGACGAGGGATTTAACAACGAAGGCATCATCGGGCAGCTCTCCGCGTTCGCGTCGCATGGTCAAAATATAGTAAATCAGAAGGCAGCCGATCTGGTTCCCGGTAAGGGGACGATATTTTCCGCCCTTTGAGCGGCAAATGACGCCAAGCCTGTCGGAATCCGGGTCCGTTGCAAGAAGAAGCTGTGCATCGGTTTTTTTCGCAAGCTGCAAGGCGAGTGTAAATGCGTTCGGATCTTCGGGATTCGGTGCCGCAACGGTCGGAAAATCGCCGTCGGGCTGCGCCTGTTCTTCAACAACGCGCAGTTTTTTAAGCCCTGCCCGCTTTAAAATCTCCGTCACGGGAACAAGCCCCGCGCCGTGCAGCGGAGTGTAAACCACGCGAAAGTTTGCGCCGCGCTCCTGCATCAATTCGGGATTGAGGCGGAGAGAAAGAGCTTTTTTATAGTATGCTTCATCAACAAGATCGCTGACGGTGCAGATCATCTGGCTTTCGTTCACCGAAGCGAGTGAGCTCGTGTCGATGTCGAAATAATCTGCGCGGCGGATGCTTTCAAAAATCTTTTCCGCAAGCTCGGGGCCGACCTGTCCGCCGTGCGACCAGTAGACTTTATAACCGTTGTACTGCGGCGGATTGTGGCTTGCGGTGATTACGATGCCCGCTGCGCACCATAATTCCCGCACGGCAAACGAAAGCTGGGGAACGCTGTGAATGGAAGAAAAAACAAAACTGCGAATGCCGCAGACGGCAAGCGTTCGCGCAGCTTCATAAGCAAATTCCTTTGAGCAGCGGCGCGAATCATACGCAATGGCAACTCCGCGCGCCGCCAGTGCCGGGGATATTTTGGAAATGACGGCGGCAAGTCCCGCAGTCGCTCTGCGAACGACATATACGTTCATTCTGTTTGTGCCGGCACCGAGAATGCCGCGCAGACCGGCCGTTCCGAATTCAAGCTCGGTATAAAATCTGTCTTCCTGCTCTTTTTCGTTATCCTTAACGGAAAGAAGCTCGGCGCGGGTTTTTTCATCGATCGCGCTGCTGTTAAGCCAACGCTGATATTCTGTTTTATAATCCTGCATTTCGATCCTCCTTTGTATTTTGCGGGTTAAAAACGTGCGGAGCAATCAACGGAACATGCGGCTTTTTTCAGCTGCCGGTCTTTCCGCTTTATTTGCTTTTTCCGTACCTTCCGTATTTTCCGTATTTTCCGTATCTTCCGTACCTTCCATACCTGTCGGAATACCTTCCGTAGCGGGAATATCTTCCGTAATTCAAACCGGAAGCGGAGCTTTGAGCATTGTTCAGAACATAGCCGATAAACCTGATGCCCGTGTGCGAAAGGTTGCCGATGCCGTTAATAAGGCTGCTTTTGCGCGTGTATTCACGGCAAACAACATACACCGCACAATCGGAATATCCCGCAAGCACCTGTGCATCCGCAAGGATGGCGCAGGGCGGGGAATCCAAAATGATAAGCTCCGCAACCTCGCGCAGAGCGTTGATGAGCTCTGCCATTTTATCGGTGCGGAAAAGCTCGGCGGCATTGTCCGCAGTGGTATTACCGTTGATTACAAAAAGATTATCCACAGGCTGGCTGATAATGTCCGCAAGCTCCGCCGTGCCGTTAAGGTATTCAACCAATCCGGCCGGTTTAAGTCCGCGGAAATCGCCGATAGTTGCAGGCTTGCGCACGTCGCAATCGATAAGCACGGTGCATTTGCCTTCCTGTGCAAGTGCAACGGCGGTGTTCAGCGCAACGGTGGTTTTACCCTCGCCGGGAACGGAGCTCGCAAACAAAATGACTTTGTCGCCGTGTTCCTCGGCGGATTTTTGAATCCTGCTGCGGATAAGCTTTATTGAATCGCCGAAGTTTTTTGTAACATCGTCATCGCGAAGCGAGACGGAGTCCTTGTTGCGCAGGCGGCGATTCACGCGCTCATAGGGCAGCGTGCCGATGCAGCGAAGGTTGAGAATCGATTTGAGTTCGGCTGTGCTGCGAACGGTTTTTCGCGTTGCGGCAGCGATAACGGCCACTGCAATGCCGAGAAGAATCCCGAGTGCGGCACCCTTTTTGATACAGCTTGCGTAACTGAGGCTGTTATAGGGTGCAGAGGGAACTGCGGGAGGGCTGATGAGCGTGAGCTCCGTGTTGCCGACAACATAGTTTGCAACTTGCGGATATTTGTCGATTGCAGATACAAGAACTTTGTACGCAAGCTCGGGATCGGCAGCGGTTGTTTCAAGGGTGAAGAGCGTGGTCGTTCCTTCAACATAGGCATTGATGGAGGCGGGAAGCGTTTTAAGCTTCAGATCCTCGCATATAAGGTTGCGAAGCACGCCGCTTGTGAGTATATACGGAAAGGTTCGCGCAAACTGCTCCGCGGTTGATTTGGAATAATAAGAAGCACTTGCACCGGACATGCCCACAACGTTGACAGTAAACGTTGCAGAGGCTTTGTACATCGGCCGATACGAACGTTTTGCGTTGTAACAGAAGAGTGCGCTGAACACAACGGCAAGCAAAAGCGGAAGCCAGAAAAGCCGAAGAAGCATCCGCAGGGAATCCTTTGCAAACACCGAAAGATCAAACGATGAATCCGCCGCATCGGCAGAGCTTTCTCTTCCGTGTGCATGTGTGCCGAAACCTGCGCGGCAGTCGTATTCGCTCATTGACGTTTCCCTCCCCCGTTATTTTCGGATGAACCGCGGCTGCCGTAGCCGCCGTAGCCGTATTTGCCGTAGTCGCCGTACCCATATTTGCCGTAATATTTTCCGTAACCGTACTGCCTGCCGTAGCCGCCGGACAAAAGCCCGCTCAGGAATCCGACCTTGCGGACATCGTTTAAAATGCAGCCGAGTATCTGCGTGCTGCCGGAAAGCGTGTCGACCGCATCGCGTATGCTTCTGCCGGAAGCGACGCCCTGCCGAACAACCATGACGGCGCAGTCCGAAAGCTCCGCATAGTATTCCGCAAGCCCGGAGCGGCACAGTGCGGGAGTGTCGATGATTATGAAATCATATTGTTCGCGGGCGGCTCGAATGAGCTTGTTCATTTTTTCGGAAACGATAATATCGGCAGCATCGCCCGAAAAATCGTTGTTCGGAAGCAGCCGAAGGTGCTTTGCGCCCTCCGGAGAAGGCAGGCCCGAAACATTGCCCGTTTCAAGGCGGGCGCAGAGGCAGTCCTCATCTTTCGGTGTGATGTCGAAAAGTTTTGAAAGCCCGGGGTTGCCGTTGGTGTCGCAATTTCCGTCAATCAGCAAAACCTTGTTGCCCGCATATGAAAGCATGACGGCAAGATTTGCTGCGGTAATTGTTTTGCCCTCGCCTTCGGCAACACTTGCAATAAGCAGGGTTTTCTGCCCGTTTTTGTTCAAAAGGTATTCAACACGCGTGCGGAGCAGGCGGAAGGTTTCCGCATAGCCGAAGCTCGTTGTGGGATTGCTGACAAGCAGGCTTTCGGAAGCGGCTTTTTTTGCGCTGCGGCTGCGGCGGAGGCGGCTGCGAAGGGTGCGCCTGTGTTTTTCGCAGCCGAAAGTCGAAAGCCGTTCATAACCCGGCAAAAGTGCGGAAAGATCTCTTTCACTGCGGACTTTGTCGGAAAAGATGATATAAACAACGGTTGCCGAAACAATGACGGCAAACAAAATTGCGGTATACTTAATAACGCCGCTGCGGCGGTTGAGCGCGTGAGTCGGAGCTTTCGGAACGGTGGGCTGCATAAGCACGTCCATCGCGGCGTTGGACATGACATTGTCCGTTATAAGATGATGGTTGTTTATAACGGCGCGGATTATTTTGAATGTCAGCCCGGGAGAGTCCGAGGTCACTGTGAGCGACATGATGTTGGTTTCCGGAAGCTGGGATGTTGTTATCGTGCCGGAAAACTCCGTTTCGCCGATTGCATCAAGCACCGTTCGGCGCATTGCATCGCTTTCAAGCAGATACTGGAATGCTTCGGTAAGGCTTTTTGCGGTTTCGATATTTGTAAAAACGGTTGAAGTCACCGACCCCTTGCTCGTTACGAAAAAGGTTGCGGTGGATGAATACTCTTCTTTGTAAGTCTCCGTAACAAAAACATAGGACAGCATGGCGGATATGAGCAGCCCGATGAGCAGCAGCCAACGGCAGCGGATAAGCTCGGCGGCAACAATGCCTGCATCCGGGCGAATCTGCCGCTCCTCAGCCGCGGGAAGATCGTTTTTTGAAAATATTGACATAGTTTGTTGCTCTCCCTTTTTATGAGGCTGAAACCGAATCGGTCACGGCAACAAGCAGCGTCGCCGAACCGGTCGCATCCCCGCGCTCGCAGTAAATCGTCACCTTGTATATTCCGGGCTTTGCAATGTTAAGCTCCGAATCGTCAATAACAAGGTTTTCCGCACCGTATTGCTCAACCGTGTAGCTTTCACGTAAAAATGCGATCTCACGAACATAGTCGATGGGATTGATTCTTTCGCCGGGCTCGGTGTAAACAAGGTAGTCGGAAAGAACTATTGAGGGTGCGTTATAGGATGAACGCTCATAAACGACGATTTCGGTTTGCAGCGACGAAACGTCGCCGAGGCTGTTGGTAACGCGGAACTCAACCGGATGAACGCCGATTGCTGATATATAGTCGCCTGATTCGAGCAGAGTCATTGAAATTTTGTTGGAAATATCGCCGTCAATGCAGTCCTCGGCCGTGATATACAGCAGAGGATTGATAACCGTTCCGGATAAAAATTGCAGCGAATCGGTGATGCGGAACCGCGGCGAATGATAATCGGTGTAATAAAGAGTGCGTGAGGCCGTTGCAACATGGTTATGCGAATCAAACGCGGCATATGTTATGATGCTCTTGCCCGGCTCAACAAACGATGAAATGCTCTCGATAACGACCGATGAAGTAATGTCGCCGTCCTCCGCGTCCATTGCCGTAACGCCGAAAAGCAGCTCCTCTTCGGAAGCATCAACGCTGACGTGAATTTCGGAGGAAGAGCAAACGATAACGGGCGCGGCGTCGTCCTTTGCCGCCGCTTCGCGCAAAAGGTATGTAAAAAAGCCCGCCGTTGCGAGAAGAAGTGCGGCAAGTGCCGCAATCGGTAATTTGGATCTGCTTCCTGACATTCGTTCACTCCTGCCCGTTCGGCGCAAAGGAGCACCGTACTTCGAGTATATTTAACCTGTCCATAGTCATGCGTCTATTTTACCACTTTAAATTCAGCTTGTCTACCGCAAAATCCGCAGGACGCGCAGCTCTTCTTTGCGGGCATCGGTTCAATTTATTCTGCCGCCTGTTTTGCCGCACAAAAAACCTCCCGACAAAAAGCAGGAGGTTTTTTAATAATAACTCGGGAAGCTGCCGATTTCGCCCGTTCGTCTGTTTGCCGAATCAGCGTTTATTCAGATTTTTGTCAAAGCTTTTATCAAAGCACGCCCATGCAGAGCCTTGCAATTGCAAGCGCATCGGGAATGCCGATGTTTCCGCTGCAATCGACATCCGCCATTGCAAAGTCGATGCTGTTCAGATCCGTAACACCGACAGCCGCACGCAGAGCGGCAATTGCATCCTGCATTGTGATGCTTCCGTCCGCGTTGATATCGCCCGCAAAGCAGGCTGTTGCCGAAATACCGTCGGTAATTTCAAAATCGGCTTCCGCACTGTGAATGCTGCCCTCCGAATACCAGCCGAGGAAGTTTTCGCCCTGTGCGCCGACGCTGCCTGTTTCGTTTTCATCGCCGATTTCGGTTCCGCTTTCGCCGTAAACGAAGCTTACCGTGCCGCTGCCGAGGGTGTTAAGCCTGACGGGGCGGGAAAACAGCCGGGGTTGAACCTCAATGTCTGTATACACGCCGGAAAGGTTGACTCCGCGCAGGTTCGGGCAATTCAGTGCGCGTGCCTGCGTGCAGTAAGGCTGGTTCAAAAAATCCAAAAGCCAAAGGCCTTCACAGTTGCTGAGTTCAACTTTGGAGATGTGGGTGCGTTCGCCGGGAGTACACAATGCGGCTATGGTTGTGCCGGAAAAGTCAAACTCACCGTAAAAATCGACAGTATCATACCAATACCAATGCAGAATGCCGTCTTCGTAAATGCCCTGGATTTCGAAACTGGTAGACCCCAAAGTATCCGGTGTGGGGGGGATAGGAAGGTGAGCCGGGTACACAATTAAAAAAAGAATAATTGAACTCGCCGTTATACACAGGCGGTAAACCGCGTGTAATTCTAAGAATTTCACCGTTGCAATAGCCTGTATCGCCCGCCGGCTGCTGTAAAAAAGCGATCACCTTTTCGGTGTCAATATCGCTGAAGAACTTTGTTCCCGTACTTTCGGAAGATATTTCGCCGAAAACAGGAGAAAACGCAGCCAGAGTCAGCACGGCGCAGAGAAAAAGGGAAAGAAAGCGTTTGGATTTCAGAAACATAACAATTTACTCCTTTTCTTATTTGAACGGCATCAGCGGCTGCCGTGTGCCGTAGTAACCGGGTTGCAAGTGCCGCCCGCCGCAAGAACAAATTACGAAAACGAGTCGTATGCGGAAAGCTTTGGGTTGCCTGTCAATGCGGCCGACATCGATTAGGCCTGCTGCATTGTCTTTTTGTTTAATGATATTATATCACCCGTGCGACAAATCCTCAATACAATTCCCCCCCCGAATAAATATATTTCATTTGACATACAAACAGTTTGTTCCCGATGCGGGTTCAATCGGGGATGTTCACGCGGGATGAGTTTCGATTATGCAGCTATGCAGCGAACACTAAATATATTGCTTCACAGCTGTTCAAATTCACTTTTCCGCCCTTTACAACAGTCCGCAGGTATGTTAGAATAAATTGCTATGTTCGGAGAATTGCATGTTCAAAATGAATTTTGCGTTCTCCGCGGCAATCTGTCCGCTTCGTTTCGCGAAGCTCCGACGCGTCACGCAGCAGACAGGGATTAATAACTGCCGATCATTCGGCACATTCTGAATTACGGAGGTTTCAAATGGAAAAGGAACTCAAAAACGAAATCATTGCAAAGTATGCCCTTCACGAAGGCGACACCGGTTCTCCCGAGGTTCAGATTGCTCTGCTCACACAGCGCATCAACCACCTCACCGAGCACCTCAAGACTCACCAGAAGGATAACCATTCCCGTCGCGGTCTGCTGAAGATGGTCGGTAAGCGTCGCGGTCTGCTCAACTACCTTAAGGAAGTTGACATCGAGCGTTACAGGGCGATCATTGCATCCCTGGGCATCAGGAAATAATTTTATACAACAAAAACGGAAGGGCGGGGCGGAGTTACCCGCCTTTCTTTGCAAATTTGCGGCGGCGGATTGCGGAGCAAGCAAAATTTTTAGGGGTCATAACGGCGCGGATAAGTGCTTCGGGGCGGAATTTTCGTGTATTGCGTGTGACGGTTAAAAATTTTGTTTGCAAAAAAACGTATGCGCCGCATACAGAAGCGTTAAAACTGTTTATTGCGAAAATCATTCCGAAGACGCGGCAAAACAGCGGACACGCTGCAATTGAGAGCTATAATTGAAAGGATATAAATAATAATGCAAAAGAAATTTACATTTGAGCTTGCAGGGCGCACGATCACCGTTGAAACGGGCAAGTACGCCGAGCAGGCGGGCGGTGCGATACTTATCAGCTGCGGTTATACCGCACTGCTGGTTTGCGCAACCGTTGCAAAGCAGGCACGCGAGGGTGCGGATTTTCTTCCCCTCAGCTGCGACTATGAAGAAAAAATGTATGCCGCAGGCAAAATTCCCGGCGGTTTTATAAAACGCGAAGGCCGTCCGTCCGAAAAGGCGATTTTGACAAGCCGCCTTATCGACCGACCCATTCGTCCCCTTTTCCCGAAGGGTTTCTATAACGACGTTCAGGTTGTTGCAACCGCAATGAGCGTCGAGCGCGATGTTACTCCCGATGTGCTTGCAATGAACGGTGCTTCAATTGCGCTGTCCATCAGCGAAGCTCCCTTTGCCGGCCCCATAGGCGCGGTCAGCGTCGGATATGTTGACGGGCAGTATGTCATCAATCCCGATTTTGAGCAGCGCAGCCGCAGCCGCCTGCACCTTACCGTTGCGGGCACGGCGGACGCAGTTATGATGGTTGAAGCGGGCGCAAACGAGATTTCCGAACAGGAAATGCTCGATGCGATCCTTTTCGGCCATGAATACATCAAGCAGATCGTTGAATGGATCAAAACGATTCAGGCGGAAGTCGGCAAGGAAAAAATCGTTCCCGTTATTCACACTCCCGATGAGGAGCTGAAGGCAAAGGTCGTTGAATTTGCGCGTGCAAAGGTCGAATGGCAGCTTGACACATTTGACCGTAAGGAACGCGAGGTTCGCACCGAACAGGTCAAGGCTGAGACCATTGCGCATTTTGCCGAGGAATATCCCGACAGCGCAGCGGATATTGACGCCGTTCTTTACAATCTCATGAAGGAGATCCTGCGTGACAAGATAATCAACAAGGGTATCCGTCCCGACGGCAGAACCCACACGCAGATCCGCCCCATTTGGAGCGAAGTCGGCATCCTGCCCCGCACTCACGGTTCGGCGGTGTTCACCCGCGGCCAGACTCAGGTCATGACGATTGCGACTCTCGGCACTCTCGGCGACGGACAGACGATCGACGGCATCGGTGAAGAGGAATTTAAACGCTATATTCATCATTACAACATGCCCCCCTACAGCACCGGCGAGGTAAAGCGTCTCGGCAGCCCTGGCAGGCGCGAAATCGGCCACGGCGCACTTGCGGAGCGCGCTCTCCTGCCCGTCATTCCCGATGAAAACGAATTTCCGTATGCGATCCGCCTTGTTTCCGAGGTTGTATCCAGCAACGGTTCAACTTCCCAGGCTTCCATCTGCGGCAGCACGCTCGCGCTTATGGATGCAGGCGTTCCCATCAAGGCTCCCGTTGCAGGCTGTGCGATGGGTCTTATCAAGGACGACAGCACAGGCAACATTGCAATACTCACCGATATTCAGGGCCTTGAGGACTTCATGGGCGATATGGACTTCAAGGTTGCGGGCACCCAGAGCGGCATCACCGCAATCCAAATGGACATCAAAATCAAGGGTATCGATAAGCAGATCCTCACCCGTGCGCTTGAACAGGCGCGTCAGGGCAGGCTGTTCATTCTTGACAGAATGATGGAAACCATTCACACTCCGCGCCCCGAGCTTTCCCCGTTTGCACCGCGTATCCTGCAGTTCAGCATCAACCCCGATAAGATTCGCGAAGTTATCGGCAGCGGCGGCAAAACCATCAACGGCATCATTGCCGAAACCGGTGTCAAGATCGATATCGAGGATGACGGCAGAGTGTTCATCGCAAGCACCGATGCGGCAGCGGCTGAAAAAGCAAAGAACATTATCGACAATATCGTTCGCGATATTCAGGTCGGTGATGTGATTCTCGGCAAGGTTGTGAATATTCTTCCCATCGGCGCACAGGTTGAGCTGAAACCCGGAAAGAAGGGTCTTGTTCATATTTCGAAGCTCTCCAACAAGCGTGTTGAGCGCGTTGAGGATGTTGTAAGCATCGGCGATGAGATTCTTGTTCGCGTAATCGAAATCAAACCCGACGGCAAGATTGACCTTACCCGCAAGGGACTCATTCCCGAAGAGGGCAAAAGATAATTCCGAAAGGATATAAACGGGCGGCAAAAACAAACGCCGTTTGAAACAAAGCAGCAAATGCGCCGACTCGCGGAGCGAGTCGGCGCATTTTGTGCGGTGGGGTAAGTGCGTGATTCGGTTATTTTCTGAGCCGGCTCTCCCAGTCATTTGGAAAGCCTAAGTGATAAAGGTCTATATCCTCACTATATGCCTCAATTAATGCTTCTAAGGCGGGCATAAATTCATTGTTCCATTCCGAAGTTGACGGATAAAGTGCTCTTACTGAAAGAACCGCGCCCCACAGTCGGCTGCCGGCAAATTCGGAAAGCTGAAAGCCGGATGGTAATGCCGGAAAAACCCTGCAATAAAGTCTGCCGTAATGGGCACAAATATTGCGAAGGTCAGTGCAGCATTTCAGCCAACTGACCATATGCTTATGATCGACACCTGCAAAAGCTTTTTTATCTGCCGTCTTAAGGTCACTGTAAAAACGTGAAAGCATACCGAATGTGAACAACTCGGAGATAACCCACAGGGGGAAATTCCTGCCATGCTTTTCAATATAATGCCTGACAAACGGAGCCTTTTTATTATTGCTGATTGCGATATTAATCTTATCCGTAAACACGGTTGATTGATGCTTTTTGTTGAAATTGGAAGCATTAAGGTAGCCTTGCGGCCCGTATTTTTCTGAATGAAAGTGAGCAAGTCGAGCCCGCAAACTGATTTCAATCACTTCAAGTGCGGTGAGCAACAAGTTGCGGAGTTTACGATCGAACTCATAGATGCGATAAACTTTGTCAAAAGACAGCTTTTCAACAAAAGTCTTATCTTCCTGCATGAAAGGATAGAAGTATGCAGATAAACGATAGTATCCTATGTTTTTCAATACTTCAATACAGGCCGAAGCATTATTAATTATGCATCCTCTGTCGCGCAACTTATTGAGCAGTTCGTCATAGGTTGAGAACTTTTTCACTTGATCCATAGACTAAATTCACTCGAATACAAAAATGCCTCCCCTGGGACACATCAACGAGAGGTGCGGGGAGTCCTGTTAAGATTATTATACTCATAAATCATGGGTTTGTCAATAAAAATAAAGATTTTTACAAGAATATATTAATTATATTTCTCCCCCGCAGCCCGTCCGAAAAAAGTCATATCCCTCCCCCGTCCGCATATTCTGTAAAAAGCCCGTCTGCTGTTCATGCGGGCGGAAATCAAAGGCGGAGGAAAACTTATGAGAAGACGAAACCTGAAGGTTGCACTTGTAAACACGGTGCTTGCAGCAATAATTCTCGGGCTGTATTTTGCACTCAGCCTGTCGCACAGGGCGCAGCCTGCGAGCGTATCGGGCTTTCCGATCTATCACGGAAACAACAGGAAGTGTGTTGCGATAGAATGTGCCGTAACGTGGGATGCCGCCGCATTGGATGAAGTATTGGCGGTGCTTGAGGAACGCGGCGTGCGCATAACCTTTGCCGTCAGCGGAGAATGGGTTGAGCGCAGTCCTGCAATGCTCAAAAAAATAGCAGCTCAAGGGCATGAAATCGCAACCATGGGCTATGCGCCGTCAAAGGACGGAGGGGTGGATTTTGTTTTGAAGGATATTCAAAAATCGCTTGACTGCATAGAAAGCGTGCTGGGCGCGGCGGCCGTCCCGACGGTTTATTATTGCGGCAGCCGTGCTTCCGGCGTGTCCAACCGCGCGGCGGGAAGGCTTGGACTCACAACGGTGCTCTGCACTTTGGATCTTGTCTGCACAAAGGGCAGCGCGGAAGACATATTTAAGCGCACTGAGGGCAACACTAACGGCGGCGACATCCTGCTTGCCGAGCCGACGGCAGCATTTTCAAAAGCTTTACCGTATATTTTGGACTATATATCGGGAAAGGGGTTGACGGCGGGCTCAGTAAGCGGTACAATATATGATTGAGGAGGTTTATGTGCGCTGAAACCGGCACATTGCCTTTTCAAGAAAGAGGAAAAGGCAATGAATATGATTTATCGTGAAACACTGAAAAACGGGCTGCGCATCGTCGGCGAAACAATGGAAAACTATCGCTCCGTTTCTGTCGGAGTCTGGATAGGCGCAGGTTCCGTTTTTGAAAGAACACCTGCGGAAGCGGGCGTGTCGCATTTCATCGAACATATGCTCTTCAAGGGAACGTATCGCCGCTCTGCGGCCGATATTGCGGAAGAAATTGATTCCGTCGGCGGCAATCTGAACGCCTTCACTTCAAAGGAATGCACCTGTTTCTATGTTAAGGTGCTTGAGGAAAATCTTCCCGCCGCGCTTGACATTCTTGCGGATCTTGTCTGCAATTCAAAGCTTACCCCGGACGATATCGAGCGCGAAAAGGGCGTTGTGCTTGAAGAAATCGCAATGAACGAGGATTCTCCCGAGGACCTTGCTCATGAAGAGCTTTGCAAAGCCTATTACAGCGGGGACAGGCTGGCAATGCCCGTTCTCGGCAATGCGGAGAGTGTCGGTGCGTTCACGAGGGACACGCTGACGGGCTATATGAAACAGTTCTACAAGCCGGATAACATGGTAATATCCGCCGCAGGCTGTTTTGACCCCGCACGCTTCCGCGAACTTGTTGAAAATGCTTTTACAATAACCGGAAAAGCCGAAAAGCACGATTTCAATTACGGCAGCCCCGCCGGGGAAAGGTCGTTCAACCTTTTTGAAAAGGATGTTGAACAAACTCATATCTGCCTCGGCTTCCCGGATTTGCAGCCGAATCCGACGGGCAGTATCCGCTTTATATGCTGAATAATGCCGTTGGCGGAAGCATGAGTTCACGCCTGTTCCAAAGCATACGCGAAAAACGCGGCATGGCATATTCCGTTTATTCCGCTCCGTCCTTCTACCGCAACAGCGGTTACTTCACGCTGTATGCCGGCACGGGCGAAAAGCAGACTGCGGACGTGCTGAAGCTGATGTTGGATGAATACAGTGAAATTTGCGAAAAAGGCATTACTTCCGACGAACTGGTGCGCAGCAAAAACCAAATGAAAACGGGTTATCTGCTTGGGCGCGAGAACACTTCGGCGCATTCTTCCGCGATCGGGCGCTCGGAACTTATGGGCACGGAATATCTTTCCGAGGAGGAGATTATCCGAAGGATCGATGCCGTGACGCTTGACGATATTCGTGCGATACTGCCGACAGTCTGCGACTTTTCAAAGATGACCGCCGTATTTGTCGGAAGAACCGCCGAATACGCGCAGGAACTCGAGGATATCATCCGCGGACGCCGCTGAGAAGCAAAAAGTGCCCGTAAACACGGATACTGCCGAAAAGGTTTAAAAACGCTATGGAAAAAGATATGAACAAAACCGCCGAGAACCGCCGCAATGCGGCGGAATCGGTGCTGAACGGCGGAATCGAGTATTCCGCATTCGAAAACATGGACAGGCTTGCAGCGATATTTGCAATGCAAAAACTTCTGAATGATGATATTGCGGCGCGGCGCGGGTTGGATTTCTCCGTTGAGGAATGGGAACAAAGGCTTGTGCTTGCGATGATAAGCGAGCTGAGCGAGGTTCTTGACGAGGTCAACTTCAAATGGTGGAAGAACAAACAGCCTGTCAACACCGAGGCCCTGCAGGATGAGCTGGTTGATGTGCTTCACTTCTTTGTCAGCATGTGCCTGCGGGCAGGAATGAGCGCGGAGGATCTTTATCGCAAGTATTGCGAAAAAAATAAAGAAAATTTTAACAGGCAGTACGGCAAAAGCACAAAAACGGGATACAATCCCGCAGAGAGCGTGCAGTAAAGCATCCGCAGGCTTGCCTTCCCTGCCGAAAATATGCGGGCAATCCCGCAAAAAGAGCGACCGGGGGTTGAATTGAACACAAACAACGTAATAAAACTTAAGCGCAAACGCATAAAAAAGATAAATCCGCTTTGGATAATTGCGGGGTTGCTTGCGGCAATTCTCATTGCAGTGCTCGTGATACTTGTTCGCGGCGGTGCCGAAGGCATTGCCGAGACGGGCAGCGTCACGGTTGATGTTGATTATAATGCTGTTATTGTCCGCAAAGAAAAGGTTATCACAAGCGAAGCATTTGATCTTGCGGATTATTTTGCGGAGGAAGGCGCATGGGTCGAACCCGATACAAAAATAATGCAGATCTATCGCCGCGGATACAGCGAGGAACAGGCAGCTGCGCTTATGCGCAAACATGCCGAAATTTACGACGAACAGCTTGCACTGCTCGGTGAAACAAGGGACAAAACCATTCGCGGGTATAACGAATTGATAGCCCTGCTCGAGGAGAACATTGCAGAGGAACTCATGGCGGGCAACTCTGCCGAGGTGCCCCGACAGGAGGCGGAGCTTCTTGATGCGCTTTCATCCCGCACGGATTACCTGCGCAAAAATTTGCAGGAAACGGAAACACTTCGCGCCCTTTATTCGCAGGCGGATGCGCTTGCGGAGGTTGTGGAGACCCAGCGACACGTGCTTTATTCGCAGGAATCCGGGTTCGTAAGTTTCTATTTCGACGATTACGAAAACGCGCTCAATGCGGACAAGCTCTCGATTTTGACAAGCGACCTTGTTTCATCCGTCATAAAGGGCAAGGGCGGTGCGGCATGGACAACGGCTTCGGACACATCGGCATACAGGCTTGTCGGCGGAGATGAGTGGTACTGCGTGTTTCTGACCGGCGCGGATGAGGCTTTGCGCTGCGTCGGCGGACGGAGCTATTCAATCGCCGCAAAGGGTCACGGAACCTATACCGCTGTTGCGCTTGAACCTATCGTGAGCGGCAAAAAAGTCGTAAACATTCTGAAGGTTGAGGGTGCACCGACAGAATTTCTGAACACGCGCTGCATTGAGCTGACGGTTCGGTTCGATGCTTCCGATATTTGCGTCAGCAAACAGGCGATTCAATTCGAAAACGGTGTCCCGTATATCGAATTGCTGCTGAGCGACGGCAAATACTGCATATTTGTTAATGTGCTTTCGGCGGATGACAAGCGTGCGGTGATAAACGTTCGTGAAGATCAGGATATGCCGATAGCCGTCGGAGTTCGCTATTGGATACCGTGAGTTTTAAACAAAACAGGAAAATTTGAACTATGGAAGATAAATTGTTAAACGAAGAGCCCGCTGCGGCTCAAACTGCGGAAAATTATCGCCGTGTTTGCGATGAAATTGCGGAAGCAGCATACAAAGCCGGCCGCGATCCTTCCGAAATTCGGCTTGTGGGCGCAACAAAATTCAAAACCTGCGCGGAGATACTGCCTGCGCTCAAGGCCGGGCTTGCGGAGGTCGGCGAAAATCGTGCGCAGGAATTTCGCGATAAATTCGATTTTTTCACCGCGCAGGGCGTTCGGCCGCATTTTATCGGTGCGCTTCAAACGAACAAGGCGAAATATGTTGTCGGCAAAGCGGAGCTTATCCAATCTGTTGACAGGCTTGCGCTTGCCGAGGAAATAAACAGGCTTGCGCAAAAAGCGGGGCTTGTCCAGCCCGTTCTTATCGAGATTAATATCGGCGGTGAAGAACAAAAATCGGGCATTCTGCCGGGCGAACTGCCCGAATTACTCAAGTTAGTTTCCGACATGCGGAATCTTTCCGTAAAAGGACTGATGTGCGTTCCTCCTGCGGGCAATGAGGACGAAACACGGTACTTTTTCGCAAAGATGCGGGAGCTGTTCCTTGCAGCGGGAGAGTTTTCTTTCCCCAATTTTGCGGCTGAACAGCTTTCAATGGGCATGAGCGGAGATTATAAAGCTGCCGTTGCCGAGGGCGCAACGATGCTGCGGATAGGTTCCGCAATTTTCGGCGCAAGAGACTACGGCAGGGTGCGGGTTTAGGCCGATGCACCGCGGGCGGAGTTTGTCGCCGCCCAATTTCTCCAAGTGCCAACGGAGAATATTCTTTTGGAGGAATCATACCGAATGGCAAAGATCCTAAACAAATTCATGGAATATATCGGATTCGGCAAGGACGATGTCGAGTACGACGAAGAACCGGAGGACGGTCTCCGAGAGACGGAGACTGTTCCCGAGGAACGGAAAAAAATCCACGGAACGCCGCGTTTTGTCAACGGGAAATGTTGTCAGCCTTCCCGGAGTCAATTGCGGAAAGATGATCGTTTATCGCCCTGTCAGCTATGAAGACACACAAAACATCATCGACAATCTGAAGGGCAGAAAGCCCGTCATCGTGAACATGGAGCAGATCGAAGTTGAAACGGCTCAGCGCATACTCGATTTTATGAGCGGCGCATGCTATGCCGTTGACGGAAGGCTTTACAAAGTCTCCGCAAGGATTTTTCTGGTTGCGCCCGCAAACTATGATATAATCGGGAGCTCCGACGGCTTCAGGGAGTGATGCGGATGTTTTGCTTCAGTCAGTGCCGGACTGCGGAGGGGTTCGCCCCTCTGCACGTTCGGATGCATTGACGCCATACGAACAAGTGTACCTGTCCGACGGCGGAGCAATGCCGCATCGGCTTATTCGGAGAACCGTTTATGGAATGTGAAGATATAATCAACAAAAAGTTTAACCGTTCGTTCATCGGCTATGATATCGGGCAGGTGGATGCTTTTCTTGATGAACTTTATTCGGAAATGCAGGCGTTGAAGGCGGAGCTTGAAATGCTGCGCGCGGCGCGGCAGATGAATTCGGATTCAAAACCGAAACATGGGACGGAGGAGAATTCGAAAACGGCGGACGAACAGTAAATCGATGCACGCTGCCGAACCGACAGCAAAACGCCGAAAACAAAACAGGGTCAGCATCAAAACGGGTGTTCGCACCCGTTTTTTTCCTTTTTGCATTTTCAATATACACAGCTGTACCGAAAAAATGAACGAAAATCTGAAAAAACTCCCCCGACGGGAACCCTTTCGGGAATAATAATGCACATCTGCGCAGACGCTACGGATATGAAGAGAAAAGGAAAGTTTGAAAACCGAAAAACGGTGCGTAAAACGGAATGCAGACGGAATTGCAAACTCGGAAGCTGTCCCGCATCGGAAGTTTCAAAGCTTCAAAGGACTGTAAATTCATTTGCTTATACCCTTGAAAAAGCACATTTTTTGGATTATGTTCAATACGCTTCGAATGAAAAACGGATATTCCGCCGCGCTTTTTGACAGGATTACTGCGAGGCTTCGGCACGGCGGTCGGCGTGACGGTGCTCGGAGCGGTGATAATCTACGCTTTTCAGGCATTGGCAAAAAGCAATTTGCCGTACATTGCGGATTTCATTTCGGACATAATAGACATTATTGAAAAAACACGAAAATAACAGAAGGCTCGGTATTGATTAATGAATCGTTTTGATAATGAAAGTCGGCGGACTGCGGAAGCGCGAAACGGAAACGGCGGTGAACTCGGCGCAGCGGCGCGTGAGCTGAGCAAAATCGCGGTTGAGGAAACCAAAAGAACAACAGGCTTATCGCAGCGGGCCGCATACAGAAAGCGTCTGTTTGAAATGCGGCGCGGGTTGAACGGGGAATATCGCAGGAATTATGCACTTGCCGCCGGCAGCGTTTTTTGCGGTGCGGTCGGAGAAGTGCTCGTGAACGAATACTATCGTGTTGAAAAACAGCTTCGGATTGCCGCAGCGGAAGCGGAAAGTTTGAAATTCGGACGGCTGCCGTGTTTTGCGGCGGGCGAGGCGGCGGGCAGCCTTCGCTGCGCAGTGCTTGCAAAGAAACTCTGCGAACTTTGCGGCGGTGCACCGGGCATTGGCTCCGTCGTTGAGTTTTTCGATGAATACCAGCAAAACAAACCCCTGACAACGCGTGAAATACAGCTGCTTCCCGCGATGCTTCGGCGGGCGGAGCTTGAGACTTTGTACGGCATTGTATGCACGGCAGGTGATGGCCCACTCGGAACCGGGCGCGCGGCAGCTCTGCAGAACGTGCTTGCCGCATTATCAAGAATTGACGATGCGGATTTTTCGGAGTGCATTCAAAACCTGAACATAACCCGCCGCAGGCTGGCGGATGCAGCGGATTTTTCGGCTTCCGATGAGTCAACGCAGCAGCTTTATCTTAAAGCGGCGGCCGAAATTTCGGAACGGACGTCGGCGTCGGAACAGACCGTGGTTCGGAAGGCGTTCGAGCTTTCAAAGGGGCGGACGGGGCGCCGCGCTCTTGTGGGCTGCAGTCTGCTTGCGGAGGGGAAGCCGGAGCTGCTTCGTGCGCTTCGTGCGGAGAAAAAACGATTAAAAGGATTAAAAAACGACAACGGCGCAAAGGCTCCCTCCGATTCAGGAAAAAGAACCGATGTCCAAAAACATAAATGCGTAAAATTATCAAATTCGGCAAAATGCGCATTGCTTACGGTTTTTGAAGCATTGCTTGCGGCTGCGCTTCTTGTGCCTGCGGCGGCAGCGGCGGGAAGACTCGGCTCGGCTTTTTTTCCCGCAAATACCCGTGTCAGTGCGTGGTCTACGGTATTGACTGTAATATTCGGGTTGATGCCCGCACTTTCGGCAGCTTTTGCAATAGAGGCGCGGTTGATGCCTGTGTTTAAAAAACCGCGTCCCCTTCCCCGCCTTTCGCTCCGCGGAGGCATCGGGAAGGAAAATCGAACGCTTGTTGCCGTTCCGGTGCTTATAACGTCCGAAAAGTCCGTCAGACAGGCGGCGGAAACACTGGAAGCGCATTATCTTGCGGCGCAGGATTTTGCTGCGGCAAATTGCGGCGCAGAGTTTGCAATACTTGCGGATTTTCCCGATTCCGTCGAGAAAACAAAGCAAGGAGAAGCGGAACTGATCGAGCTTGCAAAGAAACTTACGGATGACCTGAATTCGAGGTTTTGCGCCGGCGGAAGGCCGGTGTTCCATTATCTGCACCGGGAACGTGTTTTCAATTCGGCGGACGGTGTTTATATGGGCAGGGAGCGTAAGCGCGGCGCGGTGGAGGCACTGCTTGACTGTGCCGCGCACGGGGATACGCATGAGTTTTGCTGCAATTATCCTGATATTTGCAGCGAAAAAGAACGCTTCCGCTTTCTTGTTGTTCTTGATGCGGACACAATAATGCCAAACGGCGCATTGCGCAGGCTGATTGGTGCGGCGGCGCATCCGCTCAACCTTCCCGTGTTTGAAAACGGTGCGGCGCGTCCGTCCTTCGGATTCAGCATAATTGCTCCGCGCATGGCGGCAACATCGCGTTCGGCGGCGGAGAGCGGGTTTGCCGCGCTGATAAGCGGAGAAAGCGGCATGTGTGCATATTCCGTTCGTGTTTCCGATTTCAATTGGGATGTTTTTGAGGAGGGGAACTTCGGCGGAAAGGGCATAATCAATATTGATGCATTCCTGCGCTCGGTCTCGGGCAAAATCCCGGAAAATACCGTGCTGAGCCATGATTTGGCGGAAGGCTGCTTTGCGCGTGCGGCATATGCCGCCGATATTGTGCTTTATGACGGCGAACCGTCCGCATTGCTGCCGTGGCAAAAGCGGCGTCATCGCTGGCTGCGCGGGGATATGCAGCTCCTCCCCTTCCTGTTTCCGCCGCTGAATTCGGGAATTGATGCAGTTTCGCGGCGAAAGATCCTGTTCAATATCCGCGCGGCTTTCGGCGGCATAAGCTTCGCCGCCGCATTCCTGCTTGCCGCCGTTTTGGGGCTTCGCCCGCTTTTTTTGCTTGCTGTAACGACTTTTTTCATTGATTTGCTGTTGGAAGCCGCATTCCTGCTGCTTCGTCTGCCCTTTCGAAAGTCCGCACTTCGTCCGCTTGTTCTGCTTGCCGGGCGTCGGCTGTATGAGCTTGCGGTGCTGCCCTATTCGGCTCTGCGCGATGCGGATGCTGTTTGCCGTGCGTTGTACAGAATGATTTTTTCGCACCGAAACATGCTGCAATGGCAGACAGCGGCGGATGCGGAGCGCAGCAGACCGCAAAATACAAGGGAATATTTCAAGGCACTGTTTCCGTGCGCCGCATTCGGCACAATTGTTCTCGCTGCCGTTTCTGCGGCAATTGCAGCGGCACGGCAGATACACAACGGCGAAACCGCAGGCATGGCAGCGGCGGGTCTTGCGACGGCGGTGCTTTGGCTTTGTGCGCCGCTTATTGCGGAAAAGAAGGATAAAAAGCCCGATTCCTATCGTTTTACCGCAGCGGAGAGAGGCAGACTGACGGAAATTTTTGCCGATACTTGGCAGTACTTTGAACAGAACTGCACCGAAAAAACATCATGGCTCCCTCCCGATAATTTTCAGGAAGAGCCTTATCGCGGCGCGGCAATGCTGACTTCGCCCACGAATATCGGCATGGGGTTGATGGCTGTTGTTTCGGCGCATGATATGCATCTGCTCGATGAGCGCGGAATGTTCACGCGCCTTGAACGCATGGTGAATTCCATAGAAAAGCTTGAAAAATGGCATGGGCATCCTTTTAATTGGTATAACCTGCGCGACTTATCGCTGCTGCGTCCGCGCTTCATATCGACTGTTGACAGCGGAAATCTGTTCGCCTGCCTTATCACAACGGCATGTGCGCTTGCTGAATGCGCGGGGCAGGCGGAAAAGACCTCCGCAGAGTTTGCGGAAGAACTGAAAAAGCTTGCGGCGCGCTGCACAGCGATCGCAAGGGCAATGGATTTTAGGGTACTGTATGACAACACGAGAGAGCTTTTTCATATCGGCTGCTCGTTCGAGGAGGGAAAGCTTACTCCGTCACATTATGACTTGCTTGCATCAGAATGCAGACTGACGAGTTTTTCTGCAATTGCGTTTTCTCGGATTGGGTCGGAGCATTGGTTTGCGCTTTCGCGCCTTATGTGCGATGCTTCGGGCGGGCGCGTACTTAAAAGCTGGAGCGGGACGATGTTTGAGTATCTGATGCCGTTGATTTTCTTTGAAACCGTACCTTACAGTATGCAGTTTGAGGTTTGCCGCAATGCGGTGCTGACGCAAATCCTTGCTGCCGCAGCAGAAAAACCTTGGGGTGTGTCGGAATCCGGGTATTATGCGTTCGATGATGCCCTGCGCTATCAATATCGTGCTTTCGGCAATCCCGAACTTGCGCTTGCACCGGGCAGAATGCGGTCGGATGTTATTGCACCGTATGCATGCGTGCTTGCACTTGCCGTTGAGCCGAAAGCAGCGGCGGAGAACCTGCGCCTGCTCTGCCAAATCGGCGCGGCGGGCAAATACGGGCTTTATGAGGCGCTCGATTACGGGGCGGCTGAAAAGAATGGATTTGCAATTGTAAAAAGCTATATGGCGCATCATCAGGGCATGAGCCTATGCGCAATCAACAACGCTTTGAACAACAACGTGCTTGCGCGAAGATTCATGAGCGTTCCCGAGGTTCGGGCGAACGAACAGCTGTTGTTTGAGAATATGCCCGTTGACCCCATTCGAATAAAAACCTATGAAAGTGAAATTTTCAGGGAGCCGCACGCGGCTCGTAATGCGGATGAATTTGTTCGCATTATCAAAAAAAACACTGCGGAAGCGAAGCGAAACGAAGCCCCGCGGCTGCGGGGAGCATTTATTCGGAGGAAGATAAAAAACCCGGGCAATCGGAAAAACGCAATAGAAATGCAGCCGACCGAGGGACGGACGGAAAATAACAGCGGGCAGGCAGTCAACGGACAGATTATCACAAACGGTTCATACAGCGTATTTGTTGATGAAAACGGCTGCGGCTATTCAAAATGCGGCGGTGTGTTGATAACCCGACTGCGCGGCAAGGCATGGGGCGCGTTTGGGGAAGATGCGGCAAACGCTTCGGAATTCGGCTTCGTTCCGCCTAACGGTGTGGATTTTGTAATTGCAAAATATGATTACGAATCAGGTGAAAAAGCTGCAAAACGCATTTCGGGAAGCATCACGGCGGAGCCGCACAGAGTTGTTTCGGAGGATCGTTTCGCTTCAATTCGGGTACGCCTCACTTCAATGGTTGCTGCTGATTCGGATTGCGAAATCCGCACGCTGGAGCTGATTAACTGCGGCAAAGAGGAAGAGACGGTCGATGTCGGCATGTTCGCCGAAATCGCGCTTGCACCGGCGAGGGAATTTGAGGCGCATCCGGCATTTGTGCATGTTTGCACCGAATCCGAAAGGACGGACGACACATTGATTTTTACAATGAGAAAAAAACCGGGGAAACCGTCTTACTCCGCTTTTTTCAACGTGGCGTCGCTTGAAAGGGTGCAATTTTGCGCGGATGGCTTGGTTTGCCCCGGGCGGCACAAAAGTCATGAAGATGCTCTTCTGATGCAGTGCATTTCGGCAGCCGACGCGGAAGAATTGCCGACGGTGCAGCCGGTTGAGCCGTACTTTTTCGCAAAAACAAAGGTTCGTCTCGGGCCGGGCGAAAGCGGAACCGTACGTCTCACGATCGGATTCACAAAGAACAAAAAAAGAATTGATGAGATTCTTCATCGGCAAAGGCAGCGGCTGCAAAGTGCGGAGGCTGCGGCGCGAATGCATTCGGCGGGAATACTTCGTGCATTTGAAATCGACGCGAAAACAAACGCATTTGCACAGATTTTGAATGCGTTTATCGTGAAGGGCATTGTGTCAAAGGGCAAGAGTGGTATAAAAAGCCGGCTTGGCGGCATTCGCGGCCTTTGGAAACACGGAATCTCCGGCGATCGCCCGATCGTGCTCATGCGTGTCACGCATTTGGAGCAGCTGAACGGGGTGCGTATGCTTTTGAATGCTGCGAAATACATCAACATGTGCAATGCAGGCAGCTGCAAAACGGAGCGGGACGAGTTCAACGAGGGAAGTTACGCGGACGAGCGGCAGGAAAAGCTTTTTGATGTTGTTCTTATCGGAGAATACCCGCATGAATATGCGAACGCTCTGCGGGCGGCGCTTGAGGAATTGCGGACGCTCTGCCCAACCTGCATTCTTTTGCACGGATTCGAATTGACCGAGTCGGATCGCGCGCTGATTCACGCTGCGGCGCAGATTGAAATTGATGCCGATGCACCGCTGGCTTTTGCAGATGACTCAAAATATATTTTTGAGCACGGCAGCATAAACGAGAAAATGACGGAAACAGAAACAATGCACCCAATGCTTACACAGCCGAACATAACGGATGCACGAAAAAAAGCATGCTTCTCATGGAACGGCTGCGGCGGATTTGATAATGAAAAAATGGAATTCGTTATTGAAAATTCACCTAAAAACATTACTCCTTTGCCTTGGAGCAATGTCCTTGCCGGAAAGCGCATGGGTACGCTTGTGACCGAGAGCGGCGGCGGTTACACATGGTGCGGAAACGCAAGAATGCTGCGGATAACACCGTGGTCAAACGATGCTTTGTTTGATACAAGCGGAGAATTTTTGATACTGTTTGATATTGAACGAGAAAGCAGGCTCAGCCTTTTGCCCGCATTCGGCAGCAGCTGTGTTGTGTCGCATGGGTTTGGGTACAGCCGCTTTGAATGGCGGACGGATGAGCTCAGAGTGCAGCTCACGGTGACGGTTGACATGGAGTTACCTTTGAAATACTCAACGGTATGCATCGAAAACCTGACGGCAAACAGAAAAAAGCTGCGGCTGCGCTGCGGAGCGGACTGGGTGTTGGGCGAAAAAGCACATCCCGCTTCACTGCAATTTGAAACTGTCGGCGAGGAGGGTTTCCCGCTTTGCGCTGCGGCGCGCGACACACTTTCGGAACATTCGGAGTGGGGCTTCCTTTCGATTTTGGGTGGTTCGAAAAGCTTTGCCGCGAACGGAAATCAAATTGCAGCCGAATTCACCGTTGAACCGCAATCAACCGCAAAGCTTACGGTGCTGCTTGGGTTTGAGCAGTTTGAACGCATTCCGAAGCTCATTGTCGATGCGGACGCTGAAGCGGCGTTGAATGAAACAATGCGGTTTTATAGGCAAAAAACAGATATGTTAAGGATAAAAACAGGCGATGCGAGCTTTGATGCACTCGTGAACGGGCGGCTGCTCTATCAAACGTATTCGGCGCGCATAATCGGGCGAACGGGATTTTGGCAGTGCGGCGGTGCGTTTGGCTTCCGAGATCAGCTTCAGGATGCAGCAGCACTTGCTGCGACCGATCCCGAATGCACAAGGAATATGATAATCAAGTGCGCTTCACGTCAGTTTAAAAAGGGCGATGTGCTTCACTGGTGGCACGAAGGTTTTGCAGACGGGCTGCCGCGCGGGGTGCGGACAATGATAAGCGACGATCGCCTCTTCCTGCCGCTTGCAGCGTGCGAATACGCTGAGGTCAGCGGGGATGCAGCGATTTTTGACGAACAAATACCGTATCTTGCCGACATGAAGATACCGTACGGACAACAAAACATATATTGTGAAATGGAGAGATCCGATGATACGGAAACCCTGTATGAACACTGTTGCCGCGCCGTGGAGCTTTCATTTGAGCTGCGCGGGGCGCACGGGCTGCCGCTTATGGGCACGGGTGATTGGAACGACGGCATGGACGCGGTAGGTTGGGACGGCGGCGAAAGCGTTGTTGTCGGCTGGTTGCTGCTGCTTGCGGCGAGGGCATTGCTGCCTGTTTGCAAAAAGCGGGGAGATACTGCACGGGCAATGCTTTTCGAACGTGAATCCGCCGCGCTTCGTGCTGCAATTGAAAGCAATGCGTGGGACAAAAACAGATATATACGTGCCTTTTTCGGTGACGGAACAAGCCTTGGAAGCGCAGACTGTTCGGAATGTGCCGTTGATTGCGTAAGCGAATGTTTTGCGGTTTTCGCAAACGCCGTTCACGCCCGCGAAGCGTTTGAAACTGTGCTTGCGGCCTTGACGGACCCGGTGAACGGGCTGATTCGGCTGCTGACCCCTCCGTTTGACGGAAAAACGAGGAACGCTGTGGGCTATATAGAGGGTTACCTGCCCGGAGTACGCGAAAACGGCGGACAATACACGCATGCGGCGGCGTGGTGCATAATAGCCGCATGTCGGCTCGGTATGGCCGATACGGCGGACAGCTTGTTTAAAATGATAAACCCGATTGAACACGGATCCGCAAATTCCATCGAACGCTATAAAGGGGAACCCTATGCCGTTGCGGGCGACGTTTATTCGGTCGGAAGGCTTGCGGGTCGTGCAGGCTGGACGCTTTACACGGGATCGGCAGCATGGCTGTATCGCGCCGCCGTCGAAAACATTCTCGGAATCCGCAAGAGGGGAACAAAACTTTTTGTTGAACCCTGCACCGTGCTTGATGCATTTTCGTTTGAATACCGTTTCGGAAACACCGTTTACAGTGTCGATATGCACCGCAGCGCTTCGAATGCAAAAGAGCGGCACGGTGCATGTGTTGAACTTGTTGACGACGGGAAGGTTCATAATTTATCGCTTGAATACAGGTAAATTCGGTGCGGACGATGCAGAGTGCTCGGGCAAAAGCGCGCGCAGCTCCGCATCGTTTTCGCCGCGGAGTGCGGCATTCAAAACAATGTTTTCATCAAGGATGCCGACAGTCGCTCCGGCCTCAACAACAAAAATGATGCCGTATCCCCTGCCCCCTATAAACGAAAGTGCTTTTCGCACCGTGCAGTCGCTTCGCAGTGCTATCGGCACAACGCGAACCGCGGAACCGGAACGGAGCCGTGATAAACCCGCAAGACTTGCTTTGATATTGCTGCCGCAGGAACAGCGGAATTCCGAAAGTGCCGAAATAAAGATGAAAAAACCTGCCGCAAGCGGGGTCGGGTTGAATGCGGCGTCCGTCGCTGAAACAAGCATCACGCCCGCGCAAAAAAGCAGAACGCCGAATATGATGCCGAACAAAGAAAGTGTTCTTTGCGCACGAGCCCGCCCGATTCGCTTCTCAATCAATGCAAGCGCAAGCCGTCCGCCGTCAAGAGGCAGAAAAGGGAGAAGATTCATTAATCCGAGCGATAAATTGAAAGAACAGAAATCTTGGAAGGCTGCCGATGTATGCCCGATGTATTTGCCCAAACCTGCGCCGCAGAGGGCGATGAGCAGGCTTGCAAACGGTCCCGCTGCCGCAACCGACAGGCATTCCGACGGGGTACGCGGCGGCGTATGCAGTTCAGCGATAAAACCAAAGGGCTGCACCTCAATCGAGGAGACAACAAGCCCCAGCCTTGCCGCCATAAATGCGTGGGACAGTTCATGAACCGCAAGCGAAACAAGGGCAAGCATGAGGGCGGGCAGCTTACCGAGCACGGCTGCGGCAGGAACAAGCAGCAGAACGCAAATCGAACAGCGAAGTTCGGTTCTGCCGAAAACGGCAATCTTCAATTATCCGAGATTCGCCTTGATGCCAAAAAAATCAAACGGATCGATCGGCCGCCCTGCCTTGGTGATTTTGACACAAATATAGTCACGCTGCATGTTTCCGAGAATGCTGCGCTGAACGACAGGCTGCCCGCGTTCAACGCAAATATCCCGCAATCCATAGTAGGTAATCTCGATATCATCCGAACTGAAAACGGTCAGACTGCCGCCGAGGCCTTCGTCAAATGAAACGGTTTTTACCGTTCCGTCGAGTGCGGACAGAACGGGAGTGCCTTCTCCGGCATAAATCTTGGCAACCATACTATCGTTATCAACGATCACGCTGTCTGACTGCACAGGGCGTATCGGGTTATCGGACGGCGCAAAAACGGTTAAAATTGAAGGCAGCTGAACAAGCTGAAGCCGACCTGTCGCACGCGAGTCATCGCCTTTTGCCGCATCCTCCGGTGAATTGTTTGAAGCAAAACGCAGAGGGGAAAACACGGCAGCGCTGTCAACAGTATCACCGCTGACAAGAGAGCTGCTTTCGGAAATGCGCAGCGCAAGCAGCAGAGAGGCAGCAGATGCGCAAATAATCAGCATCATAAACCCGAAAACACGGCGGAATCCGAGAGTTTTGCGGCGCGGTCTGCAAAACATGACCTTTGTCGGTGCCTGGTTTCTGCTCTGACCAAACGGTTTTGAAAGTAACGGATTGTTCTTCAATTCGAAATACTCCTTTCGCAATGCTGCACAGCCGAAGAGTGCACCGAACGCTGAAGAATTTCGCGTCGGCACACAGAGAGCAACATGTGCTCGGCATGCTGCATTTTATGTGCATTGCGGCAGGGTTTATGCCGAAAAGCCGCTGATGAGGGTTTTCAGAATCTAAGCCGCGTTTCAATAACCTTACCGATTATTTGAACATCGCCCTCGGAAACGATCATGGTGTTGTATGCCGGATTGGACGGGGTGAGCGCAAGCTGCTTTCCGAAGCGCTGGATATGCCGCAGAAGCACCTCGTCTCCGATACGCACAACGCCGATGCAATTGTTGTCCGCCTCAACACATTTCCGCACCAGAACGAGCGAGCCTTCAACGATGTGATCCCCGTCATGCAGTCGCCTTCAACCTGCATGAAGAAACATTCTCCGGAAGATACTTCGTTTGCGGAAACGGGTATGTACTCGGTTATATTTTCATCCGCAAGCATCGGCAAACCGGCGTGAACAAACCCAACCAAGGGAACACCGATTGCGGGCGTATGCGGCATTGAAGAGGAAGAAAAAGTTTTGCCGAACTTGATTTCAGCAGCGGAACGACTTCATCCGTGCCGAGAAGATAATCCGCGCTGACTTGAAAAATTTCCACAAGCCGCATGATAACGCTGTTCGGCATGTTGACTCTTCCGTTTTCATATTTGCATATCGCTGCTTTTTGAACTCCGAGCATACGCCCCAGCTCATCTTGGGTGATGCCGCGTGAATTTCGCAGTTGTTTCAGTCTGTTCATCGTCGGTTCTCCGTAATTTACTGTCTGTATTGTATCTCGATTGGAAACAAAATGCAAGCACAAATAAAAATATATTCATTTTAACGGGCAACAGTACGGAAAAAGGTATTGCAAGTATCCTAAAAAGATACTATAATAGCCGTGCGGTCAAAAAACAGCAGCTGATTTCCGAAAAGGAAACGCGCTTTTAAAAACTGTTTCAGGATTTGTTGCCGAAACGGAAACTGTGAACAGCGATGTTCGACCGTAAAACCGATTGATTGCGGAGGTATTACAATGAATTACTTTGGGTTGTTTTTTTCCTTTCTTATTCCGGGAATGATCATTGGCGCACTGATTGCAGTCGGTGTTTGCACCGATAAATTTAAAAAATCTGAAACAACATCGAATTTCAGAACACACAACGTATGCGTACCCGATGATGCAAAAAGGGTGAGCTTCTGCCGGCACCGACATACACTTTGCGCGAACGTGCTGCACAAAGGAATCAGACGGTGAATCGAAACGGAGAAGTTGTCGATGAGCCTTCAAGAAAAAAGCTCGGCAGCCTGACATGCACATTAATAAGAATGTTTGATGAGGTGCTGTTTGATGATGTGCAATGAATGCAAAATCGACCTCTGTACATTGACAAAGGCCGATTTAAAGCTGAAAAGCAGGTTGAAGCCGTTGTGCGGAGCTTGTATTCAAACTGCCGGTTCGGGCGTCGCTGATGCAGCAGTATGCACTTATGAATCCGGTATAAATCAGGAATTATTTACCGGGCAATTTATCGGGCTCGGGCAGCTCGGGGCCGCTGATCGTGATTGATTTTATCACAACGGGAGTGACAGGACGGTCATTCGCACCGGTTTTGACGGAAGCGATTTCATCAACGACTTCGATGCCCTCAATGACCCTGCCGAAAGCGGCATAGCTGCCGTCAAGGTGCGGAGCGGCAGCGTGCATGATGAAAAACTGACTGCCTGCGCTGTCGGGATTGTTCGAACGTGCCCAGGAAATCACGCCGCGCTCATGCTTAAGCGTGTTGTTGAAGCCGTTGCTTGCAAATTCACCCTTGATGGAATAGCCGGGGCCGCCGTAGCCTTCACCGAGGGGGTCGCCGCCCTGAATCATAAAGCCGGGAATAATTCTGTGGAAAGTTAAGCCGTCATAGAAGCCGGAACGCGCAAGCGAAACGAAATTGTAAACGGATTGAGGTGCAATTTCGGGATACAGTTCAAGCTTCATGACCCCACCGTTTTCCATTTCTATGGTTGCGATGATTTTGTCGTTGTTCATGTCATTGTCTCCTTGGTTTTCGTTTGGTTTATCTGTTCCGCTGCTTTTGCAGCCGACAGTTGTCGCAGCAAGCGCAAGTGCCGCCGCAAGAACAATGCAAAGCAGCAGGGTTGAGATTTTTTTCATAAATACAGTTTCCTTTCTGTTTGTTTACGGGGTTGTTTTGCGGAGTTAACCGTTGCAGCAGGAAAACGGAATTCACAAAACTCGATTGAGGTAATCGGCTTTTGATCCTTCGCTTCCCCGTCGCGTCTGCTGCAAGTATAGCATTATTGCCGCCGAAATGCAATATAGTATTTTCAAACGGGAAATTCTTGTTGCATTGGGAGACGGAATGCTATATAATCATTAGGAAAAATGCAGCACCGCTTTGCAGGTAAAAAACGCAGATGACGCGTGCATGAAACAAAAAGGAGATTCTCTAATGTCATACTCAGGCAGAATGCAGAACAGCCACTATTACAGCGTCTTTTTCGCACCCCGAGGACGCGACAGGATATATGATCTTGGAATGCATATTGCGCAGATGTATCTCAGCCCGTTTGATAAGCTTATCGGCATTATCGGCGAGGCAGGCTCGGGCAAGAGCATGTTGATAAAAGGCATGTTCCCCGGGCTCGAGCTGACAAACGATGATAACGGAGTGAACACTCGCCCGCTTCCGATTCTTGACATTGAGCAGCAAGGTTTTTTTACTGCGCACACTTATCATCTTGACATACGCTTCGAGGCGGCATTCACGCAGATGGGAGTGCTTGCCGATGCAATTTTGAACGCTGTTCAACGCGGCAAACGTGTAATCGTTGAGCATTTCGACATGATTTACCCGTTTCTTAAGACCAATGCAAACCTTCTGATCGGCATGGGTGAGGAAATAATCATAACGCGCCCGACGATTTTTGGTCCGCTGCCGAATGAAATCTACGATATCGTTGCAAAATCGGTCGATTATCGCAGAATGGCGCATACGGCGGAAGATCTTTGCGAGATTTTCCTTCCCGGCGATGACGGCTGCAGGTGCAAACACAGCGATGTTAAGCACGGCTTTGTTTTGTCATCTGACGAACCGAAACCCGAGCTTGATCTTGACGAGCTGGAAAGCAAGGTTCTTGATGCAATTGCAAAAGATTTGACAATTTCATATGTTGACGAAGGGCACATTATGATCGGTGACCTGCTGCACCCCTGCACGGGCCCGAGAACGCATGTGCCGAGTACGGGATGCGTACAAAATTTTCGTATCGTGAAGCATATATTCTACGACCCCATTGAGCGGCGCTATCTCCTTGCGGGCAGGGTCGGACCGCGCGAAAAAAGGCGAGGATATTTATGATTTCAACAACATGGAAAATTGATGCCCGAAGGTGACGGGCATCATATGAAGCGGCAATTCCGCTCAGAATATGCTCAATCTAAGCATATACATGCAAAGGAAAGCGACATATAAAACGCAGGTACACCCATAGACCGCCTGCGTTTTCTTTTTTTGTTGTGCACAGGGCGGCAACGGATGCCGTGAGCGGCAGCGTTGCGCAAAGGTAGCGAACTGCGGAAAGCAGCCATGTGCAGCCCATTGCAAGCACGTAGTAAGCAAGGAAGAAGACAATATAGGCCGAAGGCAATTCCCGCATACGATCGGTAATCAGCGCAAGTGATGCGAATGCAATAAGAACTGTCGGAATCCAAAGGGAATAAATCACGCTGATGTTCCCGTTCGGAATTGCGTTGACGCACCAGTCCCAAATGTATCGCATGGTGTCAAAAAACAAACCGAGCTGCTGATCCCAGTTCAGCTTTTCATACTCCATGAAAACGAAAAAATCGCCGGAGACATTATAATTAATGAGCAGATAAGCCACCGTTCCGAGTGTTGATATAACAAGCGCGGCAGCAACCCAATAATTTGCTTTCCGTATTTTTTGCCGTCGCGAATGTTTCGGACGACCGTGCCGACTCCTTCAATGAAGATTGCAGCAGCAAGCACGACCCCGAGAGACCGCGTGAAACCGGCTAAAGCGGTAAAAACAGCGGAGAGTATAAATTTATGCTTTTGCAAACAGTAAAACGCACAGAAACAGAACAGCATGAAAAGCGGTTCCGTCATTGGTGAATTAAGAAAAATTGCACCCGGAAGGAGAAGCGAAAGCAGTGCGGCATGAACGGAACGCTTTTTGCCGAGAATTCCGTACAGCGTTAAATATGCCGTTCCGGAGGCGAGGCACGTCGCAATTGTGTTGATAATTTGAGCTGACACAAAGCTGTTGTGAAAGACCGGATTGAGTATTCGCATAAGCAGAGGCAGCATCGGATAAAAAACGATCAGAAGGCGATCTTTCCCATCGTTTACATACCAGTTTTCGGCAATATTAATATAATGAGGGACATCGGTGTTGTGCTTTGACCAGGAAGTCTCCCATAATTCAAACAGATTGCCGCTGAAATCAGGGGTGAAAACCCGATAAATCACCATTCCGAGAATGGTTGTAACAATGTGAATCGCCAGCGCGGCAAGCATAATCCGAGAAAAATCCCTGCGGGCGTTCGCAACGGGGACAAAGCTGCAAAGCCGTTCGCCGATGAGCGTCTTTAAAACGAGAGGAACAGCTTTATAAGCTGCGAATGTGAAAAGAGCAAGCAGTGAGGAGGAAAGTATTCCGCCGCCGATGCTCATTGCCCGCAAGTTGGTTATGAAATAAAAAACATACAATGCAGCGGCAAAACATATGAGCACAGTTCTGATTATTCGAACTGCGCGCCGAAAGCCCGTGCTGCCCGCTTCTTCCGCCGGTTTTGTTCCGGCGGTTTTATCGGTTAATCGAAAAAAACTCATCAATAAGTTGCGCACGGAATGAACCCATGCGCGGCTCCGTTCGTAAAATCAGCGGACGAACAGCAGGTTCGCGCCGCCCGGTGCTTAAATTATACATATTAATCCGCGGATTTCAAGCCCTGCCGCAAATTTGTCCGCAAAATCCGACCGTATGCCGCAATGCTACTCAATATCAACAACGCGATGTTTTTCCCACTTTGCAAACTTGAAATATAATGCGGTGATAAGACTGCACAAAAAGCCAACCGGCAGGATAGCTCAGCGCAATGGGTTTAATTGTGTTGCTGATATAGTTCGCCATGATAAAAAGATAAATCTGACGAAATACAACAAATGAACCTATCATTATGAACATCGGTGTTCGGCTGTTGCCCGCTCCGCGAAGCGCACCCGCAAAAATCTGATTGATGCAGCAGAAAACATAAAAGGGCGAAATCAGACGGAGAAGCATTGAACCGTAATCCACAATTTCACGTTTTTTATTAAAAAATTCAACAAGCTGCGGAGCAAAAATCAGCACCGGCACCATTAAAAGTGCGGTGCAGGCGACGGCCATAAGCATTCCGGCGCGGATTCCCTTTTTTGCGCGCGCAACCTGATTAATGCCGAGATTCTGCCCGACAAATGTTGTCACAGCGAGCGAAATGCTCTGCATCGGAAGGAAGAGGAACTGATCGATTTTGACATAGGCTGTCCAGCCGCCCATGCAGTCCTCGCCGAAACTGTTGATGTATGATTGCACGAAAACATTCGAAAATGCCGTAACAGCCATTTGAAGAGCGGCGGGAATGCCGACTTTCAGAATTTTTGCGAGCATGGAGCGATGAATGCGCAATTTCTTAAGCGAAAGCCGACAGCAGTTTTTTGCACGGAGGAGTACGATGAGAACAAGTGCGGCCGAAAGCGTCTGAGCAACGACAGTTGCGATCGCAACACCGGAAACTCCCATTTTGAACACAAGAACAAACACAAGGTCAAGCACAACATTTGTCAGCGCTGAAACAACAAGAAAATAAAAAGGGCGCTGTGAATCGCCGATCGCACGAAGAATGCCGGAACCCATATTATAGAGCATAAGACTGATTATTCCGGAGAAATAGATAATAAGGTACTGCGTTGCCTCGGGACGTACGGAGTCCGGAGTTTCCATCAGATTCAGCATCAGCGGCGTCATTGCAATGCCGATAATGGTGAAAACAACGCCCAAGATAAGCGTCATCATCACAGACGTGTGAACAGCGTCCTGCACGCGCTCATGCTGTTTTGCACCGTAAAATTGCGAAATGACAACACTTGCGCCGGTGCTGAGCCCGAGGAACGTGTTTATCAGCATATTAATGATCGGGCCGACGGTGCCGACAGCCGAAAAAGCCGTGTCGCTGACATAGTTGCCGACGACCCAGCTGTCAACCGTGTTGTAGAATTGTTGAAAAAGATTCCCGAGCAGTAAAGGAATTGCAAAACACACAATATGACGTGTGATTCCGCCCTCCGTCATATCAACATCACGACGTTGACCGAAAGACTTTAATTTATCCAGCAGCTTCAAATCAGACCATCCCTTCGGGCATTGCCCGCTCTTCTCATTTTCAGCCTGATTATAGCACCAAAGTAATTTTTTGAAAACACAAAAATTAAATATTAATAAATATATTCGCTTTGCGAAAATAGATGAATTTAAGTTAAAACCGCGCAGCATTTCCCGGGAAATGAGCGGCGAGATGCAAAAAACAGAAAATTCCCGAGAAACAGTCCGTTTAAACAGAGTATTCCCCGGGAAATCATGTAAACAAATCAGCGTGAAAACAGACACATCCGACCGAGAGTCAAAAGCGCAGCGGGTTATTTGTTACATTTTCTGAACAAATACTTGTCGATTTTATCTCGCATGGAATCGGAAATTTTGCGCTCGATCGGGAAAATCGGAGCATTGACAACTCGTTTCGAAAACTCCAGAGCCAAGTTAAGCGTTATGCCGAGTGCATCCGCCGAGAGGAAACCGTTTGCAAGTGCATCGCGGCGATCGTGAATAAAGCCGGTTCCGTTTGCATTTACCCTCGTGAAGTTTATTGCAGGTATGCCCTTGTCGGAGAACGGAGTTCCGTCGCTTGAATAAACATCCTCATGATATACAACGGCGGCGCCGAGTTCATTCATCATCCCTTCAACATAACTCTTCATGGGCGCATCCCCCATGATAAATATATGCTCAGAGCCGAGAATGGGACCGGCCATATCGACGTTGACCATCAAACGATGCTTTTCAAGCTCCGCCTCGTGAGTGGCAACATACGCTTTGCTTCCGAGAAGGCCCTGTTCTTCTGAACCGAACCAGTTGAATTTTAATGTGCGGCGCGGAGGATTTGCCACAAAATAGCGCAATAATTCCATGATGATAACGGAGCCGCTCATGTTATCATATGCGCCCGTTGAAAACAGAACGCTGTCGTAGTGCGCGCCGAACGACACGATTTCATCTGCAAGATCCGTTCCGCGCAGTGTAACGCATACGTTGCGTGATTCGCCCTCAGTCGCAGTACTGCTGACAAACAGCTTAACCTTTTTTGCACCTTTTGAAACAATTTCAAGCGCATCCTTCGCCTTCAAATTAACGAGGATGTTGTCGCCAAATTCGGCGGTGTAGGTTTCGCGAATTTTACAGATACCGTGATCGGTTTCGTCATCTTTATCGAGGATGTTGCCGGTAAAACCGATTATTGCGGCAGGTTTTGCCTTTTGAATGCGCCCGTAAGCTTCAAAACCGAATCGTCCGTTGACAAGAACGGCCTTACCTTCAACCCCGAGCAGATTTGCGGGGAGCGCGTTTTCAACGTAAACAAGTTCAAGCTCCAACCCGTCATCAGGTGTGCTGTCGGAACGCAGATAGGCTGTTACCGGGTATTCTTTCTCATACGGCTCGGTAACGACCAACCTTGCCGCGGTAACGGTGCCGGTTGATGCCTTAAAAACTTCAATTTCACGTTGTATGTCCGAACGCGCCCATGTAAATGAGTCGATTTCAGCAAGCAGTGCCTCTGCCGTGCGGGTTTCTTCCGCCGTGCAGGACACGCGTTCATAGGAGAGCTTGTTCAGCAGCTCAAATGCTCTTTTTTGCGTTTACTTCCATTTTGGATTCCTTTCGTATTTTATCGGTAATTTAAATCAATTTCGGTTTGCCGCCGCATTCCGGCGGGCGTCCAAGCGTTCGAAATTATGCATCCAGTCGCCTTTGAAATAGTAGAGCGTGAAACAGACCGCGCTGAGCATCCATGTTATCGGATAGCCCCAGAAAACTACACGAATATCGGGAATAAAATGCACCGTTATTGTAATATATGCAACACGGATCACGCACCAGCAAATCAGCATGATAAGCATCGGTACCGTCGTTTTCCCCGCTCCCCGGATGATTCCGGCCATGCAGTGTGAAAGCGACAAAACACAGTAAAAAAGTGCTTCCGTTCGTGCCTGCATTGCGCCGAAAGCGACAACTTCGGGCGAACTGTTAAACATGGCAATAAGCGACGGTGCAAAAATCACAAAAACAATTCCGATGAGTTCCGCAAGTGCAACGCCGGAGACAAGCCCGAATGCGGTGCCCTTTTTTTACTCTGTCATATTGCTTCGCCCGAGGTTCTGACTTGTAAAAGTCGTAAGTGCAACACTGAAACTTGTTACCGGGAGAAAAGCAAACCCCTCTATTTTGAAATACGCACCGCAGCCCGCCATCGCATCGGAGCCGAAATCGTTGATGTTGGATTGAACGATTACGTTTGCAAGCCCGATCACGGAATTCTGAACGCCTGTCGGCAATCCGGTCGCAAGCACTTCCCTAAGCATCGGCCAATCAATACGAACATCATGCGGGACGATTTTGTGGACGTCGTCAACAGTGGTGAGTTTAACGAATGAGATAATTGCGCTCAGGAACTGCGATATAACCGTTGCTGTTGCAGCCCCGCCGACACCCCATTTAAAATATTTTACAAACAGAATATCAAGAACAACGTTGGTCATTGATGAAATTATCAAATAGTAAAGCGGATGCCGACTGTCGCCGCGCGCCTGAAAAATGCCGTTGAAGGCATTATAAAGAACATTGCCGAGTGCGCCGGCAAAATATAAACGGAAGTATCGTATGGACTCGGGCAAAACGTCGGCGGGAGTGTTCATCAGGCGGAGAATAACCGGCGTGAGAAGCATTCCGGCGGCGGTAAGGAACAAGCCCGACAGTACTGCAAATGCGGTTGTGGTATGAACGGCGGTATGAACTTTTTCATTTTCGCGTGCGCCGTAATATCGTCCGATAACAACTCCCGCGCCTACAAAAACGCCGTTAATGAATCCGACAAGAAGAAAAATCAAACTGCCGGACGAGCTGACGGCCGCAAGTGCCTGCTTGCCCAAATAACGGCCGACCACGAGGGAATCTGCAACATTGTAAAATTGCTGAAAAAGCTGCCCGATAAAGATCGGCAGCGCAAACAGACTGATTTTGCTGTAAATCTTGCCTTCCGTCATGAATCCGCACCCTTTCGTACTTTTTCTTGATTATAGTGCCGTGCTGTCCGTTTGTCAACAGCGAAAAGACAGTCGCAACGGGCACGAACGGCGGAACAAAGCGGCTGCACGTTCCAACGAAATTTTAGCTTTACGTTCGGCGCAGCGGGCACGAGCGGCGGAACAAAGCGGCAAAGGGATGACGGTGTTCAAAAATTACTTTGCGGGGATTGACAAATGCACAAGTTTATTTTACACTTAAAACACGGAAAAGGTAAAGTCCCTGACCGAAAAAAAATCAAAGGAGTTATTATGGAAGCTGACAGCAGCACAAGTGCGGATGTTCCCAACCGAAACGAGAACATGATGCGCGGAAAACAAAAACATGTACTGAATGCGCCGAACAAACCCTGTATGACTCCTGCGGTTATACTGTTTTGCAATTGAAGTTTTGCTGTTGAAACAGAAACGGTTTCACAGGGCAGGCTTTTGCGGCAGGCTTGGAGCGGAAGATTAACCGTTCCTGTTTGCGTTCTTTCACATGAACCCGCAATTCTGCGTTCAACCTCCGGCTGAATCATCCGGGCAGCGAGATTTGAGAAAAAAACCATAGGGAGCTTCCGAAAAATTATTGCGCGAACAACAGCTTGAAATCGGGGTATACTCGGAATTTGCTGCGTATCCGCGCAATAAGTCATTGGCAGCTTTTCTCAATCGAAACCATGCTGCAAGCGCAGGTCTTTTGCCTTGTTTCTCGATCTGCGGCTTTCAAAAGAAGAACAATGGCAGTGTTTTCAACAGATTTATCGCAGACGGTGGAAGTTCTGCTCGAGCGCAAGAATTATAACAGCGTGAAAGATATTCTTTCAACCGTTAACCCGGCAGATATTGCCGTGATTTTTCGTGATCAGCCTGCGCAGCGGCTGCTCATGCTTTTTCGCCTTTTGCCAAAGGAAACGGCGGCGGATGTTTTCGTTGAAATGGAACCCGTGCTGCAGGAGCAGCTGATAAATGCTTTTTCCGACAAAGAGCTTGCTGATATTGTGAATGAAATGTATGCGGATGACGCGGCGGATCTTGTTGAGGAGATGCCCGCAAGCGTTGTTAAGCGCATATTGAAGCAGGCTTCGCCCGATGTTCGACGTGACATAAACGAATTGCTGAAATATCCGGAGGACAGCGCAGGAAGCATAATGACTCCGGAATTTGCGGATTTGCATTCATCCATGACCGCCGCGGAGGCACTGGATCATATTCGGCTGACCGGAGTAGATAAGGAAACGATTGACATCTGTTATGTAATCGAAAAACGCAGGCTTATCGGCCTTGTTTCTTTGCGCACGCTTGTGCTTGCCAATGCGAGGGCCGTTGTTTCCGATCTGATGGATGAAAATGTTATCTCCGTCGGAACACTTGATGATATTGCAGTTGTTGCGGATATGTTCGCAAAATACGACTTGACAGTCATGCCTGTTGTGGACGGCGAAAACAGGCTGGTAGGTATAGTTACGGTTGACGATGCAATCGATGTTATGCGTGATGAAGCGACTGAAGACATTGAAAAGATGGCTGCTATCACCCCGTCGGACAAACCGTATCCGCGGCTCAGCGTGATGGATCTGTACAAAAGCCGCATACCGTGGCTGCTGCTTTTGATGCTTTCAGCGGTTTTCACACAGCTGATAATCGGAAAATTCGAAGCTGCGCTTGCAGCAAACATCATCCTGACATCGTTCATCCCGATGCTGATGGACACGGGCGGCAATTCCGGCAGCCAATCGTCCGTAACGATTATACGCAGCCTTTCTTTGGCGGAGATTCGGTTTTCTGATATTTTTCGGATCATGTTCAAGGAGATGCGCGTTGCATTGCTTTGCGGCGCAACGCTCGCTGTTGTAAACTTCGGAAAACTGATGCTGTTCGACAGACTGGGGGTTTTTGTTTCGCTGACGGTAAGCCTGACACTCTTGGCAACGGTCGTTGTTGCAAAGTTTTTCGGCTGCACGCTGCCCTTGCTTGTGAAAAAAATCGGACTCGATCCCGCTGTCATGGCAAGTCCGATTATTACAACAATTGTTGATGCGATTGCGCTGCTTATTTATTTTGCAATCGCTTCTGCAATGCTCGGCATTTGAGCAAAACAAAAAAGTATGTTGATTTTGTGCAAAACACAGCAAAATACGGAGGATAAATGGTAAATCTCGGCAACGATTGGGACGAAATTCTTAAAGACGAATTTCAGAAAGACTACTACAGGAATTTGCGGAAGTTCCTGGCCGATGAATACAGAAAATGCGTTGTGTATCCGAATATGTATGATATTTTCAATGCGCTTCGATATACATCGTTTGAAAACACGCGGGCAGTGATACTTGGACAGGATCCGTATCACGGGCCGCACCAAGCGCACGGGCTTTGCTTCTCCGTTTTGAAAGGCATCGCCCCGCCTCCGTCCCTGAAAAATATTTTTCGGGAACTTTCCGACGATGTCGGGTTCATTCCCCCGCATCACGGAGAGCTTACCGAGTGGGCAAAGCAAGGTGTGTTGATGTTGAATTCGGTTCTCACGGTGCGCGAACATCAGCCGAACAGCCACAAGGGAATGGGCTGGGAGATTTTTACGGACAGGGTAATTTCCGAGCTTAACAAAAAGACGGAGCCGGTTGTTTTCCTGCTTTGGGGAGCGAATGCGCGGCAAAAAGCAAAGGTCATCACAAACCCGATTCATGTAAAGCTTGAAACGGTGCACCCGAGCCCGCTTTCGGCCTACAACGGATTTTTCGGCTGCAAGCATTTTTCAAAGTGCAACCAAATCCTTGCCGATTCGGGACAGAGAACAATCGAGTGGCAGCTTTCGGATTAAGCTTTGAACAAAAATCAAAGGAGCTGAAAATTCTGGACGAGCCTGCCAAGCCCTTGGGCACCTGAAATGGGCCAACGGCCGGACGCCGGATCTGGCCACTTATATGAAGGAGCACCCCTATATGTATGCCGGTGACAATGTCCGGGCGGTGTTCCGGGTGGCCAAGGAGCAGTTTGCCCTGAATTTCGCCCCGGATGTGACGGTGCCGGAGCCCCAGCGCCTGCGGGAAAAGGTTAAAAACGCTTTGAAAAAAAAAGCGTTGGAGAAATATAATTGATGGAGGGCTTTGTAATGAAGTTTTACACACTGGATGGCAATGAGATCGACAGGGACGCATTTGTTAAAAAATACGGGAATAGCTACTACATAGACCGCCCCAGATACATTCCTCGTGTTGGCCAAAGCAGCAGAACCATCGAGGATTATATGGATGAGCTTTTGAAAAATGGGGTCAAGGAGCCTCTGGATGTCGTTCGCATTCTGGCTTGGAAGCTGGGGAAAATCAAGCATTCGGAGAGTAAAAATGGGTTTGTGTATGCAAAAGACTGGAAAAATGCCGAGCGATTTGAGGTGTACCGCTATAACCGGCCGCTTGACATCCGCACGATTTCGGAATACATTGCAAATAATATAACGCGCCTTGAAGACGCGGCAATGAAAGCCCCGCAGGAGGTGCTTTGTGAGTTAAGAGACCTGAATATTACGGGCCTTGGGACCGTTTACTTGATTACTTTGCTGTATTTTATCTCCCGCGGAAATACCCAATCTATGACCGGTTCGCGTGGATGGCAATTCAGGCAATTTGTGGAGATAAAAAGCCGGGCGAAGCCGTAGCGGTGACAGAACTGCCATGGAAGAATTCCCATGCATTTGAACGGGTCTTTGATACCTATATGGTTCCGTTCATGGAACAACTGGAAAGCGTCTTTGGAACAGCGTGTCAGGAGTGTCGTGATGTAGACCGGGCACTTTGGGTATATGGTCATGCATTCCGAGTGAATCGATAATTTTTGGGGGCTGTTGCATTAGTCCCCAAAACAAAACCGGGCAACTCAGGAAGGGTTGTCCGGTTTGCTGCTTTCGTGTATAATTAAATTGCTCAAAAACCAACGGAAAGCGAGCTGATTATACAATGAAAACGAGCAAAAATCAGGCGGTGGAGAAAGATTGATCCTGAGGTCGTGTTTTCGATTGTTGTATATGCAAACATGCGAGGAATTTTCTCGAGCAGAGCTATAGAAGAAGCGTGCAAAACCGACATTAGGTTTATGTGGCTGCTGCAAACATGACTTGATTTTGCAACAGCCCCTTTTTTATTTTTTATAAAGATTCTTTGACTGAGCTGCGATAGACGACGGAACGGTTATTGATGCCGAATCCGTGCGTGTGCAGCGAAAAACATGCACAGAGCAAACCGACTTAAAACGTATCCTTGCCGCTGATCCAACGGATATAGTCTTCCGATTCGGCAAGCCCGAGACGGCGCTGCATCGCAAGGGAAACATCATTATCGAAATAAACCTGTCCGTAAACGGTCCATCCTCTGTCGGCATGATAGTTGTTCATGTGCGACACAAGCGCACTGCCGACGCCGCACCGGCGATATTTTTTAAATACTTCAAGCATTCCGACGCTGCCGTCGGTGTGCATTCCGATGAAGCCGGCAAGTTCTCCGTCAACCTCGGCACCGAACATCAGCCCGTGTTCAATCGTTGCAGCTATTTCTTCCTTGGATTCAAGCTTATAGTGCGCGGCAACTTGGGGAAGATCGTCCGTTGTCAGTTCCCGAATCGGAAAAGGAGATTTCGCCTTGTGCCGCTGCATGGAGTAGCGGCAGAATTGCTTGCAGGGTTTTTCGACAGAAAAACCTTTTCGTTCGCAGCGAATTGCCTCAAAGGCAGCTTGCCCGTGAACAACGCAAACCTGCATTTCGGCAACCTCGCGAAGGGCAAGCCTTCCGGCTTCAACGGTTGCAGCCCAAAGCATGTAAGCTCCGCATGAGTGCTTGATAAGCACCGCATCCTTATTGGAAAAAATAAGGGCGTCAACATTGCCGCGGCGGAAAGCCTCCTGAATATCAATTGTCAAAACACCCTGCTCTTTCAGCACATTAACAACTGTTACGACGTTTCTGCATCTTCTTCTTTTTGCTCATTATGCGCGGATTCCTTCCGAGTTAAGTTTATTAAAGAGTATCGAAAACAATTCGGAGAACAAAAAATATGAGAGCCGTGTCCTGATGCAGGTTTGTCCTGCGCTTGCCCAAAAATCAGGGACGGTCAGCCGGAGTTTTGTCGAACGTACCGTTCGTATCATTGAGCTGCGTCCTGACAACGTTTTTTGTACCGTCATTCCCGTCTGCAATGTCTTTGCCGGTGTTTGAACTGTTGTTTCCGCAGTCAACTTTGCTGCTTCCGGGGCGGGGCAAACTGACCCTGTCGGATTTTTCGCAGACCGAACTTCCGCCGGCTTTCGCCGATGTGCCGCCGATTTCCGCCGATTCGGAGTTAAGGGCAACGACGGGGATTTCCCCGATTGCATCGTAGCCGGAGTCCGATATCTGCTCAAAAGGAATATCAACTGCCGGAGCTGTTCCGATGGGAGCAGCATAAACCGGTGCGGTTTCAGCAGGCGAATTGTCGATGTAAGGAACACTGACGACAGGCAGCGTACCGTCTTCGGACGGTTCGGAATCGCCCGAGCCGATAACGGAAGGTATCCATGGGGCAGGTGCGGCCACGACAGCAGCGGTCTTCCCGCTCGTGCCCGTTATCTGTCCGGAAAGCTGGTTAAAGAGCATTTCAGCGGTTGCCTGCTTAAACCCGAAGAAACGAACGCGCAAGCATGTGCCGCTTGTTATCTGCCAATAGTAAACAATATCCACGCCGTTGGAAAACGAACCGACCTGGCCGACAGAGAGCTGATACGGCGCGACATCAACAACTTCGCAATCGTAATAAAGGCGGTTGCCGTTTGCATCAAAACCTTCGGCAGAAATGCGCAGGGAATCGTTATCAACCTTTTTTGTGCATTTCGGAAGGAAGATTCTGCGGGAACATGTTTGTGTTTTTTATCGCCTCATCGGCGACGGTTCCGGCGTTTTGAAAACTGTCATATCCGGACGGCAGGTTCATCGGATCGGAAAACGGTTCGGGTGTTGCCCCTGCATTCGGCGTGAGGCCTGCACTGACCTGCGGATCTTTTGTGCAATCGTTGATTTTTCCGATGGTGAGTGCAAAAACAAACAGGATCAAAAGAATGGCCGCGCCTGCTGCCGTCAGCGCACGGATTCGGCGTATGCGCTGCATTTTGGACTCTCGGCTGCTCTCAACAGCGCGCAGACGAATCGATTCGAAATCAATCTCGGCCGTGCTTTCGTTTGCAGCCCAACGAAGAAGCTCGTCAATTGTGCGGGAACTGTCAAATTCCGTGCATGTGTCGGCGGAATGATTGGAATCCGCTGCTTCGAGATTCACCGTATTCGAACAGAAATAATCATTTTTTCTTCCGCTTTTTTTCATCCGCTGCCTCCTCCCCGAGCATAACCGCAAGCCGCTTTCTTGCCTTCATAAGCCGCGATTTAACCGTTCCTTCGCTGATGCCCGTGCAAGCCGAAATTTCGCGAACAGTCATACCGGCGTAATAGTGCAGCAATATGACTTTGCGGCTCGTTTCGTCAAGTTTGTCGATCGCACTTCGAACTTTTGCCGCTTTTCGGCGCCTTTCAACTTCCTCATCGAGCGGGAGGGCTGAATCCTCGATATCCTCGCTTATCGGCGCATCAACCGGCGTTTCGTGTTTTGCACGGCGCAGATGATCAAGCGCGATGTTTGTGGACACGCGGTAAAGCCAGCTTTTCAACTGTCCGTCGTCAAGGCCGGCCAGCCTGCCGAGATTGGAAAGAACACGTTCAAAAGCAATTTGCGTAATATCTTCCGCCGTCTCCCTGTTTGGCACAACACGATATGCCGCCCAGAAGACAAGGCGTGAATAATCACTATATATGCTGTCGAAACTGCGGTCGGACAATTTTTGTCTCCATTCATATAACGCAATTCGCGCCGATTCGGTTGCGTTATCTTTCAAAAAAATTTTTGCTGCGGAAAAAATCCGAAGAATAATACTCGGAGAAGCGGAAAATATCTGCTTCTCCGTTTATAATTTTAACACAATTCGCGCATCTTTGCAAACTGAATTTTTACTTTTGACAAAAGGCATGGGTACTGAAATGCAGCCGAAAAGGCCGAATGCTATTTGTCGGATCCCGACGCAGACTTTCCGGCTCCGAATCCGAAAACGCTTCGGGAGTGCCTCCGGGGGCGCTTTTTTCATAAAGCAAGGGGAAATATTTTTTATCGGTAATGCACATTGCGGCGGCACAGAGTATGAGAAAAATTCCCGCAATGCCGATAACGAGCCACGCGGAATCAAAGCCCGAGGTGTCCACAAGCTTGCCGATAAGCAGGTTGCCGACTCCGGAAAAAGCACCGGATGCAATGGATATTATCGAGTTCATCCTTCCCCAATGCGTTGAGGGAATGCGCCGCGTCACATAGGGCTGCACGCCGATGGTGTTGAATACTTCACCGATGGTGAAAACAGTCATTAAAACGAAATACAGCGGGATGATTCCTTGAACGAACCGATAGCAGAACAGCCCGACAACTATCAGCGTTTCGCCCAGAAGTATCTTTCGAACATCCCGAATCCGCCCGAAAAATGTCGTTACAACGGGTGTTGCAAGGATTACAACGAGGGCGTTGACGCTTGTCATAACGCCGAATATTTCCGCGCCTTCCGCACCGTAAAGCGCACCCATGTTAAGCGGAAGAAGGTAGTTGAATTGAGCATACACAAACCCGCCGATTCCCGCAACAAGCAGATATATAAGAATCGTTTTTCTTTCGCGCAGAAGCGAAAAAACGCCTATGCCTTCACGCTTTTGTTCGTATGCGCTGATGTTCTTTTTCGGTATGCTGAGCGTTTTGACAAAGAAAAGAATCGGCAGCGTTGAAGAAAGCGTTGCAATGCCCGTGATAATGAACGCAAGCCACAGATAGTCTTTGAACAGAAAACCGCCGATTGTGGGCGCAAGCACAAGCCCGAGGTTCATACCGAGATACTGAAGGCTGTATGCCTTTTCCCTGTCCTCTCCGTCGCTCAGATCGGCAATCAGTGCATCATATGACGGGCCCTCGATGGTTGCAAAAACGCTTGCAACATAAAACAGTCCGATGCTGTATGCCGAAAGCGGAATCAGACCGCAGATGATATAACAAACAACCGTTACCAGATCGCAGATGACAATGACGTTTTTGCGGTTGCGCTTGTCCGCAAGCCTGCCGCCGAGCAGAAGCATCGGAAACTGCAATATCGACATTGCAAACGAAATGCCCGCAATAAGAGTTGCATCATAGCCGAGTTTGTTTTCAAGAATCAAAGTCAGCAGCGGCCAGATAAGCGAGCCCATGCTTGTTACGATTCGTCCCCAGAAAAGGATATATATCTCCTTTCCGAGGTGTTTGTACTGTTCCAAAAACTTCAGTTTCATTTCTATGACCTACTCCGTGTTAATACTGCGAAAACCCCGGAACGGAAACCGCATTTGCAGGTTTTATCTTCCGCAGTGCTTTTGTTTTTTTATTTGCCTGCCGCAGGGCAAACACCGACAGGCCCCGTGCCGACGGAAAAAGCTTTGAAGCAGTTCCTGCCGAAAGCAGCCGTTTAAGCTAAATCCGAATCGGGTCGGGATTTCGTGAGGCAAGGAACGGACAGCCAAACGGCGGCAGCCGATCCCGAAAGGGGCTTTCGACCTGCCGGCAGGGACGCGTCCTTATCCTTGCTTTGTATATTTAGTTTTGAGGAAATATCTCGCAGAATAAAACAAAAATCGCAAAAATTCCTCCGAATTTATTATATCACTTGTGATGTTCGGTTTCAACAGAAAAAGAATGCGGAAAAGGCAGCCGACACGCAAACCCTGCATGAAGGCTGCCTTACGAACGTTGAATTTGAATAAAGAAAGCCGATTGCAGCGCAGCAGTTATGCGGTGCCGCAGTTATGCAGCGCAGCAATTATGCGGCTGTTATAGGGGACTGAGAAGGATCCTGAAGCTTTATTTCGGGTTTGCAAATCAAATTACCGTTCTCATCCGAAATTTCGAATGACACGGCAATTTCCCAAATTGCGGAAAGCTCGGTTTCAAGTGAAGCCGCATCAATTTCAATTTCAAAAAGCATACGATCATCACTTCGCAGAATTTTTGAAAAACTCACACATTCGACGGGCCGCCCGTTGATGAACAGACATTTTTCAAAGCTTGAAATGCTTATCGTCTTCCCGCTTTCGTTTTTGACGTAAACGGGGATAAGCGGATTTTTGTTTGCAAGATCAAGGTTCTCAATGGGCCCGGCAACCAACATGCAAACTCCGTTTTCATCATAATTGGCATACTGATTGGAAAAGTCAAAGTTTCCGACTCTGCCGGGAATCGCAACGGAAGCCGAACCGCGTGAAAGAATTTCGGCGTTTTCGTTTGTCAGCGTGATATCAAACTGCACATCCGCAATTCTGCCGATGCTGTATAAAAGCAGCTGTGCTTTCGTGAAAAGCGGAATGCTGATAACAGCATGTTTTTGCGGATGAATACGGAAGGCGGCATGATCAAATTCGTTAAAAACAACAAGGTTGTTGATTTTGATATAACCGATGTTCACCTCTGCGGGCTTGGCAGCGGCGTTTTCAAATTCAAGCAGCACACGGTATTTTTCGTTGACGGTGATGAGCGCGGATGAAACAAGGTTCAATCCGTCGGATTCAAAACCGGGAGAGTCATTGAAAGCGTTCAACTTATCATAATGAATGGCCTGAGCAATATCGCCTGCAATATAGCCGCTGTAATCATATGCGCCCGGTTCCCGCGGCTGTGCGGAAGCGGCGGACAGGTGGGCAAGCTCCGTAAAGTATTTTTCGCCCGAAGCGGCTGCAATGCGGAATTCAATGTCAATGGAGGAAATTTCCCGAATGCCGTACAGCATCATATCAAGAATCGGCATGTACAGACTGAAATCTTCGGCTTTGCCCGCAGCAAATTTGTGCCTGAAGTCAACTTCAACAAGGCAGTCGTTCACATAAATCGAAATATCGGAAACAAGCAAGTCATCCGCCGATTTATTTTCCGCCGTAAGCTTCAGCACGGCAAAATCATCGATATAAATCAATTCGTTCGCCGAAATCGATATGCGATCATCATCGTGAAGAACCGCTCGGCTGACGGTCGCTGCCCTTGAAAAGGGTTTGGTCGAAAACTTTTTGTATTCGATCGCGGAATCCGTCGGAGTGGGCTGTGCGGTATCGGCCGCGCTCGGGAGCAGGGTCGGACTTTGCGACGGGATCGAATCCTCTCCCCCGTTTGAGCCGGGCGTGTCGCAGGCAAAAAAGCTCAGCAGAATAATGAGCGCAAGAAGAGCAGCGGCAGGTTTTTTAAACATGAGTGATTCCTCCGTGAATTTGTTTGCAAAAAATCAATCGGCCTGAAGTGAATTGCCGACTTAAGCCTGCGGTGTGCAGCAGGGGTAAGCGGAACTCATTCGGAGCATTTCCGAAACCGATGTTGTATCGTAAGTCTATTATATCATTTAAGACGGGCAGACGCAAGTGAAGGAACATTTTCACGCCTTAACTTTTTAAAAAAACGATTAAAGGTATTCGGACAAAGCAAACGGCGGAGCCGAGCCTTTTGGAAAGCGAAACATCGTGAACGCTCCCGATGCTTGACACGGCCGCAGGCGGGTGGTACTATATCGGTGGTGCAGGCATACGGCAGGCGGAAAAAACGGAACGGAGAGGGCAAACAATGGCATACAAAAACTCACGGCAGAATGCGGCCGAAACAAAAACTTCATCCGAAAAAACGAAAAGAAGCTTAAAAAGCTTGTTTACGGGCTGCGCATCGGTGCGGCGGCATATTTGCTGTTGGCGTTATTCGGTGCTGCTGCCGTGAGCGCAAGCGGAGCAGCGGCATCAGCGGATTGGAACACGGTGAGCAGGCTGTCCGAAATCATCGCTGCGGTTTTCTTTCTTATCTTCGGCGGTTCAATATTGGCAAACGCTTTCCGCAGGCGCAATTATATTTCCCCTGATTTGAAAAAACTTTTCGAACAGGGAAAGGTCACGGAAAAATATGTGCGCACAACTCCGAAAACAAACTTTGTCTGCCGCTGCGTATTCTCCGGAATTGTTATTGCTGCGGCATCGGTTCTGCTGATAACGGCGATCGTTCGGCTGTTTTGAATTGCAGAAGATTGCTGCGGAAAGCTCCCCAAAAAAAGGCAGCCGCTTCGGGCGTTGTTCATAAGACAGTAAAATATGCAAAAGGCGTGCCTTTCGTGGTCACGCCTTTTGACTTAAGAGGATAGCCGCAAAGCGGCGCAAGGGATGCAGCCCTTGTTCGGAGCAAAGTGACGTAAAACACCCCGGACACCCAAGTGTCCGGAGTGTTCAGTCTCACAGAACGCACATACGGGGGATACCCCGTATAGAAGTGCGCCCTTTTCTCAAACTCGCTAAAGTGTATCCAAAACCTTTCTGATATTATTCTCGTTTGGAATAACGGTGTTTATATCCACTTGCGGATGCTCTTTGACATAATCTGTCAGAAAGTCAAGCAAATTTTCTTTCGTTTTCATATAATCATCAATAATTGTCTGGTCGTCAAAACCCAACTTCTTCAGTATGATTGCTGACACAATACCTGTCCTGTCTTTTCCTGCTCCGCAGAAATATAGAACATTGCTTTTTGCATCCAGAATCGTTTGAATAATCTTGTCCATCTGTTTATCCAGCATCCCCAGGTAAACAGATGCTACTTCCTCGGGTGAATTGGGTGTGTCGCCTCCGCCGGTTACCGGCATATGATAAAATGTGAATCCATCTTCTGTTTCGAGGCGACAGGGTTTTCGCTCATATTCTTTCTTTTCCCGTAAGTCTACAACCGTGGTAACATGGTTTTGCAGTAGCCATTCTACTTCTTCGTCCGTCAGTTTTTCAGGGCAATCACTTCTGATGAAACGCATATCTCCGGTCGGTAACGGTCGGGTATTCAATGTAGATTGCAATAATGAAGGCATTTCTATTCCTCCTCAAATTCCGATTAGCAGGTCTATTCGGTTCCATATTATCACATAACAGGGTAAAATACAAGAACAGCCACAGCAGAGCAACTACTGTGACTGTTACTGTCTTATGAACACCGCCCCTTATTCGGCTGTTTTTGTTTTTCGGCGGCGTATTTTCGACACATAATATGTGCAGCCGTGCCCGTCTTACGTTATTGTAAGGCACGCTGAAAGCTGTTCGTAAGGTTTTTGATTTACAATAAGGGGTATAATCAGCAGCAAAGCGGACAGCGGGCGGAAACCCGCTGTCGGATCGGAGGCAAAAATGGAGTGTTTGAAGCTGGCGTGGCAAAGCGTTTGCGGAAAAAAGCGCAGCAGCGTTCTTATGAGCGTTATCCTTGCAATATCGTTTGCATTTGCGGTTATCACGCTGTCCGTTTCGGGAAGCATGATAAAAACAAACGATGTGTTCAGAAAAACGACCTACGGCGAGTGGCAGTTGATTCTGCCGGGCATCAATTCAAAGCTTAAGGGTGCAGCCGCAAACAGCGACTGGCTGGATGAACTCGGCGTCATGAATGTTTACGGAACAATCGGGGAGGACGGCATCGGCACAGTGGACGAAACGCTGAAAAAACTCGGCCACATTACGGTTAACGAAGGCAGATTTCCCGAAAGTGACGGCGAAATCGCGATGGAAGCGGATCTTTTGAGCAAACTCGGCATCGATTACACCCTTGGACAGGATGTCACGCTCTCCGTCAGCATTGCGGCGCGGGAAAACTCCGCATTGGGAACGTCGCACCCCGTCAACGTTGTCAGAACATATCGGCTTGTCGGCATTATTAAAGAATACACGGATGTTTGGACTTGGGCAACGAAGCCCGTTTGCGAACTTGACGGCACAAGTTCACGCGCCGAAAGCGGAATTTCCGCAACCCTTTGCAGCGCACTCCTGACGGAAAATGCGTGTGCAGAAATTGTGCGGCAGGCGCAATTGCAGGCGGAGGCCTTTAATAATGCAGAGAAGGAGCAGGGTTCCGATCTGCGAATAAAACTTTGCGATGCACCGACAACCAATTTTTTCTGCACCGGGTTCGATACGGACAAAACAAACTTTATTGCAAGAGTGTATCAGACCGTGGGCAGCGTTCCGCTTGCATTCAATGCAACAAAGTTTGCGCAGCAGGAGACTCAAACATACAATATTTTCTTTACGGCATTGATTTTTGCCGTCACGCTGCTTGCGGTTGTCTGCGTCAACATAATGCAGATGCAGAAACAAATAAGGCAGATTGCACTTTTCCGCAGCATCGGCGTAACAAAACGGCAGCTTCGGCAAATGCAGATTTTTGAGATGCTGTTCATCTGCATTCCGTCGGTTGCCCTCGGCATTTTACTCGGCGCGGGCGGCACATGGCTGCTGCTTCGCACGGCGATGTTCAAAAACGGCGCGGAAATTCTTGTTGATATCCCTTTCAAACAAGTGGGGCTCGCCGTGCTTTGCTGGCTGTTCGGAATCATTCTGATGCGGCTGATCGTTTTCCAAACCGCTCTGCATCAGCCGCTGACGGGCAGGCTGCATGTTGCACGGAAAAAAGCGCGCCGCATTGCGGCGGCAAAGCGTGTACTGACCGTTGCGCTCGCTTCCCTGTTCTGTGCGGCAGTGTTTTTCATGGCGGTGGAATCCGCATCGCCTTTGAGCAATAAACATGAAACGGAACGGTTCCCCGCATATCAAATCTATTGCAGCAGCGATTTTGACTACGAAAACGATGTGATGCATGAACACCTGATTCCCGAAAAGGCGGTTGAGCAGATGCGCACAATTCAAGGCATGGTGCGGGTCGATCCGTACATACTTATGGAAGTTGAGCTGAATTATGCGGGTTCGGAATCCTCCCCTGCGTTTGCCGCTTCGCGGGCGTCGGACAAAGCGGAGCTTCGCGACGGATACTATTATGTGCCGTATGATGACGGCATACACTCAAATCTGTATGCATACCCCGAATTCATAACGGACAGGCTTCTTGCACGCGATGATGTTGAACTTGATCTTTCGGCATTCGACAGGCAGGCTTATGAGCGGGGTGAACAGGTTCTGCTTTTTGCGGTGCGCGGTTCGGACGGAAATATCATGATTAACTATGGGATGTATGACGATGAACTGCGCGAAACATACGGGGATATTGACAGCATCGGAATAAAGCCGGGCGACAAAATTGAACTTTCGTTTTACGGGGCGGCGCAAAAAAACTATATAGGGGACGAAAGCGAACATTCGCTCAAAACTTTTTCCTATACGGTCGGCGGAATCGTTTATTGTTCCGATATTTCAACATCCGTTACCGAAATAGAAGTCAACGGAGCAAGAACTTTCAACATTGCCGCTTCAACCGCATTGATTAAAAATGCTTTTGCAGAGCTGACGGATGAATTCCGCGATCACATCGTTGACGGCAGTTATGTAATGAACGGGGATTTTGCTTACACGGGCGCATTTTGCTATGCGGATATCCGCTCCGGATACGCTGCAACGGACTATGTGCTTGCGAAAAAGGCGGCGGACCTCGGAGTGCGAATGTCCAACCGCCGCGAGTCGCTTGCGGCGAATCTGCAAACAAGCATTCAGCAGATAACGCTGATTCTGTCCGTCGGCGGATGCATTGCGGTCATAATGCTGATGCTGCTTATGAACGCGCTCACGCTGGAGGCAAGGGAGCAAATGCGAAACGTCGGAATATTGCGCGCAATCGGCATGTCGGGCAGGCAGGCAGTCGGAAAATTTGCAGGCACGGCGTTAATAAACGGCTTAATTGCCGCAGCGGTGGGCTGGGTCGTGTATGCGGGCTATGCAGTGCTTTCGGCGCGGAGGCTCGTGCAGCAATTCCCGGAAGCGTATAACAGTCTGAATTCCGCACTTGCGTCAAAACTGTACGGACTGCAGCGGTTCGGTGCAACCGTTTGGACAATGCTCGGGCTGAGCTTTGCCTGCGCCGCCGTTATCGTGCTGATAAGCCTTGCGGCAAAGGGAAGACTGCTTTGCGGAAGTCCGATTGAAAAACTGAACGAAAACAGAGATTGATTTCGGTTTGGTTCCGCTGTGTTCGGAGCAGCGAAATGCGGACGGAAGCGCGAACGACAAACGGACAAACATAAACCCGCTCCCGGGGACAGCTAACCTCGGGAACGGGTTTTTGCGTTGAAAAAATTTGTTCGGAACGTCAGGCGCAATTATTTCGCATATTCCGTTGCACGGGTTTCGCGAATAACATTGACCTTGATCTGTCCGGGATATTCAAGCTCGGATTCAATGCGCTTGACGATGTCTTTTGCGATAACAACAATATCCGTATCCGAAACGGTATCGGACTTGACCATAATGCGGACTTCGCGGCCCGCCTGAATCGCAAAGCTCTTGTCAACGCCGTCAAAGGAATTGGCAATTTCCTCAAGCTTTTCAAGACGCTTGATGTAATTTTCAAGGGTTTCACGCCTTGCGCCCGGCCTTGCTGCGGAAATTGCATCCGCCGCCTGAACGAGAACGGCTTCAACCGTTCCGGGTTCAACATCGCCGTGGTGTGCAAGAATGCAGTGAACAACTTGGTTGTTTTCACGATATTTCTTTGCAAGATCCGCGCCGATTTGGTTATGCGTGCCTTCAACCTCGTGGTCAACCGCTTTGCCGATGTCGTGCAGCAGACCTGCACGCTTCGCAAGCTGAACGTTAACGCCGAGTTCCGTTGCCATAAGTCCGGCAAGGTGCGAAACTTCGATTGAATGCTTGAGAACATTCTGACCGTAGCTGGTGCGGTAGCGCAATCTGCCGAGCAAACGAATAAGCTCATGGTGCAAACCGTGAACACCGGATTCGAAAACGGCCTGTTCGCCCGCTTCGCGGATTTGGGTTTCGACCTCTTTGCGTGCCTTTTCGACCATTTCCTCGATCCGTGCGGGATGAATGCGCCCGTCAAGGATGAGCTTTTCGAGTGCAATTCGCGCAACTTCGCGGCGCATGGGGTCAAAGCCGGAAAGGATGACCGCTTCGGGCGTGTCGTCAATGATGAGATCAACGCCGGTTGCGGTTTCGAGTGTGCGGATGTTGCGTCCTTCCCTGCCGATGATGCGGCCTTTCATTTCGTCGTTGGGCAGAGCCACAACGGAAACGGTGGATTCCGCAACATGATCCGCTGCGCAGCGCTGAATCGCCATTGAAATGATGTTCACGGCGCGCCTGTCGGCTTCGGCCTTTGCTTTGGATTCAATGTCGCGAATGATGAGCGCAGCCTCGTGCCTTGCTTCTTTTTCAACGTTGTTGAGAAGCACGTCCTTCGCCTCGTCCTGCGTCATGCCCGCAACGCGCTCAAGTTCCTGCTGCTGTGCATCATAAAGCTTGCTGACGGAAGCTTCTTTTGCATCGATCGCCTTGATGCGCTTTGCAAGCTGCTGCTCGCGCTGCTCAAGGGCATCCTGCTTTTTGTCGAAACTTTCCTCCTTTTGCTGAAGTCTGCGCTCCGCGCGCTGCAATTCGCTCCGCCTTTCTTTGCTTTCCCTCTCATTCTCGGTCTTAAGGCGGTAGACTTCTTCTTTCGCTTCGAGAATGGTCTCTTTTTTCAGTGTTTCGGCGCGCTTCTGTGCGTCGGTGATCATTTTTTGACCATCT
>VOFD01002373.1_pt1 | contig 114627 bp, 128 predicted proteins | sample 5384101 | NCBI WGS metagenome assembly VOFD01 (sample SAMN12384723, study PRJNA508395) | human gut metagenome | isolation source: healthy gut C | host: Homo sapiens | reverse complement strand
CTAACGCATTAAGCGTCCCGCCTGGGGAGTACGGCCGCAAGGCTAAAACTCAAAGGAATTGACGGGGGCCCGCACAAGCAGCGGAGCATGTGGCTTAATTCGAAGCAACGCGAAGAACCTTACCAGGGCTTGACATGTAGGTGAAGCGGCGGAAACGCCGTGGCCGAGAGGAGCCGAGACAGGTGGTGCATGGCTGTGGAAGAGAAAGAAACATCGATTTCCTTAGTAGCGGCGAGCGAAAGGGAAAGAGCCCAAACCGAGGGTCTACGGACGTTCGGGGTTCGGACTTGCAAAAATCGAAGTACTTATAGACGAAGAGGTTTGGAACTTCCTACCAAAGAGGGTAACAGTCCCGTAGTCGAAATGAGTACAAGAGGGCGAGAATCCAGAGTACCACAGGACACGAGTAATCCGGTGGGAAGACGGGGGGCCCACCCCCCAAGGCTAAATACTACTTGGTGACCGATAGCGTATAGTACCGTGAGGGAAAGGTGAAAAGAACCCCGGGAGGGGAGTGAAAGAGTACCTGAAACCCTATGTTTACAAGCAGTGGGAGCGAGAGCGACCATGTACTTTTTGTAGAACGGGCCGGCGAGTTACTGTGTGCAGCGAGAGGTCCTGCGCCGAAAATGTCCGGGGCTAAAACACAACACCGAAGCTGTGGAATCACATAGTGATTGGTAGAGGAGCATTCTTAAGACCGACGAAGCTGTACCGGAAGGAGCAGTGGAGGGATAAGAAGAGAGAATGCCGGAATGAGTAGCGAGAGAGAGGTGAGAATCCTCTCGGCCGAATATCCGGTTTCCAGAGTAAAGCTGATCTGCTCTGGGTAAGTCGGGGCCTAAGGAGAGGTCGAAAGACGTATCCGATGGACAACAGGTTTAGATTCCTGTACCACATATGAACAGAACTGTGGGGACGCATGTGGAGAGCACGAGCCGGGAATGGAAATACCGGTACAAGCGGAGAAGGGGTCTGGTTGGCAAATCCGCCAGGCAATCCGAAGACGTGATGTGGAGCGAATTAAAGTAGCGAAGCGTGTGAGCCATGTGCCGAGAAAAGCCGCTATTGTTTCATGTGTGCCCGTAGGCGGTGGGACAATGCCAGGCGGGGAGTTTGACTGGGGCGGTCGCCTCCTAAAGGGTAACGGAGGCGCTCAAAAGGTTCCCTCAGAATGGTTGGAAACCATTTGAAGAGTGCAAAGGCAGAAGGGAGCTTGACTGCGACACCGACGGGTGGAGCAGGTAGGAAACTAGGACTTAGTGATCCGGTGGCATAAAGTGGGATTGCCATCGCTCAACGGATAAAAAGCTACCCTCCCTATCCGGCGCGGGCGCAGGATATTTGAGGGGAGCCGTCCTTAGTACGAGAGGACCGGGACGGACGGACCACTGGTGGATCTGCTGTCGACCAACGGCATGGCAGGGTAGCCAAGTCCGGAGGGGATAAACGCTGAAGGCATCTAAGCGTGAAGCCCCCCTCAAGATGAGATATCCCTTCCATAAGGAAGTAAGATCCCTTGAAGACTACAAGGTAGATAGGGCAGAGGTGGAAGCACGGTAACGTGTGGAGCTGACTGTTACTAATCGATCGAGGGCTTGACCAAATAGTTTGATGGATGGATTCTGTATGAAGTTTTGAAGGTACAATTTTTATGGCCCAATGGCTCAGTTGGTTAGAGCGCCGCCCTGTCACGGCGGAGGTCGCGGGTTCGAGTCCCGCTTGGGTCGTTTTTATATGGGATCATAGCTCAGCTGGGAGAGCATCTGCCTTACAAGCAGAGGGTCATAGGTTCGAGCCCTATTGGTCCCATTTTTTAATTTATATGCCGATGTGGCTCAATTGGCAGAGCAGCTGATTTGTAATCAGCAGGTTATCGGTTCGAGTCCGATCATCGGCTTTTCACATAATTTCATATTGTGTGTAAATGGGCAGATTCCCGAGTGGCCAAAGGGGACAGACTGTAAATCTGCTGCAAATTGCTTCGGTGGTTCGAATCCACCTCTGCCCATTCTTTTGATAACAAGTATTATCAGAAGTAACTTCATAGCGCGGGGTGGAGCAGTCTGGAAGCTCGTCGGGCTCATAACCCGAAGGTCACAGGTTCAAATCCTATTCCCGCAACTCAATAAGCATTTGTGCCCAGTTAGCTCAGTTGGTAGAGCAGAGGACTGAAAATCCTCGTGTCTCTGGTTCGATTCCGGAACTGGGCATTGTGTTTTGTTTAAAAATAATATGGGATACTAGCTCAGTTGGTAGAGCACCTGACTTTTAATCAGGTTGTCGGGGGTTCGAATCCCCGTGTCTCATTAGGAAATGAAGAGCGGAAAGCCGGTAAATTCAAGGCTTCCCGCTCTTTTTATGCCATTTTCACAGTAGGGAAAAGTAAGCAAAAGTTGATGATTTTTAATGTCCGCAACGCGTCCGCAAAAAAATACGGAAGGGTCCGGAAGGGCTTCTATTTCACACTCACAGCGGGAGAAGTGCTGCTCGGCGCGATTGCGGTCATCGGGATGTTTTTCCCGGCACAGCTTGTGGCGGTATTTCAGAAAGATCCCGAGGTGGTGGCGATCGGAGAGGGGCGCTCCGGGTCCAGCTTGTGGCGCTGTTCTTTCAGCCGATGACGGTCTGCGCGAACATGATGTTTCAGAGCATCTGAAAAACGGCAGGGCGATGTTGCTTGCCATGTTGCGGAATCTTATGTATTATAGTGAAAAAAAGGTTGACAGTCCCGGCATAAAGCTGTATCATACTTAAGTGGATTCACACTGCAACGCGTTGCAGTGTGAAAATATAAGAAGATACCATATGCAGCAGTGCGTATGACAGAAAGGATCAATAGATATGGAAATGGAGATGGAATTTTTGCGGAAGCTGCCTACTCCGCAGGAGGTAAAGGAGCAGCATCCGGTCAGTGCACAGATTGTAGCTACCAAGACGAAGAGGGATGACGAGATCAGGAATATTTTTGAAGGAAAATAGGACAAGCTGATTCTTGTGATTGGCCCATGCTCAGCAGATAATGAGGATGCTGTGATCGACTATATTTCAAGACTCCGCACGGTGCAGGAGAAGGTGGCGGATAAGATTTTTTATGATTCCGCGCATTTATACCAACAAGCCGCGCACGACCGGAATCGGTTACAAGGGCATGCTGCATCAGCCGGATCCGGAGCGGGAATCAGATATGCTAAAAGGGATCATTGCGATTCGTCACATGCATATGCGGGCGGTGGAAGAGACCGGCTTTACCTGTGCGGACGAGATGCTCTACCCGGAGAATCACCGCTATCTTTCGGATCTGCTGTCGTATGTGGCGATTGGAGCACGCTCGGTAGAGAACCAGCAGCACAGACTGACGGCAAGCGGCGTGGGAATTCCGGCAGGAATGAAGAATCCGACCGGCGGAGATATTTCCGTTATGATGAACTCGATCATTGCGGCACAGCACGGACATACGTTTTTATACCGTGGCTGGGAGGTCAAGACGACCGGCAATCCGTATGCACATGCCATTTTGCGCGGATATGTGGACAAGTTTGGCAGAAATATTCCGAATTATCATTATGAGGATCTGCAGAATCTGCTGGAGCATTATGAAGAGGCGAAGGAAGCCGGACACGAGCTGGCACATCCGGCGGTCATCATAGACACGAACCACTCCAATTCCAGCAAGCAGTTTATGGAGCAGATCCGCATCAGCAAGGATGTCCTGCACAGCTGTAAGGTGTCGGGAGAGATAAGAAAGCTGGTAAAGGGATTGATGATCGAGAGTTATATCGAGGACGGTGCGCAGAAGGTCGGCGACGGCTGTTACGGAAAGTCGATCACGGATCCGTGCCTGGGCTGGGAGAAGACCGAGAAGCTGATCTACGAATTGGCGGAACTGTGGTAAAGGAGAGAGAATGTACCGGATATTGATCGTGGAGGACGATGAGATCATTGCGCGAAGCTTAAAAAGCATCTGGAAAGCTGGGATTATGATGTGGTCTGCGTGGAGGATTTTTCCGATATTATGAAGGAGTTCGCGGGGGCGGCGCCCCAGCTGGTGCTGATGGACATCAAGCTTCCCTTTTACAACGGGTACCACTGGTGCAGCAGGATCAGGGAGATGTCGAAGGTTCCGGTAATCTTCGTGTCGTCGGCGTCGGATAATATGAATATCGTCATGGCGGTCAATATGGGCGGCGATGATTTCATTGCCAAGCCGTTCGATCTGGATGTGCTGACCGCGAAGATTCAGGCGCTTCTGCGCCGCACCTATGATTTTGCCGGGCAGAATACGGTGCTGGAGCATAGAGGCGCACTCTTAAATCTGGGCGATGCGACACTCACCTGCGGGGAGACGCGGGTGGACTTAACGAAAAACGAACTTAAGATACTGCAGGTGCTGATGGAGAACAAGGAGAAGATCGTGTCCCGCGATACGTTGATGACGAAGCTGTGGGAAAGCGACAGCTTTGTGGATGAGAACACCCTTTCCGTCAACGTGGGAAGACTGCGGAAAAAGCTGGATGCAGCAGGACTTCCGGATTTTATTTTGACGAAGAAAGGAATCGGGTACCATATCGGGTAGGGGATTTTGATGAAGCAGAAAATAGGAAGATCCTACATAAAATGCCGTCTGAAATGGATTGCCGCAGTGACTGGCTGCGGGATCGTGATGACGGCAGTCTTATTTTTAAATGAAGTGCCTGCCGGGGGAGATTGCCTACGGCATGCTGTTGTGTCTGGGAATTCTGCTGCTTGCAGTGACGATGGATAGGATAAGTTACGGCAGACGGCACAGGGAACTGCTGGCATTGCGGCAGTCAATAACGGTATCGCTGGAGAATCTTCCGGAACCCGGCGAAATCCTGGAGGAGGATTATCAACGGCTGCTTGGGCTTTTGGCGGAGGAGAAAATGCGTATCTGGAATACGGCAGTCAGCGAAAAGCGCGATCTGATGGAATACTATACCATGTGGGTGCACCAGATCAAGACGCCGATTGCGGCGCTAAAGCTTTTAATCGAGGAGGAAGCGGATATTCCCGGTGCAGAGGAGCCTTTGGGAGCGGACAGGGAAAGGCTGCAGCGGCAGAGGGAGAAGCGCAAGGATGAAGAACTACAGCAGCTGTTTGCGATTGAGCAGTATGTGAACATGGCGCTTTCGTATATGCGTCTCGGATCGGAGACCACGGACTTTGTGCTGCGGCAGACAGATCTCGACGAAGTGATCCGGATGGCGGTGCGCCGCTATGCGAGACATTTCATCAGCAAGAGGATCGTACTGCACTACGAGGAGACGGGGGCACGGGTGCTCACCGATGAAAAATGGCTCGGCTTTGTCATCGAACAGCTGTTGTCGAATGCGCTCAAGTACACGCATGAGGGGAGCATTACGATTGGGATGGAGGAGGGACGCCTTTACCATTACCGATACGGGGATCGGAATACGCGCGGAGGATCTGCCGAGAGTCTGCGAAAAAGGCTATACCGGATATAACGGTCATGCCAACCAGAAATCGACCGGAATCGGGCTGTATCTTTGCAGCACAATTTTAAAAAGCTGGGGCACAGCTTTACGATCACATCGCAGGAAGGAACGGGAACCCGGGTGATGATCGGCTTCCCGGAAGAGTCATAGAAGAATCTTACAAAAACGTAAGAAACAGCAGAGAAATGTAATCCAAAGAAATGGCTTGCATTTCTCTGTTTTGTTATACTGGGTACAGTCAAGGAAAGGAGAGAGACACATGGCTATTCTGGAAGTTCATAATTTGAAAAAATATATACAACAAGGTTTGGGGGAAATCAGGTGCAGGCGCTTGCAGATCTGAATTTTTCCGTGGAAAAAGGGGAGTATGTCGCAATTATGGGAGAGTCCGGTTCAGGAAAGACGACACTGCTTAATATTCTGGCGGCGTTAGACAAACCGACCGCGGGGGAAGTGCTGTTGAATAATAAGAACATTGTGACACTCGGCGAGAGGGAGATTTCCAAATTCAGAAGGGAGAACCTGGGCTTTGTTTTTCAAGATTTTAATTTGCTGGATCATTTTTCATTAAAAGATAACATTCTTCTGCCACTTGTCCTGGCAGATGCACCGGTGCAGGAGATGGAGGAGCGGCTTTGGCCGATTGCCGAAAAAGCTCGGGATCGACGCGCTGCTGGAGAAGTATCCGTATGAGGTTTCCGGCGGACAGAAGCAGAGGGCGGCGGTTGCCCGCGCGCTGATCACCCGTCCGCAGCTGATTCTGGCAGATGAACCGACGGGGGCGCTGGATTCCAGGGCGACCGACGGACTGTTAAAGCTGTTTGGCACGATCAACGGGGAAGGACAGACGATTCTTATGGTGACACATTCCACGAAAGCGGCGAGTCATGCCAAACGGATTCTTTTTTATCAAGGACGGCGAAGTGTTTCATCAGCTGTACCGGGGCAATATGACGAATGAGGAACTGTATGTGCGGATTTCGGATACGCTGACGGTTCTTACCACCGGCAAAGAGGGAGGCTGTCATGCGTAAGTTATATGTGAAACTGGCAGCAGTCAATATCCGCAATAACAGACAGCTTTACCTGCCGTATCTTCTGGCGGGGGTGTTTTCGGCAGCCATGTTCTATCTGGTACAGTCCATCCAGGATAACCCGGGGCTGGATCAGATGCGAGGCGGCGCCAATGTGGCGGTAACGCTGCTGCTCGGTGTGATTATTGTCGGACTGTTCGCGGCGATTTTCCTGTTCTATACCAACAGCTTTATCATGAAGCGGCGCAAGCGGGAATTGAGCGTATACAATATACTAGGAATGGAGAAGAAGCATATCGCCAAGGTGCTTTTTCTGGAAATGCTGTTTACGGCGGCGGTTACGATCGGCGGCGGGCTGGCGTTCGGCATTGTATTTGGCAAACTGATGACGATGCTTTTGTACCGCATGACGGGATTTAACCAGAGCGTTCCGTTTACCATTTCACTGACGGGATGCCACCACACGCTGGTGCTTTTCGGCTGCATATACGCGGTCACGCTTTTCTATAATTTTATGCAGATAAAGCTTTCCAACCCGATGGAACTGCTGCACAGCGCCAATGCGGGAGAGCGGGAGCCGAAGACGAAAGTGCTGCTGGCGGTGATCGGGGCGGCGGCACTCGGCGGCGGCTATTATCTGGCGCTTACGGTGGCGGACGCAGTCTCTGCCATTACCATGTTTTTTGTGGCGGTGCTGCTTGTGATTCTGGGAACGTATTGTCTGTTTACCGCGGGCAGTATTGCGGTACTGAAACTGCTTCGGAAAAATAAAAACTATTATTACAAATCAAGACATTTTACGACGGTTTCCGGTATGATCTACCGAATGAAACAGAATGCGGTGGGGCTTGCCAATATCTGTATTTTATCGACGATGGTTCTGGTGACGGTTTCCACCACCCTGTGTATGTATCTGGGAGTGGAAGATGCCCTAAAGCGGCGTTTTGCACATGAGGTGTCAGTGGTGTCCTACTATAATGCAATGCCGGAATATCCGGAGGAGGTGGATGCACTGGCGGAAGCATCCTTAAAGGATTCCGGACGGGTGCTGACGGGGCACAGCGCCATGTTGAACATGTCTCTGACCGCGGTGCGCACGGACGATGGATTTTCCGTGACCGGCATCGGAGCAGGCACAGATTACAGCATCAACGATGTGGTGCTGCTCACGATTCTGCCCAAATCCGACTGGGAGAATTATACCGGTGAAACGGTCGGGGAACTTGAAAGAGGGGAGATTGCACTGGCGTCATCCTCTTCCTATGAAAAAGGGACGCTGGCGCTCGACAATGAGATATATCAGGTAAAACAGATCTGCGCATATCCGGAAGCGGAGCGCGATTATCTGGATGACATGGCAGACGACAGTGTATTTATGATTGTGCCGGATAGGGAGACACTGGGACAGATTTTTACGGAGTTGAAACAGAACTGGGACGAGGAGCGTGTAAGCCTGCAGATCAAATACAATATGGCGTTTGACATAGACGGAACAGCAGAAGAAAAAGTGGCAGCGGAAAATGCGCTTCACTCGGTGATCTCGTCATACAATGACGGGCATCCGTCGGATGATACAAAGGACTCTTATTCCAGAACGTATGTCGAGTGCCGGGCACAGAACCGGGATGAATACTACAGCTTAAACGGCGGTCTGCTTTTTATCGGTCTGTTTCTGGGTGCGATGTTCCTCATGGTGACGGTGCTGATCATTTTTTACAAGCAGATCTCGGAAGGCTACGAGGACAAGGAACGGTATGCCATCATGGAGAAGGTAGGCATGAGCAATGCCGAGGTAAAGCGGAGTATCCGCACACAGATCCTCACGGTATTTTTCCTGCCGATCGGGACAGCAGTGCTTCATGTTGTCATGGCGTTCCCGATGATCAAATGGATTCTGGCGGCGTTCAGCCTCAACAATACCGCGCTGTTTGCCCTGTGCGTGGCGGCTACGGCATTGGTGTTCCTGCTGATTTATCTGCTGGTGTTTGCACTGACTTCCCGCAGCTATTATAAGATTGTGGGGAATCAGGTATAGGGAAAATGGTTCCCACCATAAAATCCAAAAATTCTTCCAGTGTCATTTTAGGGTTCTGCAGCCAGCGAATGACACTGGCGAGAAGGCCGGACAGGTAAAAATCGGCAAGAAGTGCCATCTCGTAATCGTCATGTCCCTCCGAGGGAACAAAATAACGGTTTAAGAGGGGCCATACCACTTCTTTCAGGCGGGTCGCAAAATGCGGGTCGCCATGATCGCTTAAGAGTACAGCAGCATAGGTTTCATATGTCTGCATCAGATCTAAAAGAATTCCCATCTGACCGGAAAGGTCAAAGGTATCATTTTTTTCCAGAGAATCATTCAGAACATCTGTAATTTTCCCGAGGATTTCTTCCTCAATCTGATGAAGAAGATCATATACATCATTATAGTAGAGATAAAAGGTGCCGCGGTTGTAACCGGCAAGCTCGGTAATCTCCTTGATGGAGATTTTTTCTATCGGTTTTTGCGCGTAGAGAGACCAGAAAGCGATTCGCAGATTATTTTTGGTCTGTTCTGTGATATGGGGCTGCTTTTTTCATGAAAACCTCCCGGTATAAGATTTGCGTTCATTTTGTCTTCGCGTAAATTATAGCACGACAACGTGTTGTCTTCAATTTTTTAACACGTGTGGAGAATCTGTTGATTGATGAAAGGCAGCGCGGGTAGTACATTAGGCATAGAAAATGGAATCTGCATAGAGATAAAAAACAGAGTCTGGGAAGAAAGGCGGCCTTTTATGGCATATATCGAATTTAATAATGTAACGAAGGAATATAAGACAGGTGAGACTTCGATCAAAGCGCTGGATGGAGCCTCATTTTCTGTGGAGAAGGGCGAACTGGCAGTGATTCTCGGTTCCTCCGGTGCAGGGAAGACGACGGCGCTCAATATTTTAGGCGGAATGGATGTGCCGACTGCGGGCGAGATCAAGGTGGATGGCAGAGATATTGCAAAGTATAACAAAAAGCAGCTCGTCGGATACCGGCGTACCGATATCGGGTTTGTATTCCAGTTCTACAATCTGGTGCCGAATCTCACAGCGATAGAGAATGTGGAACTTGCGGCGCAGGTGTGCAGAAATTCGCTCGATGCCGGGGAGATGCTCACAAAAGTGGGACTGGCGGACCGCAAAAATAACTTTCCGGCGCAGCTTTCCGGAGGAGAACAGCAGCGGGTGTCTATCGCGCGTGCGATCGCCAAGAATCCGAAACTCCTGCTCTGCGATGAGCCGACGGGAGCGCTTGACTATAACACCGGAAAACAGATTCTGCAGCTGCTGCAGGATACCTGCCGGAACGATGGGATTACGGTACTTCTGATTACGCACAACTCTGCGCTGGCACCGATGGCTGACCGCCTGATCCGCTTTAAGAGCGGAAAGGTGACAGAGATTACCTGCAATGCGCACCCTACGCCGATCGCGGAGATCGAGTGGTAGCGGGGCAGAAGAGAAAGGCAGGGATACTGATGAAGAGTGCATATAATAAGGAGATATGGCGGGCGATCCGCAAGGGGAAAAAACGGTTTTTCTCCATCATGCTGATCACGATTCTGGGTGTCGGAATGCTCACCGGATTGCGGGCTGCCTGCATGGATCTGCGCTATTCGGCAGATCAGTTTTATGACAGACAGGGACTGTACGATATCAGTGTCGTCTCGACGCTCGGACTTACGGAGAAGGATGTGGATGCGTTAAAGGCACTGGACGGTGTCGCGGATGCGGTCGGCGTCTACAGTGAGACGGTACATGCGAAAGTAAACGATCATGAGGTCAGCATTGCAGTCTGCACGTTGAATGACAGGGGAATCAATCAGCCGTATGTGTTGTCCGGCAGGCTGCCGGAGAGTGCGGATGAGACCGCCGTTACAACCGCGTTTGCCGATGAGACGGGATGCGGCATCGGGGATGTCATCGCGGTGGATACAACAGATGATGAGGAGTCTTCGCTGCTCTGCAGCCGCTTTACCGTAACGGGAATTGTGGTGGATGTGCAGGATGTCAACAATGCAAAGGGAGCGACGGCGTTCCGCTCCGGGCAGTCGGAGGATGACACTGTGTTCATCTTGCCGGAGGCGGCAGACAGCGATATTTACACACAAGTCTGCCTTACCGTCGATGGTGCTGCAGAATTGTTCTGCTATTCCGATGCCTATGAGGAAAAGGTCGCACAGGTGACGGATGCGATTGAAACGCAGATTAAGGAAAATCGGGAGCAGGCACGGTACGTGGAAGTCACGGATGAGGCGAAAGAGAAGCTTGCGGATGCGAAAGCGGAGGCGGAAGAGTCCTTTGCTGAGGCAGAGCAGCAGCTTTCCGATGCGAGAGCAGAGCTGGATAAGGGCTGGCAGGAACTTTCCGACGGCCAGGAGGAATTTGATGCGGAAAAACAGCAGGCGGAGGATGGTTTTGCGGAAGCGAGAGATGAAATTGCCGCGGGAAAGCAGCAGATTGCCGATGGCAGCGCGCAGCTGGATGCAGCGGAGCAGCAGCTTTCGGAAGGCGAGGCGCAGGTGGCATCCGGTAAGCAGACGCTTTCGGCAAAGGAAGAGGAAACCTATGCACAGTTAGACGCGGCACGCGCACAGCTTACAGAGAGCAGTAAACAGGCAGCGGAGACGGAGGCGGCATTGGAAGCGCAGGCGCAGGAGGTCATCCAGGCGTACGGGGAAGCATGGCCCGCTGAGGCCTGGGACGCCTATGTGCAGGCGGCAGTGGAGGCGTATTTACCCGTAGCAAGAGCGGTGGTCGCAGAGCAGGATGCCTCGCAGGCACAGGCGGCGGTGCCGGGACTGGTGGCGGACAGCCAGAGTGCGTTTTTGGAGGCGCTGCAGCAACCCACAGCCGATCAGCTGGTACAGCTTGCAATGGGACTGGGAAATGTGCGGGCGACAATCCAGGCGCTCGGCGAGGCACAGGCGCAGCTGGATACGGCAGAACAGACGGCACGGCAGCAGTTTGATGCGGCATGGAACGAACTGAACGAAGGGGAAGCACAGATCATCTTCGGAAAATCGCAGATTGCCGATAAGAGAGCAGAGCTGGAGAACGGCAGTATGGCGCTTTCCGAAGGCGAGGCGCAGCTGGCGCAAAAGGAACAGGAGACTGCGGCGCAGATAAAGGACGGTGAGGAAAATCTCGCCGAAGGACGGGAAAAGCTGCTTGAAGGTGAGACGGAATACGCGGACGGCAAGGCAGAATATGAAGAAAATCTTGCGGACTTCAATGAGACGATTGCGGAGGAAGAGCAAAAGATTGCGGACATTGACATGACACAGTGGTATGTACAGGATCGCACGTCTCTGAGCGGTTATGCCAATGTGAAGAGCGATGCGGCGTCGATTGAGGCGATCGGTACGGTGTTCCCGATGGTATTTTTCGTTGTTGCCATTCTCATCAGCCTGACGACGATAACCCGTATGGTGGAGGAGGACCGCGGTCTGATTGGAACCTACAAAGCGCTCGGCTTTACGGATCGTGAGATCCGCAGAAAATATCTGGTGTATGCATGTGCGGCGAGTGTGTCCGGCGGAATTCTGGGAAATGTGTGCGGATTTGTTCTTCTGCCGGAGATTATTTTCCGGATTTTTGATACGATGTATCTGTTCCCGGAATATCTGCTGCGCTTTATGCCGCTGCTCGGATGTGGCGGAGCTGCACTTTTTGCGGCCGGAATTGTCATCGCTACCGCCTGTGCATGTAAAGCGGAACTTGTACACATGCCGGCAGTTCTGATGCGGCCGAAAGCGCCGCGCGCAGGCTCCCGCGTACTGCTGGAGCGCATCACGCCGGTATGGAAGCGCCTGTCATTTCTCAATAAAGTGACCGCCCGCAACCTGTTCCGCTATAAAAAGCGTCTTTTCATGACCGTAGCGGGAATTATGGGATGCATGGCGCTCTTACTTTTCGGATTCGCGGTGAGGGATTCGGTGACAGACCTGCTGCCGCGCCAGTATGAGAATGTGTACCGGTATGATGTCATGGCGGCGGGGGCAGCATCCGACAATGACAAGATTCTTTCCTATGTAAATGGGGATCCGAATGTGCAAAGTGCGCTGAACGTGCAGATTTCCACGGTGAAGCTGAAGAATGCTGCCGGGAAGGAAGAAAAGGCACAGATGATTGTCGTGCCGGGGGATGAGCCTCTTGCAGAGTACATTGGTCTGTACAATCTTAAGGATGAGGAGATCGGCCTTTTGGACGGCGAGATTCTGGTGACGCAGAATGCGGCAAATGTGCTTGGGTTTGCGGCCGGCGATCAGGTGGAGATTCAGGATCAGGATCTGAATCAGCGGGAAGTGACGGTAAGCGGTCTCGTCCGCAATTACCTCGGCAATAACGTCTATATGACAGAGAAAACCTATGAATCGCTGTTTGGCGATTATGAACCGAACGGAGTATTTTTAAAGTTGTCGGAAGAATGTTCGGATGAAATTGCCTATGCAGATGATCTCGGCGGAAAAGAGGGTATCGTGTCCTACACCAGCAAGCAGGAGCTTTCGGATGAGTTCTCGGATGCGTTCACCCTGATCAATATGGTGGTCTACATTGTGAGTATCATGGCGGCGGCGCTCGCGTTCGTGGTTTTATTTACGCTGTCTACGACGAATATTTCCGAGCGGAGCAGAGAGCTGGCGACGATTAAGGTGCTGGGATTTTTTGACCGTGAAGTGCATCTGTATGTCAACAAAGAGACCATGATACTCACGGCGATCGGCATTGTCTGCGGAATTCCGCTGGGATATGCGTTTGCGCAGACCTTAACGTATGTTTTGAACATGCCGTCGATTTATCTGGCGGTGTCCCTTCACGGGAAAAGCTATGCCATGGCGGCAGGCCTCTCATTTTTGTTTGCGATCCTGGTGGATCTGCTGACGAACCGCTCCCTGGATGAAATTGATCCGGTGGAAGCGTTAAAGAGTGTAGAATAGAAAAAGCGCCGGCACCGATGTGTGAAGTTCATCGGTGCCGGCGCTTTCTTTTTGTAAGATTTAGATTTGTTAAGGTTTGATTTAGAAATTGATAAGAAATAAAGATAATAATGTGATACGTAGCAGATTGCTACATAAAACTTTATTAGGGGAGCGATATTTGTGAAAAACATACTGGACTATTTGGAAAGAACAACAGTATGCAATGCTTGGAAAACAGCGGTTGATGACGGGAATATTTGTATGACGTGGCTGGAATTGCAGGAAATGTCAAAAAGCATCGGGACGGCATTGTGCAAAAGAACAGGCAGACAAAAACCGGTTGTGATATTGGCGGAAAAAAGCGCAGTTGCGTTGGCTGCAATGTTTGGAGTAGTGTATGCAGGATGTTTTTATGTAATGGTGGATCCCAAACAGCCGATCGAAAGATTATGCGAAATATTTCATACATTGTTACCTGAAATTATCATCATACCGGCAGAAAATGAAGCGCTTCTGGAACAAACGGGTTATGGAGAATGTAAATGTCTGTTGAAAGACATTATGAAAGAGCAGATTGATGAAAGACAGCTTCTTGCAGTACGTAAAGCATGCACAGCAGATGACCTTTTATACGGAATCTTTACTTCAGGCTCTACCGGAGTGCCAAAGGGGATTGTGGTAAGCCATAAATCAGTAATAAATTTTATTACACATTTTATTCATACATTCCGGTTCACAGAGACGGATGTCATTGGAAACCAGGCTCCGTTTGATTTTGATGTATCAGTGAAAGATATTTATACGTGTCTGATGACGGAGCGGCACTTGTTATAATTCCGACAAAACTATTTTCTGTACCACCTGTGCTGCTGGATTATTTGTGCAACAAGCATGTAAATACCCTGATCTGGGCGGTATCGGCGCTTACGCTCATTTCAGCGTTGCACGGATTGAAATATAGAATACCGATAGAAGTAAAGCGGGTAATGTTCAGCGGAGAAGTAATGCCGGTAAAACAGCTGAGGCAGTGGCAGCTTGCACTGCCGGAGGCGGAGTTTGTGAATCTGTATGGACCATCGGAGATTACCTGCAACTGCACTTATTACAGGGTAAAAAGAATATTTGAAGATGATGAGATTCTGCCGCTTGGGAAAGCCTTTGACGGAAGAAAAGTATTTCTTATGGATGATGAAGGAAAAGAGATTTCAACGGCAGAAAAAAACGGTGAAATCTGTGTGTCAGGTGAGTCGCTCGCAGAAGAATATTATCATAATCCGGAGGAAACAAGAAAAAAATTCCGGTGGATGGAAACTGCAGACGGCATGGTGCGGTACTATTGTACAGGAGATCTGGGATATTACAGTGCGGCAGGTGAGTTGTATTTTTCCGGGAGAAAAGATTTCCAAATAAAGCATATGGGACATCGGATTGAACTGGAGGAAATTGAGCATGCGTTGAATCAGTTGGACGGAGTAGAAAATAGTTGCTGCGTTATGAATACTAAGAAAAACAGACTGGTAGGTTTTTATTTTGGAACAGCAGAGTCAAAAGAAATAAAAAATGGTCTGAAGAAAAAAACTTCCTCAGTATATGATTCCACATACTATTGTCCGGGTTGCGCATATGCCATTAAATAAAAATGGGAAAATAGATCGGAATTACTTTGGAAAACGACAGGAAGTGGTGACGTAATGGATTTGGAAAAGTTTGAACATGCAATTACAAAATACGGAACCCCGTTATATGTATTTGACATAGATGAAGTAAAAAGAAAGACAGATTATTTTAGGGACAGGTTTAGGGAAAGCGCAGGACTGTGTTTTGCAATCAAAGCAAATCCTTTTCTGACATGTACAATGTCGAAAGTCACAGACAGAATTGAAGTATGTTCTATGGGTGAATTTGAGATTTGTAGAGAATTGCAGATAGAAGCGGAGAAATTGCTGATATCCGGAGTTCTAAAGAAAAAAAAGGAAGATATTACTGAGATATTGAACATATACGGGGGGAGATGCCGCTATACGGTAGAATCCGTTGAACAGCTTTACAGCTACATAAACTGGAGCAGTACACACGGTGAGAAAATCAACGTATATCTGAGACTGACAAGCGGAAATCAGTTTGGTATGGATGAGGAGGCGATTGAGAAAATAATTGCTTCAAGGGATCAGTTTCAATGATTAAAGTTTGCGGGATACTTTCTCAGGAACACAGAAAAAAACAGCAGAAAAATTCAGCAAAGAAATTGCGTATCTGGATAAATTTTGCTGGAAGATAGAACAAAAGTATGGATTTACAATGAGTGAATTAGAATACGGTCCCGGAATAGCAGTGCCTTATTTTAAAGATCAGGAAGATACTTTAGAAGCGGATATAAAAGTAATTAAGACAGCAATATCTGGAATGAAATGGAAAGGAAAGGTAATGCTGGAAATGGGACGTGCGTTTGTTGCATCATGTGGATATTATCTTACCTGTGTTCACGAGTGTAAGAAAAATAATGACAGGAATTATTGTATTGTGGACGGAGGAATGCATCAGATTCAGTATGATGGGCAAATTCGGGGAATGTACCAGCCGAAGTGCAGAATGTATCCAGACGGAAGAGAAGGAAAAAAAATGGACCATCTGTGGGGCACTTTGTACAGCGAATGATGTTCTGGTTCGGGATATTGAGCTGACAGCTCCCGGGAGGGAAGCGTTATTATTTTTGAAAATGCAGGAGCCTACGCGATGACAGAGGGAATGTCATTGTTCCTGAGCCATGAATTGCCTGCGGTAGTGTTTTACAGTGAAAAGGAAGGCTTTAAATTGGCACGAAATAAGCAGGAAACTTACAAATGGAATATGGAGGATCACAAATAATGGAAAAGTTGATGAATATTTTAATGGAAATAGACAGTAGTATTGCATGGGATAAGGAAGAAAAAATTGATCGATGACAGGATTATGGATTCTTTTATGGTAATATCCCTGATCTCTGAATTGGAAGACCAGTTCCAGATTGAGATAGATGCGTCAGAAATTATTCCTGAAAATCTTAATTCAGTCAATGCCATGTGGAGAATGATAACAAAATTACAGGAGAGTTGATATGGCATACCATACAGGGATATATTTGCTTCTGTTTTTGCCGGCTGTCCTTCTGCTCTACCAGTTGACGCCGAAAAAAGCAGATGGATTACGCTGCTGGCAGCCGGCTACCTTTTTTTTCTGGATATGTAGTGGAAAACTGGTGCTTTATCTGTTAGGAACAACGTTATTCACGCATTACATTGCAGTATGGATTTCATGGATAAAAACAAAATGTAATGATGAAACAGCAGGAATGCAGAGAACCGAGGCAGGCACTATAAAAAAAGCTTATAAAAAGAAAAAGAAAAAGCGATATTAGTATTTGGAATATGCGTTCTGCTGGGAATACTGGCATAGTTAAAATATTATAACTTTTTATCCAAAATGTGAATGTGCTTCTGGCACAAGGAGGAAGCAGTCTGGCTTTGGGTACAAAGCAGATGCTCATTCCGGTTGGCATATCATTTTATACGCTGCAGGCAATTGGATATATGGCAGATGTATATTGGGAAAAGGTGGAGGTGTTCAGGCATCCTGGAAAGATCGCTCTTTTTTTCTGGGCTTTTTTCCACAAATTATGGAAGGTCCGATCAGTTCGTATGCGCAGACAGCAGATACGTTATTTGAGGGAAATCCCCTGACGATGGAAAATCTGGCGCAGGGAAGTGTAAGAATTTTCTGGGGACTTTTCAAAAAGCTGCTGATAGCAGACCGCCTGTATCTTCTTGTGGATGTAATCTTTAATAATTATCAGTATCATTACGGAGAAATGATTGTTATCGTGGCAATCGCTTACACCACCCAGCTATACATGGAATTTTCCGGCTGCATGGATATCATTATCGGCAGTGGGAAAATGTTTGGCGTCACGCTTCCGGAAAATTTCAGACAACCGTTTTTTTCAAAAAGCGCGGCGGAATTCTGGAGAAGATGGCATATTACGCTTGGTGTCTGGTTTAAAACGTATGTGTTTTATCCGGTATCTGTGTCTGGCATTGTAAAAAAGTGGAATAAATTTGGAAAGAAGCATTGTGGAAAATATTTAACAAAGCTGGGCATATCGGCGCTGTGTCTATTCCCGGTCTGGATATGCAATGGTTTATGGCATGGGGCAAGATGGAGTTACATTTTTTATGGAATGTACTATTTTGTAATACTGCTTGCTGAAGTGGCAGTAGAACCATTGAGAGATAACATATTGGAAATATGTCATCTGGATAAGAATGCCCTGCCGTATCGAATATTACAGACTCTTAAAACGTGGCTTATTATTTTTACAGGGGAACTTTTCTTCAGGGCAAACGGACTTCAGGCAGGAATGAGCATGTTTTTCAGCATTTTTAAGGGAAATAATATTCAGAGTTTTGAGAATATTGTAGCACGGCAGGAGGAAATAAGAGGAATTTTAATGTCGGTCGGACTTGACCGGCTGGATTATTTTGTGGTTATTGCCGGTTGTATTGTTGTTGCAGTTGTCGGAATTATAAAAGAGAAAAAGCTGCTGGGAGAGGAAGGAATCCAGAAATTGTGGCTTCCGGTCAGGTGGACGCTTTATTACGCCTTGATTTTTGCGGTATTGATTCTGGGCGCATATGGAATGGGCTATCAGCAGGTGGATATGATTTATGCAGGATTTTAAATATTTCAAAAAAATTATTTCAAAGAATATACTTTTTATGATGATACTGGTGCTGCTTCTGGTGGGTGTATCGGAAAGAATAGTGAATTTAATGGTTGCGAATGACAGCTATGTACTGGATCGAAATAAAAGCATTTTCCGGATATTAAGGGAGCCAGAAAACAGCGTGGATATCATTGTATTAGGGGACAGTCTGGGTATGACGTCCATTTCCCCGATGGCGTGGTGGGGCGATTACGGAATGACAGGGTATGTGTGTGGACAGACCGGTCAGAGAATGCAGGAAGCTTTTCATATGCTGCAGGCAGCATATGAAACCCAGAGCCCCAAGCTTGTTATTCTGGAGACGAATATGGTGTTCCGGTGCAAAAATTTGTCATCAGAAGTAAAAGATTGCCTGGGTGAGATTGGCTATCGCTATATTCCAATATTTCAAGGACATGATATTTGGAAATCCATGTTATCCGAAAAACAATATCCTGCTGAGAATTATAAGGGATTTGCATTTCGCTGCGAGACTGTTCCATACGAACAGGGGGAATATATGCAGAAAAATGACCAGAAAGAAGAAATTTCAAAAATTGTCAGTTTCTATCTGGAAAAATAAGAAAACTGTGTGAAAAAATGGAACGAAACTGTTGCTGGTAAGCACTCCGTCTCCAATAAACTGTAATTATGCGAGGCATAACAGTATAGAGGCATACGCAAGGGAAAAGGGGCTGGATTTTCTGGATTTAAACTTGAAGACGGAAGAAATAGGGATTAACTGGAAGACAGACAGTCTTGACAACGGAGATCATCTAAATTACTCGGGAGCAGATAAGGTTACACGATACCTTGGCAATTATCTGACCCAAAATTATACTTTCCCAGATCACAGAGGCGAAAAAACATACCGCACATGGGATAAGGAATACAAAATATACGAGCAGAAAGCGGTCCGGGAAATGAAAGTTATCAAGAAAGCAGGCTAAGCGTTTACGGTTTATTACAAATCTGTTATGTTATACATTAAGAATGTGACAGGAGAGGACAAAGCATGAAAAAAAAGAGCAGGTATTAATTGTCGAAGATGATGCGGATATTCGTGATGGGGTGCGGATTTTACTCGAGAGTGAAGGATATGCTGTTATGGAAGCGGAAGATGGAAGACAGGGGCTTTATTGTCTGAATGATGAAGTGGATCTTGTAATACTTGACGTTATGATGCCTGGTATGTCCGGACTCCGAACTTGTGAGGAAATCCGTAAAATATCGAATGTGCCGATTCTTTTTTTGACGGCGAAAGCACAGGAATCAGATAAGCTGATAGGTCTTATGGCAGGCGGGGATGATTATCTCGCAAAACCGTTTTCTTATGCGGAGCTTTTAGGGCGTGTGAAAGCATTACTGAGGCGTTATAATGTATACAGAGGAAGGAGCTGCGAATGGGATGAAAATGAAAACTCTTATCTGACACTGAATGGAATTAAAATTCATGAAAAGTTCAACGAGGTCTATATAGATGGAGTGATGAAAGATATGTCAGATATTGAATATCATATTCTGCTGCTTATGATGCAGCATGCCGGAAAAATATTTTCTGCACAAAATCTTTATGAGAGTGTGTGGCAGGAACCTTATTTCTACTCCTGCAACAGCACGGTAATGGTACATATCCGAAAACTCCGGGTAAAAATAGAGGATGACCCTAAAAATCCTAAGTATATAAAAACGGTATGGGGAAAGGGGTACAAATTTGACACAGATAGTAAGTAAGAATCATTCTATTTATGTACAGTTGCTGTATCTCTTAACCGGCGCAGCAATTGCTGCAATCGTTTTTTTTTCAGATATTTTATTCAACGGGAAACTATGTTCTTGACCATTATCTGGAAAGCTCTACGTATATAGAAAAGCAAAACCTGAAATATCTTGCTAAAATGCAAAAATATGTGACGGCAGAGCATATTTCATCGAGTGATATAGCACAGCTTAATACATGGGTTCAAAGGCAGAAGATGATATATGTCAGAATATATAAGGATCAAATCCAGATATATGATTCTGATTATCCTAAGGAAGATGTCAGCGTAAGCGAAATTGCGGCGGGTAATTATCCGTGGGAAAGCTATTATGATCTGGAATTGTCTGATATAACGGTGGAAGTCATGATTTCCGGAAGTTTCAGCTATCAGCTATATAACTGGCTATTGGTGGCATCAATCTGTCTTTCTTTCGCTGTTTTTCTTGGCATTGTTCTGCTTGGAATACGAAAGAAAATGAAGTATATTTTAAAACTGAGTGATGAAATTGCTATTCTGGAAGGTGGTAGCCTTGATTATTCCATCACGGTCAAGGGGAAAGATGAATTGGCCATGCTAGCAGAGGGAATTGAAAATATGCGGATTGCGTTCCAGAGTCTGTTGAATCAGGAAATGGAAATGATGAAGGAAAATCAGCGGATTGTGACAGAAATGTCACACGATATCAGAACACCGGTTACTGCAATCATGCTATATTCGGAAATACTTCAGAAAGAACAGTATAAAACAGAAGAGCAGCGGAAAGAGTATGTGAAAAAGATAAACAAAAAGCATATCGGTTAAAACAGCTGGTGGATCATCTGTTTGAGTATGCTCTTGTTGCCGGGGACGAGGAGATAGAGTTGGAAGAACCGGAACTATTTGAGACCGTTTTTTTTGATTTGTTTTCTGAGACATGTAATTATCTGGAACAGAAAGAGTTTACTGTAGATTTCGATGTAGAATGGGTGGAGCAGAAGATAAGCATATCGACAGATTATATGATACGCATTATGGATAACGTGACATCAAACATCATCAAATATGCAGACCCTGGGGAGGCTGTCAGGATTTTTTCCAGGAAAGAAAAGGATCGGGTAGGCATTTTGTTTGAAAACAGAGTGCGCCTGCCGGAAGAGAAAGTTGAAAGTAATGGAATTGGAATACAGAATATCAAAAATATGATGAAAAAATGAATGGGGAATGCATTGTGGAAAAGGAAAATCAGGAGTATCGAATCATATTAGTGTTTCCATATGTTAATTAGAATGAGCCGTCATAAAAAGCGCCGGCACCGATGGGTGAAGTTCATCGGTGCCGGCGCTTTTGGGATGTGTTACATCCTGTGTTTTATGATGCGGATGTCAGAATCTGCATCGTTTATCCTGTGGGTAATTAACATCCGAGGTTAAAGTATTTGCAAAGAGCAGTAAATAACTCGGAACAGCTATTGAAGTTAAAGCACATAGTTTCGTCCTCCTTATTTTTATTTGTGTTAGCTAAGCACAAAAAGAATTGTAACAATTATGTAACAACTCTGCAATAGGAGGATATTGGAAATAGGATTACGCTTCAAGCTCTATTATGATATGCGAAAAGTGCGGCGGGGGGCTGAACACCAAAGACAAAATAAAAGCCCGGTAAAATCCATAACGGATTCTACCGGGCTTTTAAGGTAAGCAGACAACGGGAATCGAACCCGCCTCCTCAGCTTGGGAAGCTGATATACTACCGATGTACTATGTCTGCAAAACACATATTATTATTATAGCGTAAATAAAAAAGATTGCAACCACTTTCTATGAGAGTTGTTCGGCAAAATTGTTTCTGTACAGGATTAGTTGTTTAAATCGTGTATCGGAAGAAGCCTTGCCAGAAACATGGAAAGACAGAAGCTATGCTTACAAAAACAAAACCAGAATCATTGGCACATAATTTGTGCAAATAGACGAAAAAATAAATGAAAACGCATGAAAAGTAAAAAAGTGTTGAAAACAGGATAGAATTCTAGGGGTTTTTTGTTTGGAGTTATATATAATGTAGATATAAGGAGGAAGGAGGAAGCGTAGATGCAAATGAAACTTGGAAAGCTTCTGGCAGAGACCAAGACGGGAGAAAAAAGACAGATTGAGCCTGAAAAAAAGATGGAAGAGGACAAAAGTATGAATTTGAACTGGCGGGGTATCATTTTTTGTAAGAGATATGGTAAAAAAACAGAAGAAAGTGATAAAGAGAATCAAGAATATTTTATCACAAGAAGAATTGTGGGAAAGAGAAAGGAAGCTTCTGGAAAGAAGGAAGGAATTGCACTATCAATGTACCTTGAGTTTGGAGAGGAAACGGATATTTTTCGAGTGGGAATACCGTCAGCGGTATATGGTGAATATGTAAGTCGAGAGGAAAGTACATATCACTCCTTTATGGAGGATCGCCTGACAGGAGTGATGCTGCTTTTATTTGATGAGGATCATAAGAAATCAACGGTTGTGCAGAAGATGAACCCTGCAAAATATATAGAAAAGGAAGAGCGGAAACGTGGAGAGGGCAGGTACCTGCATAAAACAGAGACTACGTCCATAGGGTATGGCTTCGGGGAAGCAGCTTATGTAAAACTCTGCTGGCCTTATGAGGAACGGGAAAAAAGTGTGGCGCTTGATTCAATGGAGACTCCTGCACAGGCATTCTATCCGTTGGAGGAGGAACAGATAGAACTTGTTTTGGAATACAGGGTGGCACACAAAGAATGCAAAACCTTTACGGATGGTCTGTATCAGGAATATCAGGAACTTTCGCGGCGGCTTGTGAAGAGAGGAGAGAAGACAGTGCGCTTGCCTTTTTCTAGGGAAGAGGGAATACAACTCCGAAGAAAGTGTGTAGGCAGAACTTACCGGGAATTTGGTCCGGATGGAGCGGGTTTTTTCTTCGATTTCGACCCTGAATATGGGTATGAGTCGGAACCTTCCGGATTCGGGACGTCTTTCCACACGATTCCACATAAGACTTACACGCATATTCTGGAATACGGATTTACCGGACGTCAGCTTAATATTGCGCTTGATCTGGCAATGCATAGTGAGGACTATTTCAGGAAAGCTGAGAGGGTCATAGATTTCTTTGTGAATTACTGTATAACGGAAAATGGGTGGGTGTACTCATTGTACGATACAGAAAAGGGAGCGCCCTTTGCGTCCTTCGGAGATGCTTCAGCGCCTCGGTTGCACTATATGTACTACGAAAAATGTAAGGGCAATTATTTGAGAACTATGACAGAGCCAATGCTGGATTTGTTGGAGGCATATCTTTGGTATCGGAAAAAGGAGTAAAAAAGGAAAAGTGGCTGGAGAGCGTTATACGCTTTGCCAATTTTCTGTTAGAGAAGCAGAATGCGGATGGCTCCTGGTGTCGGGCTTATTCCATGACCGGAGAGCCAGTGTATATGAATGATCGGGAGGACTACACTACGGAAGAAAATGACAGAGGGAGAAAAGCTTCTACGATTATTCCGGTAATGTTTTTGTGTGCGCTGGCAAACTGCCTGGGCGAGGAAAAAATACCTTCAATCGGCTAAAAAGCGGGCAATTATGCATTGGAGCATGAGGTGAGATGGGAACTTTACCAAGGCGGAACCATGGATAATCCCAATGTCGTGGATAAGGAGGCCTCCCAATATATGATGGCAGGTCTGTATCATCTACCAGATGACAAAGTCTCCAGAATATCTGGAAGGGGCACTGTGCGCTGCCAAGCAGTTTGTTACATGGAATTATATCTGGAACGCACCTATGAGAAAAGGAAATATTCTTTTTTTCCAGAGGATTTTGTACGAAGGGAATGGGAGCCATTAATTCCATCTGGTGCGGTGGTGTGGTTGACATATACTCGCTCTTCCATATCCGGGAGCTATACTTGCTTGGGAAAGAAGCAGAGGAATGATTTCTTATAGAAATGGCAGAAGATATCAGCATTGCAACCCAACAGATTCTGTCATGGTCTGAGATACCATGGGCTTTTGCGATAGTGGCATGCAGCCGGAGGGATTTGGAATCTGCCCTCAGGGAATGGATGAGGGAATGATTGAAAAGGGAGATATCTGGGGAACTCTGGGTTGGATCTACTCAGCTGGAATCTCAGGAATGGAGCGGTATTTGAAGGTGATAACATAGAGGCTGTTCTCTGTCCAGGCGCCGGACAGATAGTATGATAAAAGAAAGCAAAAACAAAAGGAGGATTTACTATGAAGAGTAGAATTACAAGCATGCTGCTTGCAGCGGCAATGACCATTACTATGCTGACAGGATGTGGCAGTCAGGGGAAAGAAACAGAAAAAAACAGATACGGGTGCAATTGTATTGGACATGTATCATAGCTGGAGCACCGACAGCGAAAGAGGAGCGGCTTTGGACAAACTGATACAGGAATTTAATAAGGAATATGAGGGAAAGATTGAAATAAAAGTTACAATTAATCCCGATTTCCCAGCATATCAGGAAAAGGTAAAAACCATGATTTCCACTGACACAACGCCGGATATTTTTCATTATAATTTTAATCCTAACGATTTATCGAGACAGAAGTCAGGAAAACTGATGGACTTTTCGGAATATATGGATGACGAGTGGAGAGCTAGATTTGGAGAGGGAGATCTTGAAAATCTGACCATAGACGGAGAGATTACATCTATTCCTTTTGAAAAGGCAGGAGCAGTTTTCTATTATAATAAAGAAGTATTTGAAAAAGCTGGAATTACGGAATTTCCAAAAACCTGGGACGAGCTTTTGGAGGCGTGCAAAAAGATTAAAGACAGCGGTGTGACACCAATTTCCCTTTTTACACGGCAGATGATGCATGGTATACCTGTAATCTGTTTACATATCTTGCGGCAGGCTATGCAGGTGTGGATGCACTGAACAAGGGCGGCGATATCAATACTGAACAGATGAAGGCGGCAGCTGCAAAGCTGAAAGAGTTCTGGAATTATACGACAGGAGATGCTATAGGAGCAAACTATTCTGTGGCAATGAATAATTTTGCATCTGGTAAGACTGCGATGGTAATTGACGGACCTTGGCTGATTGGCTCTCTTGGTAACGATATCAAGGATAAGATTGGAATTGCTCAGGCGCCTACTTTTGGAGACGGAACCGTATATGAAAATTATGTGATTACAGATGCACAAACACCATGGGCAGCTAAGACAGATGATAAGGAAAAGGCGGAGGCTATCGTAACCTTTATGAAATACATTACTTCTGAGGAAAGTGTAAAGCAACTTACCCTGGAAGGGGCGGTGTTCCTTTCTCCGAAGCTTGATATGGAAGATCCAGATGTACAGGGAACAGGCGGGCTTCTGGGAGAATACCTCGCTCTGAACGCGAACGCTGAGGAGAGTACCGTAAATATCCAGAGAAACTTAAGCACAGCAGCCAATTCGAAGCTGCCGTCCCTGTTGGAAGAGCTTGCCCTTGACAGGCTCACGCCGGATGCAGTCATTGAACAGCTTGCGGCAGAAAATAAGTAGATAACCCAAGGAAAGAGAAGGAGCGTGTACTATGAAAGGACAACAAAGACTGTTGTATTTACTTCCCGCCTGTATATTGGTGTTTGCCTTTTTCCTATTCCCATTGGCTTATCTTTCCTATATAAGTTTTTTTGAGTGGGATGGTTTAGGACCAAAGACATTCGTGGGATTTGAGAATTTTGAATATGTGTTTTCGGATCCGATTTTCCGGACAGCAGTGAAAAACACGATTGTGTGGCTCTTATCGGCACTGCTCCTTCATATCCCGTTTGGGCTTTTGTTGGCACTTTTGCTGAATCGAAAACCAAGAGGGTGGAAGGTATTTCGGGTAATGTATTTTATACCTAATGTGATCTCAACCACAGCCATTGCATTTTTGTGGTATTTTATTTACCATGTGGACGTAGGACTTTTGAACAATATGTTGAATGCGGTAGGGTTAAAGAAACTGACCCATGCATGGCTTAATGATCCAACAACAGCTCTGTGGTGCAATCTGGTTCCATTTGTCGTGTATGTAGGGTTGACGATGATTATCTTTATGACGCAGCTTTCGACGATACCGAAAGAACTTTATGAGGCAGCGGTCGTAGATGGAGCAACCAGCCTGCAGGTGGATCTTAAGGTGTATCTGCCATTACTGAAACCAGCGTTTATCACGAATATTATGTTGAATCTGGCATTCTGTCTACGTACCTTTGAGTATCCGTTTTTAATGACGGGAGGAGGACCGGCAAACAGCACCATGAATCTGTCGCTTTATATTTATAAAGAGATGGTGGGAGCAAATCGGTATGGCATTTCCATGGTAGCAGGTCTTGTGACAGTATTTATGGGATTGATTGTAATGGTATTCGTCAATATTCTGCAGAGAGAAAGGAGGAACTGCCATGCATAAGAAGAAAATAACACCAACGGGAGCATTGCTTTATGTATTTCTGACGGTTGTACTGGTATTTATGATGATTCCGTTTGTCTGGCTTCTGATTTCCTCTTTGAGACCGAATGCAGATTTGTTCAATGAACCATTTGCAGTGCCCAAAACGTTGTCCTTTGAAAATTTCCGGGCGGTTATGGAGAGCCATCCCATGCTTTTGTACTTTGCAAATTCGGTTGCCATTGCAACGATTGCCACGGTAATAGCTGTTGGGGCGGCTACGCTTGCCGCCTACGCTATGCAGCAGAGATTTTTAACAAGGAAGAGTCTGACGGTATTATTTTCCATGTGCCTTTTTATTCCTACCAATGCATTTATGGTGCCATATTATGTTATGATTAATAAAATAGGACTGTACGATAATGTACTCGGAATTGCCTTAGTATATGCGGGAGTGAATCTGCCTATGAGTTTTATGGTAATTAAGGGCTATATGGATACGATTCCGGGTGAACTTTTGGAGTCAGCAAAGATTGATGGAGCTACTGCAGGACAGTCTTTCTGGAAGATTATTCTTCCGGTATCGAAGCCGGGAATTGTGACTGCATGTATCTTTCTGGTCATCAATTCATGGAACGAACTCCTTTTTTGCAAACCTGCTGAATCAAAGTGACTCTTCCAGAACCATTCAGGTGGCGATCCGGTCGTTCCTTACGACTTTTGAGGCTAATTATGCATATGCTTTTTGCAGCTATGGTAATTTCTATACTGCCTACAATTATTATCTATGCATTGCTGACAGATCGGATTATCGGAGGTATGACTGCAGGCGCAGTAAAGGGATGATTGCAATGAAAATCATGATAGTAGAGGATGAGGAAAATATAAGAGATGGCATTAGAAATCTCGTAGACTGGAATCAGGAGGGGTTTGAAGAACCCCTGCTGTTTTCCAGTGCTGTGGAGGCGCTTGTGTTTTTAGAGACAGAGACAGTGGATGTGGTGCTGACGGATCTCTATATGCCGGTGCTGAATGGAATTGAATTTATCCGTATGCTACGAGAGCAGAACCAAGTGTGCGAGGTAATTATTCTGACAGGACACGAACGTTTTGAACTTGCCAGAGAGGCCATTGCATTAGAGTAAAGCAGTATCTGCTAAAGCCGGTGACGGGGCAGACGCTTTTAACAGAACTGCACAAAGTCAGCCGGGAAATTCAAGAGCGGATGAGGTTAAAGGACTGGGTCGATATTGCGAAGAAAAAGCTTCATGACTATCTTCCGGTCATTCAGAATCAGTTTTGGAATGATCTTTTGTTAGGAAATTTAATTGAACTGAAGAAAATTAAGGAGAGAGCGGAGGAGGCGGAGATAAGCATTCCGGAGTCGGAAATGAGCTGCCTTGCGGTGCAAAGGAAGGGGGAACAGCTGGAAAGAGACAGGATCACCAGAGAAATGGCGCTTCGGGAACTTACAGAAGAAATATTAGGGGAAAAATATTTGGGTGCTCTTTTTTTATAACGGAATGGAGATGGTGATATGCAAGGGACGGATTTCTAGAGACTATGTGGAGATTCTGAATGAGTCTGTCAAGCATAATTTCGGCTATTCTATTTCAATTGGAGTAAGCACGGCACAAAAAAGATGCGACAAATCTGAGAAATCTGGCAAGAGAGGCGATGGATGCGGTGCAGTCCATTCATGAAGAGGATGTAATATCTTATATCTATTACCGGGATATTGAAAATAAAAAAGAAGGAAAGGGTGGAATACCCGTACGAGGAGGAACGAAGGATTTTACATGAGATTCGATTCCAGAGGCTTCCAGACAGGAACTTGCTTCGGAAATTTTTAGAAAAGCTTCTTCCTCCCCGGTATTCGGTGGAAAAGTCTAAAATGCTGCTTTTACAGTTCCTTTTAGCACTTGTACGGATGGCAGATGAACTAGAGATAGATGTTGCGACGGAGTTTGGAAAAGCGGAAGCAAGCATTGAGAGTCTGCAGAAGGTGGAAGAAGCATTGGAGAGAATGATCACAAGAATGGTCAGTGAGAAAGAGAAAATGTCCAGAAGATATACAGAGATTCTTGTACAGTCGGCAAGAAACTATATTCAGGAGCATTTTGCTGACGAGGAGCTTTCGGCCGGAAAAATAGCAGAAGCAGTGGGAGTGACACCTAATTATCTGTCCAGAATTTTTAAGAGTATTACAGGAGATACCTGTGTCAGTTTCCTGGGCAAGGTAAGATTGGATGAGGCAAAGAAACTTTTGCGTGACTCTTCATTTAAAAGCTATGAGGTGGCGGAGGCGGTGGGGTACAAGAATCCTAATTATTTTGGTGCTATGTTTAAAAGATATACCGGGTATACACCGAAGGAGTACCGGGAGGCTTCGTATGAAGATAAGAATTAAGTCTGTCAAAAGCAAGATAATCGTTTTCTTTATCGGTCTGGCAGCGTTCCAGATCTGTGTGATGGCAGGGTTTGCCAAATTGCAGTTGGAGCCATCCATTGTGAGTATGTATTCAGAACATTTAGAACGATTTGCAGATGTGGCGTTAACAGAAACGACACAGGAGACGGAGAAGATAGAACGTTATATGGTAAATATCATCGGTGATGCCCAGATTCAGGATTTCCTCCGCAGAGCGGACGAGGAGCAGAGTGCAGAACTGCCGCCGGTGTTGTCTACAGAACTTCGCAACCGGATTCTTAGCTATACAGATTACGATAATATTATTACGGCAATATATCTCGTGGATAATTATGGAAGGATTTACAGTAATCTTGGGAAAAGCCCTATGCAGACCTTTATGAACCGCAATCAGGAGTTGAAAGACAGGAAGGAGGAGTCTGCTGTCTGGTATGGAGGGGAAAATGGAAATACCATAACGGTGTACCGGAACGTCAATAATAACACCACAGATCTCACACAAAAAAGATCGGAGCGTTGTGTATTTTTATAGACCGCAAGATGTTTCAGGAACGCATTGATGATCTGATGATGGAAGAAGAACAGCATTATGTTCTGGAAAATGAGGAGCGGCACCTAAAGATTTCTTCAGATCAGGATGAGACAGAAGAAAGGGACAGTATTGTGGTGATGAGAACGGATGGCAGGTGGGGGCTGAGAACCTGGATTGAAAAGGATATCATTTACCGACCGGTGAAGATGATGATGCGGATCCTGCTAGCAGAACTTTTTGCACTGCTTCTGGTGAGTATTGCTCTGGTGGTATTTCTGTCAGAACGGATTACAAGACCAATACGTAAGCTTACTATTGCCATGAAGGAAATTGGGCGGGAAATATTGATACGGTGGTATTAGATGAGGGGAGGATGAACTAGGGCTTCTTGCAGCAACCCTGAACCGAATGTCAAAAAGCATCAAAAAGCTCATGGAGCAGATTCATGAGGATGAGAAACAGAAACGATATCTGGAGCTAAAGGCTATGCAGTATCAGATTAATCCTCATTTTCTCTATAACACACTGGACTCTATTGCCATGTCTGCCAGAAGAAATCAGGATAGGCAGAGTGAGGAAATGACCCATGCTCTGGCTGAATTTTTCAGAATCGGACTAAGCCACGGAGCGGAATATGTAACAGTGGAAATGGAGGTTCGGTATGTAAAAAGCCTACCTTGAAATTCAAAATATGCGATTTCCCGATTTATTGACATGGGAGTGCAGTATAGAACATGGACTTGAGGAGATAAAAATTTTAAAATTTATTTTGCAGCCGCTGGCGGAGAATAGTATTTATCATGGCTTTCGTGACTCGGGAGAGTGCGGTCACATAGAGATTCGTGTATATACCAGCGGAAAAAATCTGCAACTTTGTGTATCCGATAATGGAATTGGAATGATGCCGGAACAACTGGAAATTCTAAAAAGCAGGATGGCTTGGAAACAGATGACAGAACAGAGTATTCAGGAGGGGGGATTTGGGCTGCAGAATGTACAGCAGAGATTGCAGCTTGTGTATGGTACGAAAGCCGGACTTCACATAGAAAGTGAGTGGGAGGAAGGCACCAGGATCACGGTAGTGATTCCGGATATAATAAAAACACATTCAGAAAAGGAAGGGAGTGTTTGATATGGAAAAAGCAAGACCGGTTTCGTTGAAAGAGATACGTATTAGGGATAACTTTTGGGATAAATATCGGAGACTTGTAAGGGAGGAGATTCTGAAATATCAGTGGTGCGCTATGAATGATCAGATTGAGGGCGCGCCTAAAAGTCATTGTATTGAAAATTTCCGCATTGCAGCAGGAGAAAAACAGGGAGAGTTTTACGGGGCTGTGTTTCAGGACTCAGATGTGGCTAAATGGCTGGAAGCGGTAGCATATACATTGGCAGAGAAACCGGATAAGGAACTGAAGAAACTGGCAGACAGTGTAATTGAACTGATCGGTAGGGCACAGGAGCCGGATGGGTATTTTAATACATATTTTATTCTGAAAGAGCCGGGACAGCGGTTTAGAAACTTAAGAGAAGGGCATGAACTATATACTTTGGGGCATATGATTGAAGCGGCAGTGGCATATAAGCGGGCGACTGGTGAAAAACGGTTTCTGGAGATTGTACAGAAGATGGCGGATCTGGTGGCAAATACTTTCGGAGTGGAAGAGGGAAAACGCATGGGAATGCCTGGGCATCAGGAAATTGAGCTGGCTCTTATGAAACTTTATGAGGAAACGGGTAAAGAGAGCTATAAGGAACTGGCAAAATATTTTATTGATGTACGTGGCTGTGGAAATAGAAATTATTTTCTGGAGGAGATGAAACAAAAGGACGTAAAACGTATTTTTCCGGAGCTTAACGACTATCGTCCGGAATATTCACAGTCTCACCTTCCGGTGCGCAAACAGCGCACGGCGGAAGGACATGCAGTGCGGGCAGTTTATATGTATGCGGCAATGGCAGATATTGCAGCGGAATATGATGATGAAGAGCTGCTTGGCGCGTGTGAGACGTTATGGAATAATATGGTGCATAGACGGATGTATGTGACAGGAGGAATCGGATCATCCGGGATTTTGGAACGCTTTACTGCGGATTATGATCTTCCTAACGATTATAATTACTGTGAGTCCTGTGCATCTATCGGACTGGCGTTTTTGCGCGGCGCATGATGCAGATTACAAAAAAAGCAAAGTATGTAGAGGTGATGGAACGGGCTTTGTACAATACGGTTCTTGCAGGTATTGCAATGGATGGAAAGAGTTTTTTTCTATGTCAATCCGTTGGAAGTATGGCCACCGAGCTGTATGGAGCGAACCTCCAAAGAGCATGTGAAAGTGTAAGGCAAAAGTGGTTCGAGTAGCATGCTGCCCGGCCAATATTTCAAGAACGCTTGCGTCATTGGGAGAATATATTTATGCCTGTGAGAAAGATACTATCTATGTGAATTTGTTTATAGGAAATGAGACGCAGATTACAGTGGGAGAACAGAAGGTTCACCTGTCATTGGAGACTGACTTCCCGTGGAAAAATCAATTCAAAATCAACGTTTCCGGCGTGAAGGAAAGCGTACAGCTTGCAGTTCGTATCCCAGAATATGCGCAGGATTATAAAATTTTCTGCGAGGGAGGGGAGCAGTTTTACAAGGAAAAAGATGGATATGCCTACATAACCTGTGAAAAGAACGGAAGGTATGAAGTTCAGTTTGTTTCAGAGCCACGCTTTGTGAGGGCAAATCCAAAAAGTAAGAGCAGATGAAGGAAAGGTCTGTGTGATGTGGGGACCACTGGTATATACAGTAGAGGAGACGGACAATGGAGAAAATCTTCAGGCTCTTTACATAGATACTGCCAAGCCGGTAAAAAAAAGTGAAAAAGAGGAATTTCCAATGTTGATTGCAGCAGGAAAGCGTATATGTGAAAGCGGTTGGGGCGAGGAAGAACTTTATGGAAGTCATCCTTTGGAATTTGCAGAAACAGAGATTACGTTGGTACCTTATGCTTATTGGGGGTAACCGGGAAAACGGAGAGATGGCAGTGTGGTTGAAGGAGTATCTGTCTGATAGAAATAATAAGTAAAAAAGGATATGTTCCACTTGATATACTACCCTCATAATAGGACAATGAAATATAAAAGTCCTATATGAGGGCAGTTTCATGTCCAGAAAAAGTAAGATAAGTCCAATATAAAAGGTCAAAATAGTTGAGCAATAGTTATATGTTTTGTGAGAGATCAGTGTTGAAGTGGAGACGAATATGATATAATGTGCATATGCAATGAGCAGTGCCAGACGTGACGGCTGCGCTACTACCAGAGGAGAAAACAATGAAAACAGTTGCAATCGTGGCGTGTTCCAACGGGCAGAAAGAAGAATATCGAAGCCAGAACGAGGAACTGGCACGGTATCTGGAGAAAACAGGACACAAGGTTTTATGGAGCAATGATATCTATGAAAAAAATGCCGCATTTTCAGGTACGGGAGCAGAGCGCGCCGCGGAACTGATGCGTTTCTTCAATGATCCGGAGGTGGAGGAGATCTATGACATTTCCGGAGGAGATCTCGCCAATCAGGTGCTGGACGGGCTGGATTATGCCGCCATCGGAAAAAGCAGGGCAGTTTTCTGGGGCTACAGCGATCTGACGACGGTCATCAACGCCATCTATGCACAGACCGGGAAAAGCAGCGTGCTCTATCAGGTCAAGAACATGGTCTGGGGAGAGATAAAAGAGGTGCAGCGACGGAGATTTGAGAACCGTACGGCGCTGTTTGACCCGCAGGTTCGCTTTGTGCAGGGGGATAAGATGGAAGGCGTTGTCGGCGGCGGGAATAGCCGCTGCTTTTTGAAGCTGGCGGGAACCCGTTATTTCCCGGATCTTTGGGACAAGATTCTGCTGTTGGAAGCATACGGCGGTGAGGTGCCGCAGATGGCGACGTATCTGGCGCAGCTAAAGCAGCTGGGGGCTTTTGAGAAGGTTGGAGGAATTTTACTCGGAACATTTACGGCGATGGAGGCGCATGCATGCAGCCCGGATATCACTGCACTGGTGAAGGAGGCGGCAGGAACGAAGATTACGATTGCCAAGACACAGGAAATCGGTCACGGAAATGACGCGAAAGCAATCCGGATCGGAGAAAAGATATACTGCTGCGGAGACGAAGCATGTCGAAGCGTTGTTACAGATGCTGAAAGGAGACAGTTGGAAACCAGATGAAAAAAGAGATGACATACACAGAACTAGCGAAAGAGACGGCAATCCTGACGGCTGCCGTGGCGATTATCGCCGCAGCCGTATACTTTTTTTCTGGTGCCGAGCCACGCATCCGTCAGCAGTATCTCCGGTCTCGGAATCGTGCTGTCCAACTTTATACCGCTGCCGCTGTCCGCGATCACGATGATCTTAAATGTTGTGCTTTTAATTATCGGATTTTTACCTGCGGAAAGGAATTTGGCGTGAAGACGGTTTACACCAGTGTGGCGCTGCCGGTATTTCTGGGAATTTTTGAGAGAATCTTCCCGGATTACGAATCGCGCACCGGCAGCCAGGAACTGGATGTGCTGTGCTATATTCTGGTGGTCAGTGTGGGACTCAGCATTCTGTTTAACCGGAATGCGTCTTCCGGCGGACTGGACATTGTGGCAAAGATCATGAACAAATATCTGCATATGGAACTGGGAAAAGCCATGTCGCTGTCCGGCATGTGTGTGGCGCTTTCGGCGGCACTCGTCTATGACAAGAAGACGGTTGTGCTCAGTATCCTCGGTACATATTTCAACGGTATTGTGCTGGATCATTTTATTTTTGACCATGACATGAAGCGCCGTGTCTGCATCATCACCGAAAAGGAAGAAGAACTGCGCAGGTTTATTATAGAAGACCTGCACAGCGGAGCGACGATCTATGAGTCGATCGGTGCATACAATATGCAGAAGCGCAACGAAATCATCACCATCGTGGACAAGGCGGAGTATCAGAAACTCATGAATTATATCAGCCGTGAGGACCCGCATGCATTTATTACGGTATATACGGTGTCGGATATCCGCTATCAGCCGAAGCGGCAGCAATGAAGAATGCGATGCAACAGTTGTAAAAGGGAGAAACATACATGGAAATCTACGATAACGCAGACAGTTCATACAAAGCTGCCGGGGCGGAAACCTACCATCTGCCGGTTCTGTATACGGAGGACGAGCGCAGCAGCTACGCCGTATGGGGCATCAAAAAAGAAAAAACTGTTGCTGCCGTTCGCCGTTGCCACGATCCTGATTGATGTGTTTGTGCTCTGTGCCACGGTTGTTTATCTGTTGGCGGTAAGAAGGCAGACACCGGCATTTTCGGTCTGGATTTCGTGCTGGGGAGGTCTGGTCGGTGATGTCGCCTACGGTGTGGCGCTGGTCTTGACGGTTCTTATTTTAAAGCCGCTTGACTGGTTGTTCGATAAAATTATGCACAGACCGGAGGAACCAAAGATGCTGCAGGTGACGCCGAAGGAAACGGGCGTCTCGTATTTCCTGCTTCGCGGTACAACGGTACTTGCGCAGGGAATGCTCACGTGGGATGCGTGGGAGGCTGCGCTCACTGTGGAGACGAATGAGATATTGCTCGAGGGGCAGAGACTGCGGATCGGAAGCAATACGATCGCATCGATCTATCCGCCTGAGAAACAGAAGCCGTGGATGGATCATCCGGCGGAGCAGATAACGGGAACCATCAGCCTGGCGCATATCCGGAAAAATATGCAGGGGTACCGGGCGTCCCTGGAAGAACAGAAAAGGGAAGCAGAGTGGAGACGGCAGAATTCATAGATCTGCCGGTGGAAAATAAAAGAAAATGGAGACAGACACAGATGAGATATCCGAAAAATTTATCCGAACATGGAACGATCGGTTTTGTGGCGCCATCCTTCGGGTGTGCGACCGAGCCGTATCACACCGCATTTTTAAATGCACAGAAAAAAATTCCGGGAAATGGGGCATACCCTGGATCTCGGTCCAAATTGTTATGCCGACTGCGGAATCGGGATCAGCAACACGCCGGAGGCGTGCGGCAGAGAACTGACAGAGTATTATTGCAGCGATAAGAATGAGGTGCTGATCTCCTGCGGTGGCGGGGAACTGATGTGTGAGACACTGGACGCGGTGGATTTTGAACAGATCCGGGCAGCGGTACCGAAGTGGTACATGGGATATTCCGACAATACGAACATGACATATCTTCTGGCGACGCTCTGCGATACCGCTTCGATCTATGGCCCGTGTGCGGCGGCGTTCGGCATGGAGCCGTGGCATCAGAGTCTTTCGGATGCATATGCACTTCTGCGCGGACAGAAGCATACGGTAAACGGATATGATCTCTGGGAAAAGGAAAGCTTAAAAGATACCGAGCATCCGCTTGTGCCATACCATGTCACGGAACAGCGGATTTTGCATGTTTTCCCGGAACCGACGGAGGCACTTACGGTGCAGGGACGCCTGATCGGCGGATGTGTGGACTGTCTGGTGAATCTTCTGGGGACAACTTATGATAAAACAACCGGGTTTGTGGAAAAGTATAAGAATGACGGTATGATCTGGTTCCTGGAATCCTGTGATCTTAATGTGATGGCGATCCGGCGGGCGGTCTGGCAGATGAAGCATGCCGGCTGGTTTTCCCATGTGAAAGCTTTTCTGATCGGAAGACCTGCCGTCTACGGGCAGGAACTGATGGGGCTGGACCAGTACCATGCGGTGTGGGATCTGTTGAAAGATTACGGGGTGCCGGTCATTATGGATGTGGATATCGGACACCTCGCACCGATGATGCCGCTGGTGTGCGGAAGCTATGCAACGGTGCAGGTGAACGGAAATGACATCTCCGTGAAGATGGAGTATTTATAGAATAATGTTAATATTTTTGCCGATGCCGGTGTTTAAGAGGGTATCCAGATCCAGACTCTGGGATACGATCTGTGCCGCAGTGGTGGCAGTGCCGTCATCCGGACTCTCTGTGGCACCGGATGTGGTGGTGCCGTCTGCTGCGGAAGAACCTGTGGCAGCGGCATTTTTTTTTTTCTGCATCAGCCGGTTGTTGTCAGAAGCGACGAGCGCCTCGCCGCGGCTTGCAAACCGTTTGGCATATGTTGAGGTGCGCTGCATGTAAGCCGCATCAGCGGAAAAAAGTTCCTTGAACTTGGAGATCCGCACTCTCAAATAAGGTTGTACGGCTTGTGAGTGTGCCGTCATCATTGATGGTAATGCCGATCTTATCGAGTTCGGAAGAGTATTCGCTGGTAATATTTTTCAACTGCTTTGCACTGCGCTCCAAGGTACGGTCCGAGGAACTGCCGGCAGAGGAAAGCATGTTGTTGTAGGTCTGGATATAGGCGAGCACGCTGTTGCGTGTGTTGGTGTCCTGGTCATCCGAAAAATCAGAGGAAGTCAGCCGGCGTACTGCCTGACGAAGCGCCCTGCCGTCTGCGAGAGCGAGCTGGTTGCCACTGAATTCACGGCGTTTGGAGGAAGTCCCGGCTTCCCGGTTGGAACGGTAGAAACTGCGCAGGTAATATTTGGAACTTAAGGTGGTGCCGGATCCGATATACGCTGTATTTGACATAGTGATTCCTCCTTAAAAAGATTCTCTAATATGTTTCGGCAGAATGCGGCATAGAATTAACCATAGAAAACAAAAACGGATATGCTATACTAAATTCCAAAGAATTCAGTCTGGGAACAGAAACTACTGAATTCTGGCGACTGGGATGTATGAGAGGAGGATATCATATGGAAGCAATGATCTGGATAGGTCTGATTATTCTTTTTGTGGTGGTTGAGATTGCGACGGTAGGACTGACGTCCATCTGGTTCGCAGGGGGCGCGCTGATTTCCCTGATTCTGTGCCTGTGCGGCGTGGGACTGGGCTGGCAGATCGGCGTATTTTTCGTGGTCTCAATGATTCTGGTGGCATTTACCCGGCCGTGGGCGGTGAAGTATTTAAAGCCGCACCTGATCCGGACCAACTACGAGCAGGCAATCGGTGAAAATGTATGTCTGACGGAGACGGTAGACAACCAGAGAGGAACCGGCACTGCAGTCTACAAGGGACAGGAGTGGACGGCAAGAGCCAGTGAGGATGGAAAGAGATATGAGGCGGGAACGATCGTGAAGGTAAAGGAGATCCGCGGTGTGACCATGTATGTCACCGAAAGCGGACTGATGCCGCAGGTTCCGATCCCGCCGCAGACAGAGCAAGAGGCAGAATAATATGAAGCTTGGAATGGTATTTGAGGGAGGCGCCAACCGTACGGTGTTCTCCTGCGGAGTGATGGATGCGTTTCTGGAGGAGGGGCTGATGCGGATTATCTGATCGGCGTCTCCGCCGGGATTGCATACGGTGTATCCTACCTGTCGGGACAGAAGGGCAGGAATATAGAGGTTGTGGAAAATTATATCGCGGACAAGCGGTATATGGGCATGCGGCATCTTTTTAACCGGAACGAGAAAGCGTATTTCAATACGAAGTTCGTGTTTGAGGAAGTGCCGAATGAACTGATTCCGTTTGACTATGACGCGTTTGCGGCGTATCCGGGAAAAGTCGAAGCCGCAGTGACCAACATTCATACCGGAAAAGCCGAATATGTCGAAGTGCCGAGGGGACGGAACATGCGCGATACGCTGGTGGCGAGCTGTTCGCTGCCGATTCTTTTCCAGCCAGTGAAGCTTGGCAGACATTATTATCTGGACGGCGGGATTGCCGATTCCATCCCGTATGAGCACGCGCTGGCGGAGGGATGCGACAGACTCATCGTGGTGCTCACAAGAGAGCGCGGATATGTGAAGAAGACGGAGAAGGCAGTCCGCTTTACGGACAAGCTGTACAAAAAATATCCGAAGATTGTGGAGAGCATGGATTCCCGGGCGGAGCGCTACAATGAATGTATGGCCAGACTGCAGGAACTCGAGCAGGAGGGAAAAATCTTCGTCATCGCTCCGGAATCCACCTATGGGGTGGGACGGACGACCACGGACGTCATCAAGCTCCGGAGGCTTTACGACGAGGGTTATGAACTGACAGAAAAGCGCATGCAGGAACTGCGTGCATATCTGGGATAAGAAAGAGAGGAAACAAACGATGAAGATCGTATTTCTGGATGCAAAGACGATCGGTGATGACATCGATCTGTCCGGCTATGACGCGTTAGGCGAGGTTGTAAAATACGGATTTTCCACACCCGAGGAGGCAAGAGAACGCACCAAAGACGCGGATGTGATTGTTCTCAACAAGGTTGTGATCAACGAGCAGTCCATCGGTGAAGCGGAGCACTTAAAGCTGGTATGTGTGACGGCGACGGGAACCAACAATCTCGACAAGGAATATCTGGATCAGCGTGGGATTGCATGGCGCAACGTGGCGGGCTATTCCACGGAGACAGTGGCACAGCATACGTTTGCATTATTGTTCTATCTGCTGGAAAAGTTGCATTATTATGATGAATATGTAAAATCAGAAAAATATGTGGGGGATGTTTCCTTTACACATTTTGACAATGTGTTTCATGAGCTCAGCGGGAAGACATGGGGCGTCATCGGTCTTGGCGCGATCGGCAGAAGAGTGGCGGACATTGCGGGCATGTTCGGGTGCCGGGTGCTCTACTATTCCACCTCCGGAAAACACGATCAGCCGGGATACGAGAGAGTAGATTTTGATACGTTGCTCGCGGAGTCGGACATCGTGTCGGTGCATGCGCCGCTGGATGCCAATACGGAAGGGCTTATGAACGCCGGAGCGTTTGCAAAAATGAAAAAATCTGCGATTTTCCTGTATCTTGGAAGAGGACCGATTGTGGTGGAGAAAGATCTCGCGGAGGCGTTAAAGAGCGGTACGATCGCGGCAGCAGGACTGGATGTGCTCTCGGCGGAGCCGATGCGGGCAGACAATCCGCTGCGTGAGATCAAGGACAGTGATAAGCTGATGATTACGCCGCATATCGCATGGGCGAGCATCGAGGCGCGCACGCGTCTGATGAAGATCATTGAGGGGCAGATCCGGGAATTTTTCCATCTGTAAAAGAATGCGCCCATTTGGGGGCGCATCAGCTTGGAATCCGCGCATCCAGACCGCTGTGGAAGGACAAATTGCCGTATTCTTTTAGAAATTCCAGAGTGAGCTGTTTCTGCAGCTCACTTTTTGGTTCTGTATGCAGTAATGTGTGAAGCTTTCGTATCATGGTAAGGCAGCGCGCACTGCTTTTTTCGTACAGATCAAAAAAAGCTTTCCGTGGAGACGCGTGTGGCATCCCAGGGATTCTTCCAGGAGGCATGCCTCAGGTTAAAAGGATCCGTGCGGAAAACAGTGTGTCGCTCGGTATCAACGGGGAAAATAACGGGTATCCCAGAAAATGCTTCTCCATGAACCGGAAAAGAACCTTTTTTTTGTCCGGTTTCATCGTGAAGAATCCGCATGCCGAGCGGAAGCGAGATGATTCCCATCCACATGGTGCTACGATGAATGGAAAGTTCGGGGAATGCGTAATGATAGGCATCGTACAGGAGCCCGGCAATCACGCGTTTCTGGGCAAAAGGTCAGCTGGATCGTATCGGCGGCGTGGAATTCACAGGGTGTCTTGTGGCGCTTTCTGGCAAGCAGTTCGGTGTCGATCTCTGTCTCGAGATAGGCATGTCTGGAAAAATAGCTTTTCTCCTTCTTGTCATGGTAATGCGTCATGGCATAGATATAGGGATGGCATGTGGTGTCGAGCAGATAGTGCCCCAGGAAACCGGAGATGTAGGCTTCGGCAATGCCCCGGTCTGCGGCGGACGAGAGACGCCCGTAACTTTCCAGCAGTCCGTGAAAAAAGGCACGCGGCTCCGTGGTGTGTGCGAGGGCACCGAGATTGTGGCGGTGCAGGGCATAGGACGGAAGATAATAGAAAAACAGATCCGGTCCCTGCAGTCCGAACGCATAAGCGCTGCGGTTATAAAACAGATTTTTTTTCTGGGAATTACATTTTAACTGGTGATAGATTTCTTCGCCAAACAGATAATGTGTAACAAAACCTGGCATGGGAATTCCTCCTTTCGTTCATCATGAGTATAACCATTTTACAGGAAGGTGTTAAGTGAGGAATGGAAGATTTAAGAAAAATGTAATAAAACAAATAGATTGACAATCAAAAAAAGAGTGTTATACTATCACGTAGTAATGGAAACTATATAATATAGTTCGGCGATAATCAAAACAGTCAGATTGTCATAAGATGATAGACAAAACAAGGAAAATGTATATCGGGTGGCAACACTTAAAATGCATTGCATATGTAAAAAAGAGCAGTATTCCTTATACTTTCTTAGAAAAGAATTAGTGTGTATGGAAGAAAACGGAGGATTAAGTGATGGCAAATTTAGCACAGTCAGTAGAGAGAAAGGCATTCAGCGTGGCGATTGATGCAGCATTGAAGCATCTGAATAAGGATCGTGAAAAAGGCCTGCTTCAGATTGTTGATCTTGCAGAAAAGTTCATGGGCGATAACTTCCGTAAGGAAGCGTATGACGGAGCCAGAAAGATGATTCAGGATCCGGACAATAAATGGATGCATTATGTAAATCGTCTTCTGGATGAGACCGATCCCCATGTAGCAAAGATGACAGCATTAAATCTGGGATATCAGGCAGCATTTGTGGGAACGAAGACGATTCGTAAGATGAGGGAAGTACATAACTGTAACATCCCGTGGCTGATCTTAATGGATCCGACCAGTGCATGTAACCTGCGCTGCACCGGCTGCTGGGCTGCTGAGTACGGACACAAGCTCAATCTTACGTTTGATGAGCTTGACAATATCGTGACACAGGGTAAGGAGCTTGGTATTTACTTTTATATGATGACCGGTGGTGAGCCGTTAGTCAGAAAAGACGATATCATTAAGCTCTGTGAGAAGCACAACGAGTGTGCATTTCACTGCTACACAAACGGAACTCTCGTAGACCAGGCATTCTGTGACGAGATGAAGCGTGTCGGCAACCTGTCCTTATCCATCAGTCTTGAGGGATTTGAGGAGGCCAATGATTTCCGCCGCGGCGAAGGTGTATTTGACAAGGTTCTTCATGCAATGGATCTGCTTCATGAGAACGGGCTGATCTTCGGTAACAGCGTATGCTACACCAGCAAGAACATGGATGCCGTTACATCGGATGAGTTCTTTGATCTTCTGATCGAGCACGGAAGCCGTTTCGCATGGTACTTCCATCTGATGCCGGTAGGTATGAAGGCTTCACCGGAACTGATGCCGACCAGAGAACAGAGAGAATATATTTACCACAGAATCCGTGAGGTACGTGGATTTACAGGCGGTAAAGAGATCTTCGTTATGGACTTCCAGAACGACGGAGAGTATGTGGGCGGATGTATCGCCGGAGGAAGAAACTACTGCCATATCAATCCGAAGGGAGATGTGGAGCCCTGTGTATTTATTCACTATTCAGGAGCAAATATCCGTGAGAAGTCTCTGTTAGAGTGCTTGCAGCAGCCGCTGTTCATGGCATACAGAGACGGCCAGCCGTTCAATGAGAACATGCTTCGTCCATGTCCAATGTTAGAGAATCCGGAGCTGCTCCAGAAGATGGTACACGAGAGCGGTGCACACTCAACGGATGTTGAGGAGGCGGAGCCGGTAGAGCATCTTTGCGGAAAATGTATGGAGTATGCATGCCAGTGGAAAGAGACAGCAGATAAGCTGTGGGCAGAGCATCCGTACCAGCATAAGGGCTACACCAACTTTAAGAAAAAATAAGGGGCGATCGTTATCAGCAAGGCGAAAAAACAGATCTTAAAATGGGCATTGGTACTTGTCATCATCGGAATCATTGTTTATACATTCCGGGATTCAGCAGGACCGATCTTAGAACAATTAGAAAAACGACACCGGCGGTCATTGCAGGCATCTGTGCAATGACTGTCGTGTATCACTGTGTCGAGGGCGTGATTACCACGCTGCTTGCAAAACAATATAATCGTGAATTCACATTAGGCATGGGTATTACCAATGCCTTTTTGTGCTCCTTTTACCGCGTGGCGACACTTGGCAGCGGAGCAGGGGTTGCCGCGATTGTCTATCTGGGTGAGCACGGTATAGAGTATTCCAAGAGCTTCGGAATGTATATGCTGCAGTACGCGTTTCATAAGATCAGTATCGCGTTTTTCTCAATGATTCTGTTTGCACTGAACTGGAATTATATGCGGGTACATTTTGGGGAGTATATGTGGCTGCTGCTGGCGGGATATCTTGTAACGCTGATCATCACCGTGGTTTTAATTCTGTTCAGCTGTTCCAGGCAGTTTCACCGCATGCTGCTTTGGGTGGTGGATTTCTTCAATGGAAAGACGAAAGGGCGGTTTGATCCGCAGGCAGCAATGCTTCATGACCAGTGCCAGATGTTGGAGGATGCATCCAGACAGCTGATGGGAGAGAAGCGGCTGGTTGCGGGTGCAGTGGGATTGAACCTCATCAAGTTCGCATTCTGGTATTCCATCCCGTATCTGATCTTTCTGGGGCAGGGGGAGATTACGCTCCCGCAGACGATGGCGGTCACATCGCTTTCTGTCATGCTTGCGGCAGTCATTCCATCACCGGCGGGAATCGGTTCGACCGAGTTTGTCTTTACCGCACTTTTTCCGGTATTGTCGGAACCGGACTGGCAGGCTCCGCGTCGCTTCTGTACCGTTTCGGTACTTTCGTATTCCCGTTTCTGGTGGGGGCGGTTGTGGTCATCATACGCCGCATCTACCTCAAAAAAAACGGGACAAGCCAAACGATAGCGCCAGCTGTGAAATGAGGCTGGTACACAGGGCGTGATACGATAACAGTAAGTACAGCAGAGTTCCAGAATAGAAACAGTGCGTAGGAATTCGGATCGCACAATACGGAATTTCTAACTCTGCCGCTTTTTACATCTGCGATAATCCGTGTTTTTCAAGTTTTGAGCACTCCGCGGGTGTGTCCGCAGGCCGACAGACAATTTAAGGACTTTTGTGTGTTCCTTACATCACTAATGAACAAAACATAACCGCGCGAAGCCGATGTCTGAGTTGGCATCTGCCTTATTTTCAATAGCAGATGCCAACGAGTTTCGGTTCGCGCGGTTTTATATTGTCTGTGAAGCGGTGATGTTAGGAACACTAAAAAGTCCGCCCATTGTCTGCGGTTGACGGACATCTTTCGCGGATTGTCAAAACGTGGAAAGACACGGAATTGGATATAAAAAGCGGCAGAGAAGAAATTCTCGCATTTTGTTCCAACGAATATCCTATGCACTGTTTCTATCTGGAACTTTATTGCATCCTACATTTTATTGTGACCGGCAATCTATTCTCCGCCCTGTGTGCGAGCCTCATTTTGCGCTTTTTTTCAAAAAGTTTAAGGTTTGGGAAATTGACAAACGCACAAGTCATGATAAAATTAACGTTGGCATGCAAAAAATGTGTAAAGAAAGTGTAAATAAGGAAACATATGAAAATAAAATTATATTTTGACAAGGGTAATTTGGGCAGACTTGCGGTGGCGATGATCTTCGCCGCGGTATTGTTCTGGAAGATCGGCTTTTCGGTGTGGGCGCTGCCGGTATTCGGAGCGTGCTATTTCCTATTTAAGAGTCTGGAGGTGGAACTGTCAGAGAAGATCCCGTGGGTCTGGACCGGACTGATGATCGGCGCCAGCAGTATTTTCACGGCGTATCATGTGCAGTATCTGCTGCTGGATGCAGAGCTTCGCGCCAAGATCACACAGCCGAAGATGCTGCTCAATATCTTGTGCTGTCTGGTGGTATTTCTGGCGGTACAGGTTTTTACCAATAATACGGGACTTACCTGCATGATTTCCCACATTTTTCTGGTGTCATTGGCGGGAATCAACTATTTCGTATATCTGTTCCGCGGGAACGAATTTATTTTCAGCGACCTGAAATCCATCCAGACCGGACTTTCGGTGGCGGGCAATTATGAGTTCGTGATGGATGACCGGGCGGGTTATGTGATTCTGATTTCCACGCTCTATGTGGCGCTGATCCGCAAGCTTCATGTTTCCTTTAAAAAGAGAGTGCCGATGGCGATCATCTGTATCTCTCTTGCCGTGCTGAGCGGCGTGTATATCGGTCATAAGACGGAGTACATAGTGACAGAGACCTGGGAGCAGAAAGGAAGCTACCGTAACGGATATATTCTGAATTTTGTGCTGAGCATAAGAGACTGTTTTATCGCTGCACCTGACGGGTATTCCGGTGAGGCGGTGAAAGCGCTGGAAGAGCAGTATTCCGGCGGGGATAGCGACGGGAAGAAGCAGGGAGAGAAAGATGCTGCCTCGGCATATGCGGATGTGGCAGCTGATCCGGGAGAAAAAAGCCGGCCATTATCGTGGTCATGAGCGAGTCGTATGCGGATCTTTCAGTGGTGGGAGATTTTTCCACGAATATCGATGTGGCGCCTTATTTTCACTCCCTGAAGGAGAACACGATTCATGGATATGCGCTGTCCTCCGTGTTCGGTGCGAAGACGCCGAATTCGGAGTGGGAGTTTATGACCGGGAATTCCATGGCATTTCTGCCGAGCGGTTCTGTGGTATATCAGCAGTATATTTCCAAGACGCCGACCTCGATTGTGTCCAACTTAAAGAACGACGGCTATACCTGTGTGGCAATGCATCCGTACTATGAGACTGGATGGAGCCGCAACGCGGTGTATCCGGATCTCGGGTTTGATGAGACACATTTTATCGACGATTTTGACCAGACGAAGATTCTGCGGGAATATATCACCGACCGGGAACTGTATGAAAAAAATCATTAACCGCTATGAGAGCCGTGCGGCGAATGAGGATCTGTTTATCATGAGTATTTCCATGCAGAACCATGGCGGTTATACGGAAAAGTACGATAATTTTGATGAGAAGGTACGCCTGCTGGGATTAAACTATCCGGACATCAATCAGTATCTCTCTCTGGTGCACGAGAGCGATTCGGCGTTGGAGTATCTGATCTCCTATTTTCAAAATGTGGATGATCCGGTGGAGATCGTATTTTTCGGCGATCACCAGCCAAGCCTTTCGTCCAGTTTTTATCCGAACTTAAACGGCAAGGGACTTTCGGGACTGACCGAGGATGAACTGGAAGATCTGTATACGATACCGTTTTTCATATGGACGAACTATGAGAGCACGGAGGTGGAACTGTCGATTACCAGCATCAATTATCTCTCGACGCTGGCGCTGGAGCGGGCAGGAATAGAACTTCCGGCGTACAATCAGTTCCTGGCGGATATGATGGAGACCATTCCGGCAATCAATTCCAGAGGCTATTATTCCAAGTCCGCCGGCGGATTTTTGCACATCGAGGAAGCGACGGGTGAGGAAGCGGACTGGATCCGGAACTATAATATTTTGCAGTACAACAACATGTTTGACAAAAAGGAAAAGAGTGAAGTATTCTTTCCTTATCTGAAGTAGTATTAAGAAAGCAACAGAGATACAGCTTTTTAGCGGGCAATGTGTATAAGAAAAAAATGTGGAGGCGAAAAAATGGAGAGAGTGACACTTGGAAAAACAGGGATTACCGTCAATAAGAACGGGTTTGGCGCACTTCCGATCCAGCGGATCAGCACGGAGGACGCCGTGAAGCTGGCGCGAAAGGCATATGATGCCGGCATCACTTTTTTTGATACCGCGCGGTTCTACACGGACAGCGAGGAGAAGCTTGGAGAAGCGTTTGAGGGCATGCGGGAAAAAAGTCTATATTGCGACGAAGACGGCGGCTGCCAACGCGGACGAATTCTGGGAGCAGCTTGGCATTTCCCTGCACAATCTGCGCACGGATTACATTGACATCTATCAGTTCCACAATCCGTCCTTCTGCCCGAAGCCGGGCGACGGCACCGGACTTTACGAGGCGATGCTGGAAGCGAAGGCACAGGGAAAAATCCGCCACATCGGTATCACGAACCACCGCATGAGCGTGGCAGAGGAGATCATCGAGTCCGGTCTTTACGAGACGCTGCAGTTCCCGTTCTGCTATCTGGCGACAGAGAAGGACATCGAGCTGGTGGAGAAGTGTAAGCAGGCGGGAATGGGATTTATTGCAATGAAAGCGCTCTCGGGAGGATTGATCAACAATTCGGCTGCAGCGTACGCGTTTGAGGCACAGTATGAGAATGTGCTGCCAATCTGGGGCGTGCAGAGAGAGCGGGAACTGGACGAGTTCATTTCCTACATTGAACATCCGCCGGTCATGACGGAGGAGATCGCAGCGGTGATTGAGCATGACAGAAAAGAACTCTCGGGCGAATTCTGCCGTGGCTGCGGTTACTGCATGCCATGTCCTGCCGGAATAGAGATCAACAATTGTGCGAGAATGTCCCTGATGCTGCGCCGCGCGCCGTCGGAGGCACAGCTGACGCCGGAGATGCAGGCGAAGATGAAAAAAAATTGAGGGCTGCCTGCACTGTAACAAATGCAAGAGCAAATGTCCGTACGGACTGGACACACCGGCACTGCTTGCGAAGAATTACGAAGATTACAAGCGGGTACTGGCGGGAGAAGTCAGCGTAAAATAAGAGATGCGCAGACATGCAGAACGACATGCAATGCGCGTAATGCACACGTGAGGCGAAGAGGAGTGGGAGAATGAAGAAATATGAGACCGTCATTTTTGATCTGGATGGAACACTTTTGTATACACTGGAGGATCTGACAAAAGCGACAAACTATGCGCTGCGCAGGATGAATATGCCGGAGCGCACACTGGATGATGTGCGCCGGTTTGTCGGAAACGGTGTGGCGCGCCTGATCGAGCTGGCGGTTCCGGAGGGAACGGCACCGGAAGTCTTTGAGCAGACGCTTGCGATTTTCCGGGAGTATTATGATATTCACTGCAATGACAATACAAAAGCCTATGACGGAGTGATTGATCTGCTCCGGGAACTGAAGGCGGACGGATATGCGCTTGCGATCGTGTCGAACAAGCCGGATTCTGCAGTGAAGGAACTGGCGGAGATTTATTTTGAGGGAATTGTGAAAGTGGCAATCGGCGAGAGTGCCGGAGTGGCGAAAAACCGGCGCCGGATACGGTCTATGCGGCATTAAAGGAGCTTGGCATGCCAAAGGAGGGCGCCGTGTATGTCGGAGATTCCGAGGTGGATGTGATGACAGCGAAAAATTCCGGTCTGCCGTGCATTTCCGTCCTGTGGGGATTCCGGGAGGAAGCGTTCTTAAAAGAACATGGTGCAGATCATTTTGTCCGCGAACCGGAGGAGATCAGAGATTTCCTGAATGCGTAGGTCTGTTGAGAAATGTTTCACTTTTAGTAAGGAAGTACCATTGCATGATTTTTGTACATAAAGTACAATAAAAATAATGAGAAACACAGAAGAGTTGTGCGGAATCACAACAAGGAAGGCGGCATGGTATGAACAGAAGAAGTGTGAAACATACGTTAACGATGACCTGTCTGATGCTGGTATTACTGGCATCCCTGTTGCTTGGGGCAACTTCCATTTTCAGTATCCGGAATACGACCAATATGGCGCTGACGGAATATGAAAGTGCGATGGATTCCGGTTACAACACAGAGATCAAGTCTGAGGTCCAGACGGTGATTGCTGTGCTGCAGGCAGAATATGATAAGAGCCAGGCAGGGGAACTGACAGAGGAAGAAGCGAAAGCAGAAGCGAAGGAGATCGTCCGCGCCATGCGTTACCGCGATGACGGAAGCGGATATTTCTGGATTGATGATACGGATTACAATCTGGTAATGCATCCGATTCTGGCGGAGCAGGAAGGAAATAACCGCTACGATCTGGAGGATCAGAATGGTGTCATGATCATCCAGGAGATTATGAAGGTCTGTAACAGTGCCGACGGAGGCGGATTCAATGAATTTTACTTTACGAAGGCGGACGGTGTGACGGTTGCGCCGAAGGTAGCATATTCCGAGTTGTTTGCACCGTGGGGATGGGCAGTCTCCACCGGTAACTACGTCGATGACATGCAGGTAGAGATGACGGGTGTGGAAGGACGCATCAACCAGAAGTTCGAGGTTCTCTGCATTGTGATAGTGATAATGATGGCTGTTATGCTTGTGATGGCGTTCGTGTGGGCGAGAATCTATGCGGCGAAGCTCTGCAAGCCGCTGGTGGAGATCCAGGGGCTGGCATCCAGACTTTCCGACGGAGATCTGACAACGACCGTGAACGTAAGGGAGAAGAACGAGCTGGGAGACACGGCAGAGGCGCTCAATGCCGCGCAGAAGCAGATTGTTTCCCTGATAGGAAGCATCAGCACGGCATCAACAGATCTGCGGAATGCACTGCAGTCGTTTACTGGTAATTTCTCCTCGATGCAGGAGTCCATCGGAAACGTTGCGGTTGCCGTCAATGAGATTGCGGAAAACAGCACGACGCAGGCAGGATCCACGACGGAAGCGTCCAACGGTATCATGACGATCGCGGAAGGCATCGAGAAGATCTCCAGCGAGATGGAAGAACTGGTCGGCAATGCCAATCAGATGCAGGAGTATTCCAATAAGTCGCTCGCTAAGCTTCGTGAATTGATCGATATGAACAATAAGACAGAGGCGGATATCGAGTCGATGTATACACAGACGGAGAGTACCAATGCATCCGTCAATAAGATCAGCAAGGCGGCGACGCTGATCAGTGAGATCGCAGATCAGACGAATCTGCTTTCACTGAATGCTTCGATCGAGGCGGCGCGCGCGGGAGAAGCCGGACGCGGATTTGCGGTAGTTGCGGAAGAGATCGGAAGTCTTGCGACACAGTCGGCAGATACAGCGCATGAGATTAACGACATTATCGGAGAGCTGACAGAGAATTCCGAGAAGTCGATGGGCATTATGGTACAGATGAATGATGCGTCGAAGCAGCAGGTAGAGGCGCTGAATCATACCAGCGAGATGTTTCTGGATATGCAGAAAGCACTGGAGGCGTGTACGAATTCCATCCGCGTGGTGACGGATATGATCCGCACTGCGAATGAGGAGCGTGAGAAAGTTACACAGAGCATCGAGGTGCTGACGCATCTTGCGACAGATAATGCGGCATCCACGGAGGAGACTTCCAGTATGACAACTGAGCTGGAGGGAACGGTGGAGCGCTCCAGCGGAATGATCGAGAAGCTGGAGGGCGACATGAAAGTGCTTGCAGACAGCATGGAGCATTTCCGGTTGTAGGAAGACTGCGGCAAGAATACAAATGATAAGATGAGAATGAAAGCGGGCGTGTCAGAAACTGACACGCCCGTAATTTCATGTCTGCAGATATTCTGCGAATGTGAATATATACTGGGTACGAATAGGGAAAAAACCTTTTATATTTCACATGCGGCATCATATGCTGATTTAATGGCATGATCGATATTGCTCGGACGCTCTCCGGCACAATCGCCAATATAATGAAGCGGGAGCGGACAAGCCGAAAGATCCGGAAGATTCTTTCTTGCACCAACAGCCATTACAACGAAATCTGATCTGATCTCTAAGACCGAGGTTTTTTCATTTTCTGTTTTCTCAACAATAACTGCATGGTCATTGATCTCTGATAATTTTGCAGAGGTAAGGATCTGGACATTGGAATGCTCTAATTCACTCATCAAAGTTGGGAGAATCGTGCTGCTTTCTTCCTTTGCAATCTGATCCATCATTTCAATAATTGTAACGTTACATCCGCGGGCAGCAAGGTATTCCGCAGTTTCAACACCTACAAGACCACCGCCGATGACAGAGACGTTGCCGAATACAATTTCTTTTTTTAGCAAGAATATCCCATGCACTTGTAACGATTGGAAGATCTTTGCCCGGAACGGGAATGATTGCATTCGTTGCACCTGTTGCAACAATTACTTCATCAAACGAATCATAGTCTTTTCCGGTAAATTCCTGCCCCAGACGGAATGTCACTGATAATTCGGGAAGCACGTTAAGATAGTAGTTAATGCTTCTCATCATTTCTTCTTTTCGGGGTGGAACGCTGGCAATAAGAAGCTGACCACCGATCTGGAGTGACTTTTCAAATATAGTTACCTGATGGCCTCTCAGAGCGGCGACACGTGCTGCTTCAAGTCCTGCAATTCCTGCACCGATAATTGCAATTCGCTTTGCTGTGACTGCAGGAGTAATCTGACGGCTTGTCTCATAACCATTCTCGGCATTTAATACACAGCTTAGGAATGCACGGTTTTGGATATTGTCTGTACATCCTTTATTACACATCATACATGTTCTGACATCGCAGCAGTGTCCATCGGCACACTTGTTTGCAAAATCAGGATCGGTAAGCAGTGAACGCCCGAGTGCAACGATGTCAGCAGAGCCATTTGTAATAACGGCTTCAGCAGCTTCCGGTGTTACAATACGACCAACCACGGATACGGGAATGGAAACGAGTTCCTTGATTTTTTTAGAGTATGAAACCATAAAACCGTATGGCTGTGTTCCCATGGCAGGGATGGTATCTCCCATATTTCCGGTATGGTTAGCCTGCGCGACATGCAATGTGTCAACACCGGCAGCTTCTAATTCTTTTGCAAAAATGCAGGCCTCATCAAATGGAAGACCACCTTTTCCCCGAAAGCCGTTATCTCCAAGAGGAGTTACGATTGGAAGCTTGTAGTCGATAACCATATCTGGGACAATTGCTTTTAAACGCCGTACAAGAGTTAAGGCGAAACGTGTACGGTTTGCAAGGTCTCCGCCATATTCATCTGTTCTGTGATTTAAAATAGGAGAGCAGAGCGATCCGACAAGGCGGTCTCCATGTACTTCGATACAGTCAACGCCTGCTTTGTGGGCTAAAACAGCACAATTTTCCATGTGCTTAATAATTTCATCCAGTTCTTCCGCAGTTACTTCATTTACAAAGTGCTGCATATCATGGTGAAGTTTGGCTCTTGCCTCCTGCATTTTTCCCTGGTGAAACATTTCGTTTAAAGCTGCGACGTTATAGTCTGGATGGAACAGCTGGATTCCAAGCTTTGCACCGTATTTATGACATGCATCGGCAAGCCGCTGGAAGCCTTCTGCCTGTTGAGGAGAGTAAAGTTTTGGTGTAGGAGAGAATGTTGAAAGAGGAGCAACGTCTCCAATGACAATGTATCCAACACCACCTTTTGCAAGGCGCTCATAGAAACGAAAACTCTGTTCGCCGATAGATCCATCTTTTTCTTCGTATCCTGTTGTAAGTGGGGGAAACATAATACGGTTTTTAAATTCAATGTTTCCAACTTTAATGGGCTCTAATAATTTCATTGTGCACACATCCTTTCAAAGTGATTATCTTATTTCAATGGTGTTAAAAACTCTAATATGAGCCTGTCTAATTCAGCTCTTGCAGAACCGCTTGCAAAGTTGTGATTTGCGCCTTCAATTGTTTTGTAACTGCATTTGCCATTATAGAGTGCTTCATATCGATGACAGGTAGCATCATCTACCAGATCGTCTGCCGTTCCTCTGATAAGAAGAACAGCACCTGTATATCCCGCTGCGGATGAAAACGGTTCATACTGATATAAATCATGGTTAAAAAAGAAGTAGGGAAGCAAAGCCCTTCTATATCTGCTTTTGTGATTCCCTGTGCTTCCATTGCCTCGGCGCGGTCTTTACATCCAAACCACATGCCGGCTCCCGGGCACATGAGTATGAGAGCATGTGGATTAACGATAGGCGCAGCAGTGGCAGCTGCATAGCCGCCCATGCTCTGGCCTGATAAAATAATTTTATCAGGATTGGCAAAATCCTGCTGTTTTGTCCAGTTTATAATATCTTCGATATCATGTAAGATACGGTGAATGTCATGTCCTCGAACTCACCGTCGCTTTCGCCATTTCCGTATAAATCAAAGCGGACGCTGGCAAATCCGTTTTCAGCCAGAAATCTGGCTGTGTGGGTATAGATATTTTTGTATCCGCTTTTATTTCCGGTAAATCCGTGTACGTTAATGATGGCGGGGAAGCGCGAGCCTTCATCCGGAATATTTACAATTCCGCGTAAGACATGACCTGAGCGGTTTGTTATTTCAACTTGTTTTGTCAATGCAAGATACCTCGGTTTCTGAAGTTATTCTGCGTTTGCAGCATTTCGTTTGTCTGATAAATTCTGTAACATTTCAGCTGTTTTCTCTTTTGTAAGAGGGTATACAAACTTTAATACAAGTACAGCTAATAAGTACCCGGCTACATATAATCCGGTATATGTTTTCCAGAGACGTCCGGAGAATGCTTCGCTCTGAACGGCCTCATTTACGTTAAAGCCTGCGATTGCAAGTGCAAAGCTGCTCATACTTCCGGATACGGCATTAGCAAGCTTACGGAAAAATGTATATGCAGAGTACACGATACCTTCGTTACGTTTTCCGGTCTGAAGTTCCTGATAGTCAATTGCGTCATTTACAAGGGCCCAGACTAATACCTGGAAACCGCTGACACCAAGATAACAGATTACGTTGATAATAATAAAGAGCATTGGGTTCTCAAGAGGGAAAAAGAATAAAATAGCATAAACAACAACTGAGAAAGTTGCACTATACATAATCCATTCTTTCTTTCCAAATTTCTTTGCAACAAATTTTGTCCCAATGAATGCGATAAGCGACCAGATAACGCTTAACATGCCTGAAACTGCCATAATGGCGACATTTCCGAAATAGTCACGGAATAAGTAGGTATTTAAGCCGTTTACCATACCGGCACCAACGATACCAATAAAGCTGGATAACATAACACCAAGTAAAGCTTTGTTTTTGGAGATGGCTTTCAGCACGTCTAAATAGTTAAGCTTCTCTTTTCTTTGGCAACTGGCTCGGTGATAATACGCTCCTTGCACCAGTGTGATGTAAACATAAGGCAGATGAAACCGATAACAGCACAGATGGCTGCCATAATAAGGAAGTGGCTTGGTACAGGCTGGTTGTCTTTGTATAAGAATAATGGACCGGCAATAACGATGACGGTCATAAAGATTGTGCCGCCAAGACTTCTGAAGCGTGAAAGGTCGGTCCGTTGGTTTACATCATCTGTCATAACACTTGAAAGACTTCCAAATGGTACGCTTACACATGTGTACATAATTTCATATACAACATATGTGATGAACATGTAAGCAAGACGGGCGCCATAAGCAAAATTGCTTACGTTGACGAAGCCTAAGATACAAAGGACTGCGGTTGGGAAAGCAAAGAATTTAATCCACGGAATGAATTTACCCTTGCCCTTGTTCTGGTGACTGTCAACAAGTGCACCGATTAATGGATCGTTTATGGCATCCCAAAGCTTTGTGATAAGCATAAGGATTCCTACGTGCACCGGGTTGACCTTCAGCACCAGGGTATAAAAAATAGCAAGATACATGGCTCGGAACTGTTCTGTACAGCAACATCCCAAATCGCCAAGAGTGTAACCGATTTTGTCCTTCATGGAAAATGGTCTTGTTTCTTTCATAATAAAATACCTCTCATTTTTGTGTTGTTTTGGTAGCTACATGTTCATTATATGGGGATTAGAGAGATAAACATATACAAAAATTGCTTGCAAACTATGGAAAATTGATGTATTGTATAAATTGACAAAATGAACAAAAATATGGATGCTGGAATGTGCAAAATTAACATATGAAAAAACAGAGTTATGAGATGGAATATATAAAAATAGAAGATAGCGGACAGCGCAGTTTTGGACAGAAGAAAAACCATACAATTATTTTTGTGACAGGTGGTATGGGATATTTACGTCAGGAAAATGAAAAGGCGGTCTGTACCATGGAGGACTTAATATTTATTAAGCCTGACAATAAAGTGAAGATTGAATATCGAAAAAACAAATATCCGTTAGAACTATATGTGCTCTATGTGGGAACAGAGTTATTGCAGAGCTTATCAGATGAAAATACAAGACTTGACGAGGCATTTGATATCGTTCCCTTTCAGGTTAAGACAGTTCATTCTGAGAGTGAATCTGCCATGCTTATAAAGAATATTTCCAAAAAGCTGTATTCAATGCTTAAGGAATCTCCTAAATTTGCGCACACATTGTATGAGAAAAGCCTGCTGACAATGCTTCTGGTACTTGCGTTGCGGTCGTCTGTCAAGGAGGACGTACAGCTAAAATTAAATAAGAAAAAAGCATGTTGTAATGGATGATATTTTCATATATATAAGAGAACACCTGACAGAAGATATATCATTGGAGCGCCTGGAAAACGAGTTTTATGTAAGCCGCTATCATATTGTGAGAGAATTCAAGAAGATGACAGGCGAAACGCCACATTCATATATTGTAAAGAGCAGACTGGATCTGTGCAGACACTATATAGAGCAGGGAAAAAAGTATCCGTGAGGTTTATGAACTTGGAGGATTTGGCGGATACAATCATTTTTTCAGGGCATTTAAGAAAGAGTATGGTGTTACTCAATGCAATATTATAAAAATCTGCAGATCGACAGGAATGAAAGATAAATTGATAAAAACAGCAGTATCATGTTTGAAATAATGCAATGGCTAACGGACAGTTTCCCGAATAAATTTTCAGTTTTCCCATATACTAACTCCCAAGCTAATATATAGCAAATAAGAGAGGCTTTATCCACAGAGATGGAAACAGACAAAGCGCTCTTGCGAAAATAAAGCATTGGAGGAAAATTTATGAAAGCAACGGGAATCGTGCGTAGAATAGATGATCTGGGCAGAATTGTGGTGCCCAAAGAAATCCGCAGAACGCTCCGCATACGTGAGGGAGATCCGCTTGAGATATTTACCGACCGTGAGGGAGAGATTATTTTAAAAAAATATTCGCCCATCGGAGAATTGAGCCAGTTTGCCGGGGAATATGCCGAGAGTCTGGCGCACACGACGGGATATCTGGTGCTGATCACGGACGGGGATCATGTGGTCGCGGCGTCCGGCAGTGGCAAGAGAGATTTTGAGGGCAAGCCCATCAGCGGACAGTTGGAGGAGATCATCGGTGAGCGGAAAAGTCTGGTAGCTTCTGACGACGAAAAGACATTTGTAAAGCTGACGGCGGACGATGCCGGCGAGTACAGACAGCAGGCAATCAGCACGATTATCTGTGAGGGGGACGCCATTGGCGCAGTGATCCTCTGCTCACGGGAAGAACGGGAGAAAATGGGAGAGACAGAGAGCAAACTTGTCGCGGCGGCGGCAGGCTTTCTGGGCAGACAGATGGAACAGTAGAACAGAACTGGAAAAAGGCATTTGAAACAGTGTGTTTCAGGTGCCTTTTTGGGCATATGCCTTGAAAGAAGCCGGGAGCCATGATAATCTCATAAGGCAAATGAGTTTCATGGAAAGTTAGAAAGGTGGAAACATATGAGCGAAAAACCTGACGTGACGATGGGGGAAATGACCAAAACAAATGAAAAGTCTGGCAGGAAGGTGCCGAAAAAATCATATGGACGATCGGCGCAGTGGCTGTGGCGGCAATTATTTTGATCATTGGAATTTGCAGCGGAGCATTTTTGAGCAGAAGTAACAGGATTCTGCTTGCAGCAAGAAATACCATAAAAGATCTGCCCACGGTTGTTGAGAATAGGAATGTTGCAGATATTATAGCATCCGGAAAATATACGATTGGTGTAAAAGGGGCTGTCAGGGGAAAAGACTTTGATGGAACGTTTAAATACAAAGATACACAGCTGCAGGCAGGGGGAACGATTTCACTTTTCGGTAGGGAGAATCTGGATTTTCTGGCAAACCTGGATGATGAGCAGCTCTGCGCAAGCATCCCGATGCTTACAGATAATCTGCTGGTATACAATTACAAAGAAGAAAGACGGCTACATAGTGGATCTTCTGGGAGCGGATGGGGTTGCATCGATCGATGCGGCACTTCGTGAACTTACCTCGAAAGAAGAACAGAACAGAGCGGCGCAGGAGATCCTGTCCGTAATATACGATGAGTACAAGACGCTCGATATAAAAAAAAGCAGAAAAAGAAGAATTCATAGTGGACGGCAGCGTCAGAAAATGTAACGGGTATGAATTTACCGTCACAGAGGATGAACTTCTGCAGGTAATGGATGGAGTGAAGGAGGTATACGATGCGTATTACGGTGGAGCAGCAGATGCATTGAAGCTGAAGCTGGGGATGACTTTTCGCAGCTCAGAGATAGAACATGCAGTATGGGGGATATCAATGTAAAAGTCTATGTGTATCAGAATAAACTGGCAGCGGTTGTTGCGGAGGCGGAAAATTCTGATACGGCATTCCACCTGCTGTTCAAGGGAGGAGAATACAGAATGCAGAATCTGGAATTGCTCGCAGAGGATTTGGAGGGTGAGCATTCCATACTGGAACTGACAGGAAAAAGCAGCAGGGGAAGAAGGGGGCTATGAGTTTTTGATTGATAATGGTGAGCATGATATAAACCTTGTGATTTCGATCAGTGGGGAGGTTCAATTTGAAAAAATGAGCGGCGACAGAATAGATGTGGGCAACATGTCTGAAGCAGATCTGAGAAAATTTATTTTGCGTACGGTTGGAACAATCATCACAAGCCACATCAGGTAACCGCAAGACGGGGATAAGAATACCAGTATCCCGGAGAGAGATGTGACAGCAGCCGGGCGTGTGAGTGGAGATGAGACTGTATTACGGTGCACGGAGATTGGAAAGATACAGAGAAGAACAAATATGGCAAAATAAAGCCAAGTTGTGTAATTGTTCCACAGTATGGATCTGTCCTATAATGAGGACAAAGAAAAAAAGGCGGCGTCTGACGGGGGAGAAGACGATCAGATGCTGCGGGCAGGGGGAAAACATGGAGAAGTATGGTTTTGGCGTAGATGTCGGGGGCACAAGCTGCAAACTTGGTCTGTTTACAGACAGCGGGAAACTGATGGAAAAATGGGAGATTCCAACGGATACCAGTGAACAGGGGGAACATATTATAGAACATGTGGCAGCCTCACTGGAACGCAGACAGAGAGAGCGGGGGCTTGCGGATGAGCAGATCATAGGCGTCGGCATTGACACACCGGGAATTGCCGGGCGGGATGGAGTTGTCAGAGGCGCTGTGAATCTGGGATGGGAGGCATGTCCGGTGCAGGAGCAGTTAAAGATGCGCCTGCAGAAAAAGGTCTGTGTCTGCAACGACGCAAATGCGGCGGCTCTCGGAGAACTGTGGCAGGGCGGCGGCAGGGGGTACCGCGATATGGTGATGGTAACGCTTGGAACGGGCGTGGGCGGAGCGGTCATCCTGAATGGAAAAGTGCTCGCAGGCGCCCATGGAATCGCGGGCGAGATCGGGCATATGACCGTGTTCGACAAGGAGATTGAGCGGTGTGCCTGTGGAAAATACGGGTGCGTGGAGCAGTACGCTTCCGCAAAGGGACTGATCCGCATAACGAGACAATTATTGGAGAAAAAGGATCCCTACACGGTACTCGTCGACACGCCGGAACTGTCGGCAAAACAGATTCTGGATGCGGCAAAGAGAGGCGACCGTCTGGCACTGGATGCTGTGGAGGTTCTGGGAAAAGCGCTGGGAAGCGCGCTCGCAGCCGTGGCGGAAGTGATAGATCCAGAGGTCTTTGTGATCGGTGGAGGAATCGCCGGGGCGGGAGAGATCATCCTGCGTATCGTACAGAAGTATTACAGACCCGATGTACTGCCGGCAGGTGCGGACATTCCGTTTGAACTGGCGCGTCTGGGAAATGATGCCGGCATGTACGGCAGCATGAAACTCCTGCTGGACTCCTCAGACGAAAAATAACTGCCGGATTTCTGAAGCCGGAATGGAAGATGTTTTATGATGGAGATGTCAGAAAATACGAAGTTCCAGAATACAGCCGGCAGCGGCATTCTGATCGCAAAATCCGGTATTTCTAACCATGCCGCGTCGAACATCCTCGATGATCTGTGTTTTTCCAAGTTTGGAACATTCCACGGGGGGTGTCCGCAATCCGCAGACAATTTTAGGACTTTTGTGTGTGCCCCTTCGTGGCACCACTGAACAAAACATAACCGCGCGAAGCCGCTGTCTGAGTTGTCATCTGCCCTGTTTTCAATAGCAGATGACAGCGAGTTCGGTTCGCGCGGTTTTATATTGTCTGTGAAAGCGGTGCCACTAGGGGCACCAGAAAGTCCGCTCATTGTCTGCGGTTTGTCGGACACTCCCCGTGAACTGTCCAAACGTGGAAAGACACAGAATTCGATGTCCGACGCGGCACGGAAGAAATACTCGGATTTTACTCCAAAGAATGCCGCTGCCGGCTGCATCTGGAACTTATCGTTTTCTCTCTCCCATATAAAACATATGCCGTTCTATGCTTCAGAAATCCGGCAGTTATTTTTGGGAGAGGGTACATGCCGGATAAACTTGTGAAACATGCCGCGACAGTGTACAATAGAGGTAATTAACGCAGAACGGAGAAGATGCAGTTTGAAATTTATACATATCGCAGACGTACATCTCGGGGTAATGCCGGATCAGGGAAAGCCGTGGAGTGAGCAGCGGGCGCGGCAGATCTGGGATTCTTTTGCAGATGTGATCGGGGTGGCAAAAAGAGAACAACCGGAGTTTCTGTTTGTGACGGGGGATCTTTTCCACGCACAGCCGCTCAAAAAGGAGGTGCGGGAGGTCAGCCGCCTTTTCGGAGAGATTCCGGACACACAGGTTCTTTTGATTGCCGGCAATCATGATTATCTCAGGGAAAAGTCGTATTACCTCGCGGATTTGTGGCCGGACAACGTGACGGTATTTAAGAAAGAGGAAGCGGAAGCAGTCGATTTTCCGGAATACAACACGACCGTATACGGGCTAAGCTACTGGCACAGGGAGATCCGTGACAGACGGTATGATGATCGGCGCCCTGGAAACCGCAGCAGGTGCAACATCCTGCTGGCGCATGGCGGCGATGAGCGCCATATTCCGTTTTCGGCGGAGCGGATATTACAGAACGGATTTGATTATATTGCGGCGGGACACATTCACAGGAGCGGCTGGCTCATGCCGCACAAGGCGGTAATGGCGGGAAGCCTGGAGCCGACAGACTGCAACGACACCGGGCCGCACGGATACTGGATGGGAAAGTTCGGTGCAGCGGGGGCAGATGTGTATTTTTATCCGCTGCGCCATTGCGAATATTGTCATGAGATGTATCAGGCAGACCGGAACACGACAGACCGTATGCTGTGGGACTGGGCAAAGGAGCTGTTGGAGCAGAGACCGGAGTATCAGTATTTCCGTCTGTATATCAAAGGGAAAAAAGATCCGGAGTATTCCTTTGATGTGCAGGAGATCGGGAAGCTCGACCGGATTGTGGATATTACAGACCAGACGGTGCCGGATTACGATTACGGGAAGCTGCTGGAGGAGCATGCGGATTCGATACTTGGGGAATACATACGCAGTATGCGAAAAAAAAACCGGGCGTCTGCACCGCAAAGGCACTGGAGTACGGTGTGAATGCGCTGCTCGGCTATGACTGCTGACGGAATGCCTGAAGTATGACAAAGAGCAAAGGATGGGACAGACATGCAGATTGACAGAGCCGCAATTTTTCGCTTTGGAAAGCTGGCAGATAGAACCGTGGATTTTGCCCCGGGGATCAACATTGTATATGGAAAAAACGAAGCCGGTAAGACGACGCTGCACGCGTTTCTGACCGCGATGCTGTTCGGGCTGGAAAAATGCCGGGGGCGGGCAAAGGGGACGGAGGGCTATCTGCGCTATGAGCCGTGGCATGCACCGTCCTATTACAGCGGTGCGCTGCAGTTTAGCGTCGGAGGCAGACCGTTTTATCTGGAACGCAATTTTTACCATAAAGAACCGAGAGCACGCCTCTGCAATCTGGCGGACGGGGAGGAACTGTCCGTCGCGTACGGAGATCTTGGGATGCTTTTAGGAGGGGTCACCCGGGAGGCGTATGAGAACACCTGTGATATTCCGCAGTGCCGGGCGGTGACGGGAGCAGAGTTGACCGGACTTCTGGCAGAGTATCTTTCCGATATGTCGGACGGGGGCAATGCGGGAATCCGCGTGACGCGTGCGGTGGAAAAACTGGAGCAGAAAAGAGAAGCCTGCAGTCGCAGATCAAAAAGTGAACAGGAGAAGCGCGAACAACAGCTGCAGCAGCTTACCTTGGAGCGGCGCATGCTCGAGGAGGACTGCGGCAGGCTTCGTGAGCAGATCGAGAAGGCGGCAGCGGATATGCGGGCGTATGCCAGGATGCACCCGCAGGTGAGAGACGGACAGCGACCGGAAGATGCCCGAACTGCGGAAAATGCGGGGACTGCGTCAGACAGGGAAAGGAGAGCTGACGGAAACGGTTTTCCTGTGAGAAGCCTTTTTCTGGGACTGGCGGCAGCAGTGGGACTGGCAGGAAATGCATGGTGGTATCACCGCGCGGGTTATGCGCCGGAGCTGTTTGTGGCGGCGGAAGGCGTTCTTGCCATTCTGCTCGGCATCGGAGTGGCAGGCATACTGCGCCATAGGAGCGCGGGGCAGGCGCGTGCAGGAGAAAATGGGAAGGAGACGGCGGAGGCGCCGGAGAGCGCGGCAGCGGAGGACGCGGTGCGCATCCGGCTTGCGGAGTCAGAAAAGCAGAGCAGACGCCTACTTGCAGGGTTGGAGGAAACGCTTGCGGAGAAGGAAACGAGACGATGCAATCTGGCGGAACAGCTGGAAGCATGCAGCGGAGCGGGCGCACGGGAGAGAGAACTCCAGCTGGAACTTGATGCCGTCGAGATGGCAAAAAATGAGATCATCCGTCTGTCAAGGGAATATGGGGACGAGCGGAGAGATGAGATCAACAGTGCGGTATCCAGATATGTCTCTGCGATCACAGAGGGAAAATACGATCTGGCGGAAGTGGACGAAACGGGAAAGCTCCGCGTGCAGACGGAGGGAAGAGAGGTTTTGCCGGAGGCGCTCAGCAGAGGAACGCTGGAACAGTTCTATTTTGCGTTCCGCATGGCAGTCGGAAGCATTGTGACACAGGAAGAACCGCTGCCGCTGCTTCTGGATGAAACCTTTGCAATGTATGACGATGACCGTCTGCGGCAGACGCTGCGGCTGCTGGCGGCGAACGGGACGCAGACGATCCTGTTTACCTGCCAGAGACGGGAGCAGAAGCTGTTGGAGGAACTGGGAATCGCATATCACATGATAGAGTTATAGTACCGTTTACGTTGTAGGCAAAGAGGGGCAGGACGGCACAGCGTGACACGCGAGAAAAGGGCAGGGAGGAATACGGTGGCGGCAAAGAAAAAAAGAAGAAAAAATATCGGGGATTCTGGATATTTGTCAAAGTACAGTTTGTCCTTTCCCTGCTGGTGCTCGGCGGGCTGGGCTACTATGTCCTTGGCGGATATGCCTCAGAGGTGAGCAGCATCCGCAAGGAAGCGGACAGTCTGGTACGGAATTCGACGGAGGAGACGTTCCGGAGGTACCGCACAAGCGTTGTGTATGCGGCTGACGGCAGTGTGATATCCAGGCTTAATGACCAGGGAGCGTCCTATTATCTAAAGCGCGACGAGATACCGCAGCCCGTGATCGATGCGGTGGTCTGTATGGAGGATCAGCGTTTTTACCAGCACAGAGGCGTGGATTTCAGAGCGCTTGTGCGCGCGGCAAAATCACTGCTTGAAAACCGGAAGATCACGCAGGGGGGAAGCACGATCACAATGCAGCTTGCCAGAAATGTATTTCTGACGCAGGAAAAAACCTGGCAGCGCAAGGTGGAAGAGATTTTTATCGCACAAAATCTGGAGAAAAAATATACCAAGGATCAGATCTTGGAATTCTATCTGAATAATATTTACTATGGCAACGGCTATTATGGAATCGGGGCGGCAGGCAGAGGCTATTTTGACAGTGAGGTCGGGGATCTGGATCTCTCGCAGATCGCATTTTTATGTGCGATTCCCAACAATCCAACCGTGTATGATCCGGTTACCCACATGGATCATGCAATCGAGCGGCGCGACCGGATTCTGGGTAAAATGCGGGATGACGGCAAGATTACACAGATGGCATATGCGGCGGCGGTAGCGGAGAACATTACCTTAAAGCGGCCGGAGGCGATGGAAAAAAATAATTACGTGGAAACGTACGCCTATTACTGTGCGACCCGTGCACTGATGGAGCAGGCCGGGTTTGTGTTCCAGTATCAGTTTGCAACGGAGGGCGAGAGGGAGGCTTACGAGCAGGCTTACAGCGAATCCTACAGCGAGTGCCAGAAGCAGCTGTACACGGAGGGCTATCAGATTTATACGTCCTTTGACCTGCAGCTTCAGGAGGAACTGCAGGCGGCAGTTGACGATACCTTATCCGCTTTTACGGAGAAAAATGACGAGGGTGTTTATGATCTGCAGGGGGCGGCAGTCTGCATTGACAACGATAGCGGCTACGTGCGCGCGATGGTGGGCGGCAGGGAGCAGGATTTTGACGGATACACGTTAAACCGCGCCTACCAGAGCTACCGTCAGCCGGGAAGTGCGATTAAGCCGCTCACGGTATACACGCCGTCGTTCGAGCGGAATTATACGCCGGAGAGCATTGTTGTGGATGAACCGGTGGAAGACGGACCGAAAAATGCGAACGGTACCTACCTTGGAAATGTGACGGTGCGCACCGCAGTCGAAAAATCAATCAATACCATTGCGTGGAAGCCCTATGAAGAACTGACGCCGCAGGTCGGTCTGTCCTATCTTGAGAACATGCATTTTTCCAGATTGGATGCGGCGGATTATGTACCGGCGACAGCGCTGGGCGGTTTTACCAACGGTGTGTCGCCTCTGGAGATGGCAGCCGGATATGCGGCGCTCGCCAATGACGGAATGTACCGCGAGCCGACCTGTATTATGCGGATTACGGATGACACTGGAGCGGAAGTGTATCTCGCTGCACAGGAGGGACAGGAAGTCTACCGGCAGAATGCGGCACGGATGATGACAGACGTTTTAAAGGGTGTATTTATCAACGGTACGGGGCGCGGACTGGGACTTTCAGATATGCCGTGCGCCGGAAAGACGGGAACGACCAACGACCACAAGGACGGCTGGCTGGCCGGCTATACGAGATATTACACGACCAGCGTGTGGGTTGGATATGATATGCCCAAAGAGATGGACAGCCTGATGGGCAATACTTACCCGGGAAAAATCTGGCAGACTTTTATGGAGCAGGCACATGAAGGACTGGAATGGCTGGATTTTCTGCCCTATACGCAGATTCCGGATGCTTCTTCCGGGGGACAGACGCAGAGGATGCAGCGACGGATGAGGGAAATGCACAGGGGGAAACGCCGGCGGAGAATGGAGACACACCGCAGGAGAATGTGACGGATACACCGGACACGCCACAGGGAAGTGCGACGGATGTTCCGTCATCTTCACAGGAAAACGGGCAGGGGATATCGGATACGCCGGATGCCACACAGGAACAGCCGTCAGACGTTCCGCAGCAGAATACACAGGGAACCACACAGGAAAATACATCCGACGCAGCGCAGGGAGATGCAGCGCAGCCAGCCGGGGGAGAATGCTTCGGATACGCCGCAGGAGACAGCACCCGAAGCTCCTTAAGAGAATACACCTTAACATTGACAGATAAGACTGGAAACGTTATCATAAGCATGGGTAAAGGCATCGGCAGAGTACATAACGGACAGAAAACGATGCAAGGATACAAATAGGGAACAGGAGAATGGAAGCATGAAAAAATATGCATTTGGAGTTGACGTAGGGGGAACGACCTGCAAGATCGGATTTTTGAGACGGATGGAAAGCTCATTGACAAATGGGAGATCAAGACGAATAAGGAAAACGGCGGAGCATCGATTCTGTCGGATGTGGCTCAGGCGATTGAGGGAAAGCTGACAGAAAAGGGAATCTCCAGGAACGATGTGCAGGGAATCGGTGTCGGTGTGCCGGGACCGGTAAAAATGACGGTGTGGTACACCGCTGCGTGAACGTCGGCTGGGGTGTTGTAAATGTAGAAAAAAAGAACTTGGAGATCTGACCGGACTGAAGGTGAAGGCAGGAAATGATGCAAACGTGGCGGCACTCGGCGAGATGTGGCAGGGTGCGGCAAAAGGCTGCAGAGATGTCATCATGGTAACGCTGGGAACCGGAGTCGGCGGCGGCATTATTGTCGACGGAAAAGTTGTAGCCGGATTTGACGGAGCCGGTGGCGAGATTGGTCATATTACAGTGAATGCACACGAGAAGGAGCAGTGTAACTGCGGACAGTACGGCTGTCTGGAGCAGTATGCGTCTGCAACCGGAGTTGTGCGTGTGGCGAAGCGTACCCTCGAGAAGGCATCCGAAGATACTGCGCTTAGAAAACATGCAGATCTGACCGCAAAGGACGTATTTGACGAAGCCAAAGCGGGTGATAAAGTGGCGCTTGAAGTTGTCGATGAGGTATGTGGCATTTTAGGAGCAGCACTTTCCAATATCGCATGTGTTGTGAATCCGGAGGTCATCGTAATCGGTGGAGGCGTCTCCAAAGCCGGTGATATTCTCACGGATGCAGTGAAGAAGCACTTTGTTGCCACTTCATTCCACGCATGCGCCAACACAAAGTTCGTACTTGCGGGACTCGGGAATGACGCCGGAATGTACGGCTGCGTAGAGATGCTCTTAGATTAAAAAGGGCTTTCGCCCGCGTGCATCGCACTATAAACGGGATACGTTTTATTATGGGAAGCAGAGACTATCACGTTCCAGATGCAACCGGAGGCGGCAATTCTAAGCGCAAAATCCGGTATTTCTAACCATGCCGCGTCGAACATCCTTGATCATCTGTGTTTTTCCAAGTTTGGAACATTCCACGTGGTGTGTCCACAAACCACAGACAATTTTAGGACTTTTGTGTGTGCCCCTTGTTGGCACCACTGAACAAAACATAACCGCGCGAAGCCGATGTCTGAGTTATCATCTGCCTTGTTTTCAATAGCAGATGATAACGAGTTTCGGTTCGCGCGGTTTTATATTGTCTGTGAAGCGGTGCCACTAGGGGCACCAGAAAGTCCGCTCATTGTCTGTGTTTTGTCGGACACGCCCCGGGGACTGTCCAAACGTGGAAAGACACAGAACTCGATGTTCGACGCGGCACGGAAGAAATCCTCGGATTTTGCTTCAAAGAATTGCCGCCTCTGGTTGCATTCTGGAACTTCATATTCTCCAATATTCTTATAATAAAACATATCCCGTTTTAAAGTGCAAAGCGCGGGGGCGGCAGTCCTTTTTATAGCGCTGCCTACGCTTCTACGGCGCGTTTGCGGACTTCCGCAAGTGCATGTGATACCGGCGGAATGCAGATAATAATCAAGGTGATGATTGCCTCCGGAACAAGGTAGGATGCCTGATAGCCGGCAGAATATGCCAGCGGGCTCATGCCTTCCGGGGCGTATGCTGCGAAAAATACAACGCCGGAGATCGTTGCAAATACAAAACGTCCGATAACGCCAACGATATATCCGATCTGAAGTCCCCACTTTTTCTTATTGAAGAAGCCGGCAAGACCCAGAGCACCGAATGCCAGCGGGTAGTCCAAGAGCATCTGCGGGATTGTGTAGAAAATCGGCTCCAGTACGAACTGCACCAGGCCGTAAGCCACTGCGGTCATAATGCCGACATACGGACCATACCAGTAAGCGATCAGAACGATGAAAAGCATGGACAGCAGAGTGACGGAACCACCCATTGGCATGTCGAACAGCTTGATCATCGAACACACAACGGCCAGCGCGATCGCAACAGCAGAGTAGACGAGCTGTTTTGTGGTCAGTGCGGACTTGTGCGTGGCATTCTTGTGCACGATAGCTGCAACAATCAGAAGAAGGGCGATGACTGCGATGACGATTGCAATACCGACAGTGGTCAGATGGACGGAACCATCACCCCAGCCGCCTTCCGGTGTAGCAAAAAGTTATTCATAAAAAAATCCTCCTTGGTGAATATGTAGCCAGGAGGATTTGTCTGCGTTATTGCAAAAAGCTTCCTTACGCCGGTATTATCCGGTTCAAGTAATAAGGGTCGATGAACGATCATCTCTCAGCAGAATCTGCACCCCTAGCGTTTTCATATTCGATATTATTATAACGAACTTTACTATAACGATTCTATTTGGAATTGTCAAGTACGATTGTGTTCTTCTCCAGTTCTTCTGTGAGCGGCGCAATCTGTGTGAGCAGATTGGTCATGTCCTCGAAGAGGGAACTCTTGGTGGTTCCGAGATCATTGGCGTGATTGATATGCTCCATAACAGCGTCAAACTGCCGTTCCTCAAGGCTGAAGGACTGGCTGACTTCGTCCAGCTTCTGCTCTGCGGCGGACATGGCGGTTGTAATCTGCTGGTGTACAGTGTCCGCACCGCCGGCAGCGGTTGTGATCTGATCGAACACTTCATACGTGGAATCAACATTTTCCATACTCTGGTTCAAGGCGTCCTGCGAGGTGGAAATACTGGTATTCAGGTTGGCGGTGCCCTGCTCGATGTCGCCGATGCTGATATCTACCGTGCTGACAAGACTCTTGATCTCACTCGCAAGATTTTTGACCTCCTCGGCAACGACCGCAAAGCCTTTTCCCTGCTCTCCGGCGCGGGCGGCTTCAATCGAAGCATTCAGGGCAAGCATGTTTGTCTGGTTGGCAATCGAGATGATCTGTGCCATGCAGTCCTTGATCTTCTGAACGGAAACCTGGAAATCGGAAAAGGTGTTCTGCATTTCCAAAAAGCGCTCCTGCACTTCTTTGGAGCTGTCTTTCAATCCGTCAACACGCTGCTGTGCAAGACCGACAGAGCTGGCAATGTCAGATTTGACGGAGGCAAATTCACCGGAAGCCCTGTCCACATCGCCGAACAGCTCATGAAAGGAATCCAGCTTTTCGCGGAGTGCGGCATTTTCGTCCAGAACGCGCTGGAATGCCTGTGTGATGGACTGCAGTTCATCTAAAGAGTGTACTTCGCTGGTGGAGAGCTGCTTCTGGTAATCTAACAGGCAGTCCGCAATATGCGCAACGGGATGAAGATCTAAGCGGCTGGTGGACGTGGCTGGTGCAGCCGCTGCATTCTTTGGTGCTTTTAATGAAAACATGGAAATCCTCCTCTTTCTATCACAGATTATTCAAATACGACACAGGTCATGGTCTGGTTGACGAACTGCTGATTATAATGTTCTCCGAATCCAATCAGACCGGCGTGATCACCGAGTGTGGACATGGTTTTCAGATAATCTTCCATATGGTGTTCCTGTGAGAACAGAAGGTAACGGAAAACACAGTTGATGGAGAAAACACCGGAAATATGGTTGAAATCGCGGCGGATGCGCTGCAGCGTCTCATCCAGAATCTCGTTGTAATCCTGTTCTTCCAGAAGAACGAGCACATCGGAATCATTGACCTGTCTGTAACAGCAGAGACCATTCCCGGATACTTCCTTTAAGGAAATAATACAGATGTCCTGTCCGTTCATTTTGCCGATCGGATTGTGGAAAGTCTGGTTGATGATATTGCTCTCGCTGATATGTAAGGCATCCATATAAGCCTGCTTGGAAGATTTGCCGTTTAACTCGCCGACATAGTATCTGCTGCGGTCGGTATTGGAAGCGATGAAGCGGTAGCCTGGCATCGGTTTGTAGAGATTCTCCTTGTAGACAGCAACTTTTCCTCCGTTGTTTTTCACAAAAGCGTAGACATCGGCGTCTTCATAGACCGTTCCGTTGACAGAGACTTTTCCACCGTCCCCGGTGCCGCCGACAAGCGGAATTCCAGCCTTGCCGAGAATGCTGTGGATCGTGGTCAGCACACAGGCGTCATTTCCGGTACACAGGTCAATACAGACGGTATCTTTCGAACTTGCGTGGACGTTTTTAAATCCTGTTCCATGCGTTCGATATATTTGACCGGCATGGTGGATGCCTGCTCCAAAACGTTGGCAACAGCGGTGACATTGTCATAAAAAGCAACCAGACCGACTCCCTTTTCGACGACCCTGGTACTGTAACTCATGCCGATACAGCCAATGCTCGGGACTCCCGGGAAAAGGGATTCCAGTTCTGTAACGTGTGCCTCAAACTGGTCTGCGTTGGACATCAGGATAAGAAGTCCCGGAGCGTGAACGCCCTGTGCAGCTTCTTTTAAGTTTCCTGTCTGGCTCATTCCAAAATATTGTTTCATCAGCGAACTCCTCCCACATCTTATTACGAATATTGTAAGCAATTTTGCATGATATTTCAACGCATTAACGCAATTTTAGCGAAACGTTTCCAAAAAATACCTTGACAATCAAACAGGACAGACATATACTTTGAAAGCAAATAATTTGATTATCAAAATATTTGAAAAGCAAATAATTAAAAGGAACAGGGAAAAGGAGAAGAAACATGTTAGAGAAGATGAGACCGATCATTGCGGAGCAGTTAAACGTACAGGAGTCTGAGATTAAAGAGAACACAAAGTTAAAGGAAGATCTGGGTGCGGATTCGCTGGATCTGTTTGAACTTGTCATGGCGCTGGAGGAGGAATTCGGCGTGGAGATTCCGTCGGAGGATCTGGAATCGATCGTGACGGTCGGAGATGTGATCACATATTTGAAGAACCGCGGGGTTACAGCATAGGCGAAGACAGCAGCCGGGACATACCGGTGTTTAAGGGTAAGAAAACAGACCGGCAGGAAGAAAAGAGGAGAATTATGGAAACAAGGGTAAGCAGATTGCTTGGAACAAAATATCCGGTCATTCAGGGTGGTATGGCATGGGTGGCGGAATATCACCTGGCGGCAGCAGTGTCGAACGCGGGTGGACTCGGAATCATCGGGGCGGCAAGCGCGCCGCCGGAAGTGGTAAGAGAACAGATCCGTGAGGTAAAGGCGCGGACAGACCGTCCGTTTGGCGTGAACGTCATGCTGCTCAATCCAAACGCGCCGGAAGTGGCGAAGATTGTCATAGAAGAGAAAGTGCCGGTTGTCACAACCGGTGCGGGAAGTCCGGCAAAGTTCATGGAGACATGGAAGCAGGCGGGCGTGGTGGTCATCCCGGTCGTGGCGAGCGTTGCCATGGCGAAGATGATGGAGCGTGCTGGCGCGGACGCTGTGATTGCAGAGGGAATGGAGTCCGGCGGACATATCGGTGCGCAGACGACGATGACGCTGGTGCCGCAGGTGGCGGATGCTGTGTCGGTTCCGGTCATTGCAGCGGGCGGTATCGCGGACGGAAGAGGGATCGCAGCCTCCTTTATGCTTGGCGCAGAGGCGGTTCAGATGGGAACCCGGTTTGTCGTGGCGAAGGAGTCTATTGTACATGAAAATTACAAGGAACGGATCGTAAAGGCGCGCGACATTGATTCCGAGGTTACAGGCATGAGCACCGGACATCCAATCCGGGTTCTGCGCAATGCGATGAGCCGCGAATATTTAAAACTCGAAAAAGAGGGCGCCGGATTTGAGGAACTGGAGCAGCTGACGCTTGGCTCCTTGCGAAAGGCAGTGATGGACGGGGATGTGGTGCACGGCAGCCTGATGGCAGGACAGTGCGCGGGACTTGTGAAAAAAGAACAGACCTGTCAGGAGATGATAGAGGAACTGATGGCGCAGACCGCGGGGCTTTTAGGTGACGGAGATTTTTGGGAAAAGAAGAGCGTCTTCTTGGGACGCACATCGGATAAGGGAGAATGACATGGGAAAGACAGCATTTTTGTTCCCGGGACAGGGAGCACAGTACATCGGTATGGGCAGAGATTTTTACGAGCAGATTCCCGTGAGCAGGGACGTGTTTGCGGCGGCATCCGAGGCGTCCGGTCTGGATATTGCGGCGCTCTGCTTGAAGAAAATGAGAAAATAAATATCACCGAATACACGCAGATTGGCATGCTGACCGTGGAGGTGGCGATCCTTCAGGCGTTGCTTGCAGAAGGAAGAACACCGGATGTGGCGGCAGGATTAAGTCTCGGAGAGTACGGGGCACTGCTGGCAAGCGGCGTGATGGAGCAGAGGGATGCGTTTGCGCTTGTGAGAAAGCGCGGCATCTACATGCAGGAGGCGGTGCCGGCCGGCGGCGCGATGGCGGCGGTGTTGGGACTGGATGCGGAAAAAATAGAGAAGATCTGTGGACAGACTGCTGGCACGGTATCCATTGCGAATTACAACTGCCCGGGACAGATCGTGATCACCGGGGAGGAAGCGGCAGTTGCCGCGGCAGGCGAACAGTGCAAAGAGAGCGGTGCGAAGCGTGTGGTGCCGCTTAAGGTCAGCGGACCGTTTCACTCGCCCATGTTAAAAGAGGCGGGAGAAAAGCTGGGAGAGGCGCTTGCGGCGGTAACACTCCGGGAGATAAAGCTGCCGTATCTGGCGAATGTGACGGCGGACTATGTCCGGGAGGCGGAGGCTGTGAAGCCACTGCTGAAACAGCAGGTGTGTGCACCGGTACGCTGGCAGCAGTCCGTGGAGCGTCTGCTTGCGGATGGTGTGGATACGTTTGTGGAGATCGGCCCGGGTCATACACTGAGCGGATTTATGAAAAAGATCTTAAAGCAGGCCGAAGTCCCGGCAGATACTGTGCAGGTATACAATGTGGAAACCATGGATGACTTCAAGGAATATATGTCAAAGTAGAGGAGAGAGTCAGATGCTGGAAGGAAAGGTAGCGCTTGTGACCGGAGCGGGAAGAGGGATCGGCGCAACGATCGCAGAAACACTTGCAAGGGAAGGTGCGTTTGTTGTCGTGAATTACCGCGGATCGGGACAGGCGGCACAGGAACTGGCGGAGAAAATCGGCGGCGCCGCCATGCAGTGTGATGTGGCGGATTTTGAAGCCTGCGAAAACATGATCAAAACGATGATAGAGACGTATGGGCATCTCGATATTTTAGTCAACAACGCCGGAATCACAAGGGACGGTCTGCTGATGAAGATGAGCGAGGCGGATTTTGAAGCGGTTCTTTCGACAAATCTGAAGGGAACATTTCATACGATACGGCACGCGTCCCGCTATTTTTTAAAACAGCGTTATGGAAGAATTGTCAATATTTCGTCCGTGTCCGGTGTGATGGGGAATGCCGGGCAGGCAAATTACAGTGCAAGCAAGGCAGGGGTGATCGGACTGACGAAAAGTGTGGCAAGGGAACTGGCGTCGCGGGGGATCACCTGCAATGCGGTGGCACCCGGTTTTATCGAGACGGATATGACAGATGCCATGACAGAGAGCGCAAAGGAAGCCGTTCAAAAACAGATTCCGCTGGGGAGATGCGGAAATACAAAGGATGTGGCAGAACTTGTGACATTTCTGGCATCAGACAAGGCCGCGTATATCACCGGTCAGGTGATCTCGGTGGATGGCGGCATGTGTATGTAAGGGAGTAGTAACTGAAAGAAAGTGAGGCAGGTATGAGAAGACGGGTCGTAGTAACCGGAATGGGCGTGATAACGCCGATCGGGAACTCTGTAGAAGAATTTTGGAATGCGGTGCGGGAAGAAAAGACAGGATTTGGGGAAATCACGCATTTTGACGCATCTGGATATAAATGCCATCTGGCAGCGGAAGTAAAGAATTTTGACGGGAAAAATTATATGGATCCCAAGGCGGCAAAACGCATGGAACTGTTTTGCCAGTATGCGGTGGCGGCAACGAAAGAGGCCATCGCGGATGCCGGACTTGAGATGGAGAAGGAAGACCCGTATCTGGTGGGAACAGCGATCGGAAGCGGCGTCGGAAGTCTGCAGGCGATCGAGCGCGAATATAAGAAGCTTCTGGAGAAGGGACCGGGGCGAGTCAATCCGCTTCTGGTGCCGATGATGATCTCCAACATGGCGGCAGGCAATGTGTCGATCCAGTTTGGCTTCAAGGGAAAAAGCATCAACGATGTGACGGCTTGTGCGACCGGTACCAACACGATCGGCGAGGCGTTCCGGAGCATCCAGTACGGCGAGGCAGACGTCATGATCGCGGGGGGGTACGGAGGGCAGCATCTGTCCGATCGGAATTGCAGGATTTACGGCGCTGACGGCACTGTCGTCCGAGACCGATCCGAAGCGATGTTCCCTGCCGTTTGATAAGGAGCGGAGCGGGTTTGTCATGGGAGAGGGCGCGGGAATCGTCGTGCTGGAGGAGTTAGAGCATGCGAAGCAGCGTGGAGCGAAGATTTATGCAGAGGTAGCCGGCTACGGATGTTCCTCGGATGCCTACCATATTACATCTCCGGCGGAGGACGGTGCGGGCGCAGCGCGTGCGATGGAAAACGCCATGAAGGATGCGGGGGTAAAACCGGACGAGATTCCATACATCAATGCACATGGAACGGCGACACATCTGAATGATCTGTTTGAGACGCGCGCAATCAGGCTTGCGTTTGGGGAACATGCCACGAAGCTTAAAATCAATTCCACAAAATCGATGATCGGACATCTGCTCGGGGCTGCGGGCGCCGTGGAGTTTGTAACCTGCGTCAAGGAAATGCGGGAAAATTATGTGCACGCGACCGTCGGCTATCAGACACCGGATGAGGAACTGGATCTTGACTACTGCAGGGAGGCGGTGGCGATGGAGGTGCCGTACGCGCTCAGCAACTCCCTTGGATTCGGCGGGCACAATGCGAGCCTTTTTACTTAAGAGATATGGAGGCGAGGCGTGATGGAACTGGAGATCGGACAGATCATGGAGATCCTTCCGCACAGACAGCCGTTTCTGCTGATCGATGCGGTGGAAGAACTGGAGCCCGGAAAACGCGCGGTGGCGCGAAAATGCGTCAGCTACAACGAACCTTATTTCGGAGGACATTTCCGGGGGAACCGGTGATGCCCGGGGTACTGATTGTCGAGGCACTGGCGCAGACCGGTGCGGTGGCAATCTTAAGTATGGAGGAAAACTGTGGAAAGACCGCGTATTTTGCGGAGATTAACCGTGCCAGATTTAAGAAAAAAGTGGTGCCGGGGATGTGCTGACCCTGACGACGGAGATCATCCGGCAGAAAGGACCGATCGGTATCGGCAGTGCGACGGCATCTGTGCGCGGGGAGGTCGTCTGCACGGCGGAGCTTACGTTTGCAATCGGCAGCAAGGAGGAGTAGAGGAAAAATGGCGGCTTTGTTTCAGAAGCGGAAAAAAAGAACCGGCAGAAAAAACACCGGTGGAGGCAGCACAGGCGCTGCAGGAGACGATTGTGTGCCCGGCCTGCGGCAGGGAGATCAATAAAAAGGAAGCGGAAAAAAATCTGTATGTCTGCTATGAATGTGGCAGTTATTTCAGGGTGCGCACCAGAAACCGCATCCGCATGGTGGCGGATGCCGGAACGTTTACCCCGTGGTTTGAGGATCTGGCGGAGGCGAATCCGCTGGAGTTCCCGGGATATGAGGACAAAGTAAAAGCGGCAAAGGAAAAGACCGGACTGCATGAGGCGGTCACCATTGGGCACTGTAAAATATACGGCGAGGATGCAGTGCTCGGTATTTGTGACGCAAGATTTCTGATGAGCAGCATGGGGTATGTGATGGGGGAGAAATTGCCTGCGCTGTGGAACGCGCGACAGAGGAAGGTCTGCCGGTCATCCTGTTTTGCTGCTCCGGTGGCGCCAGAATGCAGGAGGGGATCGTTTCCCTGATGCAGATGGCAAAAACATCTGCGGCATTGAAGCGGCATTCGGAAGCGGGGCTATTGTATATTCCGGTGCTGACAGACCCGACGACCGGGGGCGTGACGGCAAGTTTTGCCATGCTTGGAGACATCATCTTGGCGGAGCCGGGGGCACTCATCGGTTTTGCGGGACCGCGTGTGATTGAGCAGACGATCGGGGAAAAGCTGCCGGAAGGTTTTCAGCGGGCACAGTTTCAGCTGGAGCACGGATTTGTTGACAGGATTGTGGAGAGGAAGGAGCTAAAGCTTACCCTGTACCGCATCTTAAAGCTGCATCACAAAAAAGAAGGTTATGCCAATTTCGATCCGGTGCGGGAGGCAGACTGCCTCGAGGCGACAGAACTGATGAAAGAGCGCGCCACAAAGGCGAAAGCATTGTCCGCGTGGGAGAAGGTCAAGGCAGCGAGAAAGGTGGACCGGCTGGCGTCTGTGGACTACATAGAGCAGATTTTTGACGAATTTATGGAATTACATGGAGACCGGCAGTTCCGGGACGATCCGGCGATTGTCGGCGGTGTGGCGTATCTGGATGGCCAGCCAGTCACAGTGATCGGTGTGCATAAGGGAAAAAGATTTAAAGGAATGTATGCACCGGAATTATGGAATGCCGTCGCCGGAGGGATATCGGAAAGCACTCCGGCTGATGAAGCAGGCGGAAAAATTTAAGCGTCCGGTCATTACATTTGTGAACACCTCCGGCGCCTTCTGCGGCATGGAGGCGGAGGAGCGCGGACAGGGCGAGGCGATCGCGAGAAACCTGTATGAGATGTCCGGCTTAAAGGTTCCGGTTCTTTGCATTATGATCGGGGAAGGCGGAAGCGGCGGTGCGCTGGCACTCTCTGTTGGAAATGAGGTCTGGATGCTTGAGAATGCGACCTACAGCATTTTATCGCCGGAAGGGTTTGCATCGATTCTCTGGAAGGATGGCAGACGGGCAAAAGAAGCGAGTGGCGTCATGAAAATTACCGCGCAGGATTTAAAAGCGCTCGGCGTGATTGAGGAGATCATACCGGAGTACGGCATGGCGGATCAGCCGGCACTGATTTCCATATCGCGTTACATGAAGAGGCATATAAAAACATTTTTGAAAAAACAGAACGGAAAAACCGGGGATCAGCTCGCTGCGGAGCGCTATCAGAGATTCCGCGTGTTTTAAAAGGAAGGAGACCCGATATGAAGGTAAAGATCGTGGGCACCGGAAGTGCAGTCCCCGAAAAATGTGACGAACGATGATCTTAGTCAATGGATGGATACATCGGATGAGTGGATCAGAAGCCGGACGGGAATTGAGACCAGACATCTGGCTGTGAGAGAGACAACGACAGAAATGGCAGTGGAGGCGGCGAAGCGGGCACTTGCATCTGCACATATGGACGCGGAGGAGCTGGATCTGATCATTGCGGCGACGATCACGCCGGACCGGCTGATCCCGAACCTTGCCTGCGAGGTGCAGAGCGCACTCGGTGCACGCCGGGCGGTCGCCTTTGACGTCAGTGCTGCCTGCTCGGGCTTTTTATACGCGATGGATATTGCACGCCACTATCTGGAAGCCGGCGGAAGCCGGCGGGCGCTGGTGATTGGTGCGGAGACATTGTCGCGGATCATGGACTGGAGCGACCGGAGTACCTGTGTGTTGTTTGGGGATGGCGCAGGTGCGGCAGTGCTGGAAGCAGATGAGGCGGAGGAGCATGCGGGCATCTTAAGCACCGTGCTTGGAACGGACGGCGCGGGCGGGATGGTATTACGCTGTGACAACCGCAGAAATCACAATCCGTATGTGAAGGGCGACACCGCGCTCTCGTACGTGTCCATGAACGGGCAGGAGGTCTATAAGTTTGCGGTGCGCACGGTGCCGAAAGTAATTGCCGGGGCGGTGGAAGCGGCAGGGCTTTCGATGGATGAAATCGATTTTTTCCTGCTGCATCAGGCGAACCTTAGAATCATCGAGGCAGTGGCGAAACGCCTGCATCAGCCGATGGAAAAATTTCCCACAAATCTGCAGAAGTATGGAAATATTTCCTCGGCGAGCGTGCCGATTTTACTTGATAATGTCAATAATCATGGTATGATAGGAGAAGGCAGTAAAATAGTACTGGCAGGCTTTGGAGCCGGTCTTACGTGGGGCGCAGCAGTGCTCCGCTGGCAGGCGGTGTAGGCGGTGTGGTCGGGAACAGATACTGCTATGAACAGGAGTATGATACATGACCACGGATGAGACATTGAACGAATTACTGGTAAGGCTATTCAAGGATATTATGGAGATTGAGGCGAGATGTCTGGTGAATGAGGAATTTAAGGACATCAGCTACAACGATTTTCATATTATAGAAGCCATCGGATTAAAGGAGCCGAAAAGCATGACGGCGGTGGCAAAGCTGATGGATGTCACGACCGGTACGCTGACGAAGGCGATGGATGGCCTGACTGAGAAGGGGTATGCCGTAAGAGAACGCAGCAAGCAGGACAAACGCGTGGTGTGGGTGTACCTGACGGACAAAGGAAAAGCGGCATATGCGCATCACGAAGAGTTTCACCGCAAAATGATCGCCAACATCAAGGGACAGCTGAATGAGCAGGAGACGCCGATTTTGATCTATACGCTGGCAAAGCTCGTGGACTATTTTCAAGAGGAATATGGATTGGAGGAGGAATAGACATATGAGCAGAGGAGCGTTGGGCAAGAATAACTGGGCGCTGTTTTTAATGCTTCTGGCAGGAATTATGCTGGGCGGTTTTATCGGAAATGCTGCTGCAGGTGTTTCGGGACTTAGCTGGCTGAATTATGGGCAGAGCTTCGGCTTCGCCAGCCCGATTGTGCTGGATCTGGGCATTCTGGTGATCACATTCGGATTATCGATCAAGATTACCATCGCCAGCATTATCGGCGTGCTGATTGCGATTATTATTTATCGCTTGATTTAAGTTCACAAGAAATAGAAAAGCCTCGGGCAGGGGAAAACTCCTGCCCGAGGCTTTTTGCGTATGTCTGATGCGGGGACATAAATCGTTCCGGGGACACTATCCTGCTACAAAGCTTTAACAATTTAGCGGAATAAAGAAAAAAAAAGATTGCACATGAAAACATTTTATACTAAAATGTATCTGATGAAAATATTGCAGTGTATACACAGCACAATATACTAAGAGTAAGGAGACAAAAAAATGGGATATGTAGATGAAGTTCTTGCAAAAGTAAAAGAGAAAAATGCTTCCGAGCCAGAGTTCCTTCAGGCAGTTGAAGAGGTGCTGGAGTCTTTAAGACCGGTGATTGAGGCAAATGAGGAACTGTATAAAAAGAATGCGATTTTAGAGCGCATTACAGAGCCGGATCGTCAGGTAATGTTCCGTGTTCCGTGGGTAGATGACAATGGACAGGTTCAGGTAAACAGAGGTTTCCGTGTACAGTTCAACAATGCCATTGGACCATACAAGGGAGGATTAAGACTTCATCCTTCTGTAAACTTAAGCATCATCAAATTCTTAGGATTTGAGCAGGTATTTAAGAATTCACTTACAACACTTCCGATCGGCGGCGGCAAGGGTGGTTCCGATTTTGACCCGAAGGGCAAGTCTGACAGAGAGATCATGGCATTCTGCCAGAGCTTCATGACAGAGCTTTACAAATATATCGGTGCAGATACCGACGTACCTGCCGGAGATATCGGAACAGGTGCAAGAGAGATCGGTTTCTTATTCGGTCAGTACAAGAGAATCCGCGGATTATACGAGGGAGTTCTCACGGGTAAGGGACTTACATACGGCGGTTCTCTCGCACGTACACAGGCAACCGGATATGGTCTGTTATACCTGACCAACGCATTGCTGAAGGATCACGGCATCGACATCGCAGGCAAGACCTGTGCAGTTTCCGGTTCCGGTAATGTTGCAATCTATGCGATTGAAAAAGCACATCAGTTAGGAGCAAAGGTTGTGACCTGCTCTGACTCTACCGGGTGGATCTATGATCCGGAAGGAATCGATGTTGCATTATTAAAAGAAGTAAAAGAGGTAAAACGTGCGCGTCTCACCGAGTACGCGGCAGCAAGACCTTCTGCAGAATATCATGCAAAGCAGAATGGTGAGCACGGTGTATGGCAGTACAAGGTAGATCTGGCACTTCCGTGTGCAACACAGAACGAGCTCGACATCGAGGATGCGAAGATGCTGGTTGCAAACGGCGTTACATCTGTTACAGAGGGTGCGAACATGCCTACCACACTGGAAGCTACCAAATATCTTCAGGCAAACGGCGTATTATTCGTAGGCGGTAAAGCTGCCAATGCCGGTGGTGTTGCTACTTCTGCACTGGAGATGAGCCAGAACTCCGAGAGACTTTCCTGGACATTCGAGGAAGTGGATGGAAAGCTCAAGGGCATCATGGAGACCATCTACGCAAACATTTCAGATGCTGCAAAGAGATACAATGCAACCGTTGGCGGACAGACAGACTACGTTGCAGGTGCAAATATTGCCGGATTTGAGAAGGTTGTAGATGCTATGCTCGCTCAGGGTGTTTGCTAATCGAGAATTTCTAAGATAATATAAGATATGGTTAAGTCCTGTAAACAAATCAAATCTTCGATTTGACTGGTGTTTATGGGACTTTTCTTTATGCATATATAAGACATGTGAATGGTGAGAATATTGATAAATGGAAGGGATATTATTAAAAATTTGAAGCTGTAGAATTTTACGTTGAATTTTACAGCTTAATTTCGTATAATATATGTAAATAAAGAAACGATATCCAGGAAAGGAAGTTGATTTTATGCCGAATATATTACCTGTATCAGATTTAAGAAATTATAATGAAGTGTTGAAAAAATGCCAAGTCGGAGAACCTGTGTTTTTGACCAAAAATGGCAGGGGCAAGTTTGTGGTTATGGATATGGAGGATTATGAACGTGAAAAGGCAGAGAAAAAGCTGGTGATGAAGCTACAGGAAGCAGAAGAAGCAGTTAAGGATGAAAGTGCCTGGATGAGCTTGGATGAACTTAAGAAATCTGTAGGGATATAGCTTATGATGAAATTACGGATTAACCCTATTGTGTCAGAGGACTTAAAGAAAATGAAAGAGTATATTGCCGAAGACAATGAAGAAATGGCTGTATAAACCATTCGGGAGATATATGCCCGATTTGAGAATATACAGCAATTTCCGTATATGGGAGCTGATCTTGCCAAGAGAGTCAGCTTCCGGACGGATTATAAATATGTGATTTGTGGGAATTATGTTGTGCTGTATAAGATTGGAAAAGAGTATGTGGAGATTTACCGGGTGGTGAATCGGCATCAGGACATTACGAAGATATTTTAAATTAAACGGAAGAAAATGATGGAATAACAAGCAAAAGTAAAAATAAAAATGCCTACCTTCGTACCTGACTGGTGGAAGGTAGGCATTTAATTACCATAGTAATTATGCGTAATATACAAAACGCTATGAAAGCTTTATTTTTAGGTGGTTCTTCTATCCTTATGCCATCTCTTTTTCCCCGATCTTATTTACGATCGTCCTAAAAATCCGGAACATGAAGAGGATTGTCATGATAATGGAGATCAGCTCTGCGATCGGGAACGCCCACCAGATCAGGTTGACATTGCCGAACTGCGCCAGAAAGTAAGCAACCGGCAGCAGTGCAACCAGCTGTCTTGCGATCGAGACAAACATACTGTAGACTGCTTTGCCGAGCGCCTGGAAAATGCTGCTGCAGGAGATGCCGAATCCTGCAAGGATAAAGCTTAAGCTGATAATCCGGAGCGCCGGGACGCCGAGAGAAAGCATGGTGTCGGAAGCGCTGAACATTTTAAGCAGCTGCGTTGGGAAGAGCTGGAAGATCAGAAGTCCGACCGCCATGATGCAGACGGCATAGGTGACCGTGTGGCGTAAGGTCTTGACCACGCGCTCGCGGCTGCCGGCGCCGTAGTTGTATGCCATGACCGGGATGACACCGTTGTTCAGACCAAACGCAGGCATAAACACGAAGCTCTGTAATTTAAAGTAAACGCCGAACACTGCCGTTGCCGTGGAGGAGAAACTGATCAGAATACGGTTCATACCGTAATTCATGGCCGAACCGATCGCCTGCATGACAAGGGAAGGCACGCCGATGGCATAGATCTGACCGATGATGGTGCCGTCCGGGCGAAAGCTTTTTAAGCTCAGCTGAATCTCTTTATTTCTGGTCTGGTTAATGACGACAGCGAGAACCGCAGCGATCATCTGACCGATGACGGTGGCTGCTGCAGCACCGGTGATGCCCATTTTCGGAAAACCAAACAGACCAAAGATCAGGATCGGATCTAAGATGATGTTGATGACCGCTCCGGTGGTCTGGGTAATCATGGTGTAGACGGTTTTTCCGGTTGCCTGCAGCATACGCTCGAACATCAGCTGGGTAAAGCAGCCGAAGGACAGGCAGCAGCATACGGTGAGATACTGCTTTCCGTAGAGAACAATTTCCTCAATATCCGTCTGGCTGCGGAAAAAAGGTTCCGCGAAAAACAGACCGATGATAAGGAACAGCAGATAGCTGAGCAATACCAGAAAAACAGCGTTTTCCGCAATCTTGTTGACTTTGTCGAAATCCCGCTCTCCGAGTGAGCGGGCGAGGAGCGCATTGACGCCGACCGCAGTACCTACACCTACGGCAATCATCAGATTTTGGATCGGGAAAGCCATGGATACGGCAGTGAGTGCGTTTTCACTGATCTGAGCCACGAAAATACTGTCCACGATGTTATAGAGAGCCTGTACCAGCATGGAGATCATGATTGGCAGAGACATGGATATGATCAATTTATCGATAGGCATTGTGCCCATTTTATTTTCCTGCATGGGAAACCTCCTTTGTTGAATGGTATAACGTTAAAACGACCTTTCTATACTACCATTTTGCGGTAGCGATTACAAGGCATGGTGCAAGGATTGGGGAATCTTTTTGTGAAACGGTGGCACTGTGCCGCAATTTTTGGTAAAATAGATGAGAAAAAAAAAGAACAACAGGAGATTATACAGATCATGAATATATTATTTTTTCTGACCCCGAAGGAAGATGTGGCGCATGTAGATGAGGACGATACCATGCGTCAGGTTCTGGAGAAGATGGAGCATCACGGCTATACGGCAATCCCGCTGCTTAGCCGCGAGGGAAAATATATCGGAACGATCACGGAGGGCGATTTGCTCTGGTTTTTAAAGGACCGCAATTTTCCGGATTTGAAGTTGCTTGAGGATATGCCGATCACCTCCATCCAGCGCCGCAGGGACAATGAGGCAGTCAAGATTGACGAGTCGATGGAAGACCTCTTCGGCAAGGTGATGAACCAGAACTTCGTTCCCGTCGTGGACGACAAGCGTGTGTTTATCGGTATTGTGACGAGAAAAAGATATTCTGGCATACCTTGGGAAGAAGGCCGCTGCGCAGGAGAATGGCGTGCGGGGCATGGATCAGGCATAGTGATGGTAAGCCATACGGATTATGTGACAGAGCTTTCTGTCAGAATTATCAGCAAATAAGCGAGACAGAACAAAAGAATTTCTTAAATTTGTTATTTTTTTCACAAAACAGAATGGTAATCCGCTATAATATGAAGGAGAGACAAGGCATAACATTTATACAAAAAGAAAGGGGAATTTACAAATGAATTCAATTTTATCAGCGACAGTATTGATTCCACTGATTGTGATCGTGCTGCTCATCGTACTGCTGTGCGTCGATACGTGAAAGCGCCGCCGGATATGGCGTACATTATTTCCGGTGTCAAGAAGAAGTCCAAGGTGGTCATCGGAAAAGCGAGCATCCGCATTCCATTTTTTGAGCGTCTGGATAAGCTGAATCTGCGGCTGATTCCGATCGACGTCAAGACGAGCAATGCCGTGCCGACAGCGGATTACATCAATATCAATGTCGATGCGACCGTCAACATCAAGATCAGCAATGATCCGGAGAAGCTGCGGCTTGCGGCAGAGAACTTCTTAAATAAAAACACCGAGTATATTGCCGGGGTGGCAAGAGAGGTCCTTGAGGGTAATGTGCGTGAGATCGTCGGCAAGATGAAGCTCGAGGAGATGGTATCCGACCGCCAGAAGTTTGCCAACCTGGTCAAGGAAAATGCGGAGCCGGATCTTGCGGCGATGGGACTCGACATCATCAGCTTTAATGTCCAGAATTTTGTGGACGGCAATGAGGTCATTGAAAATCTGGGTATTGACAACATGTAAAGATCAAAAAGAGTGCGGCGATTGCCCGTGCCGAGAGTGAGCGAGACATCAAAGTCGCACAGGCAGCGGCGGACAAAGAGTCCAATGATGCAGCGGTTGCGGCGCAGACGGAGATCGCGAAGAAGCAGAATGAACTTGCCATCAAGAAGTCGGAACTTCAGATGGAGGCGGATACGAAGAAGGCTATGGCCGATGCAGCTTATGAGATCCAGAAAGAGGAGCAGCGTAAGACGATCGAGGTGACAACCGCCAACGCGGATATTGCAAAGCAGGAGCGTGAGATTGAGCTGAAGCAGAAGGAGGTTGCAGTCAAGGAGCAGTCTCTGGAGGCGGAGATCAAGAAACAGGCGGAAGCGGATAAGTATGCGGCGCAGCAGCGCGCGGAAGCAGAACTTTACCAGCGTCAGAAGGACGCGGAGGCGAGACAGTTCGAGGCACAGCGCGAGGCGGAGGCGAGAAAAGCGCAGGCAGAGGCAGAGCGTTACGCCAAGGAACAGGAGGCTGCCGGTATCCGTGCGGTCGGTGAGGCAGAGGCATCTGCGATCCAGGCCAAAGGTATTGCAGAGGCGGAAGCGATGGAGAAGAAAGCGGAGGCGTACGCAAAGTACAATAAAGCGGCAGTGGCAGAGATGATGATCAAGGTACTTCCGGACATTGCAGCCAAAGTGGCAGAGCCGCTCGGCCAGATCGACAAGATCACGATTATCGGCGGCGGAGAAGGTGGAAACGGTGTGGATCAGGTTGCCGGCAATGTGCCGGTTGTCATGGCAAAAGTATTTGAGAGCATGAAAGAGGCGACCGGTATTGATCTGGCAGACATCATCAACGCAGAGTCCTACGATGCGCAGGTGAACCGCAACATCAATGTGTCGGGACTGGATTCTGTCAATCTTGTGGTAAAAGATGAAAAGAAAGGCGCAGAACAGCCGGATACGCAGGACGGGGCAACGACAGAGTGATGACGGTGGAAGTTGGCGTCAACCGCAGAGCGGGAACGGGACAGTCTGTTACGGCAGCAGTTTTTATCGTGATGGCGGCAGGATCGATAGCGGTGATCCCGTTGCTTGCAGCAAACCTTGACCGTAGAGCACTCGGGATTGCGGCGTGTGTTCTCACATTAGTTTTCTGGGTCGGGTTTATTGGGGCAATCTGCTGCGTGGGGAGATTGTAAATACGCCGACCAGGGCGTTCCTTCTCACCAGTGACTGGCAGTTGTATTATGTTCATTTTGCAGCCCGCGACTACGGACCTGCACCGGTGACAAAAGCTGGGGAGATCGTACATAATTACAAGGTGCTCTCCGAGGAGAAAAAGGGACGGAAATGGCGCCGGGAGTATCTGGGCAGCGAGGAGTTCCGCAGCATGGTACAGCAGTACCTCGAGGGAGTGCGGACGGATACGATGGGGTGCGTGATCGAGCATCTTCAGACGCCCTCTATCCGTTCCGAAGGCATCGACGGAAGTGTGCTGCGCTACTGGGATGACGCCCGGAAAAATGGGCAACGATCCGGCTCTTAAGAACAAATACCGGATATGAGAAAATCTGCCGTACGGTAAAAGCTCCGCCAGGAGCTCGGACGCTAAGAACATCTATAAAAACGGGACTGCCGCATAAAGCGGTCAGTCCCGTTTGACGATAAGTAATATAAGGAGGAAGATCATCCTATCGATTTCAGATGGAAATGTAGATGGAACATTCGTTGAAAAAAATGCGCGCATTTCTTCCTGCCGGATTTTTGCATCGAATTCCGTGTCTCTTCCACGTTTTGACAATCCACGGAATGTGTCCGACAAACCGCAGACAATGAGCGGATTCCCTAGTGTCCCTAGCGGCACTGCTTCACAGACAATATAAAACCGCGCGAACCGAACTCGTAGTCATCAGCTATTCAAGTTAGGGCAGATGACGACTCAGACAGCGGCTTCGCGCGGTTATGTTCTATTCAGCAGTGCCGCAAGGGACACACGAGAATCCTAAAATTGTCTGCGGGTTGCGGACACACCCGTGGAGTGTTCAAAACTTGGAAAAACACGGATCATCGGAGATGCAAAAACCGGCTGGTTAGAAATGCCACATTTTTGATCCGAATTTCCAGATGCATTCCATCTGAAATCGAAGGACATGGTCATTCTTCATACTACTTACCACATCAAACAGGACTGGCTGTTTGATGCGACAGTCCCGTTTTGTATGGAAGAGAAAAGATTACTGTGTATTTTTCTGCAGTTCATTGGCATTTTCCTGAAGCTGCTGCATGATCAGGGCAATGTCGTCCACGCTTTGCAGATTGGTGCGGCAGCCGGCAAGGGTCGCACCAGCGCTTGCGGTAACTTCCTGTGTCAGGGCGGATACATTTTCGATGCTCTGGATAATCTGGCTGTTGGAATCAGATACCGCATCCACACCCTGCTTTAACTCGGACATGCCGGAGGTAATGCTTGCGGTATTTTTCTCAATGAGATCAAAATATCCGGCAGCGGAAGTAATGTATTCACTCTGGTGCCTGTTGCTGTCGAACAGTTCAGTGACGGAGTCGGTAACGGAGGAAATGGACTGCGAGATGTGCTCAATCAACTGATTGATATCTCCCGTAGCACCATTGGTCTGACCGGCAAGGCTGGAAATCTCCTCGGCGACAACGGCAAAACCGCGTCCGGCTTCACCGGCGCGTGCTGCCTCAATGCTGGCATTGAGCGCTAAAAGGCTTGTCTGGGAAGCAACACTGCTGATTAAGGCAACGATGCTCTGCATTTTGTCAGCATATTCCTTCAGCTCTTCCATAGAAGCCGCGACGCGTGTACTGGAAGCCTCTGAGACCTGTACCTGCTGCACAAGATTCTTCATAACATCTTTGCTTGCCGTCAGATTGGCAGAGGTCTCTGCGGTGGAGGAGAGAAGTTCGGCAGTGACGGATGATACGTTCTGTACCTGCTGGTCAATGTTTTCTGTCTGCTGTTGCTGCACCTGGATGGCAGCGGCGGTCTCGGAAGTGCCGCTGGTAAGATCCTCCATGGCGGTCTGCGTGCCGGCGATGGAATCTCGAAGCTGTGAGGTGCTGTGTGAAACCTGATCGATATTTCCTGCCATATCTCCGGCTACCTTTAAGGTCAGCTTGAGAAGATCATCGGACTGGCTGCGGTCAGAGTCAGCCTTTTTGATGTTGGCATCGTTGATCTGCGCAATCTTTGTGACAGACATCAATACAAAAATATAGGAAAGGATAATGCAGGCGATTATAATCTCGGCATTGGTAATCTGGGCAGCGGTGAAACCCTGTGTAACGGCACGAAAGACCAGAACAAGGATATTGATCACCAGTGCATAAGTACACAGCAGGGAAACGAGCTTTTTATCTGCATACACCAGAAGAATCAACAGCATTACGATTACATAGCAGAACGTCAGATCTGTTGATGAGTTAAACATCACATAGGCATACAGAAGGGCAAAGCCGCCGCCGCAGAGATAGCGCACACTAGAGGTATCCTTCTGCTTTGTGTAGGCAAGAATGGATGTGACACAGGGCAGCAGACAGAGCAGAAGAAAAATCAGATACGACGGAAGACTGCGCACGCCTTTTAAGACTTCTGCGATGTAGGCCGCCGCAAGTACCGTATTCATTGTGCAGGTGCCGGCAATGGCTGTCTTATTGCGGCTTTGTGCTGCAACTGCCGGATGGGAAAGATCGGTCAAACGATTATCCATAGAAAGAATCCTCCTTTGTAAATACCGTATTACTCTAAATGTAAAAAAGGCACCGGTGCATCTTGTGCACCGATGCCTTTTTCCTGCTATTATTGTAACAGTTTGGCGGATGTTCATAAAGTAGATGTAAGAGGAACAGGACTATTTTACCAGATTTTCTGCATAATCCAGAGCTTCTACGATATTTGCATGGAAATTTTGGGCTCCGACGTACTCGGTAAAGCCATCTTTGACCATTACGGACATCGGCTGTTCGTTGACGTGGGAGAAAACCAGTGTAATCTTTTTCTTTTTTGCACGGTCGGCCAGTTCGCGCAGTGATTTCATGGCACTGGCGTCGATGGCAGGGACGCTGCGCATGCGGATGACAATCACGCGGGTAGCCTTGTCACTGTTGATCTGTAAGATCTGGTCTGCGGCGGCGAAAAACAGCGGACCACTGATCTCGAAGACACGGATGGTGTGAGGAATATCGCGCAGTTTTTCCGCTTCGCCCGGGGTAACGTCCGGCTCATCCAGATATTTCCATGCGGTCACATCGGCGGTTTCTGCCATACGCTTCATGAAAAGCATGGCGGCGAGCACAACGCCGACTTCAATCGCGATCACAAGATCGAAAAATACGGTGAGCAGGAAAGTTGCCACCAGCACAATGACATCGCTTTTTGGCGCTGTTTTGCAGAGACGGAAAAAGGAAGTCCAGTCTGCCATGTTGGCAGCCACAATCAGAAGAACAGCGGCAAGCGTTGTCATCGGGATCAAAGCGGCAAGCGGCATGAGCACCAGAAGGATAATGGTTAAGGTAATACAGTGCACGATGCCGGCGACCGGGGTGCGGCCGCCGTTGCGGACGTTGGCTGCGGTACGGGCGATCGCACCGGTTGCCGGGATACCGCCGAAAATACCGGAAAAAATATTTCCGAGTCCCTGACCGACCAGCTCGGCGTTGGATTTGTGGGTATCACCGATCATTCCGTCCGAGACGACAGCGGACAGCAGGGATTCGATGCCTGCCAGCAGCGCGATGGTAAATGCCGGTGAGAGCATTTCCTGCACCAGTTTCATGGACAGTGCCGGAACATGCGGTGTCGGGAAGGAGGAAGAAAGCTCTCCGTAGACACTGCCGATTGTGTTGACCGGGAGATCCGCGAAGTAGACAACGGCGGTCGTGACAATAATCGCAATCAGAGATCCCGGAATCTTGTCGGTGACTTTCGGCCAGAGCAGCATGATGACAATAGCTGCAGCGCCCACAGCGGTGGCAGTCCAGTTGATGGTGGAAATATTTGTGGCGTAGGCAATGACCTTATCCACGAACCCGGACGGCACGGATGCGATGGAGAGTCCGAAGAAATCCTTGAGCTGGCCGACAAACAGGGTCACAGCGATACCGCAGGTAAAACCGGTTGTGATGGTATAAGGAATATATTTAATGAGAGAACCAAAGTGGCAGATTCCCATTACGATCAGAAAAATGCCGGCAAGAATGGTTGCGACAGTAAGGCCTGCCGTGCCATAATCCGTGACAATGCCATAGATGATGACTACAAAGGCTGCCGTAGGACCACCGATCTGCACACGGCTGCCGCCGAAAAACGAGATAAAAAATCCAGCGATGATGGCAGTATAGAGCCCCTGCTCCGGCCCGACGCCGGATGCGATGGCAAGCGCGATCGACAGTGGCAGGGCAATGATGGCAACGATGATACCGGAGATCACGTCGCGCATGGCCTGTTCTTTGCTGTAGTCCTTTAAGACGTCAAATAGTTTTGGTTTCAATTCATTCATTTTCATTTCCTCAGTCTGTAATTATTAAATTTTTATAAACACAAGTCAAAATTTTAGCACTTTACAAACGCGAACGCAAGAACGCACGGGAAAAAAAATACAAGCACATGGAAAGGTGAGCAAAACTGGGAAAAATGGAAGACATTTTACAGGAAAAAGAAGATGTGAAAAGCCGGATTGTATGTTAAGATAGATGATAATAAATGATATAGGAAGAAAGGCGGCAATCATGGCGGAGTCGGGCAATTCTTATCAGAAGATCTATGAAATCGTAAAGCAGATTCCAAAGGGATGTGTGGCATCTTACGGACAGGTGGCGGCGCTTGCAGGGAATCCCAGATGGGCAAGAGTGGTTGGCTACGCGCTTCACGTGAACCCGGATCCAGCGCATATTCCCTGTTACCGTGTGGTGAACCGGGAAGGCAGACTCTCGGATGCCTTTGCATTTGGCGGTGTGAATGAGCAGAAGCTGCTGCTGGAGGCAGAGGGCGTCGAAGTAACTGACGGCTATGTGGATATGGAACTGTATCAGTGGAAGAAGTTCCGGATTTAAGAGAGACGGAGGAGAAATATGCAAAAAAAAGGAACTGGCACTTCAGGTGATAGAGCGTTTGAAAAAGGAGTATCCGGACACGGGATGTTCACTGGATTATGACGATGCATGGAAGCTTCTGGTCAGTGTGAGACTGGCGGCACAGTGTACGGATGCGAGAGTCAATGTGGTCGTGCAGGATCTGTACCGGGAATTCCCGGATGTGGATGCACTTGCGGATGCAGATGTGGAGGAGATTGAGCGTATTGTAAAACCGTGCGGGCTGGGACATAGCAAGGCGCGCGACATCTCCGCCTGCATGAAGATGCTGAAGGAAAAGTACCAGGGAAAAGTACCGGAAGATTTTGATGCGCTGTTAGAACTTCCGGGAGTCGGCAGAAAAAGCGCCAATCTGGTGATGGGGGACGTCTTTGGACAGCCGGCAATCGTCACTGATACGCACTGTATCCGCCTGGCGAACCGCATTGGGCTCGTGGACGGGATCAGGGAACCAAAGAAAGTGGAGATGGCACTCTGGAAGCTGATTCCGCCGGAGGAGAGCAATGATTTCTGCCACAGGCTTGTGGATCACGGGCGTGCAGTCTGTACCGCGCGGACAGCGCCATACTGCGACCGCTGCTGTCTCAATGACATCTGCAAAAAGGCCGGAATTTAGAAAAAGATAAAATAAATCAATATATTTGATTAAAAACGCACCTTGCGGAAGCATAAGGGGTATGATAGTATATACGAAATGAATAACAGAAATCAACTTTCTTGAATTATTTTGTATGGAGGAAAGACATGAATATTGCAGCAAAATACGGAAAATCATACTTTATGCCGCCGGAGGTGACATATGACTGGGTGAAGAAGGACAGCATTGAGAAGCCGCCCATCTGGTGCAGCGTGGATCTGCGGGATGGTAATCAGGCGCTGATTGAGCCGATGGGACTGGAGGAAAAGCTTGAATTTTTCCGGATGCTGGTCGACATCGGATTTAAGGAGATCGAGGTCGGTTTTCCGGCAGCTTCGGACACGGAATACAACTTTATGCGCGCGTTAATCGAGCGCGACATGATCCCGAAGGATGTGACGGTGCAGGTTTTAACTCAGGCGAGAGAACATATTATAAGGGAAGACATTTGAGGCGGTCAAGGGAGCGCCTCACGCCGTCATCCATCTGTACAATTCCACATCGGTGGCACAGCGGGAGCAGGTGTTTCATAAGAGCAAGGAAGAAGTCAGGCAGCTGGCAGTGGACGGGGCAGAATTGTTAAAGACACTCGCGGCGGAGACGGACGGCAATTTTACCTTTGAATACAGCCCGGAGAGCTTTCCGGGAACAGAAGTGGATTATGCGGTGGAGGTCTGCAATGCAGTGCTCGATGTCTGGAAGCCGGATGCAGAGCACAAGGCGATCATCAACATTCCGACCACGGTACAGATTGCGATGCCGCATGTATTTGCCTGCCAGATCGAGTATATTCACAAGCATTTGAAATACAGGGATAATGTGGTGTTGAGCGTTCACCCGCACAATGACAGAGGATGCGGTATCAGCGATGCGGAGTTCGGTATTCTTGCCGGTGCGGACCGCGTGGAGGGCACTCTTTTCGGAAACGGAGAGCGCACCGGAAACGTTGATATTGTGACGCTGGCGATGAATATGGTGTGCCACGGTGTCGATCCGAAGCTTGATTTTTCCAATATCAGCGAGATCCGCGAGAAATACGAGCGCTTTACCGGTATGCGGGTTTACGAGCGTACACCGTATGCCGGAGATCTGGTATTTACCGCTTTTTCCGGCTCCCATCAGGATGCCATCTCCAAGGGTATGGCGTGGAGAGAAGCGGGCAAGAGCGGCGACCGCTGGGATGTGCCGTACCTGCCGCTGGATCCGAAGGATGTCGGAAGGGAATACGAGTCGGATGTCATCCGCATCAACAGCCAGTCCGGCAAGGGCGGAGTCGCATTCGTATTAAAGCAGAACTTCGGTATGGATCTGCCGGATAAGATGAAGGAAGATCGGTTATCTGGTCAAGGGTGTATCGGATCGCAGACATCAGGAACTCTCGCCGGAAGCAATTTACCGGATTTTTGAAGAACATTATGTCAACCTGTGCGATGTTTTTCAGATTTCAGAGTGTCATTTCGAGCAGAAGGACGGCATCACATCACGCCTGGTGATCGAGCACAACAAGGAGCGCCGCACGATTGAGACGACAGGAAACGGCCGCCTGGACGCCGTGAGCAACGCAATCAAGATGTATTTCGGCATCAGCTACGAGCTTGCCGTATACGAGGAGCACGCCATTTCAGAAGGATCATCATCCAAGGCTGCGGCGTATGTGGAGATCATCTGCAAGGGCAAGAATTACTGGGGCGTCGGAATTGACGAAGATATCATCACCAGCTCGATCGCGGCATTGGTATCCGCTGCCAACAAGATGTTAAAGAGTGAGAACATTGTGGAGGGACGCGAGGAGCGGATCGTCGACATCATGAATTACATACAGAATCACTATGCGGATGTGACGCTGGATGTGCTGGCAGATCAGTTTAATCTCTCCAAACCGTACCTTTCCAAATACATTAAGGAAAAGTCTGGGATGACCTTCCAGGATGCGGTAAAGAAAGCACGCATGAAAAAAAGCACGCACTATGTTAAAGGAGACGAACCAGACGGTAGAGTCGATTGCCGCCTACGTGGGTTACGAGAATGTGGAGCATTTTAACCGGCTGTTCAAAAAAGCGTATGAGATGACGCCGGTGCAGTTTCGCAGAAAATATCAGTAATTCTCAAAGAATAGAATGACAACTGGGAACAGGGGAAAGGTATTGTGGTACTTTTTCCCTGTTTTTTACTGACAGACAGAAACAATAATGGTATAATAGGAGAATCTTAGGTAAGGAGGATGCATGATGGAAGAGTTTAAACAGCTTGAAATCTACCTGTTTCCTATAGTGATGCTCCTTGCCATCGGAATGAATAACTGGAAGCGGGAGGAACGGACGCAGGGAGACCGGATTTTCGGGTTTCTTCCGTTTCTGATTATCTGCATGATGGGCAGTGATGTGACGTATCATGCACTGCAGCTTTATGTACATCGGTTTACGGTGCTGTATGCCGGGTATCTGGTGTACTGCTTCTTCCTGACAGCAGTACCGTATGCCTGGCTTTTGTATGTGAACGGAAAGCTTTCTGTGCGGCATAACCGGCGGTGGACGGCTGCGGTATGCCATGTTATGACAGGAACCGCTATTTCTGTGGTGCTGCTTACGGTGATCATTCCCTGGAGACTGAGCACGGAAGGATGGGGCGTGCATGCGGTGTCCTACAGCTTAAATCACGGCAGTCTGCCGGCAAAGCTGGTAAGTATTGCGATGTATCTGATGGGACTTATTCTGACAGCGACGGCGTATCCGAAGGAGGTTACCAAGGAAGGGCAGAAAGAGACGCGCTATCTGCTTGAGGCAGGCGTGTTCAGCCTTGTGGGCGGGATGGTGCAGAGCTTTGCGGACTGGCGCACGGGAGGACCTTTTGTGGCACTGGCAGTACTGTTTATTTATCTGAATGCGCAGAACCGGCAGATCACGACAGACGGGTTGACCGGACTGAATAACCGCAGGGAGTTTGACGCACATCTGCAGCGGAAGATCGAATTGTGCCCGGAGCACGAGTGGGGACTTCTGATGATTGATGTGGATGATTTCAAGCGGATCAACGATGAACTGGGACATGCGGTGGGCGATGAGGCGCTCTGGCATACAGCGGATATTCTGCGGGGGGTGTTCGGCAAAGATCCGGTATTTCTCGCACGCTATGGAGGGGATGAGTTTGCGGTGCTCGGAGACTGGTTTGGGCAGGAACAGATTGAGGAAGCGATCGCGCGGATCCAGGAAGGTATCGACCGGTTTAACAAAGAGGGACAGCTTCCGCTGCAGCTGTCCATGAGTATCGGCTACGCGTTCTGGCATGAAGCCGGAAGGCGCGGGGAGAACCTGATACAGCAGGCGGATGAGCGGATGTATGAGGAGAAACAGAAAAAGAAACGTATGCGCGCATAGAGCGCGGTGCATGGGGAGGCGGACTGCGTGAGTACGGCAGCATTTTTACAGATCAATTTCATACCGGCGATTGCGCTGCTCATGATGCGCCATAATACCAGGCAGACGCTGTCTTTTTCGTGGAGGACACGCGTGCTGCGCACGGAGATGCTGCTGTTTGTACTGCTTTTACTGTGCCGCACAGCGATTTTGTGCAATCTCGGAAAAGGCGGATTTGGTCCAAGGATTTTGTTAAAGGGGCTGGGGGTGTGGTATGCGTTCGGCCTTTTGGCATGCGCCTACCTGTGCTTTTTGTATGTGCTGGATGTGGCGCAGGACGGAAACGGACAGAGAGGGATAAAATGCTGGATTCTGGCGATACCGGCACTGATCGGCAGTGCTGTGCTGCTCTCAAACCCGTGGACGAAGGCGGTCTATTTTATCAATATGGTGAATTACTATAAAAAGGGACCAGCGGCATATCTGATACCTGCTGTGGGCATGTTATACCTTGTGGTGGCATTTCTTCTTGCCGCGTTTGGTGCGCTCCGTGCCGGAAGTGCGCAGCGCAGGGGAGAACTGGGGAAGCTTGCCGCCGCTTTTTTGTTCCCGGCTGCGGGCATTCTGGTAGAAAAAATATTTTCCATGGATGCCGCGTGGGCGTTTACGGTTGCTGCATTGCTGTGGGTGTATCTTGGTATTCAGAAAGGTCAGGTAACGCAGGATGGTCTGACCGGTCTTAACAACAGACGCAGACTGGATCAGTACATGTGGGAACTTGACGAGCGCAGCGGAGAGCGGGAGACCTGCTGCTATCTGCTGATGGATGTGAACAAGTTCAAGAAAGTAAACGATACCTACGGTCACGTGACCGGCGACGAGGTGCTCAGGCTGGTGGCGGAGCAGTTAAAGCGCACCTTTGGCAATATGCAGGCGTTTCTGGCACGCTACGGCGGGGATGAATTCGTTGTGATTGTAAAAGGTAAGACGCAGGACGAGATGGACGTGATTATTCATCAGACACAGGAGAATGTAAATGCAATTGCCTGGGGAGCGGATACCCCGTGGCAGCTGTCGATCAGTATCGGCTGCGCGATGCGGGGAGAGCAGGGAAAGCAAAAAAGCCATGAACTGCTGGCGCTTGCGGATGAGCGCATGTACCGCCAGAAAAAAGGTATACAGGACAGATAATCCGGGCATACTCTCTTCATACGTTCCGATGGGAGCAGAAGACGGAGGGTTAGTGCAATGAAGGATGGAGAAGTGAGAGACTTTGGCAGGCGGGATAAGATCGGCTACATGTTCGGTGACTTTGGCAACGATTTTACCTTTATTTTTGCCAGCTCGTTTCTGATGGTATTCTATACCAAGGTACTCGGTATCAGCGGTGGAATGGTGGGGACACTGTTTCTGGTCGCACGATTTGTGGATGCATTCACGGATGTGACGATGGGACGCATCGTCGACGCAGCGCCGCCGGCGCGGGATGGAAAGTTCCGATGCTGGATCCGCAGGATGTGCGGACCGGTGGCGCTGTCGAGTTTTTTGATGTACCAGACTGCCATGGCGCAGGCATCTATGCCGTGGAAGATTGTCTACATGTATGTTACTTATCTTTTGTGGGGAAGTATTTTTTATACATCGATCAACATTCCGTATGGTTCGATGGCATCTGCGATCACGACGGAGGCATCGGAGCGGACGGCGTTATCTACCTCCCGGTCGATTGGGGCGACACTGGCGGGGCTTGTGATCGGCATCGTGACGCCGCTTTTTCTGTACACGACCGATGCAGACGGCAATCAGGTCGTGCGCGGCGGCGGAACATTTACGGTGGTTGCGGGCATTTTCTCGATTCTCGCGTTGATCTGCTATCTGGTCTGTTACCGCATGACTACGGAGCGGGTGGCGGTGGAGCGTGAAGTGGACACGGAATCTGTGAGTTTTGCGGCAACGCTTGGTGCGATTGTGAAGAGCCGCGCACTTCTCGGGATGATCGGAGCTGCGGTATTTCTGCTGCTCTCCCAGCTTTTAATCAGCACGATGAACAACTATATCTATCCGGATTACTTTGGGGACGCCCGTGGCATTTCACTGTTCACGCTGCTGTCCACACTGGTGATTCTGCTGGTGGCAGCACCGCTCGGTGTGCCTGTTTCCAGACGATTTGGGAAAAAGGAGGCGTCCGTGGCGGGGATGCTGTTCTCTGGTGTTGTATTTGCAGTCATGTATGTGCTGAAATTACAGAATATGTGGCTGTTTCTGTGGCTCGGGGCAATCGGATATCTCGGGCTTGGCTTTTTTAATACGGTGATCTGGGCGAATATCACGGACGTCATCGATGATCAGGAAGTGCAGACTGGGCACCGGGATGACGGAACTGTCTATGCGGTATATTCGTTTGCCAGAAAGGTCGGACAGGCGCTGGCAGGAGGCATCGGAGGATGGGCGCTGCAGGTGATCGGGTATGAGCCGGCTGCGGCGGCGCAGACGGATGCCGTGCGGCGTGGATTGTACACCACAGCAACGCTGGTGCCTGCGATCGGATTTTTGTTGTGGCAGCGATTCTGTGGTTTGTGTACCCGCTGGATAAGCGGCGCGTGGAGAAAAAAACGTGGAGGAACTCAAGAAAAAACATCTGCCCGCTGAGCACTGACTGGTGCGGCGGGCAGATGTTTTTTCTCTGCCGGGGATTACTCGATTTCGATGACGCTCACCGGGCAGCCGTCAGCGGCTTCCTGCGTGGCATCTTCCTGTTCCGGCGTCGGCTGATGATAGACCTCCGATACATTTTCATCGTTCATCCGGAAGACCTCCGGACATACACTGGCACACAGCCCGCAGCTGATACAGCCTTCGATCACATTTGCTTTCATAGGGCATCCTTTCTGTGAACCTCCCGGGGAGGTGAATGATGGTTACCTGTTTAGGGTTGCCGGTGTAAACGCGTCATATACGAAAAAGCCGTTAAGAAACCGCTAAGAAATTAAGAAAAAGATGATTTTACAAATACAAGTTTGATATAAAAAGAATATATGTTACAATAATTAGCAAATGCGGAAAGGATGGTGGGAGAAATGGTAAACAGCAAAAGACATAAGTTGGTATGCTGTCTGATGGCGATGGCTCTCCTGCTGTCTTTTTTTTATGTGGTACCGGATCCGGCAGGCAAGGCGGAGCGTGGAAATGCTGCAGCCTGCGTGGCAGACGGGCAGGCTGCTCTGACGGGAGAGATGCAGTACGAAGGTTCCTGGCAGAATATGATGTCTGCGCAGACGCTGCTGGAGACAAGGGACGCAAAGCCGGATGCCTGCACAGATACGTTCACGATGATTCATTCCGTGCTGGATGAAGTCGTCATGCGGGAGCAGGCGGGCATGCGCAGCCTGCTGTCCAAACTGCTGGCGGTGGTTGTGTGGGTGATGCTTCTGGTATGCGTTGTCTGCCGGATTCTAAGCCGCCGTTACGGATGTCGCATGATTTACCATTGGGAGAATATCTATTATATACACCAGACAGATGGAAAGAAAGGAGATTGCCTTCTGAATTACTTACATATATAGAAAAACGTAATGACAGGAGGCAGTTTCAGTGAACTATAAAAACCAAATAAGCGACAGAGTAAAGATTTTGCTGATTGATGAGGATGAAAGTATTTTTTATATGATCCGCAGGGTGCTGCAGCGGGAGAACTATAGGCTTTATACTTCCACCAGCGGACGCTCCGGCATGGAGATGAGCACCAGTATCTGCCCGGATCTGATTCTGATGGATACCCAGCTTTCCGATATGGACGGGATTGGTCTGATCCAGTGGTTCAGAGAGTGGACGGATTGTCCGATTCTCGTTGTATCCGGGCAGACGGGATATATGGATAAAGTCAACGCCCTGTATGCGGGAGCGGACGACTACATTGTCAAGCCGTTTCATGAGCAGGAGCTTGCGGCGAGAATTTACACTGCGCTGCGCAGAAGGATTCCGGGAGGACAGGGAAGCTTTTATCAGGCAGGAGATCTGAAGATTGATTTTTCGAGACGGCAGGTAAGCCTTGCCGGGGAGGAGATTCATTTTTCGCCGGTAGAATACCGGATTCTGGAGTGTCTTGCCCTCAATTCGGGAACTGTGGTGACGTATCAGATGTTGTTAGAGAAGATATGGGGACCGTATGCAAGCAGCGGCAGCCGTATTCTGCGGGTCAATATGACAAATATCCGCAAGAAGATAGAGAAGATCCCGATGGATCCGACGTACATTACCACGATCCCGCGTGTGGGCTACCGCATGCTTGAGAGTCAGACGGCATCGGTTGTCTGAGCTGAGGTTGAAGCGGAAGCTTTGGATGATGAAGTGCCTTTGCCTTCAAAATAGGAATCATAGATTCCGTAGATAAAACCTCCGATAATGATAAGAATACCGATCACAGAAAAAATGTGTTCAAAGATTGTCATATAAAATCCCCCTTTGGTTTCAGTTGTCATCAAGTATAACAGCCAGGAAAACGGAGGGGGATTTTGCCGCTTTTTTTTTTTAATTTTTTCATAGTGTACCAGGAAGAGACTTAACACTTTTTTAGCAGCGGGAGCTAGGCAGAGGCAATATTGTATGCTTTTTGAACAAAATGGCTATATTTTGTTAAATAAAGCACTTTTTCGTAGAAATATATGGAAATATTTGTGTTTTTTGCTATAATAAGGGTAATATGTTAAGAAACAGGGAGAAGGTTATCAATATGAAAAAAGGGGAAGAAGCAGGCAAAGCGAAGAAACGCGAATGTTACGATGGCATTTGGAATCCGGGAGAAGATCGGGCTGTGTTTTCTTGTGCCGGTTCTGTTTATGATTGTGCTTGGAATTATTTCCTACCGCAAGGCGGCGGACGGAATGAGCAGTTCCTATCGCGATTCCACGCAGCAGACGATCGAGATGGCGTTGCAGAATATCGATACGAGCAACTCGTTCATCAGTGCAGAGGCATTAAAATACGTGGTGGATTCGGATCTTGGAAAGTATTTTGTGGGGATTTACGACAATGATCCGACGTCCAAGCGGACGTTGATTGACCAGGTGAAGACAAGAATTCTTGCTTCCCAGGTTGGCAACTCCTATATCAGCAACATCTATATTATTCCTTCCGGCGATCTGCAGATGATCTCGACGAAGAACAAGGCGCAGAAGGGCATTTACCAGGAGTACATGGATGAGATGGCGGTTGATGGCAAGCTGGGACAGTGGGATGACCATCACAATGCGCTGGATGAGTATCTGAGCATCGACTCGTCCAGATACATTATGGTATATCAGGCAGCCGCGCAGAACGGTAAGGCGGTTATCGTAATCGACATCAAGGCGGAGGCAGTCACAGAGTTCATGCAGGGACTGAATCTGGGAGACGGAAGCATTGTGGGATTCGTGACGGCAGGCGGCAGAGAGCTTGCAGTGAAGCGCAATGCGGGAGACGAACAGGGAACGCCGGTCGAGGGAGAGACGATTTTTGCAGACAAGGATTTTTATCTGCAGGCGAGTGAGACGGACGGCGTAAGACAGGTGCAGTACAACGGAACAGAGTATCTGTTTTTCCACAGCAAGAGTGAGGATACCGGGGCAACGATGTGTGCGCTGGTGCCGTTGAAGGTCATTACCGGACAGGCAGAGTCCATTAAGCAGATCACGATAGCGGGAGTTCTGATCTCCAGTATCATTGCACTTTTGATCGGAACTGCAGTGACAAGCGGAATCCGCAAGAATATGAAGCGTATTTCCGGAAGTCTTGAGGTTGTGGCGGAAGGTAATCTGGCAACGACCGTGTCCGTGAAGGGACGCGACGAGTTCCGCGGACTTGCTGCTGCGGCAAATGACATGATCGCACACAACAAGCAGCTGGTGCAGAAGGTCAGTCAGGCGACGGATAAGCTGGCGGCATCTGCCGGTGAAGTGACGAATGCATCTGGTATTATTCAGGAGTATTCGCAGGATATAGCAAACGCGATCGGTGAGATCAACGAGGGCATGGAGCGGCAGTCCACACATGCGCAGGAGTGCGTGAGCAAGACGGGAACGCTTTCCGAGGAGATTCAGGAAGTCAACCGTGTGGCGCGCGAGGTAGAGACGCTTGTGTCTGAGGCGGAGGAGATGATCCGCAAAGGTATGGACCGGATCGAACAGCTGGGACAGCGCGCGAATGAGACGACAGCTGTGACCGCGAAGGTGGAAGAAAGCATCGAAGACTTGAAGCGCGAATCGGAGACGATCAATCAGTTTGTTTCTGTCATTACAGATATTTCGGAGCAGACGAACCTGTTATCGCTCAATGCATCGATTGAGGCGGCAAGAGCCGGAGAGGCAGGACGCGGATTTGCGGTTGTAGCCGAGGAGATCCGTAAGCTTGCAGACAATTCGGCGGAGGCTGCCGGAGAGATCCGCAATAATGTGGAGAATATCAGTGCGCAGACCGGCGTGAGCGTCGAGAGCGCAAAGCAGGCGGGCGAGATGGTTGCACAGCAGACCGAAGCAGTGCGTGAGGTGATCGGTGTATTCCAGGATATGAGCGACGCCATGGATAAGCTGTTTGACGGATTAAAGGAGATTCTTGCCGGAACGGAGCGTGCCGATAAGGAGCGCGAGGATACGCTTGAGGCAGTACATAATATTTCTTCTATCATTGAAGAGACGGCAGCAAGCGCTGAAGTGGTGAAGAAGGTTGCAGCAAGTCTGGAGCAGAATGTAGAGAACTTAAACGGCACGGCGGAGAGCTTGGGAGATAATATGACAGGTCTTAAGACCGAGATCGCCGTATTTAAGACAGAATAGGCGAAGAACATTTAGAGAATATAATAGAAGATAAAAAAGCGGCAGCCAGTCGATCATGAGATCGGCTGGCTGCCGCTTCTGAACGCAGAGAGAACTGCATTTTATAAAGCAAAATTTGCAGGGGTCACACTGCATCAGAACGCGCAATCAGAGGTTCAGGCAGGAAAGATTAAGCAGAAACTGCCAGTGTAGCAATTCTCTGGAGAGTACAGCAGACTGAAAGGAGTCAAGCGTAAGCTGATAGACATTCGCATACTGTACATAGTGCCAGTGAAGTTCCGTCTGCCAGTTGTCGAGTGTGATCAGGCGGTCTTCATCCAGATGAAAATCAAACAGATGGCTGCGCAGCTCGTAAAGGGCGGCATAGCGGAACAGGTTGGCGAGCATATGGCATGCCTTATCTGTGTCAGCGATGGCAGGCAGACGCACGCTGCCATAGCGCTTAAGCCCTGCAAACCGGGAGCCGGTTCCGGAAAGGTTCTGGGCGATCTCGGTCTCGAGAAGTGTGCCAAAATCGGTGTTGTAGTAGTTTAAGGTGGCAGCGACCAGGGTATCCGTCAACTGGACAAAGGACGGATGGTGCAGACAGTCATGTTGCTCAAAATACTCGTCCATAAAGTCATAGAGAACAAAAGACTCGCAGCTGAAGTGATATTCCGGACGGTATGCATTTAAAAACTGCGGCAGCAAAGCAGCCAGTGCGTCCGTGTGATGCATCAGGCACAGGCAGAGTGCTGCGTAGAAGTTCCGGCAGTCCACGAGCAGGGCATCCAGCGGCAGATTGCCGGCTGCGTAAGGCAGGCTGGCAGCCTCCGGCGCATGATCTTCTATCAGAGAGTCGATAACCGGTGTGGTGGTGCCGAAAGGAACCCCTGCAGTCAGCACAATGGCGGCATACAGATAAAACGGTTCAAAGCCGTCCGCTGCGATGGAAGGCGAGAAATAGTCGTCTGCAGAGAGATAATCCTCCAGTATCTCAAAGCTGTCTTCGGCCGACGGGCAGGAAACCTGATCTGCGAGGAATTGTGCGAGATCCAGATGCTCTTCTGCCACGCAGGATAGAAAACGAAAGAGCGAGTAGGTGAGAACACGCTGTCTGCCGGCAGGCTCCTTCGTGTAGTTTACAAGAAATGCGGGGGAAATAATTGATCGTTATAAGTTTCCATGAAGAACTCCTTTTCCAAAAGTAATCCGTATGTGTGTGCGGACGGATGCCCGCAGCGCATACCGACATCATAGCACATTTTAGAATTAGATGCCATCATGCGTTTTCATTTTCCGTCAGGTGTGTTACAATAACAAGCAGACATAGAAAGCAGACAGAGGGAAAAAGATGCCAAAACAGAATCAACCAAAGGAAGAGAAAAGAGAAAAGGGGACAGCACAAGCGGTCATCCGTGAGATTTTAAGCTGGGTGATACCGTTTGTAATCGCGCTTGCCGTTGCGATGTTTTTGAAAAATTATATTATCATCAATGCCGATGTGCCGACCGGGTCGATGGAGAACACCATTATGCCGGGGATCGTCTGATCGGAAACCGTCTGGCATACCGGAGCAAGTCGCCGGAGCGCGGTGATATTGTCATTTTCCGTTATCCGGACAACGAGGAAGAACTGTATGTGAAGCGTGTGATCGGGCTTCCGGGCGAGACCGTGGATATCCGGGACGGATACATTTATATTGACGGAGCGGATACGCCGCTGGACGAGGATTATCTCAAAGAGGACTGGACGGTGGCGACGGGGAATTATCATTTTGAGGTGCCGGAAGACTCTTATCTGATGCTGGGGGATAATCGGAATGATTCGTGGGACGCACGATACTGGACGAATCCGTATGTGAGGGAGGATAAGATTCTGGGCAGGGCGGCAGTGATCTACTGGCCGGTGCATGATATTGGAAAGCTTGAGTAGGGGAGAAGCAATCGAGGGGTAGTTTTATGGTTACATTATTGGCGAAGATATTCATTCAGGAGAAGAACGATCAGACGAAGATTCGTGAAGAATATGGTGTGCTGTGCGGTGTGGTAGGTATTCTGTTCAATGTACTGCTCTTTGCGGGAAAATTTCTTGCGGGCACCATCAGCCATTCCATTGCCATCACGGCAGATGCGGTCAACAACCTGTCGGATGCAGGCTCTTCGATCGTGACGCTGGCAGGCTTCAAGCTGGCAGGCACAAAGCCGGATCCGGAGCATCCGTTTGGGCATGGCAGGATCGAGTATATCTCAGGACTGGTGGTGGCAGCAGCAATTCTTCTGATGGCGTATGAATTGATCCGGGATTCGGTGGGCAAGATCGTACATCCGGAGGAGACAGAGTTCTCCGGGCTGATTGTTGTGATTCTGGTGTTGTCGATTCTGGTCAAGCTGTATATGTATTTTTACAATCACACGATCGGGAAAAAACTTGATTCCGCGGCAATGCAGGCAACAGCCATCGACAGCCTGAGTGACACCTGTGCGACAACGGCAGTTCTTGCGGCAACACTGATCGGACATTTTACCGGACTTCACATCGACGGATGGTGCGGTGTGCTGGTTGGTGTATTCATTCTGTATGCGGGGATCAGCGCGGCGAAGGAGACACTCAATCCGCTGCTGGGACAGCCGCCGGCAGAGGATTTTGTCATGCAGATCGACCGGATTGTCATGTCGCATCCGGAGATCTGCGGGATCCATGATCTGATCGTGCACGATTACGGCCCGGGGCGCAAGATGGTGACGCTGCATGCGGAAGTGCCGGCAGACGGCGATATTCTGGAAGTACATGATGTGATTGACAATGTAGAGAATGAACTGCGGGAGAAGCTGGGGTGTGAGGCGACGATACATATGGATCCGATTGTGACCTCCGATGAGCACGTCAGTGAACTGAAAGCCGCTGTCGTATCGATCACAAAGGGAATAGATGATGTGATTACGATCCATGATTTCAGGGTAGTCAGCGGTCCGACCCATTCCAACCTGATCTTCGATGTGTTGGTGCCGTTCCAGTTCAAGATGAGCGATGAGGAACTGGTTGCGGCGATCTGCGGAAGAGTCACGGAATGCCTGGGGGATAATTACTACCCGAAGATTAAGGTTGACCATGCCTATGTAAAATAAAACGAAGAAGATTGCGGATGTAAAGGAATTGCCGCAATAAGCAGAGTCCTCTTTGGAGTGAGTAATATTACAGGAAGCGCATGATGCAGATTTCGGGTGGAACTGCATATGAAACATTCGTTGGAGAAAAATTGTGTATTTCTTCCAGCCGGATGACTGCATCTGATTCCGTGTCTCTTCCACGTTTGGACTCTCCCGGAGTGTGTCCGACAAGCCACAGACAATGAGCGGACTTTCTAGTGTCCCTAATGGCACCGCTTCACAGACAATATAAAACCGCGCGAACCGAATTTTGTTGGCATCTGCTATTGAAAATAGGGCAGATGCCAATTCAGACATCGGCTTCGCGCGGTTATGTTTTGTTCGACATAAAGGTGGCATTTATGCCAGCTGTTGTCTGGTGCCAATAAGGGACACACAAAAAGTCCTAAAATTGTCTGTTGGCTTGCGGACACAGTCCGTAGAGTGCTCCAAACTTGAAAGACACGGATCATCGCAGATGCAGTCACCGGCTGGTTAGAAATGCCGCATTTTTTGAACAGAATGTTCCATAGGCATTCCACCCGAAATCGCAGGGGCATGTTTCTCATCATATTACTTATCAAAGTAAAGTACGGTATGCTTATTACGGCAGTTCCTTTTAGCATCTAGTTGTTGGAATCTGATGCAGCTTCGGAAGTGACGGCTGAGCTGTCGGTTTTGGAGGTTGTTTCGGAGCTGCCTGTCTCAGAGCCTTCTGTTTCGGTGTTCTTCATCTCGGAACTTTCTGTCTCAGAGTTCTTCGTCTCAGAGCTTTCTGTCTCGGTATTTTTCATCTCGGTAGCGGTCGTATCCGGAATCTCGGTCGGATCTTCTGTCTCCGGAACAATATCCGGATCCTCGTAGACAACCTCGCCGGTACCGGCACGGAGCAGTAGGCTCTTGGAACCGAGGATATTCACGGTAATGGTATCGCCGTTCTGCACATTGTCCAGACTGGTCGTAATCAGGTTCGATGTCAGGAACGTGGTAGGAACCTTATTGCCGTTTACAAAAATCTTCGTATTCTTGGTAAAGTTCGCACCGTACACCGTCAAGGTATTGTTGCTTGTATTCTTGCGGACAGAGGAGACGGTAACGTCCTCCACATCCATCACAAGGTCGGATGCAGGGTAGCGGTCCTCTCCGCCGTAGGTGTAGCGTTTGCCGTACAGCAGATCGTACTGCAGATCCTCCAGACCGGAAAGATAGGTCTCGGAAGCGGTCTGTGTCTGATGATAACGGAACATGGTTCCCTCATGAATACCTGCCTGATCGGTAATGTGAGCGAGAAGCTGGTAAGCGGTCAGATCAGCATCTTTTTTTGCAAGCCCCATGTTGTTCCAGGTGATGTACTTGGTCTTGAAAATATCACCGGACTTCATATCCGCATCGGTGAGTCCCATCGTTGGAAGATGATCGCCGAAGAACACGATGATGGTGTCCTCTCCGCGGCGGTCAACCGCTGTGATCAGATCTCCGATGAAGTCATCCACTTCATGAATCATGTTGACATAATATTCCCACTGGTTGTTGGAAGCCTCATCTGCGGCGCCGGAAACAAGAATATCCGGATTTTCCAGAAGCTTCTCGGTCGGGTAATCGCCGTGACCTTCCACGGTAATGGTATATACGAAATCGGACTGGTTTTCCGTCGCGTTCATAGCTTTTACAGTCTCTTGTACCAGCACATCATCGGTCGGCCAGTTGCCATTCGGCGTGTACTGGGAGATGTTCATGCACTCCTTGCTGGTAAAGGTATCGAATCCCATCATGGAAAAAGCATTGTTGCGGCTGTAGAAAGTAGCGGTATTGTTATGTACGACATGCGTACCATAACCGATCTGGGAGAGATCATCGGCAATACTTTCGCAGTCCGTCTGTTTTAAGATCGTCTTGTAAGGATACTCACCGGTACCGAAATACTGCATGCTCATTCCGGTCAGAACCTCGAACTCCGTATTGGCGGTACCTGCACCCACGACCGGTACGGTAAGGTAACCGGTGGAATAGTTTGCCTCAAGGTTGTGGAAATTCGGAATCGGGTCTTCGGACATATTTAAAAAGTTTACTTCGTAAGGATCACAGAAAGACTCCAGTAAAACACAGATAATATTCGGCTCGCTGCCTGTGGAAACAGTGGTCGGGCTGCTGGCGGAATCAACAAGAGTGTTGATCGCATCAACGGTTTCCTCGGAATAATCCTCCGGTTTATCCATGCCTCTTCCGACAACACTGGTGGAAAAACCGTACACAAAACCGTAATCAGAGTAGCCCTGCGCAATATTTGCAAAATAGGAAGCAAGAATGTTGGAACTCTGTGCTGCCTGTGTGGTAATCGGAAGACCGATTAAAATCAGAGCGGCAATGGAGACCGGACCAAGCACGGTATGGCGCGTTCCCTGATAACGGGGTCCCTTTGCAAAGAGAAGACCAAGAATGACAAAGAAGGCAACCACAACGGACACGACCATGGTTGCCTCCTCCGCTGTAAAATAGTTGGTGTTCTGCATTGCGAACAGATCCGGCAGACATTTTAAGTCTGTGTAGCTGAACGGTGTGACACGGTTTGACAGAATCAGACCGTTGACGGTTCCAAGGAAAATCCACAAACCGCTGATTAAGATACGCATCTGTGTACGATATTTTGTCAGATAGACAAGGGATAGAGATGCAAAGATAATCAGCGCATTATATAAGAATGCAAGCGTGTGATTGCTGATGAAAGTTATAGCGCTCACAAAGTCCCGTCTGGAAATCGTCTCCACGGCAAGAATTAACAGACAGGCTAATAAAAAGTGGAAAATAAGAGAATACTTATTAAGGAAAGCAATCCGTTTATAGTATTTTTCACTGTGTGGCTTCTTCTGCGGAAGAATGCTCTTCAGAGATTGAAGCTTACTGGAAAGCGGTGCAAGCTTTTCTTTTAGAATGTTAAATAATTTTTTCATAGAACCCTCCCAAAATGACTGTAGGCGGTGTGAAACACCGATACGCTCACGCGTGCAATATATGTGGGCAGCCGGGCTGCCGATTCTCCAGTGTAAAACTCCTGTAAAAAGGAAGTAAAGCTAAATTTCGATACTAAGAGAATATAGCGCTAATTGCATCAAAAATCAATCGGGAAGATGTATAAAAAAGGCTTAAGATTTCCTGAATTTCTATAAATTATGAATAAAAAATGAACAAACTATGTCCAAATGAAAAATGTATCACTTTACAAACTTGTCGATTGCGTCGTTTAAGTCCCGGATGGCCTGCTCATCCCCGGTTTCGACGGCGTCGACAAGGCAGTGGCTGATGTGGTCCTCTAAAATGATTTTACCGATATTGTTGATGGCGGAACGCACCGCCGCAATCTGAACAAGCACTTCGCTGCAGTCCCTGTCGTCTTCGATCATCGTGCGGACGGCCTCCATATGTCCGATCGCACGGTTCATGCGGTTTAAGACCGCCTTGGTATTCTCGTGGTGATGCGGATGTGTGTGAGTGGAGCCGTGGGCATGAGTATGAACGGAGCCGCTGGCATGAGTATGAACGGTGTCGTCAGCATGCGTGTGAGTGGTGCCGTCGGTGTGTGTATGAGTGGTGCCGTCAACGTGCGTATGAGTGATGCCGTCGGCGTGTATATGTGTATTTGCTGTGGAAGTCTTCTGTGTTTTCATGGGATTCCTCCGATTCGTTGCATTTCATTCAGTGTATCATATTCTCCCGAAAAAAAACAGGTTGTCTTTTTTGTACAATGCTTATATAATAAGGAAAGAATTTGGCAGACAAGGGGGTATATCGGGGATATACCCCTTATTTTACGCGAAAAGCGCAAAGGAAGGAATAGAAAAAGGATGAATTTACTCGACATCATAGGACCTGTGATGGTAGGACCGTCAAGTTCACATACAGCGGGAGCTGTGAAGATCGGCAGAGTCAGCAGAAAGCTTTTTAGCGGAGGAGGTTGCGGACGCAAAAATATATTTTCATGGCTCTTTTCTGGCAACGGGCAAGGGACACGGTACGGATAAGGCGATCCTGGCAGGACTGCTCGGGATGCAGGTGGATGATCCGAGAATCCCGGAGAGCTTTACGATGGCAAAGGAGTCTGGGATGAGTTTTTACACTGGAGGGGATTGATCTGGGAGATGTACATCCCAACTCGGTCAAGATGAATCTGACCGGAAAATCCGGGCGTACGCTGGAAGTCATTGCGGCGTCGGTAGGCGGCGGACAGATCCGGATCTGCGAGCTGGATGGGCTGACAGCGAATTTCAGCGGGGATTATCCGACCTTGATCGTGCACAACATTGACCAGCCGGGGCATGTGGCTGAGGTGACTTCGATGCTGGCGCACAAGTCGGTAAATATCGCTACGATGCAGCTTTACCGCGAGAGCCGGGGCACCAGGGCGGTTATGGTCATCGAGTGTGACAGAGAGGTGCCGCAAGAGTCGATCGAGTGGCTGGAGCATCTGGAGGGAATTTTAAAGGTTACCTATTTAAGCATGCTCGAAGCATAGAGACATCCGGTGGACAGAAGGATGCAGCGTATGTGACGGGAAGACGGTGCGAGCCGTCTGGATGATAGAAAAACAGAGGGAGGATGACAATGTACCGATCATTGGAGGAACTGTGCCGGATGGAGAAGGAGTCCGGGAAGCCTTTTTGGAAAATTGTGCAGGAGGATGACTGCGTGGAGCAGGGCATCAGCGCAGAGGAGTCGTTTGCACAGATGAGCGGAATGTATCAGGCGATGCAGTCTGCGGATGCACATTACGATGAGACGTTAAAATCGGCCAGCGGACTCGTCGGAACGGAGGGAACCAAGATGAAGCGGGCGCGGGAAGCGGGAACGCTGCTCTGCGGAGACTTTATCGGAAAAGTGATGGAGAAGGCGTTGAAAACCAGTGAGTCCAATGCATGCATGAAGCGGATCGTGGCGGCACCGACTGCGGGCTCCTGCGGTGTGGTACCGGCAGTGTTTTTGAGTGTGCAGGAGGAGCGCGGTTTTTCAGAAGATCGCATGGTGGAAGCTTTGTATGTGGCAGCGGGAATCGGCGGCGTGATTGCAAACCGGGCGTTTTTGGCGGGCGCAGCGGGCGGCTGCCAGGCGGAGATCGGTTCGGCTTCCGCGATGGCGGCAGGCGGTGTGGCGTATCTTCTGGGCGGCGGTGCGGATGAGATTGCCAATGCAGCGGCGCTGGCGCTTAAGAACCTGCTTGGACTGGCATGCGATCCGGTGGCGGGACTTGTAGAAGTTCCGTGTGTGAAGCGTAATGTCATGGGAGCCGTGAATGCCATGACTTCCGCAGATATGACGATGGCGGGGATTTTCAGTAAGATTCCGCCGGATGAAGTGATTGACGCGATGCGCAGTATCGGGCGCAGCATGAATGAGGATATCCGTGAGACCGGAAAAGGAGGGCTTGCGGGGACACCGACCGGAGTAGAGATCCGCGACCGGATGGCTGGAACCCTGTAGACAACCGGTTAGTGCCGGAGGACGGCTGACAGATGGGAAGTGGAATGGTAACAGGATTGACAGGATCTGAAGGGAAGAATCATCCTGTTCCAGAATGGAAGCAGGCGTGGAGAATCGTTGGAGCAAAATACGTGAATTTCTTGCATGCCGCTTTTGACATTATATTCCGTGTCTTTGCCACGTTTGGACAATCCACAGGAGGTGTCCGGCAAACCGCAGACAATGGGCGGACTTTCTGGTGTCCCTAAGGGCACCGCTTCACAGACAATAAAAACCGCGCGAACCGAAACTCGTTGGCATCTGCTATTGAAAATAAGGCAGATGCCAATTCAAACATCGGCTTCGCGCGGTTATGTTCTGTTCAGCGGTGCCCATAAGGGACACACACAAAAGTCCTAAAATTGTCTGCAGGTTGCGAACACCTTCTGCGGAGTGTTCCAAACTTGGAAAGACATGGATCATCGAAGATGTCAAAAGCGGCATGCTTAGAAATTCCGTATTTGGCGATTGGATTCTCCACGCCTGCTTTCATCTGGAACATGGCTGTTCTTCTGGCCTCAGATAGTGAAACTATATGCAACATTCCACGTCCCGTCCGTCAGTCGTCCTCCGGTACTAGCGGTTGCTTCTTCTCCAGATGTGCATCTGCTCCGCCTCTTTGATGAGGTCGTCGCGGAAATCAGGATGCGCGATCGAGATCAGAGCCTCGGCTCTCTGCCAGGTAGACAGACCCTTTAAGTTCACCTTGCCGTATTCGGTTACAACATAGTGTGTATTCGGTCTTGCGTCGGTAACGATGGAACCGTTTGCCAGCGTCGGGCGGATACGGGACTGCACCTGACCGTCCTTGGTCTTGAAAGTAGAGGATAAGCAGATGAAGCTCTTGCCGCCCTTGGAGAGGTACGCGCCAAGCACGAAGTCAAGCTGTCCGCCCGCGCCGCTGATCTGCTTGATGCCTGCAGACTCTGCATTTACCTGACCATAGAGATCGATATCCACGGCATTGTTGATGGAAATAAAGTTATCCAGTGCGGAGATCGAGCGGATGTCGTTCGTGTAGTCGACCGGTGCGCTCATCAGTTCCGGGTTGTCGTCCAGATAATCGTACATTTTCTTGGTGCCGGCGCCGAAAGCGTAGGTCTGGCGGTAACGGTCGATATTCTTTTTGGAACCGTTGATCTTACCTGCCTTTGCAATATCGACAAATGCATCCACGTACATCTCAGTGTGAACGCCGAGATCCTTCAAGTCGGACTCTGCAATCAGGGAACCGACAGCGTTTGGCATGCCGCCGATACCGAGCTGTAAGCAGGCACCGTCTGGAATCTCATCGACGATCAGCTTTGCGACAGCCTTATCCACATCCGTAGCAGGACCGCCTGCACCCAGTTCACCGATTGGCGGGTTGGAGCCTTCTACGATGTAGGTGACATCGGAAATGTGGATGCCGCACTCGGTACCGCCGAGGCAGCGTGGCATATTTTCATTGACTTCTACGATGATGTGCTTTGCGCGCTCGCACATTGCACCCAGATGTGAGGCACTCGGACCGAAGTTAAAGTAGCCGTGCGCATCCATCGGAGCGACCTGGAACATGGCAACGTCATCCGGGCAGTCAAGCTCGCGGTAGTAGCGCGGCAGCTCGGAGTAGCGGATCGGACAGTAGTAAGCCACGCCTCTGTTTATCATCTTGCGCTCGATACCGGACATATGCCAGGAGTTCCAGCAGAAATGCTCGCCTGCATCCTCACGTGCAAAAACAGCCAGCGGCTTCATCAGGATACCGCCGCGCAGCTTGACGTCTGTCAGTTCGTCGGTGCGCTTTGCGAGAGCCTGATCCAGTGCGTCAACGGTGTTGGTGCACCAGCCGTAATCTACCCAGTCTCCGGATTTGATGAGCTTTACCGCCTCATCTGCGGAGACAAGCTTCTGTTTGTATTCTTCACGAAAATCCATCTCAAATACCTCCCACACAAAAGATTGTTAAAATTTTACCATAGTTTCATCCTATCACTTTATGTTGTATTTTACAAGCCCTGCCGGAGCGTATTTCCGGAGATTTGTAAGATCAGGTCTCCTCCGGCATCCGCCAGTCTCTGGAAGCCTCCCGGTATTTGTCGAGCATCATTTCATACTGGATGGTAAGCGCTGTGTCGGAAGGAATTTTGGCTTCCTCCCCGGCGAGGAGCGTCTCGTAACATTCGACGAGACCGAGCAGCGGAAGATCCCCGCTTGTGTGAACGTCCAGGATGCTTTCCGTCTCGTAGGCGGCATTGTAGAACCAGAGAACCGCTTCCGCGTAGTCGCGCTGTCCCACAAAATAGGTTCCCAGTTCGTAGCAGATTTCTGCGCACGGTGTGGTGAGCATGTCCTTCATGGTCAGCTTGAAAAATTCGTTCTTGTTATCCTCCATGCGGTAAATCCGGGCTAGGACGCAGGCAGCTTCCTTTCGGGCATCATCTGCCGGGTCATTGTCGAAAATGAGCTGGAAGATCGGTTTTGCATCAGTAAAATCCTTTTTGTCGCCCGTTTTTAAAAGCTCTTTGGCATACATGGTGCGGATTTTTGGGGAAAATTGCCCGTCGTGTTCAAACGCTTTGATGAAGATGGAAAAATCGCGCTTGCTGTGCAGGGACTGCGGACAGTGCAGAATCTCCACATCGCTGTCAAAAGTGACCGGCGTTAAGCGGACGGTCTCGTGAATCGGATCGATCCAGGTAAACGTGCGCAGTCTGCGGAACAGCTTTGGCCGGTATTCCTTTTTTGCATTCAAAACGGTATCGAACGTGCCCTGCGTCACATACTTCATCTGTACAATCTCGATCTCAGGCAGAAGGGCATCTTTAAGACGGAGAAAACGCTCGCGGTTTGCGTCGTCGAGAATTTCATCGGCGTCGGCGGTGTAGATATATTCCATCGTTGCTTTGGAAAAGGAAAAATTGCGTGCGGCGGAAAAGTCGCTGGCCCATTTGAAATCGTAGATCCGCGAGGTGTACTGTGCGGCAATTTCTTTCGTGTTGTCGGTGGAGCCGGTGTCTACAATGATGATCTCGTCCATGAGATCGGATGCTGTCCAGACAGCGCGCCAGCACTGCGGACTCATTTTTTACAATCATACATAAACTGATAGTTGCCATAGTTTCTCCTTTGTGGGAGGCAGTGATATGCCGCTGCCCCGTGCGTGATAACTTCTATCCTAAGTATAACGCAGCGGGGGATGGCAGGCAAACAGGAAAATAAATTGTCGTGGCAAGATGGAAGGTTCTGTGCTAAAATGAGCGGTGGTTATGTCTGCAGGGCGGACGGAAGACAGATGGAAACGGAGTATACAGATAAATGAGACAAAAAGAACAATTTATGCAGAAGACGATCGTCGTGTGGCAGCCCGGGAAATGTTGCAGTCTTCGGGTTTATGAATCCGGTGTGTGGTGTGATCCTGTCCGCAGTTCTGCTCGGTGAGACGGACAGCTTAAGTGTGATGCCGGTGGCTGCGCTGGTGCTGGTATGCATGGGAATTTACATTGTAAACCGACCGGAAAAGACAGAATAAAAAAGGAGGAACCTATGAGCGCGATTGTTACATTAAAAAAGGTGAGGGAAGAACCATCAAAGCCGGAGGAATGTGGGTGTTCGACAATGAGATCGACACGGTGACCGGAACATTTGAGAACGGCGAAGTGGTGCTGGTACACGATTTTGACGGTTATCCGATGGGAAGAGGTTTTATCAACGTCAATTCCAAGATCCGGGTCCGGATGCTGACAAGAAAGATCGATCAGGAAATAGACCGCGCATTTTTGCAGATGCGTGTGCAGAATGCATGGGATTACCGCAAGACGACGGTGGACACCTCCTCCTGCCGCGTGATTTTCGGGGAGGCGGATTTCCTGCCGGGACTGGTTGTAGATAAATATGAGGACGTGCTGGTCGTGGAGTGCCTGGCGCTCGGAATGGAGCAGTTCAAGGAGACGATCGTGGAACTTTTAAAGGAGACTCTGGTGAAGGATGGCATCTGCATCCGTGGTGTTTATGAGAGAAGTGACGCGAACGAGCGCATCAAGGAGGGACTGCCGAAGGTAAAGGGATTTATCGGAGCAGAGTTTGACACGAACGTGGAGATTGTGGAGAATGGCGTTCATTATATGGTGGACATCGTGAACGGACAGAAGACCGGATTTTTCCTGGATCAGAAGTACAACCGCCTTGCCATGCAGCGGATCTGTAAGGGGAAAAAGGTTCTGGACTGTTTTACCCACATGGGAACGTTTGCCTTAAATGCAGGAATCGCGGGCGCCACAGAGGTCACGGGACTTGATATTTCCGGGTATGCGGTGGAGCAGGCGCGGGAGAATGCGCGTCGGAACGGGCTGGAGGACACGGTACAGTTTCGGTGTGCCAATGTGCTGGATGAGCTGCCGAAGCTGGCACAGAGCGGCGAGCAGTACGACGTCGTGATTCTTGATCCGCCGGCATTCACGAAGTCGCGTCAGGCGACGAAAAATGCAATTAAAGGTTATCGTGAGATTAACATGAAAGGGCTAAAGCTTGTGAAGGACGGCGGTTATCTTGCCACCTGTTCGTGTTCACACTTTATGACACAGGAGCTTTTGGAGAAGACCGTGAAAGAAGCAGCAAAGGCGACGCACAGGAGACTCCGGCAGGTAGAATTCAGAACGCAGGCACCGGATCATCCGATTCTCTGGGCAAATTCGGCGAATGTGCCAGAGAGCTATTATCTGAAGTTTTTTATCTTCCAGGTGGTAGACGAACGCTAAACGTTCGTGATGAAAAGTAAGCGGCTGAAAGTGGCGGAAATGCTTGATTTACAAGGGGTGGAAGGTGTTTGGTGCTTAGCTTGCAAACCTCGTAAAATATCGCAAAATATCGTATCACAGTGGTATAAAGTGGTAAGTCTGCGTGGTAAGCACCTAAAATGTAATGAGTGGTAACTACGAAATGATAATGATATCGGAGAAGGTTATACGTTCGCTCTTCATAATACGGAAATTTCTAGTATAGATGTAGCGTTTTGTGGTATACTATAGAAGAACAAATACCTTTCTGCGAAAGGGAAAGGAGAAAGGATACGCGTATGACAGTTGATAGAAGAGTAAGCAGTATTGAATCCAGTTTCAAAATGGAAGGCATGCCATTTGATACAGAATGTCGTCAAAGAGTAAGAAATGTCTTGGTCAAGAAGGTTTCTGCGGCAGATGCAATTTCAGAATTAAATAAGAAATACAGAGTATCCAAGAAGCAGGTTGAAGGATCAAGAGTATGATTATTTCTATGATGATGAACAGGATGCTAAGTACTGTTATCCGGGCACAAATGTATTAAAGAATAAACTGGATATAAAAGATTTAGATACATTGCACGAGGCTGAAAGAGACTATTCGGCAGTACGTCAGGCAGAACTTGTAGGTCAAGGCGTTACCGGGGATTTCTCTTTTAAGCATCTTTGCTCTATACATAAGCATTTATTCAGTGATGTATATTCTTGGGCGGGCAAGACGAGAACGGTTGATATTTCCAAAGGAACCGTTTTCTGTTTGGTGCAGTTTATCGAAAGCCAGTTTGATGATTTGTATTGTAAGCTGAAAAAGGAAAATTTCTTAGCTGACATAACCGATAAGGAAGAAATGAGCGAGAGACTAGCCTATTATCTGGGTGAGATTAATATGATCCATCCGTTTAGAGATGGTAATGTAACATTGGGACACCAGCTAAAAGTCGCATAACAGCAACAAACGACTTTTTACAATCTTTACAATAAAATTGAATAACATATAGATTAGAGAATACCTATAAAACGGTATTCTTTTTGTTAAAAGACGTTCAGAAATGAGCGTCTATTTTTTACCCAAAAACAAAATGAAAGGAGCATTTAGATTTATGAAAAAGACATGGAAACGATTGTGTACGGGCTTCCTTGCCTTTGCGACTGTCGTTACTGCTTTACCGAGTACGGCAGTTTATGCGTCTGATACACAGTATTGGACGGAAAGAGCAGAGCGTGTCGGTATCGTTGAAAAAGTAATGAATGACGGTTCGATTGGTTCTACCTTTAATGAGGGACATTTGACCGTTGAGGGCGAGGACGCTTATTGTATTGACATCAATACAGATTTTAAGAACGGTTACAAGACCAGAGCTGACGCAAGCACCCGCATGAGTGCCGACCAGATAAGCGACGTTGCCTTATCTATCGAATATGTGAAGCAGTACGCAAACACAAGGACATTGAGGACGACAGACAGACGGTGCTTATCACAGAGCGTATCATCAAGATACATACGACCGCTACCGATAAGGACGGCAACAAAGAGCTTAAAGCAGGAAAAGACGTTACAATCATTGATACCGTAACCTTAGAGGGCTTAGAAGTCGGTACACAGTACAAACTTGTGGGCTGGCAGATGTTGAAAGAAGAAAATGCAGAGCTTCTTATCAATGGAAAACGTGTGGAGAATGATTACATCTTTACGGCTGACAGCGAAACTATGAAAGTGGAAGTTGCTTTTACTTTTGACGCTACTTCTCTTGACGGCAAACAGCTTGTAACTTTGAGGAATTATACGATTTAAGCAATCCAGATAAACCTATCAAAGTTACTGAACATAAGGACATTGAGGACGACGGACAGACGGTTATTATTAAAGAAGTACCAGAAACGCCTACCCCAGAAGAACCAGAGAAGCCAGTCACACCAGATACACCAACAAAAACAGACAGTCCCAAAACGGGCGACAATACAAATATCCTTGCCTTTTCGATTATGATGTTTGTTTCTGCTGGCGGTTTAGCTGGTACATACTTCTGCAAACGCCGTAAAATGAAGAAATCATAAGGCGGTAACGGTATGAGAAAAGGAAAATCACGCTCTCCGCCGTAGCTTAGATAGGCAGACTATATCTTATTCTGGCTTGTCTACCGACAACCTGCAAGAACACGGATAGTCAAGGGTGCGTAAGCATTGATTTACCCTTTACTATCTG